>Ga0310810_10011216_pt1 | contig 10475 bp, 10 predicted proteins | sample NCmetagenome_FD_207641 | JGI IMG/M metagenome (GOLD analysis project Ga0310810, IMG submission 207641) | Soil microbial communities from experimental microcosm in Duke University, North Carolina, United States - NC | ecosystem: Engineered > Artificial ecosystem > Soil microcosm > Unclassified ... | reverse complement strand
TCCTTTGGCGGACGCTGTGCCTGTTGAGCCACTTGCGCCCAGGCGATATGTTCAATGCTCAACCAGGCCAGGCCCGTAATGAGGAACACAAGGCGTAGAGTACCCGAGAGAGTTTTCAGCCGTGGACGACGCGGAGGATGGAGCGCGATAAAAGTAAGGAGAATGGTTCACCAGCCCTGAGCGTACATGCGACGATGATCTGTTATGAACCGTCAGAAGGATACAGGTATCGGCTGGTCAAATCGAGGTGATAGAAACGGACCCTTTTGAGGGTCTGCCCCGTCTCTTGCCGCGGCGGGCGGATTTTGCTTTTTGGCGTTTTCCAAAACCTTCAAACGCTCCTGCTGACACAGCTGGGAACTATGCGTACCTGACAGTGTCGCTAAGAAAGTGCACGGGGTATCCCCTAAAAAGGCTCGCCATGCTACTCATCATATGAAACATATGAAACGAAAGGCCGCCTAGGCAGACGCTGCTTGCCATGAGGCGCCAGCGAGGCGGAGAATGATAACGCCTCCTGACACTAAGGTTTCCCCCCCGATCCTCGTTCTTTACGTTCTCCTCGCAGATCAGCATTCTCCCTTGAGGAAGGTAAGTTAAGAAGCACCTTCAGGTCCAAAAGCCACCAAAGTGCCTAGGGGCGTCTGCCTCTTTAGGAAATATCAGCGAAAGCCTATAAGCGTCTGTCTTACAGTACATGGAGGATTATATGGAGAGCACGGCACTTGTTAGGGCAGCGTCGGCAGAGACTAATTTCGATGAACAAGCATTAAGCCTTGCTGAACGTGTACAAGCTCAACGGTTAGCTGTTGAACAGATTCCACAGCACATTGGATACCTTGGATACCTTCATGGACTCCGTTTTCGATTACAAATTAATCGAAATCACCTTCTAATTTCGGTAATCGCGCCTCTCAGCTCAGTAAGGACCTTTTCGGCGACAACGTACACCCTCCTATTAGTGTTCGTTCTGGCCTGTGTCTGCATCGCCTTACCGATATGGCCGTTTAGCGTTGCCTGGGGAATCCTTCCTAGCGTCGTTGGCGGCGTCATCTTAGTGACACTTTGGATGGTGCGGGCAGTCGTGTCCTTGGTTGCCGGCTGAGTCACGACAGGCCCTTATTTCGTTAATTTCCTTTATTTCGAGTGATAGAATGGGTCTCACCGGTCGAGCGTAGATGTCTTCAAAGAGCCGGAATTGGATCAGATTTCGTGGCTCAGTGTCAGCGGATGGACGGTGAGCCCTTAGGATGGATTGTGTTTCCTCGGTCTGCGGACATTCAAACTTCTCGAGAAGCCAAAGATTCAAGCTCCAGTCCGAAATCGGCCGCGAACGAGTGCCAGGGGCGCATTGAGCCACAGAACAGTGAAGCAGAACGCTCCGTCGTTGCTCGCGCTGGCCGTTTCGACAATCGCCACGGTGCCAGCAGGAATGTGGTGAAAAGTCTCCCTGTCTCCTTATCGACACGGACACTTTCACGCACACTTTCGGTTTTTTACAGTTTTTCGGGGCGGCACATTCCGCTGAGTTCTGGTTTTTCTGGTGCGCCCGGCAGGAATTGAACCTGCGACCTGCGGGTTCGAAGCCCGACGCTCTATCCAACTGAGCTACGGGCGCACGGCGCTATTTCAAGCACCTTACTCGGGAAATTGTCAAGGATGGGGCGGGGCCGAGGTACAGTGCAGAATAACATTTGCCGCCAGTTCTTCGACCGACTGGCCGTCCGTTGCGATGGTCACATCTGCTGCGGCCTGATATTTCGGTATGCGCTCGGTGAGTACCTCTCGAATTTCATCCACATGGGATTTCGTCCCGGTGAGCGAAGGCCGCTGCCGGTCACCGCCGATGCGCGCTGCGATAGTCTCAACCGAGGCCGTCAACCAGATAAGCCGACCATTCCGTTTAAAAACATCCACATTTTGCTGACGCAAGATGGCTCCTCCTCCCGTATCGATGATAAGGTCGTCTCTCCCCGCCAGCTCCTGGCAGATGGTGCTCTCCAAATCTCTAAAGTACTCCCAGCCATGAGCCGCCACGATCTCCGGAATTGACGACCCCGCGCGTCGGACGATTTCTTTATCTGTCGAGACCATTTGGCGGCCAAGACGAGCGGCCACCGCCTTGCCTATCGTGCTCTTGCCGGTCCCACGATACCCGATCAAAACAATGTTCATCGGTTACCATGAACCGCAGCACAAACTGAGCTTGGATCGCTCATGCAAAACGAGACTCCAAGACGGCGCGCATCACCTGTGTCGGTGCAGCTTGGCCGGTCCAACGTTCGAACTGACCGGCCGCCTGATGCAGAAACATCTCGAGGCCGGAAATCGTTCGGCAGCCGGCGGCCTTTGCGTCAGCAAGCAGCTTCGTTTCACGCGGATTGTAGACAATGTCCATGACCGTGAGGGCCGGATGGAGAAGGCTGCGCGAGACGCAACTGATGCCTGCCTTGGGCGACATGCCGATCGGGGTACAGTGAATCAGAAGTCTCGCGTCGGCCAGCGCTGCCTTGAGTGACTGTTCGTCGAGAAACGTATCGACGACCCGCATTGGCGTCCTCTCCATCAAATCCGTTGCCAGCGCGATCCGCTCCACGTCATCGATTCCCAAGAGATGCAACCGGTGAACGCCCGCTTGCACGCCAAGGGCAAAGGCAATGGCACGCGCCGCTCCGCCCGAGCCGAGGATAACCACCGGTTCGCTTTGCAACGGCACATTCGCCTCGTGTAATGCGCGCAGTGCGCCAGTGGCATCGGTGTTGATACCGAGGAGATTCCCCTTCTCTGCCACAATCGTATTGATGGCGCCTATGTGTCCTGCGGTCCGTTCCACCTCGTCCAGAAACGGCAGCACGGCGACCTTATGCGGAATCGTCACGCTCGCCCCTCGAAAGTTGCCTAGCGCGCGAAGACCCTTCACAGCATCACCGATGGCTTCAACCTTCCACGCGAGATAGACAAAATTGAGTCCCAGCTTGCGGAAAGCCGCATTATGAATGGCGGGGGACAGCGAGTGTTCAACGGGGTTTCCGATCACTCCGCAAAATTGGGTCGTTGCATCGATGTCCATCACATGCTTATCCTTTGGAAATCGTCATTCCTCCGTCGATGGTGAATGTGCCTCCCGTCACCCACGCGGCTTCGTCGGACGCTAAGTAGAGCACCATGTTGGCGACTTCTTCCGGCGTACCGGGACGTCGAAGGGCATAATGGCTAAGAATTGGTTGAAGTTTCTCGGGATTGGCCATCAGCGGAGCCGCCATTGGCGTGTCGATGAGGCCGGGATTGACGACGTTGCACCGGATGCCGTCCTGCGCGTAATCGATGGCGAGGGCGCGGGTGAAGGCGTCGAGGCCGCCTTTCGACGCAGCATACGCCGGTGCCCCGGGTATGCCGACTAGGCTGGCGACGGACGAAATGTTCACAATCGCTCCGCGGTGTTGCTTTAGCATCTGAGGGACAGCGGCTCTCGTCATGCGAAAGACGCCGGTCAAATTCACATCGAGGATGGTCGCCCACACGAGATCGTCGGTCTCATGGATACGTTTGCCGAATTCTCCGATTCCTGCGTTGTTGACTAAAATATCAATGCGACCGAACGTATCTAAGGTTCGCTGGGCTACGTCCCGGACATGCGATTCGTCCGTGACGGAGCCTGCCACGGAAAAACCCTTTCCTTTGTTGTGCCTGATTCCAGTCGTGACACGGTCGAGTTCGGCTTGCCTTCGACCGGTAATGACGACGGCCGCGCCTTCCTCGGAGAAGCGCCTGGCAACCGCTTCTCCGATTCCTGCATTCCCGCCGGTCACGATAGCAACCTTGCCCTCGAGGCGATTCATCCCGGAAGCTCCTTTCCCTCTTCTTCACCGGCCACGAGGTCATCAGCAGCAGGGGGCGAACGGCGGGCATGCGAGCAGAAACCGGGGTCCACTTTCCTGGCCACGGTGATGAATCCAGAATGTGCCACCATTCGATGGTCTGGTCGAACGCTGCGGCCTTCAATGGACCAGGTACGAAGGAGCGTTTCAAACGTCTCGATCATCGCGAACACCGCAGCGGCCTGCAACGCCGCTACCGTCTGCTGAACCTGCGGCACGGTCGGCACAAAACTCAGGTAGATTCCGCCTGATCTCAATACTCGCGCCGCGTGCGACACAACCTGCCAGGGCTCAGCGAGATCGAGCACGAGACGGTCGAATGGCACCCCGTCTTGAAGAAGCTCAATCCCTTCGTAGGCGTTGCTGCGAACTGCGCGCAGGTTCGGTACCGCGCCCATGTAGCGTTGGATGTTTTGTGCGGCCGTTCGCGCGAAATCGTCGCGCGCTTCGTACGTGACCACGACGCCGCGCGGTCCGACGGCCCGGAGAAGGGCTATCGTCAATGCGCCGGAGCCTGTGCCAGCTTCGAACACTCGCGCGCCGGGATACACATCAGCCCACATCGGAATCACAGCCAAATCTTTCGGATAGAGGACTTGAGCGCCGCGGGGCATTTTCAGCACGTACTCGCCGAATGTCGGCCGCAACATCAGCATCGACTTGGCTCCAGACAAGGTCACGATCGAACCGTCCGGCCTCCCGATCAGTTCATCATGCGTAATCTTATGACCGCTCAACTGGTAGACATCGCCGGCCTTGAGCGTTAACGCGTAGTGGCGGCCTTTGGCATCAACGAGATGGATGCGCTCTCCGTTTTGCAATGTCGGGTGGAACATGCGCGCCATTCTAGAAGCGAGGCGGCGGCTTTTCAACAACAGCCGCCGGCCACTCCGCTCTGCCGCGCCGTACCCGGCCGCTCCGGATGGGATGCTTTCGCGACAATTTATCCCGTATGTGACAAATCGGCCCGACGCTATCTCAAACCCTACACACCCGCAGCACGATTGCCTCAGGCTGAGAAACGCCACGCTCATTAACGCTTTCTAATAGTTCCATTATTTCATGACGATGGGGTGGCGCTCTTCTCATGATCAATCCAGCATAGGAATTGCTGCGTAAATATCGGCAGGACACTCGAGTGAATCCTTTTGCGGCGGCATTGCCTCTCAGCTAAGGAGACTTATTCACGTAATGAGTCACCGACAAACACAGCGCTGAAAGAGGAGTTGAGGAGGACGATCACATGAAAAACGACCTGTTCACTGCCGACGGTCCGGAGCTTAAGTCACCGGACATCAAAGAAGTGGACGCGGATCACTCGGAAGACAGTGATTTGCTGGACATGATCGGACGAGATGCTGTTGATCCGGAATTATCGCAAGCACCGCCTAAATCGCCGAAGCGTCAGATTGAATCGAGCAGCCCATTTCTATTGGAGTCGCTCTATTTCCAGTCGTTCGGCGAGCGTCCGCTTTTGACGAGGGAAGAAGAAACGGCCCTGGCGAAACGAATTGATCAAGGGTCGAGCACGATTCGGACGACATTACGAGATGCCCATCGCCTGCTGTCACGGGTGAAACGATCAGAGGCCATCCTTGAAGCGCAAGACATGCTTCAAACAGTCCGGCGGCTGAGCGGGCTCTCCGCAACGGCGCTCGATAAAGTGGAGCATGGTTTGTTGACGCTGACCAACGCCGGCGATGGGCCAAAATTGCCCGCGTCTGTCGTCAAAACGGTCAAGACCCATCTGGCCACCGTCAGGGAGGCTCGACAGGTGCTCGAAAAGGCCAAGGACGAGTTAGTGCGATGTAACCTTCGACTCGTCGTCGACGTGGCGAAACATTACACGCGGCGGGGGCTCACGCTATTGGACTTGGTTCAGGAAGGCAACATCGGCCTGATGAAGGCGGCTGAACGCTACCAATATCGCAAAGGTTTCAAGTTCAGCACGTACGCCACCTGGTGGATTCGCCAAGGCATCACCCGAGCGTTAGCGGACCAATCTCGTACGATCCGCATTCCGGTCCATCAGACGGAAGCCTCTCATCGGATTTTACGCGTCACGAGACGACTCGGACAGCAGCTCGGTCGTCCGGCCAAGCTGGACGAGATTGCGAACGTCCTTCGGATGCGGCCTGAGCGGCTGCACGAAACCGTCCAGGCCTTCCAGGAACCTGTGGCCTTGGAACATCCGGTCGGCGACGGGGGTACGGAGTTCGGCGAGTTGCTGCCGGACTTCCAGGCGGTACCTCCTGATGCGCACGTGCATCGCACCGAAATGACGCAGCAGCTCGATCGCATTCTTGAAAATCTCACGCCACGGGAACAGACGGTGATCCGGCTCCGCTTCGGCATCGGCTACGACCAACCGAGCACGCTTGAGCAGGTGGGACAGAATCTCTCCGTGACAAGGGAACGGATTCGACAGATTGAAGCGAAAGCGCTCAAAAAGCTCAAGACGCCAGCGATCAAAGAGATGTTCGCCGCCATCCAATAAACATCGAACACAATCGGATCCAACAACCTATGGCGGGGTGAAGAGCCGGCTCCTCACCCCGTTTTTTCACGGCTTTTCCTGGGAGAGCGGTTGTGCGAGAATGATGTCGAGCCTATGCGACCGCTCAGAGCCACGCGCCTTCTCTTTCCGTTGCTAGGGATTGCCAGCTTCATCACCTCGTTTGTTCTTCCCAGCCTCGCATTCGGTGCATCATCCGGAACCCTCGGCTCGTCGGAGAAAAGTCTCTCCGTCCCCGCCGTCGTCGCGAAGGTCCGGGCCTCCGTTGTCACAATTCTGACGCGCGGGGTTCCGGCAAGTCCTTCGCAGACTCAGTCAGGATCGGGCTCGGGAGTCATTATCGACGACGGCGGATACATCTTGACCAACAACCATTTGGTCACCGGAGTGAAGAGCATGGTCGTGGGCTTGTCGACCGGCCGGCTGACACCTGGCCGGGTCGTGGCCCGTGATTTTCTCCTTGACCTTGCGCTCGTCAAGATCAATGCGCACGATTTGGTCGCAGCCAATCTGCACCCGAAGCCTGATCTGGAAATCGGTGAGTCAGTGGTCGCGATCGGCAATCCCTTGGCCTTAAAGGGTGGATCGACGGTCACGGTGGGCGTCGTCAGCGCGCTGGATCGCTCGGTGTTGACGCCCGATGGAGAAACTCTCTACGACCTCATTCAAACCGATGCGGCCATCAACCCAGGAAATAGCGGCGGTCCCCTGGTTGACCTGGCCGGTCGAGTTGTAGGAATCAATGTGATCATCGCCCCGTCGGCACAGGCCATCAGCTACGCACTCTCAATGGAAGCCATTTATCCGCACATCCAATCGATGATGGTGCGCGGATCGATTTACAGGCCTGACCTGGGCTTTACGCCGGTCACCATCACGCCCAGCATTATGGCGAGCTTCGGCCTGGAAGGTGATCGCGGCGTCCTCGCCTTGCAAGTCGATTCCGCGAAACCCGCGGGCGTCGGCGGACTTCAAAGTGGCGACATCATTACCGCCGTCGATCAACACCAGGTGTTCAACGTTGGCGATTTCTGGCATGCGCTGCTTCGCTCAGGAGATCAGCCCACGGTGCAATTGACGTTGCATGGGAAAAGCGGCCCCGCGACCCTGCAGTTGCCCAAACCCGCAGCGCTCAAGGCAGCCCAATGAGGGCAGCGGAAGCGGCCGCGGCGCAACTCCCCTCTGGTGTGCCACCTTCTCGCAGTCTTTCCAAATGGGCAGGCGAGTTGGTGATTTTCCAAAATCCTGTCCGCTATTCCGTCGCATGGACGCTTCAACTGCAATGCCATGCCGAGCGTCTCTCGAACAGGCGCGCCGACACCCTCATGCTGCTTGAGCATCTGCCGGTGTATACGGCCGGCCGTGGTACGAGGCCGGCGCACCTCAAGTCCCGAGGCGCTTCCTCAGAGCTTGCCTCAATTCCAATTGAAGCCGTGAACCGCGGAGGGTCGGTGACCTACCACGGCCCAGGGCAGCTTGTCGGATATCCGATTCTTGCGCTATCCCGATATGCGCCGGGGGCAAAAACCTATGTGCACATGCTCGAGGAGGTGCTCATCAGGACGCTGCGTCATTGGAACATCCATGGCTATCGGCTGGCGAAGATGCCGGGCATATGGGTTACCGACCAAAAAGGCGTGGCGAAAATCGTGTCCATCGGTGCACGCATCGATCGTGGGATCACCTTGCATGGCTTCGCACTGAACGTCATGAACGACCTTCGTCCGTTTTCTGACATTGTCCCCTGCGGACTGGACGGACGCCGAATGACCTCTCTAATAGAAATCACCGGGGCGCAGTGCAACGTACCGGTTGTGGCCGAGTGCGTGGCCAATGAGTTTTCTGCAGTCTTCGGGCTAGAGTGGGCCATCAAAATCTCTCAAGACTCGCAGACGACCGTCGCCGACAGCCAACCGGTCGCCGCCATTGGAGATCGCTGAATGGCCTCGCTACATGAACTGGATACTCCAACCTTTCGGCTTGCCGTGGCACAATTCGACCAAGCGGCCGAAATGATGCACCTGGATCCGAATTTGCGTGAGCGGTTAAAGTACCCGCAGCGATCGCTGGTCGTCAGTATTCCAATCCGAATGGACGACAATCGCGTCGAGGTGTTTACTGGCTACCGGGTTCAACACGATTCCTCACGCGGACCATCGAAGGGCGGTATCCGCTATCATCCCCACGTCAACCTGGGGGAGGTCGCCGCTCTCGCAATGTGGATGACATGGAAGTGCGCACTCGCCGATCTGCCTTACGGCGGTGCCAAGGGGGGGGTGGCTGTCGCCCCAAAAACCCTTTCTCGCTCCGAGCTTCAACGGCTGACACGCCGATATGCTGCGGAAATCTTTCCGTTGATCGGACCGGACAAGGACGTGCCCGCTCCGGACGTCGGGACGGATGCGCAGGTGATGGCTTGGATCATGGATACCTACAGTCAGCAGGTGGGGTATGCGGTCCCCGGCGTCGTGACTGGAAAGCCTCTCTCGATCGGTGGCAGCCTGGGCAGAGAGGAGGCGACCGGACGCGGCGTCGCATACGTCACGCTCGAGGCCCTGACTCATCTACGGATCGACATCGCTCAAACGACGGCGGCGATCCAGGGATTCGGCAATGTGGGGACGCATACCGCCCGCATCATGCATGAGTCGGGAGTAAAAGTTATCGCAGTGAGCGATGTCAGCGGCGGCATCTACAATTCTCGCGGCCTCGACATTCCGAAACTGCTCTCGACTTACAAAGCTACCGCCCAAACCCTTGCGGATACGAAGCTGGGCGACACAGTGACGAATGCCGAGCTCTTACAACTGAAATCTACGGTCCTTGTACCAGCAGCCTTGTCGGAGCAGATTACTGAGCATAACGCGGCTCGCCTCAATTGCCGTGTGCTGGCCGAAGGGGCCAACGGCCCCACGACCTTGGAAGCCGACCGTATCGTGCAGGATAAAGGCATCTTCCTGATTCCCGACATTCTCGCGAACTCCGGAGGGGTGATCGTCTCCTATTTCGAATGGGTACAGGACGCCCAGCGGTTTTTTTGGAAAGCCGCCGACATTCAGGAGAGGCTGCGTGATCTCATGACATCCGCCTTTCAACGGACGCTGCATTTTGCCACAGCCAAGCGTACCTCCATGCGCATGGCCGCGCTCATGACGGGCATCGATAAGGTGGCGCAGGCTCACCTGAACCGCGGGCTTTATCCATAATTTCGTCCGGTGGTCGAGCAAGGAGCCGTGCCGTGGACCGCGAGACGGTGGGTCGGTTATGGGAGCTGCATAAGCAGGAAGAGTGGCCTCGCGTGGCGGCGCATCTCGAAGGGCCGTTGATGACTCTCGATACGGTCATCAGCGGCTGCGTGGTCTATTTTTTAGATAGTCAGGACGGCCTGGATGACAAACGGCGTGCGATGCTCGGAGACTGTCTGGCCGACCTGGAAACGATTGAACAAGAAATCGAGGAGGAGTGTCTTTCATACTTCCAGCGGCTGCATGAGCTGGGCGCACTGCTGCTTCTCCTGCCTCCGAAACCGTAAGCGAAGCCTGCACGTTCGTCCGGGTCGACTTAAACCGTTCCTTGCAACTTTATTGTCCCTTCGATAGAATAAGAAACATCAAGATTTACCGCAGTTTATTCACATCGGATGTCCTGACGGGCGTTCACATTTTTCAAGTGAGGAGGAGTTGATGAAGGCGATGATACGGTCGTACGTTCACACATGCCTGGTGGTTGGCATGGTCGGGCTGATCGCAGCCTCGGCATTCGCCGAACCGTACGAACTGAGCAAGAACGACGTCATGGATCCGAAGGCGATCAAGAGCCCGGACATTTCTCTCTTCGGCGTCAAGATCGGCGACAGCGAAGCGAGGGCGATGGACGTGTTGGTCAACGAAAAGATTCCCGGCATTAAGGTCGAGCAAGAGGCGTTATTCATCTTCTTGGTCGACCAGCGCAAGCCCACCGGTCCCATGGCTGGGGTGCGCGTACAGGATGGGAAAGTCGATATGATTTTCATCAACAACCGTTTTGCCTACAAGACGCGGGGGCTCTTTCGGAACGTGCTGAATAGTGAAAGCCCTGAAGAC
>Ga0310810_10011215_pt1 | contig 10475 bp, 6 predicted proteins | sample NCmetagenome_FD_207641 | JGI IMG/M metagenome (GOLD analysis project Ga0310810, IMG submission 207641) | Soil microbial communities from experimental microcosm in Duke University, North Carolina, United States - NC | ecosystem: Engineered > Artificial ecosystem > Soil microcosm > Unclassified ... | reverse complement strand
CCGGATGTATTGGTGATACCGGAAGGTGTGAAAAATTTATCGATTTTGGAGTGGAAGGATACGTGAGGCAAACACCCCGCTTCGTGTGGTTTTTTAATGAGGCAAATCGCTGACTTGACATTCAAACTGAATTTCCGTACTATTAAAACGCTTCGACAAAAGAAGCATAGGGCAGGCCATTCGTTCTCATTTTGGTCAGAATTCAATAAAAAAGCGATTTTCGGAATTAAAGCGTTTCGATTACAAGCTTCAAATGAAAAAACGACCTACAATAGAAGATGTTGCGCGACGCGCGTCGTTATCTATTTCCACAGTTTCACTCGTCTTGAACAAGAAACCCAACATCAGCGACGCGGCCCGTCGCAAGGTTCTCAAGGCCGTCGTAGATCTTGGATACCATCCCCACCGTCATGCCCGGGGCCTTGCGTCAAAGCTCAGCGGGAACATCGGGTTTCTCGCGAGCGAGGAGCATTTTACCCAGGACGAACCGTTTTACACACGAATTTTTATGGGGACGGAATTCGAATCCCGCAACCACGATTACTATGTGCTTCTCACCACCGTCGGAAATGAGTTCAAGAAGGGAAGTTCTTCGATTCCACGATTCCTCCTGGAACGCAACGTCGACGGCCTTATTGTCGCAGGCAAAGTTCATGAGTCGCTTCTCGAACACGTCGATAAACTTGGGCTCCCGATTGTCCTCATCGATTTCTCCTGGAAACGCAAACGCCTTTCCTCCGTGTTGATTGATAATCGGGGCGGGATTCGTGCGGCCATGGCTCACCTTCTTCAGAACGGCTACGGGAAGATCGCGTTTATCGGGGGTGATGCGGAACATCCAAGCATCGCTGAACGAATTGCCGCCTACAAGGAAAGTCTCGCCGAATCAAATATCGAATTTCGCGAACGATTGCTTGTTGTCGATGAAGCGGATACCCGTGTGCACAACGGCTACAATGCGACAGAGCGAATGTTGAAGGGAAACGCCAGGCCGACCGCAGTGATTGCCGCCAACGACGCCATGGCCGTCGGCTGCATGAGATATTTGAAGGCGAAAGGATTGAATGTCCCGAATGATATCGCCGTGGTTGGATTTGACGATATCGAAATGAGTTCACACGTCGAGCCGAGGCTTACCACGATCAGAGTATTCAAAGAAGACATGGGAAAACTCGCCGTGCAGCGGCTTGTCGAAATGATTAAGACGAAAGCGGAAAATGTTGTCACTGTGCACGTTCCCGTTGAACTCGTTGTCCGGCAGTCGTCCGTTCCCCGTCAGGCGGAACTCCTGAAGGACGTTGATTCTTCACATGTTGAATTTTCACACTAGTGTTTTATGAACTTTGAGTTCTTATTCTAATCACCAATTATCATCAACTAATTTAAGGAGCTATTCTATGAGAAACTTTATGATGTTATTGGTACTGGGGCTGATCCTGATCGGGTGTATGAGTGTATACGCTCAGTCAGGCTCTATTAATTCCGTTGGCGGCCTGGAGAGCAACCTTCCCTCCTATTGGACGAAAGGGAACGAACCGTCGGGAGCGACGCTGAGCTGGGCGACAGACCAGTCCCGCTCGATGGGACATTCACTGAAAATCACGAAGGCGGCCACGAGCGACAGTGCGGCCTGGATCTCGGAGAACATGTGCGATATCTGGTCGCCGCAGCATCTGGCAAACAAAGATATCATGCTGGGCGCGTATGTAAAGACGCAGGGCGTGAATACCAATCCTGCTGCCGACGACGAGAAGTGGTGGGTGTCGTACTCGTTCTATGACAGCGCGGGAGTATTTATCGGCGAGACAAAACTGCCGGTCGATCAGACGACAGCCTCAAGCAGCGGTTGGCTGGCCGATACGAACGGAGTAGGAGCGACGGTGCTGCCGAAAGACTCCTGGAAGACGATCATTAAATTTGTCGGAGGAAAGAACGCCACAGGGACGGTCTGGGCCGATGACTTTATCTTCACCGGACGCGGAGACTGGGCGGGACAGGACTGGAACGCCGGAGTCGGGGTGCCGACGGGATGGTACTACTGGCTGCCGCCCAATGGCGGAAACGACGGGCTGTTAGCAAACGGATTCGAGAATACGGTGGTGACGACTGAGGCAGCGCATTCAGGCACGCATTCGCTGAAGTTCGACCTGCCGTTCGACCGCCAGCCGCACGACGGGTTCGTCGGTACGAAACGATTCCTCCTCAATGGCACCGGCATCGGCACGATTGCGCAACTTAATCCGGAAGGCTTGGGCGGGATCAGCATGCCTTCGACAGTCAACCCCGGCGACCTCCTGAGGGCGACGGTTTGGATCAAGGCGAGCAACCTGGTGCCCGATTCAGCGGCAGCGTATCCCGCGACATGGTCGGTGGGATTGACGCCGTTATTTGACAAGGGCAACGGGAACAACTTCGGGTATAATCCGACCGGGCCGGATCTCATGTTCACGTTCCCGGCGGTGACTTCGTTCGATTGGACATCATACAGCGCGGATTTCACCGTTCCGAATGATCCGAGCTACAAGGTCATGGAAGTCCGGTTGCATATCTATGCGCGGTTTACCGGGACGGTCTATTTCGACGATCTGACGGTGCAGAAAATGGGAACGAGCACGGGCGTAGGCGGGGACACAAAGATACCGGCAACGTATATGCTCCTCGAAAACTATCCGAACCCGTTCAATCCGACAACCACCATTCAGTACGCACTGCCGCAGACGGCGAATGTCTCGCTGAGCATTTACAATGTTCTCGGACAGCACGTGCGAACGCTCGTTGAAGGTACGGTTACCACCGGCTACCACAACGCCACCTGGGACGGAAGAAACGATCAGGGGCAAACGGTACATTCCGGCGTGTACTTTTACCGGTTGACGACGGGGCAGTCTTCGTTCGTAAAGAAGATGTTACTGATGAAGTAACCCCAACTAACGAGAAAGGGGTACGTCATTCCGTACCCCTTTCCTCGTTGCCACATGCGCCGTGTCCTTCTTTCCATCACATAGAATCGTTGCGTCATCGGTCCTGGTTGCGTGCAGTATTGTTCTCGCCGCTTCACTTGCGGTCGCAGGCACCACCGGGAAGATTTCCGGAAAGGTACGCGACGCTCAGTCACACGAACCTCTCATCGGAGTGAACGTTTCCATTCCCGGCACGACATTCGGAGCGGTCACCGATGTCGACGGGAATTATTTCATTATTAACCTGGCTCCGGGAACCTACCGGCTGCGGGGGTCAGGCGTGGGGTTTGCCCCTCTCGATGTCGTCGACGTTAAAGTATTCGTCGATCAGACGACAAAGATCGACATCGAGCTGCAGCAGGAGGCAGTCCAAATGGCGGAAGTCCGTGTCACGGCAGAGCGCCCGATCGTCCAAAAAGACCTCACATCGACGACGTCGACGGTATCGAGAGAGCAGTTGGCCACACTGCCCGTCGAAGACATCGGTGCAGTCATCAATCTCCAGGCAGGAGTTGTCGAAGGTCATTTTCGCGGCGGCCGCAGCAACGAGGTGAAATACCTCGTCGACGGCGTCCCTGTGAACGACGTCTTCTCGGGGGGGTCCACGCTGCAGGCGGAAGTAAACTCCATCCAGGAGGTTCAGGTGTTAAGCGGAACATTCAACGCTGAGTACGGTGAAGCGCTGTCCGGCGTCGTGAATCAGGTGACGAAAACCGCGGGAGAAAATCTTTCCGGCGATCTCTCCGTGTATACGGGGGACTATCTCAGCTCCCGCACCTCGCTGTTCCACAACATCAGCCATGTTTCCTTTATCAGCGCTCCTTCGACCTGGTACCCCTTCCGGACGCAAAACCCGGCCCTGGTTTCGGACCTCCATAACGTCGAGGGCTCCCTCAGCGGCCCCGTACCGGGAACGAATAAAACTGTCAGATTTTTCGTCGCAGGCAGATATTATTATGACGACGGGTACCTCTACGGCAGGCGAATGTTCAATCCCTCCGACTCCTCGAACTTTTCTTCCAACGATCCCTCGAAGTGGTATGTCGGGGCGACGGGCGACAATAGTTATGTTCCGATGAACTTTCAGAAACGTTACACGCTCCAGGGAAAACTTTCATTCGCCCTCGGAAGCGCAAACAGGCTGACCGTTCAATCCATCTATCAGCGGCACGATTACCGGGACTATGACCAGAGGTTCCAACTGGAGCCGGACGGCGACTACAAGAGATTTCAAAAAAGTTTTCTCGGGACCGCCCAGTACAACTATATCCTCAATGAGGCCGCCTTTTTCGATGTGAGCATGTCGGTCTTCTCTTCAGACTTTAAGCAGTACGTGTATGAGAATCCGCTTGATCCCCGGTATGTGAACCCGGTCCGGATGCAGGATGTCGGTGGAAACGCTTTTCTCACGGGAGGGACACAGAACTGGCATTTTTCCCACCACACAACGACGGCCACGGGGAAGCTCGACTTCACGGATCAGATCACCCAGCTGCATCAGATCAAAACCGGCGTAGAATTCCAGCTCCACACGCTCAATTACGAGGATTATCAGATTCACATTGATGCGACGACGAATTTCCTGCCGGCTCTTCCTGCGCCCGGGAGCTTCGATTACAACGTCTACAAGAATCATCCGTATCAGTTGGCCGGGTATCTTCAGGACAAAATAGAACTGGAATACCTCGTCGTCAATGTAGGAGTCCGCTTCGATTATTTTCAGCCGGACGGACGGGTGCTGAGGGATGCCGAGCGCATAGCAGACCTCGACACGCTCGCGCCGCCGTTCCCGGATTCATTCACCGTGAGGGCGAAAGGGAAATACCAGTTCAGCCCCCGGCTCGGCGTTTCGTACCCCATCAGCGACCGCGGGGCGCTGCATATTTCCTACGGGCATTTCTTCCAGATTCCGGCATTCGAATTTCTTTATAAGAATCCCAACTACAGAATTGCGCAGCAGGGCGATCTGCCGGAATTCGTTGGCAATACGATCGGGAACGCAGACCTGGAGCCGCAGCGGACGACGGTGTACGAAATCGGCCTGCAGCAGCAGATTGCGACGGACCTCGGGGTTACGGTGACAGGCTACTATAAGGATATTCGCAACCTGCTCGGCCTGCAGGTGCATGAGAAGCTGAATTTTAAGAAGTTCGGGGAATATGTCAACAGAGATTATGGCGCCGTGAAGGGGATCACCCTCTCGTTCGAGAAGAGATTGAACGAAGGATTCGGGGCAACGGTTGATTATACATATCAGATCGCGCAGGGAAGCGCATCGGATCCGAACGCAGATTTCCAGAAAGCCCAGGCAACACCTCCGATCGCAACCAACAAGGAGCTCGTCCCGCTTGACTGGGACAGAAGGCACTCGCTGAACTTTACCTTCACGCTGGGAGCCGCAAAGAATTACACGGCAAGTCTCATCGGCAGGCTGGGTTCGGGACTGCCCTACACGCCGTCATTCCAGAACCAGCGAACCGGGCTGGAGAACAGCGATAACCGGCCGGCCTTTTTCAATCTCGATTGTTATTTCGTCAAGGAGCTCAACATTTACCAGCTTCCCCTTTCTCTCTATGTCAAAGTGTACAATGTGTTCGATACTCCGAATGAAATTAATATCTTTACGGATACGGGCAGAGCGGGATACACGCTCGAATTAACCCGCGCACAATCGGCGCCCCGGGGAGTCAATACCCTTGCAGAGTACTTTACACGGCCCGATTTTTATTCCGCGCCGCGGCAGGTTCTCATCGGCGGTTCAATTTCATTCTGACCAATGTCCACACTGAAAAGAATATATTTTCTTGCTCTCTTCCTTGCTCTCGGCAGCAGCCTCGTTTCTGCCCAGCGGCTTACCGACAAGGCAAAAGGAAATCACTTCGAGCTCAAGAAGGGGCTGATGGACGGCAATCTTGTCGGGACAGTCTACTACAACATGGGGGAAGTCGCAGACTGGCTGAATGATCCTTCGCGCAGCGGCGTATGGCCGAAAGGGACAAATCACACGTACATCGACGGCGTCGCCATCGTCGTGCAGGCGGAAACGCCCGATCCCCTCGATAATACAAAAGTCATTCACCCGCTCGAAACGAATTACTATGAATATACGCGCCACGACCCGGCGACAGGGGTGACCTACGGGTGGTGGCCGCTTCCGAATTACGCGAGCCGTTTTCAACCGAGTCCCGCCCAGAGCACGGAAAGCTCAACCTGGCCGACGCACTGGCCCGACCGGCCGTCGGATTGGGACGGGCGCTGGAACGGATTTTTTGGCAAGGGCGTGCAAAATGCCGACGTCGAATCGTATTTTGTCTTCGACGATAATGAAGACCGGGAGTATCTTCTCAGTCACAGTTTCTATCCCGACCGTCAGGATTCATCGAGAGGGGGGCTCGGAATGCAGGTGCATGCGCGGGGATTTCAATGGTCGCAGGTCCTTGCCGAAGATGTCATTTTCTGGCTCTATGAAATCACCAACATGGGCACGACAGATTACCGGAAAACGCTTTTTGCTCAATACGTTGATTGGGGTATTGGCGGCCACGACAACTCCTCCAACAACGCCGGTGATTACAACGAACAACTCAATCTTTCCTACGCCTGGTCGACAGTACCGTTCGGAAGTCCCGGCAGCTGGAGCCCGGTCGGCTACTGCGGTTATGCGTTCCTGGAAAGTCCCGGCATCTCCGACGACCACCGGGATAACGACCGCGACGGGCTGACCGACGAACGGCGCGACAACAATGCGCAGACATTTATTTCGAGCCCGTTCACGGATCCGTTTCTTGTCGACGCGCTGCAGGATACCGCTGCGTTCAGGCGATTCTATGGCTACGGATGGAAGACGCACTGGGACGCGGATGAAAATTGCAACTGGCGGATCTATTCCGACCTGAACGCGAACGGGCACTGGGATCCGGGAGAAGCGTTAAATGACGACGTCGGTACGGACGGGATCGGCCCGTTTGACGAGGGGTACACAGGTCCGGATTTCGATGGCAGTGAAGGAGACGGCAGGCCGGAACAGGGCGAACCGAATTTCGGCATCCTTGATAAGGATGAATCCGACCAGCTGGGCTTGACCGGCTTTATCATCGCTCCTGTCCACACGTACGACCTCAACAACGATGAACGAAACTGGACTGCCTTTTCCGCGGCGCCGCAGCCGCACGGCCAGTCGCTCGTCGGCGTTAACCTCGGCAACTGGTTTTCCAGCTACCTGTTTCATCTGTATGGCAGAGACACGTATACCCTCCGTACCGGGCAGACACAGGAAGCGGGAGAAACAGAACGGTTCTCGATGGGATTGATCTACGGCCTGAACGCGAATGATCTCTTTCTCAGAAAACGAACTGTCCAGCAGATTTACAACGCAAATTATCGTTTTGCCAAACCGCCCGATAAGCCGCTTGTCAAGGCCATCGCGGGCGACCGCAAAGTGACGCTCTACTGGGACAGCCGCGCCGAACAGACATACGACGCATTTTATCAGAAATATAATTTCGAGGGATACAGGATTTACCGCAGCACGGAGCCGAACTTTCTGGAAAATCAGATCATCACCGACGCATACGGGCGCCCGACATTCCGGCAACCCCTTGCCCAGTACGATGTGGTGGACGGAGTCAAGGGACTGCACCCGATCACCGTGAACGGCGCGGCATTTTACCTGGGTGACGACACCGGCCTTCAACACTCGTTTGTCGATTCGACAGTGCAAAACGGCCAGACGTACTATTATGCGGTCGCCGCATACGATCAGGGATTTACGACGACGACGGTGAGCGGCGACTTCCTGGGTATTCCACCATCCGAAACAACAACAAGAATCATCACCGATCTCAACGGCAACGTAAAAACCGACGTGAACACTGCGGTCGTCGTTCCCAGAGCGCCGTCGGCGGGGTATGTGGCGCCTCAGTTTAAAGATTTTGTTGCCTCGGGCCCGGGGACGGGATCTGTGACCGCCACGGTGCTCGATCCCGATTCGGTGAAAGATAACCGCACGTTCCGTCTTGAGTTTCAGGATTCAACGGCCTTCCACGACAATCCGAAGCCCTACTACCGGTTTATCGATGAACAATCCGGCGACACGCTCATTCATCTCACCCGGCTGACAACCGACCAGGAGCAGACGGGCGTGTTCAACGGGTTTGCGGTGAATATCAAGAACGACCCGAATGTCGTCGTCGACCAGAGCCAAACGGGCTGGGTCAACGGTTCAAGCAACTACATCGTGCAGGTCGGTTTCGACTCGCGGTACGCGCCGGCCTACCAGGCCCGCCGCGTAAACTATCCTGCGGATTTTGAAATTACCTTTACCGGTAAAGGCCAGGGGGACCTTTCATTCCCGTCTTCAAGTTTCAGTCTTCCGCAGCCGTCCGACATCGTCGTGAACAATCTGACGGAACATATCGATCATTTCCAGTTTATTTTGCAGGACAACAACAACGATTCAGCCTTCAACGTGGGGAGTTCCGCCGTCATCGGAGACGCCATCTTTCTCGTGGCCGGAGACTCTGCCGGCAAGCCGGCGACGAACTTTGCGGCCGCCCGAAAAAGCTGGTCCGTGACCTTCATTAAAGACACGCTTATTCCCGAGTCCCAGCAGCGTCCGCCGCAGCCCGGCGACGTCTATCGCATTGTCACCAAGAAGCCTTTCCGGACGGGGGAATACGTCCAGTTCACAACGACCTCTCCGAAAGTCGATCAAGCCAAAGCGGCGCTCGATATCAGGAATATTGCGGTCGTTCCGAATCCGTATGTCGGCGCTGCGTCCTGGGAACCGCAATCGGCGACGGTGGGGAGGGGAGACCGGCGAATCTATTTCATCCATCTTCCGGGCAAATGCACGATTCGCATCTTTACCATGAGCGGGCATCTCGTGCAAACACTGGAGCACGATAGTTCCATTGACGACGGACAGGAATCCTGGGATTTGGTTTCCCGCGACGGCATGAATATCGCCTTCGGCGTGTATGTCTACCAGGTCGATGCGCCAAACATGGGTACGTTCATCGATAAATTTGCAGTCATGAAATGACGAAGAATCTTCTCATCGTGATCTTCCTTGTGCTCATGTCCCTGCAGGGCTACGGGCAGACGACGAACGTTTCAAAGTCAGGCACGTCGGCCGCCCCATTCCTGGAAATTCCGGTCGGGGCGCAGGCGATCGGGATGGGCGGCGCGTTTGTGAGCGTTGCCGGCGATGCGACAGCGTTGTACTGGAATCCTTCGGCTTGCGCGCTGCTCCCGCAGAAAGAACTCGCCGTCGTTCACACGAACTGGATCGCCGACACAAAGTTCGACTTCGGCGGATTTGTTCTGCCGCTGGGCGAATTGGGAACACTCGGCGTGAGCTTCACCTCCCTTTCGATGGCTGACATGAAAGTGCGCACTGCCGAACAGCCGGAGGGGACAGGAGAATATTTTAGCGCCGGCGATATCGCTGCCGGGGTTTCCTATAGCCGGAAGCTCACCGACCGGTTTGCGATCGGATTTACCGGAAAATATATTCAAGAATCGATCTGGCATATGAACGCGTATGCGTTTGCGCTTGATGCCGGGACGACATTCAGGACGGACCTCTTCGGAGGCATGGTCATCGGAGCCACGCTCTCGAATTTCGGCACCCCGATGAAGCTGGACGGCCGCGACGCGCGGCAATTTATCAGCGTCGATCCTACAAAGACCGGCTCAAACAACCAAATCCCCGCCGAGATCGAAATGGATTCATGGGATTTGCCTCTGTTGTTTCAGCTGGGCGTTTCAACAAACGTCATGAAGAATGATGCGTACCGGTGGACAATCGCCGCCGACGCGATCCATCCCAGCGACAACTACGAAAGCCTCAATCTTGGGACCGAGTTCGCCTATCATGATAATATTTTTCTCCGAACCGGGTATCAATCGTTGTTCCTCGATGAGAGCGAAGGCGGTTTCTCCGCCGGCGTCGGACTCTCTTCGGCGAGGTTTATCGAGGGCGGGATCTCGGCAACATTCGACTATGCGTACAGGGACATGGGACGGCTTGAAAGCGTCCATACGTTCTCTGTCACTGTCCGGTTTTAGCGCATGCGATGGCCGGCCTCTCATATGGTTGCGTCAGCATCCGGAATCAGCTGCACGCTCCCTGTCCGGAGCAGATTCGCCCGTGGCCGCGAGATGCTGTACCTCGTGGCGTTGTTCCTCCTGATGTACTTCCCGCAGCCCTTCCTCATTTCACAAACCCGTATCGCAAATGACCTCCGGAAAGAGCCCCTGATCGATAATCCGAAGAACGATGGCATCATTGTGGCGGACGTCGGGAGCCGTCGCATTACAGCACGGGAATTTGTTATGAGCTACGAATTCGGCCCGGCGTTCCCGAAGAAGGAGGGCGATTCCAAGCGCCGGTATCTCAACTACATGATCTACGAAAAGCTTCTGGCGCTCGACGGGTATGCCCGGCACCTCGACAAATCACCCGACGCACAACGCCTTTTGGATGAGCTTGAAGGAGACCTCTCCACGGAA
>Ga0310810_10011213_pt1 | contig 10476 bp, 8 predicted proteins | sample NCmetagenome_FD_207641 | JGI IMG/M metagenome (GOLD analysis project Ga0310810, IMG submission 207641) | Soil microbial communities from experimental microcosm in Duke University, North Carolina, United States - NC | ecosystem: Engineered > Artificial ecosystem > Soil microcosm > Unclassified ... | reverse complement strand
GGTGCCATCGTTGAGGAACAGCTGCGCCCGCGTGTCCTCGTTGCCCACGAACAGATCGAGCCAGCCGTCGTTGTTGATGTCAGCCCAGGCCGCCGCCTGCGTGGCGGTCACAGGCAGGGCGAGCCCAGACTCCACGGTCACATCGGTGAACGTGCCGTTGCAATTGTTCTTCAACAGCGTTTTGCGCTGTGCAACCTCCCACCCTCCGCGCTCCACGAGGATGTCTGTGCACTTGTCGTTGTTGTAGTCGGCCTGCACGACGTTCAACCCGCCGACCTGGTCGCGAAGGCCGGCAGCGGCGGTTCGCTCCGTATAGGTGCCGTCGCCGTTGTTGCCGAAGTAGTGCAACGGCCCGCAGCTGTAGAAGTTCGACGTCACCACATCGAAGCGGCCGCTGTTCGAGAGGTCGTCGACGATGACGCCGCCGGCACTGGCAAAGACGTTGAGCCCCATCTGCGGGGCAACATCATGGAAGCGGCCAACGTCCTCGGGCGACTCAAAGACACTTGCCGGGATGCGGAAGCGTTCGGGCACGGCGTCGGGCCATGTACCGAGCGCCATGTAGGCGAGGTTCAGCAGCCACTTCACCTCGACATCGTCCGGCCGACGTTCGAGATAGGCGGTGAACTGTGCCACCGCACGATCGACATCTTCGGTCTTCCCGTAGGCGCGACCGTTTGGTGGTGGAAGCAGGCACAGATCACCAGCCTGTCTGAAGATCCCGCTGTCCATCCCCGCCTTGTGCAGCAGCGCGACCCCGAGCATCATGCCGACCTGCGGTACTGAGAGCGCGACGTCTGTCTGTGCAATCCGGTAGGCCTGCGCGTATTGCTCGACTGCGCGCGCCATCGAGCCTTGGTACGCGAGGATCTGCGCCAGTCCAAGGTGCGCCTGCATCAACTCGAATGCGGAACGACCGTTCCTGGCCGTCGCGTTCGCGGGCGCAAGGAAGTTCTCGAACAACTGCTGTCCGGCCGAGAGCGAATCCTGGCGCACCTGGCAGATGTTGCGCGGGTCCTGGTTCCAGGTGTCTGGTTTCGGATAGTCACGGAGCAGCGCCTCAGCCTCGGGTAGACCCCCGATGTCAGCGACGAACTTCACGCTGCCGACTGCGCTGATGGCAGCGAGGCTGGCAGGATTGATTGCCGCCGCCCGGCTGCCTGCTCCATCCGGAACCACCTGGAGTACCGCAAAGCCGGTCGCCACCTGCGCGACTGGCGAAACCTGTCCGACGGCAAGTCCTTCGACGGCGCTGCGCACCTCTTTTCGAAGCATCACCAGATCGACCGTCCCGACCAGTCCGCCATCAGCCGCGCTCGGATCGATGGACACGCTTCGCGCGAGCATCGCGAAGTTCTCGCCGCGGCCAAGGCGCTCGAGCACGCCTGCCGCTTCCTCACGCGTGGCGACGACGATGAGGCGCAGCGAAATCGACTGCCGCTCGGGACTGTTCTGGGCAATGAGGCCCGCGCCAGCCAGCAGCGACACCAGCAGCGCCCACGAGAACATGCGGAGCTTCATCTGAAGGCGTGAGTGTACATCGGCGGTTACGCGACCAATGCCCTGACCGTCGATGGCTAGAGACGGACGAAAAACCCGCCGGTGAAGACGAGCCAGCAATAGCTGGCCTGCACTCCAACCCTTTTGTACGAGGCGTTTCCGATGATCTGGAGGAACGGCACGATCGGCGTGCTCCCGGCTCCTCTTATGAGCCGGCTGTCGTACCCGTTTATCGCGCCGAGCCGGTAGCCCAGGCTGTAGGTTCCGGTTTCTCCCATGGGGCCGTGGTGCACGCTGCGCTCGACTCCTGCCGCGTAGCTCCGGTCGTGCCACGAGTTCAGGAAGGTCCCGACGAAGTAGCCGTGAATGTTGACCGCAACAAGCTGGTTGTTGGTGATGCCCGGGTGGAAGTGCTTGGTCCACATGCCGAGGTACAGCGCGGACGCTTCGGGAGTGCCCCACGCCATTTTCAACAGGCCCGGCGAGGACTCGGCTGACGTCACGTTCTGATCGTCGTCGTCAGCCTCGACAGCGGGAGCTGCCGCGGCCAGAAGCGCGACCAGCAGCAGGAGCATTCGCCCAAGCCGAATTAGTTTGGTTGCGGTATGCATGAGCTTTTGGCGGGTTCGGACCTGCTTCATTCGAGACGCCGGATCCTTATTCAAATCTGATGGATCCCTCGCGCTTATCGGTTGAATTCAAGATGTCTCCGATAGTTTAATCGCGCAACTTATTTTCGGACCGTTCTTCCGGGCTTTATGTCGCTACGTCGGATTGAGACACGCGTCGAACAGCAGGAGGAGGACGGCATATGGTCAGGCTTCGAATTGGAGCAGCACTGACAGTTGTCATGCTGCTCACCGGCCGCGGCTACGCACAGCAAGGCACTTCGGAAATTTCAGGAAAGGTCACTGACGAACAAGGAGCGGTGCTCCCAGGCGTCTCGATCCTGGTGACCAACGAGGCCACCGGCGTGTTCCGGGAGATCACGAGCTCTCCCGAAGGAACGTACTACGCATCCCAGCTCGTGCCCGGCCGTTACAAGATCCTCGCGAAGCTCGCCGGCTTCAGGTCGCTCGAACGGGGAGGCCTGCTCCTGCAGGTGGGCAACACCCTCACGGTCAACCTCAGCCTCCCGATTGGCTCGGTCGAAGAAAACGTCACGGTCACCGCACAGACGCCGCTGGTCGATGTGACGAGCGCGCGGGTCGGCGGCAACCTTGGCACCGGCGACCTCAGCGAACTGCCGGCCATGAATCGGAACTATTTCTCGACCGTGGCGCTCCTGCCGGGCGTGCAGTTCGCTCCATCCAACCAGATGGGCAACGACACCATCGTTGCGGGCGGACAGACTTCCCAGAACAGCAACGTCTCGGTCGACGGCGGCTACAACGCCGACGATGCACTGGGAACCAGTGCCGGCGCGCAGGTCAGGACGCCGCTCGAAGCCGTTCAGGAATTCCAGGTCCTCACCAGCATGTATGACGCCGAGTACGGGCGCGCCAGCGGCGCGATCGTGAATGCTGTGAGCAAGACAGGCACGAACCAGTTCCGCGGCGTCATCTTCGGCTATTCAGCGAGCAACGCGCTGACGGCGGAGGATTACTTCGTCCACAAGTACGACCTCGAGAAGCCGACGACAACCCAGAGGGAATGGGGCGGTGTCATCGGCGGGCCGATCGTGAAGAACAAGATGCACTTCTTCTTCAGCCTCGAGCGGCAGGTCGACGACCCGAACCGCACCAAGGCATTCCCGACCCGTCCCGACAAAAACTTCTCGATAGCCGAGGATCGGACCGACTGGAATACGCTCATTCGAATCGATCACCAGATCAACTCGCAGCACACGTGGGCCGTGCGGTGGCTGCGTGAGTGGGCGCCACAGTGGAGAACGATCGGGAGCCAGACTGTCGCCGGGACCTCTCGGCCCCAGCTGCCCGAGTCGGCCCAGGATGAAACCGACCTCGATCAGACCGCAGTCGGCACGCTGACCAGCGTCTTCGGCAATGCGCGGGTCAACACCGTCCGTGTGGCGCGCACATGGGAGCACTGGTGGCACGGCAACGAATGCTTCCGCGCGCAGGGTCCGAACGGCGACCAGGCCGGCTTCAACTTCGGGGACGAGGCAACCGGCGACCAGTCGCTCTGTCCGGCCCAGTTGGCGTATACGAGCTTCGTCGGACAGGCCAGCACTGAGTCCCAGGGTCCCTGGGATTCCAACTACCAGATTGAGGACGACTATTCGTGGTTCGTCCCCGGCAAACGCGGCGATCACGAACTGAAGTTCGGCGCCCGGTACAACTTCACCGAACTGCGCCGCATCTCGCAGGTCACCCAGAACGGCCAGTTTCAGCTGACCAACGACCTGCCGTTCGATCCGTCGAACGCGCGCACCTACCCGGAACGCCTGACGATCAGGACCGGTGAATTCGAGGAGTACATCAAGAACCACACCTACGAGTTCTACGGCCAGGACAAGTGGAAGATGGGCGGACACACCACACTGAGCGTGGGCGTGCGTTACGACCTCGAAATCATTCCGCTCGACGAGAAGGACAACCCGCTCTTCTCGTCGAACCAGTACCCGGTGGACAAGAACAACATCTCGCCGCGCATCGGCATCACGCGCTCGCTCGACAGCCTTGGCAAGTCGGTTGTTCGCGGCGGATACGGGATGTTCTACAACCGGACCATTCTCGGCGCCGTGGACGATGCGATCGAGTTCCCGAAGTACACGACGTCGACGGTCGTGAACTTCCCGAACAACAGCGCCGATCCAGGGCCCAGCAACGGCCGGTTGCCGACCGATCCGTTCCTGGTGAATGGACCGTTCGTGAACTGGGACCTGTTGCATTCGCTGTATCCGCAAGGAGTGCCGGTGAAGAACGGCGGCGACGTGATATTCGACTCGCCCGATCGCAAGGTGCCGTACGCGCACCAGGCGACCGTCGGCTACTCGCGTGAGCTGACGACGAGCCTCGCATTCGCGGTCGATTACGTGCACTCGGCGAACCGGGACATGTTCCTCGCGCGCAACCTGAACCCGATGCTGCGCGCCAACACGAGCCGTACGGGTCCGCTCGTGCGCCTGGATGCGTTCAACGTGCTCGGCGAGACGTACGCCTCGCACGTGTGGGTGATGGAGAACACCGGCTCGAACGACTACGACGCGCTGAACCTCTCGCTGGAAAAGCGCTATGCGAACCGGTGGTCCGGCCGCGTCTCGTACTCGCTGTCGAAGTCGCGGGGCACCGCCGAGAACCAGGCGGACAAAAACACGTTCCAGAAGCTGACGGACCTGAATCTCGATGAGTTCGAGGGACCATCGAGCGTCGACCGGCGGCACGTGCTCGCGCTCAATGGTCGTGCGGAAATCCCGAAGACCGGCGGCGCGAACCTGTCGGCGACCATGCGCTACATGAGCGGGGCGCCGTTCTCGATCTTCAACAGCAACATCGATGTCGATCAGAACGGCGAACTGAACGATCCGTCTCCGGCCGGCACTTACAGCGGCACGGCACCGGATTCAATGCAGGGCGTCCAGAACGACGGCGGCCGCAACGGAGCGGTCGGTCCGGACTACTTCCAGCTGGATTTGCGCGCTGGCTGGCGTCGGCGGATCCGTGGGGAACAGGCCATCGAGCTGTTCCTGGATATCTTCAACGTCACCAACCGCGCCAACTTCGACAACCCGGCTGGCGACGAGCGGCTGCCGGCGACCTTCCTCGTCCTGAACAGCCTGCGGGGTGGAGGCGGGTTCCCGCGCCAGGCGAAGCTGGGGGTCCGTTTCACGTTCTGAGTCGCTGAGCGCGTTCAGAACCAACAAGCGTTGAGGTATCTGGGTCCACAGACATCCCAGATACCTCAACGCGTTTTCTCCAGGCCCGAACCCTGAACCTGAGCGTCAGACCTGTTCCGCACCCTCAGGATTGAACCGGTATCCCACCCACGGCTCGGTCACCAGGTGACGCGGGTTGGCCGGATCCGGTTCGAGCTTCTTGCGGAGCTGACCGACGAAGACGCGCAGGTACTCCGACTGCTCCTCTGACGCAGGCCCCCACACGGCACCCAGCAGCATCTTGTGCGGCAGCACGCGGTTCGGATGCTTGGCCATGAAGGTGAAGAGATCGAATTCTTTCGGCGTGAGCCGCACAGCCTGGCCGCGGATGCGCACGCGCCTGTCGTCGAAGTCGATGTGAAACGGACCGACGCCGACGGCCGAGACTTCAGGCGTGTGGCCGGTGCGCCGCAGCACGCCACGAACACGCGCGAGGAGGCTCTCCGGCCGCAGCGGCAGCATGATGTAGTCGTCGGCACCGGCGTCCAGTGCCTGCACTTCGGTTTCAACCTGGTCGTCCTTCGACAGGAGGATGACCGGTGTGCCAAGCGATTCGCGGACCGTGCGGCACAGCGCGATCGCATCGAGCCGGGGCTGATCGACAGTTGCGATTACCAGGGAGGGTCTGCTCGCCTTCAGGCTCGCCTGCGCATTGCTCACGTCGGCGGCCAACCGGACGGTGTAGCCTCGCAGCGCGAGCAGCCGTCCTAGCTGATCCCGCATCGCCTGGTTTCCGTCCACTACGAGCACGTTCGGCTTCATGGAATGTCTCCGTTCCTCATGACCGGGCCGACTACCGGCGCGATCAACGAAGACGATTGAAAGCCATGGGCATGAGCCTTACCTGAGCGCGGGATAAATTTCCGTTAATGTGCCCGCTCGAGAGGGACCGTGTGGCTCGCGTGGATTAACCGGAATTAACGATCGATTCATCGAAGCGCAAACGGCCGCGCGTCAGGATACGCGCATGATTGCCGACACGAGCGGAACGCCAGCGTGAACCTGACCGGCGCGCGGGAATCCGACGGAGCCATCCTGCTCGACCGGCTGCTTCCGGCTGCGCTGGCCGGGGTGCTGCTCGTCGCGATGCTGGCGGCGATCTTCGTGCTCGACCAGCGCACCGAGCTGACGCCGTACCAGCATCTCTACTACCTCCCGATTCTGCTCGCCGGGGTGAGGCTTGGCTACGGCGGCGGCATCAGTGCTGCTCTCGGGGCGGTCGTTCTCTATCACCTGGCGAACCCGCATGTGCTCTCGTTCCGGTATGAGCAGTCCGATGTGGTGCAGATCGCGCTCTTCATCGCGGTCGGCGTGACGTCGGCGACACTGGCGCGCCACAGCCGGCAGATGCACGCGCTCGCCGGGACCGACGATTTGACGGGCCTCCGCAATCTTCGATCGTTCGAGAGCGGCCTGAGGACGCTCTTCCGGAGTGCGCGACCCGCGGGAACCACGGTCGCCTTCGTCGTCATCGACCTCGATCGCCTGAAGTCGTTGAACGACGTTCATGGCCACCTTGCCGGCGCCGAAGCGGTGCGCACAGTCGGTCGTATCATCGGGGAGCAGCTGCCACAAGGCGCGATCGCCTGCCGGTACGGCGGCGACGAGTTCGCTATCGCCATCCCGCGCTGGGACGCGGCCCGCACGAAGGAGTTCGCGGAGACACTGCGCGAAGAGGTCCTTCGCACGGCACCGGTGCTGGCCGGCCTGGCCTTTCCACCCGGCACGCTCTCCATCAGTGCCGGGGTTGCTACGGCGAACCCCGGCGCGCGTCCATCGACGGCGACTGACGCCGACGTCGCCGCGGCCGTCGATCTGTTTCGAAGCGCGGACCAGGCGCTGTACACCGCCAAGGCCGCCGGCCGGAATTGCGTCGCGTGACGAACCCCGTTACGTGGCACGCGGCAAGATGACGGTGAATGTCGTCCCGGCGCCGGGCTGACTCGTGACCGACACCGTTCCGTGGTGCTGGGCGGCCACCCACTGGACCAGGCTCAGGCCCAGCCCCGCGCCTTCGATTCGGCTCGTTCTCGAAGGATCGGCGCGGAAGAACCGCTCGAACACGCGGGCCGCGTCCTCTCGCGTGAGACCGATGCCCGTGTCCTCCACGTCGATAGCTGCCGTCTCACCGTGCGTCGTCACACGGACGGTGACGCGGCCGCCCTCTGGCGTGAACTTGAGGGCGTTGTCGACGAGGTTGATCAACAGGCGTCGAAGCCAGCCTGCATCTCCCTTCACGACCACTCCGTGCTTCGGTTCGCATCCGAGCCTGATCGATCTCGCATCGGCGAGCGATTCCAGGTCCTCGATCACCGAACACGCGAGTTCGCCGAGATCGACCGGCGCGAACGTGAGGTGGATCTGCCCCGCCTCAGCGCGGGCCTGGGTGAGGATCTGATCGATCAGCCTCGCCAGCCGATCGATTTCTTCGAGCTGGCTGCCCGCTGCTTCGCGCGCCCCTTCGGAGAGGCCGCGCTCGCGGGAGCCCAGTTCGATCCCGCCGCGCAGGGCGGCAAGCGGTGTCCGCAACTCGTGCGCGAGCGCCGCACTGAACTGGCGCATCTCTCCCACTGCATGCTCGAGACGTTCGAGCGCCGCGTTGAAGGCAGATGCCACCTCGTCGAGCTCGTCGCCGGCACCTCGCACCGCGAGCCGTCGGTCGAGCGTGGACACGTCGATTGCCCGCGTCTCCAGCGCCATCCGGGAGAGCGGCCTCAACGCATAACCAGAGATCCACCAGACCGCGGCAGCCGTGATCAGCAGGGCAATTGGCACGATCAGCAGGAGGAGATTGCGGTAGCGACTGAGCGCGCGATCCATCTGCGTCAGCGGCACGCCGACGACGAGGGTGAGCGGCCTGTTCTCGAGAGTCAGAGCGTGGGTGACGAAGCGGAGCCGGCCATACGAGGTCGACACGTCCTCCGGACTTCCCGAAGTACGCAGGGCTTCGATTTCGGGGGGCGTGTAGTCGAGACCGAGAGGCGCCATCGCCGGCGAGGCCGCCAGCAGGCGTCCGGTGGCGCTATCGAACACCTGGTAATACCGTGTGGCCTCATGCACGAACGCCGCTTCATCATCGTCGTTGGCGTCGAAGGCAAGCGAGAGCGTATCGCCATTGAGCCGCAGGTAACCCTGGAGACCGTCGGCAAGCCGCGTGACGCTGTCGGCCGTGTCCCGATCGAGCTGCTGGACGAGCACTCCGTATGTCAGCGCGCTGACCGCTATGACGAGCAGGCCGAAGAGAACGAGGGTCGTCAGCGCGAGTCGAAGGCGAAGCGACAGCTTCATGCGGGCTCGGCGGTCAGGATGTAGCCGACGCCACGGAGGGTTCGGATGAGCGGAAGACCAAATCCCTTGTCGATCTTGTTGCGCAGAGAGTTGATGTGGACCTCGACGACGTTGCTGACGCTGTCGAAATGGATGTCCCAGACGTGTTCGATGATCAGCGCCTTGGTGACGGGCCGGTCGCTGTTGCGCATCAGGAACTCGAGTAGCGCGTACTCCTTCGGCTTGAGTTCGATCGGCGTACCAGCCCTCCGGACCTTGCGACCGATCGTGTCGACTTCGAGATCCGCTACGCGAAGAACTGACTCCCGGGGGGCTCCCCGCCTCGAAAGCGCACGCAGACGGGCCGACAGTTCGGCCAGCGCGAACGGCTTGGTCATGTAGTCGTCGGCGCCGGCGTCGAGTCCGGCGACGCGCTCGTCCAGCGAGCTCTTGGCCGTGAGCACAATGACCGGCAGCGTTGGCTTGCGGGAGCGGATATCCCGTAACACCTGGAACCCTGATCGGCCGGGGAGCATCAGGTCGAGCACGACGATGTCGTAGTCGATGCTGAGCGCCTGCGCGCCCGCATCGATGCCGTCGTTCAGCACATCGACGGCGTGCCCTTCCTGTGCGAGCCCCGCCTGGATGAAGCTCGCGACCTTGCGATCGTCTTCAATGACCAGGACGCGCACCGGTCCTCCTCGGTTGAATGCAAGCCGGCTGGCCGGTCCGGCCCGCCGTCCTGGTTCCTAGTATGCGTCACCGCGGAAAAACGCGCGTCTTCGGGCTCGATTAACGGTTGTTAATATGCCGTTCATCGCCCCTTCACGCCGCCGGGATGAGATAGCAGTGGGCAAACCGGCGTCACAAAGGAGGCGAGGCCCATGGTGTGGTCCGTGGTCGCGATCTGCGTGTGGCTGTCGACAGGTGTCGGCGTCCATCTGCCAGATCGCCCGGTGTCAGACGCGTTCCCCGGAGTGGAAGCCGCCTTCCGCGCCGAGCGTCATGCCGTTCGCGGCACCGTCACGGCCGTCTCAGACCACGCCCTGACCATTACGCGAGCGAGCCGCGGCCACGAGGTGCTGGAGTTCACGCTGGACGAATCGACCGTTCGCTCGGGTGCAATCGCCGTCGGCGTCATGGTATCGGTCCGCTACCGGTACGAAGGAAGCGTTCTTGTGGCTATCGCCGTTCACGGGCCCGCAACGCCAACTCCGCCGCGGCCGACCGCTCCGCCGCGCTAGTAGTGCGAGACCGCCACCGCGTACGCCACCGACCCGACCTGGTTGGTGATGTCCGACACCTGCACGCAGTAGGACCCCGCGGCAATCGTTCCACTGAGCTGCGCCACGCTGCTGCCCTGGGCTGGTGTGAAGGTTGTCGTCTGCACGGTGCACGTCCCGTTGCTCCACGTTCCAAGCGCGAGCCCCATCGTCACGGTCGACAGCATGGTTCCGTCGGGCATGGTTTCGACTGCCGACGTCAGCGTGACCGAGAGGTTGCCATTCCCGACGGCCACCGTGAACGGGTTGGACATGCTCGCCAGGACACCGTTGCTGGCTGCGGGCACGGTGCCTGTGAACACTTCATTGGTGACGTTACCGGTTGGCGTCGTGGTGGTCGTCGGGCTGGTGCTCGACCCACTGCAACCGGCGAATGTGCCTGCCATCAACAGCACGATCAAGGCACGAATTGAGAGTGACATCGTCCCTAGGACTATCAGAGGCCATTGAGGTCTGCACGCAAAAACCCGGTCCTGTCACACTCTTTTCTCAGAGCGTGCCGCCGAGCCCGAATCACGACCGCGCGTAGATCCAGCGGTCGAAGAAGGCATCGAGCTTCATGGCGCTGCTCTGTTCCATCGATTGCTT
>Ga0310810_10011212_pt1 | contig 10476 bp, 10 predicted proteins | sample NCmetagenome_FD_207641 | JGI IMG/M metagenome (GOLD analysis project Ga0310810, IMG submission 207641) | Soil microbial communities from experimental microcosm in Duke University, North Carolina, United States - NC | ecosystem: Engineered > Artificial ecosystem > Soil microcosm > Unclassified ... | reverse complement strand
GCGATCTCACGCACGTCCGCGTCCTCCGTCCGCGTGGCCTGCACGGTCTCGAGGAGCACCGGCACCGCCTTGGCGCTTCCGACCCGCCCGAGGAGCTCGGCCGCGAAGGCGCGGTCGCGCCACTGTCGCGCGTGGCGAAGGCGCTCGATGTACTTGTCGACCAGTCCCAGGCGATCGTAGGCGTCGAGCAGCCACGCGGGCCGCTCGGTGGAATTGCGCGCCTGCTCCTCGAGCACCGCCTCGAGGGCCTCGAGGTCGTAGAGCGTATCGGCGCGGAGGATTGCGGGCTGCAAGAGGGTGCGCTCGTCGGCGGCGAGCCCCGCGACCATGTCCCGATAGACGCCCTTCCGGACGGCGAGCCGGCGTTCGAGACGGGTGAGGTACGCGGTGTAGAAGAACCAGGCCGCCACGGCGAGGACGCCGATGGCGACCATCGCCGCCGCGGCGATCAGGATGACGGTGAGGGCGCTCACGCGGGGCGCGTCACCCGTCGTCCACGAAGGTCAGGACCTGCCGCCGGCCAACGACGGTCTCGAGCGCGCGGTGCACGTCGGGATCGATCACTGTGCCGATCAGGTCGCGCAGGCGCTCGACGGCAAAGTGCGCCTCCATCTTCTCCTGATAGGGTCGCGAGGTGGTCAGGGCGTCGTAGATCTCGACGGCGCCGATGATGCGCGCGCCGAACGGGATCGCGTCACCCGCGAGCCGGTCGGGATAGCCGAAGCCGTCCCACCGCTCGTGGTGGCCGCGCACGTACTCGATGATGTGGCTCAGGTGGACCAGCGGGCTCAGGATCTGGGAGCCGACGACGACGTGCCGCTTCACGTGCTCGTACTCCTCGTCGGTGAGCGGCCCCTGCTTGTTCAGGATGTCCTCGCGGATGCCGATCTTCCCGATGTCGTGCAGCCGGCCCGCCGTGCGCACCCGCTCGATTTCCTCGTCATCCGCGCCAATCTCGGCCGCCACCATGGCCGACAGGTCGGCAATCCTGGCCGAGTGACCCCGCAGGAATGGATCCTTGGCCTCGAGCGCGTTGACCAGGGCCTCGAGCGTGGCGATCGAGATCCGCTCCAGGTTGGCGCGCTCGCTCCGGAGCTCGGCTGAGCGGGCCGCCACTTCCTCCTGAAGCCAGCGATTGGCCTGCTCGCTCTCGCGGCGGGAGTCGCGCGCGCCGAGCGCGCGCTGGATGGCCCGTCCGAGCACGTCGAGGTCCACCGGCTTGGTGAGATAGTCCATTGCGCCGCGCTGCATGCAGAGCGTGGCGGTGGTGGCGTCGTTGGCGGCGGTGAGCATCAGGATGGCGGTGGCCGGCTCGACGGCCAGAATCCGGGGGACGAGCTCGATGCCGCTGCCGTCGGGTAGATAGACATCGAGCAGCACGCAGGCCGACGCCTGGCGCTGCAGCGCGCGCAGCGCGTCTTCGCCGGTGCCGGCGGTAGACACCTCGTAGCCATGCTGTTGCAGGTAGCGCCGGATCGGGTTGCGGATGGACTCCTCATCGTCCACCACGAGAACGCTGATCGGCGTGTCGGCCAACGTCACGGGATCTCCGGCGGGGCGGGAGGCAGGACGAAGCTTAGGCAGCCGGGGACCGCAGGTCTAGATCCCCGCCTGCTTTCTCATGTCCGCGATCACGTCGGCGTGGTCGGCGTATTCGCTGCGCCGCGCGGCGGCTTCCGCCGGATAGTGGTCGCGAAAGCCGGCGAGTGCGGCCCGGAGGCCGGCGCTGTCGGCCTGGAACCGCGCAATCTCCGCGCGGATGGCGTAGGCAAGGAGATAGCCCGGCGAACGCAGCAGCATGGTGTCGGCCAGCGCCTTCGCTTCAGCGATCTGGCCCACCTGCGCGTGCAGCACGGCCGCGTGATAGCGTTCGTCGTTGGTGGCCGAATCGAGCTGCGCGTAGGCGCCGAGCGCCATGGGCGTGAAGTTGACGACGGTGGTGCTGTCGGCGCGCGCGGCAGCGTCCATGATGCGGTTGTTGAGCCGGAGGAATCGTTCGGACGGGCTCATGTTGCTGATGTCGGGAGCGCGGCCGCTCGGGAGGGCGCCGCCCGGATCTGCCGCCGCGCCGCCCGGCGCCCCACCCGGCGCCGCGTTGCCGGCGTTGGCCATGTCGGGCACGGCGGCACCCGACCCGTGCCCCACGACCTTGAACACGATGAGTGCGAGCAGCAGCGTGACCGCGGCCGCTGCCACGTACCATGCCGTCCGCTCGGACGGGCGACTGCCACCGCTGGCCGCGCCGCCTGCCGCGACGGCCTGCCCGCAGCGATGGCAGAAGCGGGCTCCGGGCGAGAGTGTGGCCTGGCACGACAGGCAGGTCTGCGGACCCACCCGGGTGCCGCAGGCGCTGCAGAACGGGCCCGATACCGCAGCACCGCAGGATGGGCAGTTTCCGGTCGGCTGCTCCGTCACGCGCACTCCTCCAGAGAAATTTGTATGGTGTATAAAATCTAATCGGTCACGCACGACGAGGCGTCTGGCGCGCTGCATCGGCCGGTGTTAGCATCATGGCAGCCAGGAGACCTCCGTGGCGCCATCCCAGCAGCAGCAGCACTTCGGTTCTCTCGCTACGTCGCTCTCGGCGCAGGCCGAGCGGCACATGGGCGATCTGGCCCGCAGCGACCGGAACTGGAGCGTGTATCTGGAGACCCGCCTCGATCCGCTCGGCGGGATGCGTGGCCGCACCTGCCTCGTGGGGCGGCTCCATTTCGTCGATGGCCCCCGCCGGCTCTCGACCGCCTGGATCTTCGTCGGCGACAGCGACCAGGAGATCGTCTCGCGGTTCAACGAGTTCAGCCCGACCGAGCTCTGGCGCCTGGCCGAAAGCCTCTAGCAGCACCCCGACAGCGCCCTTACGGGGCGCGCCCGTGCCCCCTACATTCGGCCGCATGACACCGCCCCCGCCGGCCGCGCGCCCGCTGACCGAGTTTCCTGCTGACCTCTCCGGCGCCTCCCGCGCCGACATCCTCGAGCTGGCCGCCGCCTGGCAGGTGGACTTCCTCCGCCTCCAGTTTACCGACATCCTCGGCGTCAACAAGAACGTGGAGCTGCCGCGGAGCCAGTTCGGCAAGGCGCTCGACGGCGAGATCATGTTCGACGGCTCGTCGATCGAGGGCTTCGTGCGGATCGAGGAATCGGACATGCTGCTCAAGCCCGACCTCGCGACCTTCCGCATCCTGCCGTACGACGACGAGGGCGGCCGCGTGGCCCGGCTGATCTGCGACATCCACACGCCCGACGAGGCGCCGTTCGCCGGCTGTCCCCGCCTCACCCTCAAGCGTCAGCTCGCGCGCGCCGCGGCCCTTGGCTTCTCGATGATGGCCGGCTGTGAGGCCGAGTTCTTCCTGTTCGAGCGGAGCGCGGCCGGCGGCCCGAGCACCGTCACCCACGACGATGCGGCCTACTTCGACCTGGGCCCGATCGACAAGGGCGAAGAGATCCGGCGAGTGATCGTCGAGCAGCTCGTGCTGATGGGCTTCGAGGTGGAGACCGCGCATCACGAGGTGGCGCGCGGCCAGCACGAAATCGATTTCCGCTACGCCGACGCGCTGACCACCGCCGACAACCTCGCCACCTTCAAGTTCATCGTCCGGAACGTGGCCAGCCGCTACGGGTACTTCGCCTCGTTCATGCCCAAGCCGATTCAGGGCATCAACGGGAGCGGGATGCACACCCATCAGTCGCTCTTCCGCGGTCCCAAAGACAATGCCTTCTTCGACGCCGATGCCGAGAACCAGCTTTCGGCCGTGGCACTCAGCTACATCGAAGGATTGCTGCAGCACGCGCGCGGGTTCTGCGCCATCACCAACCCGCTCATCAACAGCTACAAGCGTCTCGTGCCCGGGTACGAGGCGCCGGTGAACGTTGCCTGGTCGATGCGCAATCGCTCGCCGCTGGTCAGGATTCCCGACCGCCGGGGCACCGGCACGCGTTGCGAGCTCCGCATGCCCGACCCGAGCTGCAATCCGTACCTGGCTCTGGCCGTGCAGCTGGCGGCAGGGCTCGACGGGGTCGAGCGGAAGCTCGACGCGCGGGAGCCGGTCAACCGCAACATCTTCCGCATGACGTATCGCGACCGCCGCAAGTACCGCATCGACGAGCTGCCCCGCGATCTCCACGAGGCGCTGGAGCTGCTGGAGAAGGACGATGTGGTGAAGGATGCGCTCGGCCCCCACCTCACCGAGCGGTTCCTCGAGGCCAAGCGCGAGGAAGTGCTCCAGTACAATCTCCAGGTGAGTCAGTGGGAGATCGACAACTACCTGGGCCGTTACTGAGGCGCCACCCGGTTGCTACGGCTGGCGCAGCGTCAGCCGCACCCTCCCGAAACTGAGCGGCAGGTCGAGCCGCGCCGGCAGGCGGCGGAGATCGTCCGTGAGCCACACGCGACTCGTCGTGCCGGCCGCCGTCACCGTGAGCGCCACGCAGGGTACGACGGTTCCGTTGCCCAGCGTGACCGGCTCGCGGCCGGTGGCGGTGACGGTCACCGGGTTGTAGCCGTTCCGGAAATATCCGCGAAGCGCGCGGGACTCGCCGGGGCGGAGCGCCAGCGTCCGGAGATAGTAGAGGAAGGCCAGCTCGTCGAGCGGGGCGGGCGGCGTGATCCAGTCCCGCCCGCCGCCCAGCTCCCGATACCGGAGCGAGTCGGGCACGATCTCGAACTGATGGTCCTCCGTCCGTCCGGCCAGCGTGACGCGGCGGTCGAAGCGGCGGGAGGTGAACGGCTCCCGTCCGGTCCACGACGTCATGGCCCACGCGCTGCCCAGGCCCGGCGGCCCGCCCCGGCCCGTCATGGTGAAGACGAAGACCGGCCGGCCGCGGACGACGTCGGTCCGCAGGACCCGGGTGACGGCCGAGCCGGCCGGGACCATGCCGAGGCGGGCGTCGTACTCCAGGGTTTCGCCAACCGTAAACGGCTCGACCCCTCCGGCCAGCCCGATCAGGGTCAGGACACCTGCCAGCCACGTCATTCCCATGTGACACCCCTCAGCCACGGCGTTATTCTATCCATATGACCACTCCGGAGCAGGACGCAGCCTCGTCGCCTCCGCCGCCTCGGCGCCGCCGTTCGAAGGTGCCGCTCATCGTGGCGGTGCTCCTGCTGTCGCCGCTCCTCGTGCTCGCGCTCTATACGGTGCTGGTGCTCAACTGGTCCTACTCCGACGGCGACCGCTCGGGGTATCTGCAGAAGTTTTCCCGTCGCGGATGGGTCTGCAAGACCTACGAGGGCGAGCTGGCCATGTCGTCCGTCCCCGGCGTTGCGCCAACCATCTGGACCTTCAGCGTGCGCGACAAGGCCGTGGCCCGGAAGCTCAACGAGAACCTCGGCCGCAAGGTCGTGCTCCACTACAACGAGCACCGTGGAGTTCCCACGACCTGCTTCGGCACCACGGACTATTACGTGGACAGCGTCCGCGCGATTCCGTAGTGAACCCGCATGACCCCGGCGCGCCAGCCGCGCGGGCGCGGGCTGACGCGATCCCTCCCGCCGGGCCGCATCCCATCGCACTGCCGGACCTGGCCGTCATCTCGGTCGGAACCGCCGGCTGGACCGACCCCTCCCTCGTGGCACCCGGCGTCTTCTATCCCGAGCATGCCACCTCCGCGGAGGATCGGCTCCGCTACTACGCGGAGCGCTTTCCGGTCGTCGAAGTGGATTCCTCGTACTACGCGCTGCCGAGCCGCCGGTCGGCCGAGCTCTGGGTCGGCCGGACGCCGGACCATTTCACGTTCAACCTCAAGGCCAACGCATTGATGACCGGGCAGCCGAGCGAGGTGAGCCGGCTGCCGAAGGATCTCCGTGCCGCGCTTCCGCGGGCAGTCGCCGGCAAAGGCCGGATCTACGGCAAGGACCTTCCACCCGAGCTGTACGATGCCGTGTGGGCCTGGTTCACGGACGCGGTGGCGCCGCTTGAGGCCGCCGGCAAGCTGGGCGCCGTGCTGCTTCAGTATCCGCGGTGGTTCGTGCCCAGCCGGGAGAGCGCGGCCGAGCTGCTCGACGCCCGTCGCCGGCTCGAGGGTCTCGAGGTGGCCGTCGAGTTCCGCAATCACCGCTGGCTCGTCGGGCGCACGCGCGATCGGACGCTCGAGTTCCTGGCGGAACACGGGATGGCGCACGTGATGGTGGACGGGCCGCAGGGAATGGAGAGCAGCGTACCGCCGACCCCGGCGGTGACGTCACCGCGCCTCGCGGTGCTCCGGCTGCACGGCCGGCGCGTCGAGACCTGGGAAACGCCCAACGTGTCGGTGGCGGAGCGCTTCCGCTATCTGTATGACCGGGAGGAGCTGTCGGGCTGGCTGCCGGGAATCCTCGAGGCGGCGCGTCAGGTGAAGCGGCTGCACGTGATCCAGAACAACTGCTACGCCAACTACGGGACCACCAACGCGCTGGAGCTCATGGCGCTGCTCAGGGGCTCCTAGCCCTCGACGACCAGCCTGCCCAGGGCCAGCGCCGCAAGGCAGACTGATGCCGCGAGGGCCACACCGGACCCGGTGACCCGGGACCGCCGCGCCGGTGGCGGGCGGAACTCGACGCAGTTGTCGGGGACCAGCATGCGGTCGCGGCCGAGGTTGAGCAGCACCATGCCGCTGCGACGGTCGTCACGGCGGCGGCCGGCACAGACGTCATACCATGCGTCGGTCCGGACACCGGTCGGGACGATTACCTGATCCTGAAGGAAGCGGGCCTGCCGACGGCCGCGCGGATTGAGCTGAGTTGACACGTCACTAGTCCTGAAACTGGGAAACCCGGCCCGCCATCCCGGCGAACGCGGAGAGCGAATATACCCCAGCCGAGCAGCTCACCGGAACCGTCCGCGGTAGTTCACGCCAGCCAGCCGGCCGCGAGCCCGGAGGCCCTCAAGCGCTCCGAGCGCTTCGTGGGGCTGACGCTGCTGGCGGGCATCGTCGCGGCGGTGATCGTGCTGGCGCTCCTTTCGTGGATGGCGCACGAGATGCTCGAGGGGGAGACGCTGCGGTTCGACGAGCTGGTGCGAAACGGCGTGCACCTGATCGCCGCACCGGTCACGACGCGCCTCATGCGCGCGATCAGTCTCTTTGGCGGACCCACCATTCTCGCGCCGGTCGGCGGCATCGTCGCCATCGCGTTCTTCCTGCGCGGGTGGCAGCGCGCGGCCATCCTGCTGGCCATCACGCTGCTCGGCGCGGGCCTGCTCGACAGCGCGCTCAAGTCGGGCTTCCGGCGGGCTCGGCCGACGGCCTTCTTCGATTACCCGCTGCCGCACTCGTACAGCTTCCCGAGCGGCCACGCGATGTTCGGCTTCTGCTTCTTCACCGTGCTGGCGGCGCTGCTCTCACCGCGGCTCAAGATCGAGTCGCTGAAGACCGGTGTCTGGGTCTTCGCGATCGTCGCGAGCTTCCTGATCGGGCTCTCCCGGGTCTATCTCGGCGTGCACTATCCGAGCGACGTGGTCGCGGGCTGGGGGGCCGGGTTCGTCTGGGTGGTCATCGTGGCGTTCGGCGATCGCGTGGCCCACCGCATCAAGCACGGAATGGCGTAGTGCGCGTCACGGTGCTGCTGAACGCCGCATCCGGGAGCGGCACCGCGCCGGAAGCGGCGCGTCAGATCGAGCAGCAGCTCCGCGAGGCCGGCCATGAGGTCACCGTGCACCTGGTTCCCCCAGGTGCCGAGCTCCGGAAGCTGGCCGACCGGGCGGTCCGCGATAAGCCGGACGCCGTGCTCGCCGGCGGCGGCGACGGCACGATCAACACCGTGGCTGCGGCCCTGGCCGGCACCACCATTCCGCTCGGTGTCCTGCCGCTCGGGACGCTCAATCACTTCGCGAAGGACCTGGCCATCCCGCTGCAGCTGGCCGACGCGGTGGCTGTCGTGCTCGCGGGCCACGTGACCGAGGTCGACGTGGGCGAGGTCAACGGCCATGTGTTCCTCAACAACTCGAGCATCGGCGTGTATCCCCGGCTCCTGCGGCTTCGGGAGCGCTACCAGCACCGCGGACGCTCCAAGTGGATCGCCGCGTTCTGGGCCATGCTCGCGGTGCTGCGGCGCCACTCCTTCATGGGCGTCCGCGTCGTGGCCGATGGGGAAACCATCGTCCGGCGGACGCCCTTCGTGTTCGTGGGAAACAATGCCTACCGGATGGAAGGGCTGAGCGCCGGCACGCGCGAGTCGCTCACCGACGGACGCCTCTCGCTCTACACGATGAATGCGAGCGGCCGGCGCAACCTCCTCTGGCTCGCGTTCCGCGTGCTGATCGGCCAGGCGCGCCGGCTCCAGGAACTGGAGACCCGCTCGGTCATCGAGGCGCAGGTCGAGACCCGCCGCGGCGCGCTGCAGGTGGCGCTCGACGGCGAGGTCATGAGCGAGCGCGGCCCGCTCGCCTACCGGGTCCGGCCGGCCGCGCTTCGCGTCTTCAGTCCCGCTCCCTGAAGCCCTGACCCCGGCCGGCGCCCTCGCCGCCGGGCCCACCAGGACCGCCCCGACCGCGGGGCGTCTTGATGCGCTCCGGCACCTTGGCCCACTGCTCGGCCGTGAGCACCGCCTGCACGTCGGTGAGTGCCTTCCGGACCCCCGCCTGCGCCGCCTGCAGCGACGGGCGGAGCGCCGCGAACAGCCGCGCCTGGTCCGGATTCGGCCCCGCCTTCGTCACTTCCGCCTGAATGGCCTCGGCCAGCGCCTTGTGCTCCGCCGTCACCGAGTCCGCCAGCGTCTTGAGGCGCGCCTGCTGATCGGCGGTGAGCGCAAGCGAATCCCGGAGCGCGAGCACCGAATCGGCCGGGTTCGGCAGGAACGACGCCATCCGGTTGACCAGTCCGTCTGCGCCGGGTGCGCCGCGGCGCAGGCCTTCCAGTGCCTGCCGGGTACGGTCGGGCCCGATCGTGAGCCGGGCCTGAATGCCAAGCTGGAAGGGCGAGCGGATGGCGGTGGCACTGCCGCCGGTGGCGCCGAAGCGCTCGTTCACCGCATATGTGAAGTTCCGCGTGGTCGAATCGAAGCCGGTCACATAGAGCAGCGTGGGATCCGGCCGCGCGTTGAGCCCCCAGCCGTGTGCGTTGGCCGAGCCGTGGAGCAGGTCGTCCATGCCGCGAAGCAGGTTGACCGTGACCACGGAGATCATCAGCTGCCGGCGGAGACCCAGGATGGTCGGCCGGTAGTTGAGCTGGAGGTCGAACGATCCCTGCCATGGTCCGCTGCAGCTGTTGCGCCCGGCGATCGCGCCAAGCTGCGCGCTCAGGCAGTTGCGCACGCGGCCCGGCCCGGTGGTGAGGAGGCGGTCCATCGCGGCCGCGATGCCGGGATCCGCCGCGGCCGCGGAGAAGATGTAGGCCCGATCGTTCCGGAGGCCGTCACCGTTGATGTCGGAGCCGACCCGCGGCGTGAACGGCGTGCCCGACGTGATCCGCGCGATGGTCGTGATCTCGAGCGAGCGGCCGATCGGGTAGGTGATCGTCGTCAGAATGGAGTGCCGCCGCTCGAGATCGCTCGTGGCCCACTCGGGCACGTTCGGGTTGCCGGCCGTCGTGGCCGCGCCGAACGCCTGGGTACCGAATCCGCTGGTCGACAGCTGGTCGCGGGCCCGCGACAGAGTATAGGACGCGTTGAACAGCACGCCCTTCCTGGTGATACCGCCGAGCGACGCCGTGAGCTGCCTGGACGTCGAGGCAAGGCCCGAGTTGGCTTCGATCACCTGGCCGAATGCCGGGTCCCGCCTCGAGCTGGTGAAGCCGAGCGCGCCGGTGAGCGGGTCGATCTGCGACGGGTCGACGAAGACCGGCCGGTTGCCTTCGCGCGACAGCGTGAATTGCGGCGTGTCGTTCAGGTTGAGGTCGGTGAAGCCGGTCTGGCTCACGCCGCGCGCGTAGCTCGCATCCACCGACAACCGGATCAGCTGCGTGAGCGAACGCTGGGCCCCGAGCGATCCGCGCCACGACCGAGGGGCCTCGAACCGGTTCGCGAAGACGAGCGCGTTCGGCGCGGTGGTGGCCAGCGCGGGGCCGCCCGCCAGGCACGCGGTCGGGATCGACGCGGGGTCGGCGGTGTACGCAGCCCAGTCGGGCGTGGGCGCGCCGTCGCCGACGCAGAAGAACTGCGATTCGGAGTTGACGAGGCCGGTCGACGACTGCGCAAACGACGCGAGGGAAAGCGGCATCGGGCTGCGGAACTCGCCCGCGCCGCCCCGGAGCACCCAGGTTGGCGGCGCTCCCTGCTCCTGCCCGAGCGTCCAGCTGAATCCCACCCGCGGGCTCACATGCTTCTCGCTCGGCAGGACGTCGGTGCGGCGGCCGAGCGACGCGTCGAGCGCCGGATTGTAGGCCGGCGGATTGTGGAAGTCGGAGCCTTCGCCGCGGAGGCCGTAGGTGAGCTGGAACGACCGGGCCAGCCGCCACGTGTCGCCGATGTAGAGCGCGTAGTCGATGCCGGTGGCGTTCCGGGCCAGCGGCGCCAGGGTGCGCTGGAAGCTCGCGGGACGTCCCGCTTCCAGGTCGGCAAGGGAGTTG
>Ga0310810_10011211_pt1 | contig 10476 bp, 11 predicted proteins | sample NCmetagenome_FD_207641 | JGI IMG/M metagenome (GOLD analysis project Ga0310810, IMG submission 207641) | Soil microbial communities from experimental microcosm in Duke University, North Carolina, United States - NC | ecosystem: Engineered > Artificial ecosystem > Soil microcosm > Unclassified ... | reverse complement strand
AGGCGGTACAGGAGGCCCGTCGCCTTGTCGAGCGCCCCCACCCGTACGGCTGCCGTGATGAGGTCGGCCGATGTCGGCGAGCCCCCCGTGACGGGCTGTTCGGATGCTGAGGGGTCGTTGCTGACCGACGGGTTGTCGCTCGTGGATGGAGCGAGCGATGGCGTCGGCGTGGGGCTCGATGAGCAGGCGGCGAGCGCCAAGGTCAGGCCGGCCAGCATCCGCGGCCAGCGCGTCGGGCGATGCATCCCCGGTACGGTACGCTGGGCGTCAATCGCCCCGGAGCCGACCTGTGTCAAACCTCGAGCACCCAGGCATCACTGTCGTCCTCGACATCAACGATCTCGAGCGAGCAGCGGAGTTCTGGAGCGCGGTGCTGGGCTTCCCCGTGCAGCGGCCGATCACCCAGTTCATGGTGCTGCGGCCTGAGGACCCTGACGATCATCGGCCCCATCTGATCCTCCAGAAGGTGCCGGAGGAGAAGGTTGTCAAGAACCGCGCCCACCTGGATCTCTTCTTCCCGCTCCGTGACGAGGCGCGCGACCGGCTGCTCGCCCTCGGTGGGCGGATGGTCCAGGAGGAGCCGAACTGCATCGGCGCGCACTGCTGGTACCTGATGGCCGATCCCGAGGGCAACGAGTTCTGCGTGGTGGGCGACTGAGAAGGGCGGCGGTCCTTAAGCCGCATGGGCTACCGCTACGGGTGAGCGTCCCAGTGAGCGGTGAGCTGAACGTGCTTCTGGGCTCCGCTGCTCACGTCGGACGCAATGGCACTGTCGCAGTGCACATCGCCGGCGAGACCCGTCGAATCGTTCTTCGTCAGGTTAAAGGTGCAGCTGTTTCCCGCCTCGGCGGTCGAGATCGCGGTCATGATCACGCTCGTGTCGCCGTAGGTGAAGATCTGTCCAGGCGTTCCCTCGGCGGCCTGCGTGTTGATCAGGATCACGGGCCCCTCGCCAGACTGGTTGGCAAAGTTGGCGACCCAGCCGCCGGCGGATTCGACCCAGAGGCTGAGACCACCAGCCAAGAACGGCAGCTCGCCCGATGCCTGGTAGTCTCCGGTGATCTCGTAGGTCACGGAGCCGTTTGCCCCGCCGCCACCGCCACCGCCTCCACCGCCTGAGCTAGCGGCCGCCTGGCTTGGCTGGCTGCCGGTGCTGGGCTCGGCGCCCTGGCTCTCGCCGCCCGATCCCGGGCTGGAACCGCATGCAACCGTGAGGGCCGCGACGGTGACGAGCGCGGCGAATGGGCGCAGGTGACGCATGGGTCTTGCCTCCCTCGGCGAGATGTGGGCTGAATTGGGCTGGCGGCATGCTACCCGCAACGCCTGCTGATGGGAAGGTCGGCGCGACGAGGCCGCCGACGGTACACTCGGCCCCGCAATGTCCATGCCTGACGGCCACACCCTCTTCACCTCGGAGTCCGTGACCGAGGGTCACCCCGACAAGCTCTGCGACCAGATCGCCGACGCGGTCCTCGATGACGTCCTCTCGCGCGACCCCGAGTCGCGGGTGGCGGTCGAGGTGGCGGCCACCACCGGCCTCGTCTTCGTCCTCGGCGAGATGTCGACCAAGACGTACTGCGACGTGCAGTCGGTCGTGCGCGACACCGTCCGCAAGGTCGGCTACGACAACGCGCGGCTCGGCTTCGACTACGAGACCTGCGGCACGATCACCGCGCTCAAGGAGCAGTCCCCGGACATCGCCCTTGGTGTCGACCACGCCCTGGAGGCAAAGCAGGGAATCGACCCGGACGAGCTCGGCGCGGGCGACCAGGGGATGATGTTCGGGTACGCATCGGACGAGACCCCCGAGCTGATGCCGATGCCGATCCAGCTCGCCCACCAGGTGAGCCGCAAGCTGGCCGAGGTCCGCCGCGAGGGCGGCCTCTCGTTCCTCCGGCCCGACGGCAAGAGCCAGGTGACGGTCGAGTACGACGCCGAGCGCCGACCGCGCCGCGTCCACACCGTCCTCGTCAGCACCCAGCACGACCCGGAGGTCGCCCCGATGGACCTCGAGGAGGGCGTCCGGGAGCTCGTCATCCGGGGCGCCATCAGCGAGGAGCTCCTCGATGACCAGACCCGCTACCTCGTCAACCCGACCGGACGCTTCGTGATCGGTGGCCCGATGGGTGACTCAGGCCTCTCCGGTCGCAAGATCATCGTCGACACCTACGGTGGGATGGCGCGCCACGGTGGCGGCAGCTTCAGCGGCAAGGACCCCACCAAGGTTGACCGATCCGGCGCCTACATGGCCCGCTACGTGGCCAAGAACCTGGTCGCCGCCGGCCTCGCGAACCGTTGCGAGCTCCAGCTGGCATATGCCATCGGCGTGGCGCACCCGCTCTCGATCAACCTCCAGACCTTCGGCACCGGCGTCGTCGACGATTCGGTCCTGGCCGATCTTGTCGAGCGGACCTTCGACCTGCGGCCCGGCGCCATCATCTCCGGCCTCGACCTGCGCCGGCCGATCTATCGTCCCACCGCCGCGTACGGCCACTTCGGACGCAGCGACCTCGACCTGCCGTGGGAGCGGACCGACCGCGCCTCCGCGCTGCGCGAGGCGGCCGGGGCTGTGGGAGTCGCAGGGGCGACGGCCTGAGCGACGCGGTGACGCCCCGCGCGACGCCGAAATCGCCAATTCGCTGGGGAGAGCCGCCCCGCGGCGGAAGCCTGGGAGCCTCCATCTCCGCGCTCGTCTCGAGAGTTCGCGCCGCCTTTGGTGATCGGCCGCGTCCGCCCCGCGAGTCGCTGCCCAACCTCCCGCTCGCATTGCGTCGCGGCGAGCTCGCGCAGCGCTACCTGGCGGCCGAGGGGGAGGCCGATCACCCCGGAGCCGGGGCAGCGGCCTCCACGGCAACCGAGCAGGCGATCAGCGAGCGAAATTGGTGGCCGGCGGACATCTGGGGCCACCGCGCGCTCTGGCACTTCGAACAGGCGGGGATGGACCTCGAGGCCACTCGGGCCGCGCGCAGGATCGGAGACGTGCGGGCAGGGGCTGGGGATCCGGCGAGCAGCCGCCGATACTATGCCGAGGCGATCAGCGAGGCGAGGGACATCGGCGCGGAGCGAGAGGAGGGCCTGGCCGCACTGGGCATGGGCCACGCCGAGCTCGAGCTGCGCAACGTGACCACCGCGAGGCGACTGGGGCAGATCGCGCTCGACCTCCTCGAGCGCTGCGGGGCTCCTGACGAGGAGATGGCCGCCGCGAGAGACCTGCGCGGCGAAGAGAAAGAGGTCGGCTGATGTTCGCGATCGTGATGGCCGGCGGGTCAGGGACGCGGCTCTGGCCCCTCTCGCGCCGCAAGTCGCCGAAGCAGCTGCTGGCGCTCACCGGCGAGACGAGCCTGCTGCAGCAGAGCGTGGCGCGGCTCGGCAGCCTGCTGAAGCCCCAGGACATCTACGTCATCACCTCCCAGGCGCATGTCCGAGCGACGCAGGCGCAGCTGCCGCAGATCCCCGAGGAGAACGTGCTGGGCGAGCCGCTCGCGCGCTCCACGGCGGTTGCCGCGGGCCTGGCGACGGTGCTTGCCCGTCGCGAGAGCGACGAGATCGCCCTCGTCCTGCCAGCGGACCACTTCGTGGCCGATGAGGCGGCCTTCGTCGAGGCGCTCCAGGAAGCGGCGCGCACGGCGGAGCGCGGCTACCTCGTCTGCCTGGGGGTCGTGGCCAGCGCCCCGGCCACCGGCTACGGCTACATCAAGACCGGGGAGTCGCTGCATGCGGGCCAGCCGACCGCCATGATCGAGCGCTTCGTCGAGAAGCCCACCGCGGCGGATGCGAAGCAGATGCTGGCAGATGGCGGATACCTGTGGAACGCCGGCATCTTCGCGTGGCGGGTCTACGCCTACCGCCAGGCGATGGAGAAGTTCCAGCCCGCGCTGGCCGAGGCACTCGACCGGATCGCCGCGTTGCATCGGACCCCCGGCTGGATCTCGGAAGTGCGAACTATCCTCGAGCCGGTCGCCGCGATCTCGATCGACGTCGGCATCGCCGAGCCGGCAGCTGCCGAAGGGCGGATGGCGGTCGTGCCGATGGAGGCAGGCTGGAGCGACATCGGCTCGTGGTCGGCCCTGCTCGAGGCGCTCTCGGCCCGGAGCGGGGCGAGCCTGGTAGCCTCCGGACAGCACCTCGACCGCGGCTCGGAGCGCGTGCTCGTCCACGGCGGCGAGCGCCTGGTGGTCACCGTCGGGCTGAAGGACATCATCATCGTGGACACGCCCGACGCACTCCTGGTCTGCGCGCGCGACCGCGCCGAGGAGATCAAGCCGGTCCTGGACGAGATTGCCGAGAAGGCCGGCGAGCGTTATCTCTGAGCCGATGGGTCCGCTCCCGGCGGCTCTCCAGGAGGACGCGATCCCTCTCGCCTGGCTTGCCCGATTGATCGGCAGGGCGATGGCCCTCTACCTGCGGCTGGTGGCCGTCACCGCGCGGACCTCGGGGCCCCCCGTCGTCCAGGGCCAGGCCGTCTTCGCCATCTGGCACGAGTCGAACCTGGTCGCCGCCACGGCCGCCTTTCGCCTTCGGACCCAGAAGCGGGTCATCAGCTTCAGCACGCGCGGATTCCGAGGGATCGTCATGAACACGATGCTCGAGTCGATGGGCTCGGGCGTGGTCGCACTCCCGGAGGAGTCGAACCGGGCCGAGGCCGCCAAGCTGGCGAAGGAGATGGCCCGCATCGGTCGCGAAGGCTCGAGCCTGGTGGTCAGCTGCGACGGGCCGATGGGGCCGTATCGGGTTGCCAAGCCGGGCGTGCTGATCGTCGGACGCGAGTCCGGCATCCCCATCCAACCGTGGGCCGTGGCCATCCGTCCGGCGCTCCGCCTGCGGGGCCGCTGGGACAAGCACCTCGTGCCGCTTCCGTTCTGCCGGATGCGGGTGGATGAGGGGGCGCCGATCCGGCTCGAGCCGCGCGAGCCGCTCAAGCCACGCCTCGCCGAGCTCCAGGCCGCGCTGGATGGCGTCCAGGCTCTCGCCGACCAGCGAATGGCGCCGCGCCGGCGCCGTACGATAGGCGCCTCGTGACCAGGATCAAGTTCGGCACCGATGGCTGGCGCGCCGCCATCGCCGAGGACTTCACCTTCCACAACGTGCGTCGCTGCGCCCGCGGCGTGGCTGAATACCTGGCGGCTGAGGGGACGACCGACCGCGGCGTCGTGGTCTGCCATGACCGCCGCTTCGCGTCCGAGCACTTCGCCCGGGCCTGCATCGAGGTGCTGGCCGCGCATGGGATCCGCTCCTTCGCGCCGCCCGAGGCGGTGCCGACCCAGGTCGGCAGCTTCTTCACCCGCGAGATGGGCGCCGGTGCCGGGATCGTGATCACCGCCAGCCACAACCCGTGGACCGACAACGGCTTCAAGGTCAAGGCCGATACCGGCGGCGCCGGTGCCCCGGAGATGCTGGCCGCCATCGAGGCGACGATGGATCAACATCCCGAGGACGAGCTCCCGCCGCGTCGCGACTACGCGGACGCGGTCGCGGCCGGGCTGGTCGAGGCCTTCGACCCCTACCCCCGATTCCGCGAGCAGCTCGCCAGCATCGTCGACCTGGAGCGGATCCGGGCCGCCAAGGGTCGGGTCCTGGTCGAGCCGATGTACGGCTCGGGCGCCGGCTGGTTCACGCGGCTGCTGGGCGGCGGCGGGCTTACCGTCGAGGAGCTGCACACCGAGCGCAACCCGTTCTTCGGGGGCGTTAACCCGGAGCCGATTCGCCCGAACATCGACGCCTGGCTGGAGGAGATCCCGCGCTGGGGGGCCGACATCGGGATCGCCTTCGACGGCGATGCCGACCGGGTCGGGATGGCGACCGAGGAGGGCGTCTTCGTCAACCAGCTCCAGGTCTACGGCCTCCTCTACTGGTACCTCCTCGACGTCCGGAAGCAGATCGGTCCGGCGGTCTACACCGTCACGAGCACCTCGATGGCGCCGCGGCTGGCCGAGATCTACGGCACGCAGGCATACGAGACTGGGGTCGGCTTCAAGTTCGTCGGTCCGAAGATGACCGAGACGCACGCGGTCATCGGCGGGGAGGAGTCCGGTGGCTTTGGATTCGGGATGCACATCCCGGAGCGCGACGGCCTGGCGTCCGGCCTTTTCCTCCTCGACCTGTGGCTCACCAAGGGCAAGAAGGCGTCGGAGCTGCTCGCCGAGCTCCAGGCGCTGGCCGGGCCGAGCTACTACAACCGGATCGACATCCGCTTCGCCCGGGAGGGATATGACGCCGTCAAGGCGGACACCCTGGCGCGCCTCGAGCAGGAAGCCCCCGAGACACTGGCCGGCCACGCCGTCGTCCGCCGCCAGTCGCTCGAGACGGGCGACGGGTTCAAGTTTTACCGCGACGACGGCGCATGGCTCCTGATTCGCTTCTCGGGGACCGAGGCGCTGCTGCGAATCTACGTCGAGGCGCGATCGCCCGAGGACGTCGAGACCCTCCTCGAGGAGGGCCGTCGGATCGCCGCGGCCGGCGTGCCGGCCTGACCCGATGAGCGACGCCCGCGACTTCTTCGGCTACAAGCACCCCGATGACGAGCCGGGGCGTCGCGAGGAGCCGGCCCCCGACGACCCGACCTCCCCGCCGCAGTTCGACGAGGCGATCACCCTCGACAACGCGCGCGTGATCAGCGGGATCGACAGCGGCGACATGATCGGTCGCGTCCGTGAGCTGCCGCGCCAGCTCGCCCTCGCGCGACGGGTGGTGGCAGCCATCAAGCTGCCCGGCTCGCACACCGACGTGGACGCGATCTGCGTCCTGGCGATGGGAGGCTCGGCGATCGGCGCAGACCTGGTCGAGGGGATCGCCGGCGATCGCCTGCGGGTGCCGCTGGTGGTGCATCGCGACTACGGGCTGCCCGCCTGGGCAGGGAAGCGGACGCTGGTGATCGCCGCCAGCCACTCGGGCGAGACCGTGGAAACGGTCTCGGGCGCGGCGGAGGCCCGCCGGCGTGGGCTCCCGCTCGTCGTCATCAGCACCGGCGGGGCCCTCGGCGAGGCGGCGGCAGCGGACGGGACGCCGTACCTTCGCTACGAGAGCCCGGGGCAGCCACGAGCCGCCATCGGCTTCGGGATCGGCCTGATGCATGAGCTGCTTTCGCGCGCGGGACTGCTGACGGATCCGGACGATCTCGGCCCCGCGGTCGAGGCACTGGAGGCGCTGCTCGAGCGCAACGCACCGTCCGTCGAGACCGATGCCAGCCCGGCCAAGCAGCTGGCCTGGTCGATCTTCGGCCGGATCCCGATCATCTACGGTGCGGGGCTGATGACCGCGGTCGCCCACCGCTGGAAGACCCAGATGAACGAGAACGCAAAGGCGTGGGCCGCCTTCGAAGCGATGCCGGAAGCGAACCACAACGCGATCGAGGGCAGCCTCAACCCCCGCGAGCTGTCTGACGCCCTGTACGTGGTGGAGCTGCGCGACCCGACGGAGGCGCCGGAGATCGCCGCCAGATACGGCGTTGTCAACGAGCTGCTGGGCGAGCGCGCGACCAACCGCAGCGTGGTCTGGGCCGAGGGGCCGTCATCCCTGGCGCGGGTGCTCAGCGGCGTCGCATTCGGCGACCTGGTGAGCGTGTATCTCGCAATCCTCTACCAGACCGACCCGACCCCGGTTACACTTCTGGCAATGTTGAAGCAGCGGCTCGCTCGGTCGACTGACTGACGGGCGCCGATAGTAGCGGCGCCGAATGCCGGCGCCGGGAGGGCCAGCGACGGTGCATTCGAGCATGATCGGCAAGGTCGAAAAGGCGATGCGCTACGCGCACGAGCCTGACCGGGTGAAGATCTCTGGCCTGACCGCCAGCTTCTCCGGCGACAACGGGGCGCACACCGTCTCGCTCGATGCCGATACATGGCATTGCGACTGCCATCTCTTCGAGTCCGCAGGCGGCTGCTCGCATACTCTCGCCGTCCAGAAGATGCTCGACCCGATGCTTTCGGACGCCGCAAAGGACACGCCACTGTACGGTCGAAGCGAGGTCCCCGTCCCCGCATAGGTCTCATCGCCGGTCCACATTCGAGGCCCGCCAGGCGCCCGCCGCCGGCGGGCCTTCTGCTACGATCGGCGCCTTATCAACCGAAGACCGCGTCGGGTGCCGTGGCCGCAAGGACCACGGATCAATGGAGAAGCCGGTGAGACGCCGGCACAGTCCCGCTACTGTATCCGCCCCGCTGCCGCCGCCAGGCGCGCGAGGACGGGAGTCAGGTCGCCAGCCCGCACGCGATGTCCAGCCCCCTCGTGTGAAAGGGAACGGCATCACCATGACTCCCCGTCTTCGTCTCCCGCCCACCCTCGTCTTTCTGGTTGCCCTGCTCCTTGCTGCCTGCGCGCCTGCCGGGAGCAACAGCCCAAGCGCGACCACGCTGCCATCTGCCAGCAGCGTCCCCAGCCTTTCGGCACGCAGCGCGTACCCCCTCACCGTGACCGATGACGCCGGCCGAGAGGTCACGATCAGTGAGGCCCCCACCCGTATCGTCAGCCTGGCACCTTCGAACACGGAGATCGCGTGTGCGCTCGACGCGTGCAACGACCTCGTCGGGGTCACCGACTTCGACGACTACCCGGCGCAGGTCGCCGATGTCGCCGACGTCGTCATCGGGGCGGTGGTCGACGTGGAGAAGGTCGTTGCAGCCGATCCAGACCTGATCCTGGCGGCGGGCAACGAGCTCACCCCTACCAGCGTCATCGACCAGCTCACCGATCTTGGCTACCCGGTGCTCGCGCTCTACCCGCGCGACCTGCAGGGGGTGTATGACGACATCTCGCTCGTCGGGGAGGCGATCGACGCGCGGGGGACCGCTGAGGAGCTGGTGACGAGCCTCCAGGCGCGCGAGGATGCGGTCGTCACGGCGGTGGCGGGCGCCGAGCGGCCGCGGACCTTCTACGAGGTCGGCGTCTTCGAGGGGAGCATCTACACCGCGGGCAAGGACTCCTTCCTCGCCTCGCTCATCTCGCTCGCCGGCGGAGAACCGATCGTCGGCGACGCGGCATCGACTGCCATCCAGCTCGAGGACCTCATCAGCGCCGATCCGGAGCTGATCCTGCTGGGCGACGCCAGCTACGACCCCACCATCACGATCGAGAGCATCGGCGCGAGGTCCGGCTGGGGCGACATGACCGCGGTGCAGGACGGCCACATCGTCGTCGTCACCGACGACGTGGTGATCACGCGCCCCGGCCCCCGGATCCTTGATGGCCTCGAAGCGCTGGCCAGGGCGATCCACCCGGAGGTCTTTCCGTAGCCCGATGCGCGCCACCGCCACCGCTCCCGCTGCGACCCGCCCGATCTCGATCGGTCCGTCCCTGACCCGCGTGACGGTCGTGCTCGGCGGTGGCGCGATCCTGCTGCTGAGCGCGATGGTGGTGGCGGTGGCGATCGGGTCGGTTGGAGTCGGACTGGGGGACACCGTCGCGATCCTCGGCCATCGGCTGCTCGGCCTGCCACTGGCCCGCACGATCGCTGCTGGCGCCGAGTCGATCATCTTCGACGTCCGCCTGCCACGGGTGCTGACGGCGATGCTGGTTGGTGGCGGCCTGGCCGTGGCCGGAACCGTCTTCCAGGCGCTGCTTCGCAACCCGATGGCCGACCCGTACATCATCGGGACCGCCGCGGGCGCGTCGCTCGGTGCGATCGCCGGCCTGATGGCGCCGATCCTCGTCCCAGCCCTCGCCATCGGCGTCGGCAGCAGCTGGCTGGGGCTTGGCCTCGTGCAGGTGCTGGCCTTCGGCGGGGGGCTCGCCACCGTCCTCCTCGTCTACGCCGTCTCGCGCGCCAACGGCCGAGTTCCGGTCGTGACCCTCCTGCTCACCGGGTATGCGGTCTCGTCCGTGCTGGCCGCCGGCGTGGCCCTGCTGATGTTCTTCTCCGGGCAGCACCTGGGAGCCATCTTCGGGTGGCTGATGGGCTCGCTGGCGGCGGCCAAGTGGGTCAACCTGGCGTTCGCCGCGCCGCTGCTGGTGATCAGCTCGGCGCTCCTCATCGTCCGCTGGCGCGGCCTCAACCTCCTCCTCCTCGGCGACGGGCCGGCAGCTCACCTGGGGATCGACGTGGAACGCGAGAAGCTGGTACTGACGATGCTCGCGACGCTGGCAACCTCGACGGTCGTCGCCATCTCGGGCACGATCGGGTTCGTCGGGCTGGTTGTGCCGCACGTGCTGCGCCTGGCAATCGGGCCCGACCATCGACTGCTCCTGCCGGCCAGCGTGCTCTACGGCGCAACCCTGCTGGCCTTCGCCGACCTTGGAGCGCGCCTCGCCGGCGGGATCCCCGTCGGGATCGTGACCGCGCTCATCGGTGCGCCCTTCTTCATCTGGCTCCTGCGGCGATCGCGGACGGTGCGGGTGGTGGTCACTCCATGACGCTTGCAGTCGCAGCCGGCGAGCTCGCGGCGGTATCCGGTGTCGCCTTCGGCTACCCGCTGCCCGATGGACGGCGCCGCGATGTCCTGCGCTCGGTTGATCTGACGCTCGCCCGCGGCGACCTCGTCGCGC
>Ga0310810_10011210_pt1 | contig 10477 bp, 9 predicted proteins | sample NCmetagenome_FD_207641 | JGI IMG/M metagenome (GOLD analysis project Ga0310810, IMG submission 207641) | Soil microbial communities from experimental microcosm in Duke University, North Carolina, United States - NC | ecosystem: Engineered > Artificial ecosystem > Soil microcosm > Unclassified ... | reverse complement strand
TGATCGCCGGCGGCAGCGGCGGAGACGCCGGGTTTGAGGACGCCGAATAAAGCCGTGTCGGGCCGTCGATATTCGTCACCCGGCGCCGCACCTTCGATCAGCCGCGGACGGAGTGCCTCCGGCAGCCACAAGTCGGCATGGTTCTGCGTGAGACCGTCGAATTCGGCCGGCGCGATGCCGATCACTTGAACCGGTTTGCGGTTCACGTAGACGGTGCGCTCGAGGACGCCGGGATCGCCGCCAAAGCGTCGTTGCCAGTATCCGTAGCTGAGGATCGCGTTGAGACGTTCGGCGCCGAGATTCGCATCGGGAGGCTCGAGCAGCCGGCCTTGCAGCGGCGCCACGCCCAGCGCCTGGAAATAATTGGCGGAGACGAACTGCGCGCGCACGTTGGCGGGATCGTTTTCAAAGCTGACCGGGACAGTGCCGGCGTGCTCGGTGACCAGGTAGGCGAACTGGCTGGCATGCTCGCGGTAGAAGCTGGCGATACCCGAGGGAAACGCGTACAGCTTGCGCGCCGGCGACTGACGGATCACGCGCTGCAGGAGCGGAGAGTCGCGCACCGAGATCCGATCGTAAAAAACCGCGTTGGCGAGCTGCAAGACGGACAGGTTCAGTCCGACGCCGAGCGCCAGAACCAGGATGGCCACCGAAGTGAACCCCGGGGAACGGCGCATTTGCCGCGCGCCGAATGCCAGGTCCTGCCGAAGCTGATCAAGCCACACGAAGCCCCAGGCGTCGCGCGCCTCTTCACGCAGCCGGAGCGTGCTGCCGAAGGAAGCCTGGCGATGAGTCGCCAGCATCTCGCGGTGGGCTGACATTTCCTCTTGCAGATCGCGCTCCGCCTTCCCGCGGTTCAAGAGGTAGCGAATCCGCCGGAGGAGTTTCATGCGGTTCGAAGAATTCCCTGAATCGCGGCACTAACCTGTTCGTATTCGGCGATTTCCTGCTTCAGTTGCTTCAGTCCGTCCTTGGTCAGATTGTAGAACCGCACCCGCCGCTTGGTCTCCGAAACGCCCCATTCCCCGGTCACCCAGCCTTCCATCAGCAGCCGTTGCAGGGCAGGGTAAAGCGAGCCCTCTTCAGCCTCCAGAACCTCGCCGGACAGGTGGTGGATCCGCTGGGCAATCGCGTATCCATGCAGAGGTCCGTTTTGCAAGACTCTCAGAATGAGCATACTGAGAGAACCTGGAGGCATGGACAGACTAGGCATAGATAGTCTATATCATGAACCGGTTTCGGGATCAAGTCCCGAGCGTTTTTCTTTTTGACTCAGCAAGTGCTTTCTGGCATACTATCCCCCGTATCTTGGAGTAGTAGTGGCCAGTTACAGTTAGGAGTGCTCCGGTGAAGAAGCTTTTTGTAGGAAATCTGCCGTATGGTGCGAACGAGACGGATGTCCAGAATTTCTTCGCAGATGCAGGCGTCAATGTAGACTCGGTGACCGTCATGCGCGACCGTTTTACCGGTCAGGCGCGCGGATTTGGCTTCGTGGAGATCAATGATGATGGGGCCGCCCAGCGCGCTGTCGATGCCTGCCATGGGAAAGACTTGATGGGAAGGACTGTGGTAGTGAACGAAGCCCGTCCGATGAGCCCTCGCGAAGGCGGCGGCGGACGCCCCCCCCGCCGTTAACTCTGGTCTCCACTCTCACTCTAATCGGACGGTTCAACCGTCCCGATGGTTGTCTGCGTCGTCAGCCGGGGAGTTAAACCCCAGAGATCGTGTTCCGCACTGGCTTGGCACTTCGTCCTAAGTGACCATGACCACTGCTCGCTTCAAAACTTCCAGCCTGATAATCTCCCGGATCGCCGTCATCGTTTGTGCCTTCTCCCTGCTGCTCTGTCTGCCCATCTTCCGGGCTTCCGCGCAGGGCACGGGTAAAGCCAACGCCTACGTCCAGCACAACCTGGTGTCGGACATTCCAGGTCTGGCCGACGTGACCGACCCCAACCTGGTCGACCCGTGGGGTGTCTCTTTTAGCGCCGGCAGCCCTTTCTGGGTCTCCAACGCCGGTAAGAGTAACTCCACACTCTATAACGGAGCCGGAACCATCACGCCGCTGGTGGTGTCGATTCCTGCCGGCGCGAAGGGTCCTGCGAAATCCTCGCCCAGTGGACAGGTGAACAACAACACCACTGTATTTCTGTTGCCCACCGGCGCCAGAGCATCCTTTATCTTCGCCACCGAGGATGGGACCATCTCCGCCTGGAGCACGGGTGCGGCCTCCACTGTGATGGTGGACAATTCGGCCAATGGAGCCGTCTACGAGGGTCTGGCGATCGGCACCAGCAGTATCGGAGGCACGCTGTACGCGCCTAATTTCAACACCGGGAACATTGACGTATTCGATGGTAAGTGGGCGCCTGTCACGTTGGCTGGCAACTTTCAGGACCCGACACTTCCCAGCGGATTCGCCCCCTTCAACATCTGGAATCTGGGCGGCAAGCTGTACGTGATGTATGCCAAACAGAACGCCGCCAAGAAACGCGATGTCGCCGGAGCCGGCAACGGCTTCGTCAGTGTGTTTGATCTCAACGGCACATTTCAGAAGCGCCTGATTTCGAATGACGTCTTGAATTCGCCCTGGGGAGTTGCGATCGCGCCGCCGGCGTGGGGCGCCTTCGGCGGTGCGCTTCTGGTGGGCAATTTCGGCAATGGCCGAATCAACGCGTTTGACGCCAATACGGGCGCGACCCTGGGTACCTTGCAGGACAAGAACGGCCAGCCCATCGTGAACTCGGGTCTGTGGGCGATTGCGTTCGGCAACGGCACCAGCGGAGATGCCAACACGTTGTACTTCACCGCCGGCATTCAAGGTGAAACGCACGGCCTATTCGGCGCGATCGCACCGCCCACGACGCTACTGACGGTGGTAAATGCGGCCAGTGGCGCGTCCGGCCCTGTGGCCCCGGGCGAAGTCGTTCTTATAGAAGGCTTCACCATCGGCCCCATACCTAGAGTCGCCAACACGATTCCAGCCTCAGGAACGCTGGGAACATCCGTGGGCTCGACCGTGGTCACTTTTGACGGACACTTGGCGCCGCTGCTGTACGCCTCCGCGTCCTACGTTGCCGCCATCGTTCCGTATGAGGTGGCCGGATCCACCACGACCAGCATCGCACTCAACTTTTCCAATCAATTCAATAGCCAGCTTCCAGCGCCGATCTCCGTGCCGGTCGCCACCTCCGCGCCAGGGCTGTTCACGCTTGATTCGTCCGGCAGCGGGCAAGTGGTCGCCATCAATCAGGACGGAACCGTCAATGGACCGACGAATCCCGCGGCCCGGGGCTCCGTAGTGCTGCTCTATGCCACCGGCGAGGGTTCCACCGCCCCTACAGTGCCAGACGGCGCGATTACCGCGGGGCGCTTTCTTCCCGGCCCGATTCTTCCCGTAACACTGGCCATCGGAAATCAGCCTGCCCGCGTCATTTACGCCGCGTCGTTTCCCGGAACGGTTGCCGGGGTGTTACAGATCGAGGCGGTCATCCCCAGCGGCGTTACTCCCGGCGCCGTGCCGGTGGTCGCGACGGTAGGGACCGTAGCGAGCCAGGCCACTGCCACAATCAGTGTGAAATAGAGGCGGCTACGGCCTCTTAGGGTTTAAGCTTCCGGGTCAGAAACTCGCCGGCGGCGCGATACGCTTTGATCCAGCTCTCCTCCAGAAGGAACTCGTGTACCTCGCCGGGGAAGATCATCTCCTCGAATTCCACGCCTTGCGCTCGCAGGGCTTCCACCAGGCGCTCGGTCTGGTTAAAGGACACATTGCGGTCGTCGTCACCGTGAATCAGCAGCACGGGCGAGCGCCAATTCTTGACGTCGGCCAGCGGTGACGACGCGAGCGCGGTACGCTCGACCTCACGCAGTTCATCGGCGTTGAGCGCCGTGAGCGAACGGTCTCCGCGAATGCTCCAGTCGTGGACCCCGTGCATATCCACGCCCGCGGCGAACAGGTTGCTGGCCCGCGCCAGCGCCATGGCTGTCAGGTATCCTCCGTACGACCCGCCCCACACGCCGATGCGCCGGGGATCGACGTCGGCTCGCCCGGCCATATACAGGCCGGCGCCCATGACGTCGTTAAACTCGCTGCCGCCGGAGTTGCCGAAATTCAGTGCCTCGCGGAAATTCAGCCCGTAGCCGATGCCGCTGCGATAATTCACGCTCAGCACGACGAATCCGCGGGCCGCCAAATATTGATTCATGGCATAGGCGTTCGAATAGTAGCGCCGGTAGTGATATCCCAGCAGCATCTGGCGCCGCGAGCCTCCATGAAAAAAGATCACAGCCGCATGCTTGGCCCCGTTGCCGGTAGAAGGCAGAAAGAGCTGCCCGTGGATCGCGAGCCCGTCCGAGGCGGGGAAGACCACCGGCTGGGGTTTGACCAGGTCCTTGGGAAAGTCCGCTGGAATCGAATCGGGCGCCAGATCGCGTACGGGTGCGCCGCCGATCTTTACGGCCGCGCGGCCGATTTCGGTGGCGCTGGACCGCAGGAACGCGACTGCTCCATCGGCCACCTCGGCTGGTTCCCATTCGATGCCTTCACCGAGCTGCGCTCCCAGAAGCGCCGAAGGCTTGCCGCCGGTTACAGCCACGCGCCACAGGTGGCGGCGGTCGATATCGTCCTGATTGGATGAGAAGAGCACCTCGCGGCGGTTCCGCGACAGGGAAACGTGCTCGACCTCGAATTCGCCGGGCGTGAGAAGCTGCGCGCGTCCGCCGTCGGCCGCGACCGAATAGAGATGGAGCCAGCCGTCCCGCTCCCAGGGGAAAACCAGGCGATTGCCGTCGGCCCAGAAAATCTGGTCTTCCGCCTCGATTCCGCGAAACGCGCTGCCCGGGCCCTTCTCGGCACGCCACGCCTCGCGGCCTGCGCCGGTCGCTACATCCGCCACTCGAATCGACCACGGATTCGCGGTTTCACGCACTGGGCCTACTGAGATCGCGGAAGAATACGCCCTCCGCACAAATGCCACCCGGCGGCTGTCGGGACTCCAGACCGCAGAGCCATCCCGATCGACGCTCGGGTCGATGTACGAGACGCTTTTGCTCGCGACCCGGAATATGCCGACGAAGCTGTGATCGCTGCGATAGCTGGTGAAAGCCAGCGCGGATCCATCCGGCGACCAATGCAGTTCATAGGAGAACGCTTTGGTGTGCACCGCCTCTTGCGGCTTGGCCCCGTCGAGCGTAGTCATCCAGATCTGGCCGGCTTTCAGGAATGCTACGCGCCCGTCCCGCGAAACGGCGGGTCCGCGCCCGTCGCTCAGTTTCTTGGGAGAACCGCCGTCGAAAGGAATCGCGTAGACGGCTTGCTCCGGCGTTTCGGGAAGATTCCTGGGGTTGGGAACGTCGCCGTTGGTTTCGAGATCGCCGCCCCTGGTATAGAGCAAAAACCGTCCGTCGGCGCTCCAGGCGAGGTCGCCCAGGTCCTGGCCGTCGTCTGCGGTGTAAGACGTGAGCCTGCGGCCCCTGTAATCCGGGGCGGCCGCCACCCATAAATTGCGCGCTCCGCGTTCCTCGAGGATCCAGGCGACTTTGCCCCCGCCTGGGGACGCTGACAGCTCGGACGCGAAGGGAGCGTTGAGGTAAAGGTCTATGGAAGCAGCGGGGGAATCGGCCCCGAAAACGGAGCCGATCGCCAGGAAATAGAAGAGTAACGATTTACCCACGAGCCGATTCTCGCATAGTACTAAAGCCGTGATAGGTCTAAAGCTCATGCTCCATCCGGTCGATCTTTTCCCTGGAAAGGACCACCATGCGCTTTTTGATACTCCCGACACTCACGATTCTCGCCGGCGGGCTACTCGCCGCCGATTCGCAAACCGTAACCTATATCGGCGGAACCGTCGCCGACCTCGCGCCCAATACCGGGGCCACTCTGAACCTGACGAACTCCCAGGCCCTGGAACTTCGGACCCCGCTCCAGACCCTCCAGGTCCCCTATGGCCAGATCTCGAAGGCCGAACTGGGCGTTGTGAACGTCCACTCGTCCGAACCGGAAGCGTTGTACAAAGTCTGGGCGCTGCCCAAGCGGCTTATGAAGTCGGAAACGCAGCAGATGACGGTGGCCTTCACCAGCGCCAGCGGCCAGGACCAGACCATGACGATCGAACTGTCCAAGCCGGCTGCGTCCGGTCTGCTCGCCACGATCGAACGCCGCAGCGGCCACGTGGCCAATAACACGTGGTGGGGCGACAGCTACTGGAAGACCACCCGCAACAAGGACAATTGGGGCGGAGCCGGCACGATCGCCCAGAAGTAAACGGAATCCACAACAAACAAAAAGGGCGGGCCCGCGAGGGTCCGCCCTTTCCTTTTGCCTGACCGAAAGCTAATTGCTGCGCGCCTGTTGAACCTTGGGCGCGGCGACGTAGCCGGAGATCATGTCCTTCTTCACTTCGTTCACTACGATCTCGAAGGGCTGGGTGGCGCGGGACAGCATGAACTGAACCGGCTCATTGATGGTCTTGTCTTTTTTCTCCACCAGCTTGTCGTCGGCGATCACCTCGATGGTGTAGCGGTTCTTCTTCATATCGGCGGACTTCAAGCGTATCTGGATGTCGCCGACCTTGCGGGGCGCCTTCTCCTTCGTCAGCCGGAATTCGGTGTACTGGCGCTCTCCCAGACTCCGCAGCGCGGCCAGTTCCTTCGCGTTGGTCGCGATGAGGCCGCTCTGGACGCCCAGATCGCCACGCGTGCTGTTCAGGTTGGCGATGGTCTTCTCGAGCTCGCTACGGGTGGCGGCGGCGTCGGTTTTGACGGTGGCCAAATCGGTGGAGACTTCGCCCACGCGAGTTTTCGTGGTGTTCGCGTCGTCGCGAACTTTCGACACTTCGCCCGAAACGGCCGAAACGGCGGTCGCAGTTTCCGCCACCTTAGTCGCCTGTTCCTGCTGCATCCGCTCGAGTTTCGCGGCCAGTTCGTCGGCGTGCCTGGTGGCGTCGAGCTTGGCCTGTCCGGCCAAAACGCTGGCCTGGCGCCGCGCCTCATCCATCTGCAACTTCAAGGAATCCACAGATTCCCGGTTGGTTTTGCTCGAAACCGTGGAGGTTTCGTGCACTTTCGAAATCTGATCCAGGAGGGCTTCGCGCGTGGTGGCCAACTCCGCGCGCACCTGCCGCACTTCATAGAACTGATAGAGAGATGCCGCGACCAGCGCCACTACCGCCCCAAAAAGTATCGGAATCTTCGCCGAAGAATTCTCGGTTGGTTCAAGTGAATCGCCCACGGTGTAGTCTCCTTTAGGGAACTCTCGTCTTATTTTACCAGTTCGATTAGAGTACTAGGGTGGAGTCGGCTATGCTGGGCACGGATGCACTGTCTGGGTAAACGTCTGATTCTGCCCGAACTTCTCGATACTCTGCCTCCGGCGCAGGCTCGGGCGAGCCTGAGGGATCTGGTGCGAATCAACCGGCGCTGGGGAGGGCACTCGACGCTTCGCAGCCTCCTCAAAGAGACCGTACCTGACGGACCGGCGTTTTCCGTTCTGGACGTGGGGGCCGCGTCTGGAGACATGGGGGCTTGCATCCGGCGTTGGTACCCGGCCGCCAAGGTCACTTCTCTCGACTACGTGGCGTCACATCTGGAGGCCTCGCCGGGCCAGCGGGTGGCGGGAGACGCCTTCCGGCTGCCGTTCCAGCCCGCCAGCTTCGATTACGTATTTTGTTCGCTTTTTCTGCATCACTTTCGCGATGAAAAAGTGGTCGAACTGTTGCGAAATTTTGGCGCTCTCGCGCGAAAAGCGGTCCTGGCGATCGACCTGGAACGGAATCCAATCCCCTACTACTTCATCGCCTGGAGCCGGCCGCTGCTGGGCTGGGATCCGGTCACCGTGCACGACGGAGCTATTTCCGTGGAAGCGGCCTTTCGGCCCAGCGAGCTGGAGGATCTGGCTCGACAGGCGGGCTTGCGAAATCCGCGGGCTCGGGTTTTCCGGCCTGCGTTCCGAATCGCGCTGGCCGCGGATTCAGCTCAGGCTTCGTAATTCGGTCTTGGCCTGACGGCCCCAGGCGGCCGTGTAGCGCCGCCGGTGAGCCGGAGAAGTGCGGGCTGCCTCCACCGCGCGCTGGAACGCCTCGCGCGCTTCCGGGATTCGCCCAAGTTTCTTGAATGCGGATCCCAGCCAATACAACCCTTCGGGATCGAACTCGCGGCGTTCGGTATATTTCTCGAGTTCGGCAAGAGCCTGTTCGGTATGGCCCAATTGCAGGTCGGCTGCGCCCAGGCCGCGCCAGGCTTCGCTCGAGGAGTGTTTATCGTCCAGAGCCAGCGCCGCGGCGAAGTGCCTGCGCGCGTCTTCGTAGCGTTTTTGCTCCAACGCGATGACTCCCAATTGATGGTGCGCATCGGTCTCGCTTGGATCGATCTCGACGGCTTTGGTGAATCGCGAGACGGCTTCGGCGTAGTTGCGGCGCTGCTGGTAGATCAAGCCGAGCTGATAATGCGCGTCGGAATCACGTGGATTCACCGTTAACGCATCCAGATTGCGCCGGAAATTCTGGCGCGAGCGCAGCCCGCCGCCCAGGCCCGTGAACATATCGAGATTGGGACGGAACAAGTAGTACAGCCACAGCAGCACCAGCGGCGAAGAGAGGTAGGAGAGGGCTCCGCCGAACGTTTCATAGAGGTAGTAACCGCCCACGGCGGCAGCCGAGCCGCCCAACACCGTCCCCACGGCACGGCCGGCGCCGGTTCCGAACACGGTTCGAACGGCGATGGCGGCCAGCACCAGGAAATAGAGAATTACGGCCGCCTGGAACCAAATCAGGAGGGAGGGCGCAATCAAGCGGGCGATGGCGCCGAGAATACTCGCTGCTGCCCAGCACATCAAGATGCACACCAGCAGGGGTGAATAATCGCGGCGCAGCACCACGTCCAGGCTTCCCAGGTGATCCCACAGCGCGATAATCGCGATCGAGGCGGGCGCAAACAGCAGTGCGAGAAGCACCATCTCGGTGACGCTGCCGCGAACCGATCGGTCCACGGCGAAGGTGGCCAGAATTGCCGCAAGCGCGGCCAGCGCCAGGCTTCCGGAGTCGAGGATCGTGCTCAGGGCGCGAGAAGGCCGGTAATAGAGTTGTAAGAGAGTCCCTAGCTTTTCGGCCATGGGTTTTGAGAATGGGTCCCTGGGTTAAGATTCTATCGGAACGGCCCACCGTGTATAATCACGTCTGGGAGGACGATGAGTAAAGAAGATTGCATTGAAGTCACCGGCACCGTAGTAGAGAAATTCCCCAGCGGCTTATTTAGCGTGCAACTGGACCAGGAGCGCAGTGTACTGGCGCACCTGGCAGGCAAGCTCCGCCGCAATCGCATCCGCGTATTGGCGGGCGACCGGGTCACCTTAGAGCTTTCTCCGTACGATCTGACCAAGGGACGCATCACCTACCGCCATAAATAAGGCATTGTTTCCCGCCTCTTAGCATTGCGCGCCAGGCGCGTCGATGCGAAGCGCACCGAGAATGAGGTGTGCGCGGCCAACCGATTCCTATCCGTCCGCGGCGGAACGTGGCCGGTTTTCCAGTTCCCACGAACGGCCGGGAAGAACTCACTCAACAGCTTGCCAGCCGACTGGTGGGGCAGGCCCACGCTATCGCGGAAATCGTTCCTTACGTGCAGATGTATCGCGCGGGCCTCGGACCCGAAGGCCGCCCGGCGGGCGTGTTCCTGCTGCTGGGTCCCACGGGAACCGGCAAGACGCGGACGGTCGAAGCTCTCGCCGACGTCCTGCACGGAAGTGAAAAGAGCTTGCTGCGGGTGGATTGCGGCGAGTTCCAGATGGAGCACGAAATCGCCAAGCTGATCGGCGCGCCTCCCGGATACCTGGGACATCGCGAAACGCCGCCTCTGCTAACGCAGCAAAAGCTAGGCGCCGCGACCAGCGAGGGGTCGCATCTGGCTCTAGTTCTATTCGACGAAATCGAAAAAGCAGCACCTAGCATGACGCGACTGCTGCTGAGCGTGCTGGATAAGGCGGTGTTACGGCTGGGCGATAACACCTCGGTCAACTTCGAGCGCACGCTCATCTTTTTGACCAGCAACCTGGGAGCGTCGGCCATGCGGAAAGAAGTGCTGCCGGATTTCGGCTTCGGCGCGGCGGTAGGAGCTTCCAGCGAGGGAACCCTGCGGAAATTGTCGAGTATCGGGTTGGGCGCTGTTAAACGAAAATTTGCCCCGGAGTTCGTCAACCGGATCGATGCGGTGATCACCTACCGGCCGCTGGACGCGGACGCGCTGGAGGCGATTCTGGATCAACAGCTCGCGGCGCTGGAGCGGCATATCGCGCATCGCCTGGAGGAGCGGGCTTTCACGCTGGAGCTGGATGCGGGCGCGCGAAGCTTCCTGCTGGCCAAGGGCACCAGCCGCGAGTATGGGGCACGTGAGTTGAAGCGGGTCATTCTGCGGAAGCTGACACAGCCGCTGGCGGCGATGGTGGAGGCGGGCTCAATCCCGCCGGAGTCGTTCGTGCATGTCGCCC
>Ga0310810_10011209_pt1 | contig 10477 bp, 10 predicted proteins | sample NCmetagenome_FD_207641 | JGI IMG/M metagenome (GOLD analysis project Ga0310810, IMG submission 207641) | Soil microbial communities from experimental microcosm in Duke University, North Carolina, United States - NC | ecosystem: Engineered > Artificial ecosystem > Soil microcosm > Unclassified ... | reverse complement strand
GGCAGCACGCCGCCAAGGATCACGACCAGCACCGCGTGGTGTCGATTGACGCCTTCGAAAAGCCGGTAGAGCGCCAGTGTGAGCGGGATCAGGACGACCGCAACGAACAGATCTGCCGCCATGCCAAGGCGGAACAGCCTTTCGTGCGCAGCGATGTTGACGACCGTGACCGCGGCATCGCCTGGAACGAACAACATGCCAGGAATGTAAATGAGGCGCAGCGGACCGAGCAGTGCAAGGAGGAGATACCATAAGCCCCGCGACTCTTTCCGGGTTCTGGCTCGCTCTCATCGCCCACCTCGGCAGCGGTCACCTTACATACCGCGACACTCCTTCAAATGTTCCAGTGGCCTGATGATGCCTCATTCCGAAGCCAGTATGGAGACCGGGTCCACTCGCGCGGCGCGCCGGGCGGGAAGGTAGCTGGCTGTCAGCGTTGCAAGCGCGAGCAGCGCGGCCGCCGACGACAACGCCAGTGGGTCCCACGGCGGCACGCCGAACAGCAGCGACGAGAGCGCCCGCGCGAGGATCAGCGTGGCGGCGGTTCCGACCGCGAGGCCAGCGAGCGCGATCAGACTGGCCTGCCGGAGCACCAGCCGCGTGAGGTCGGCCGGGCTCGCGCCGAGCGCGAGGCGCGTGCCTAGTTCTCGCGAGCGGCGTCGCACGCTGTACGACATCACGCCGTAGACGCCGATCGCCGCGAGCACGAGCGCAATCATCGCGAAGCCTGCGAGCAGCCGCGAAGCCAGCCGGGTTGCTGCGGCCGATTCCTCGGCAATGTCCGACAGCGTGCGCGATCCGTAGAACACGGCGTTGGGTTCCAGACGCCGGACTGCCGCGCGCACCGCAGGCAACGCCGCCGCGGGATCGCCAGTGGTGCGGATGAACATCGTGACCGACGGGATAGCCGCCAGCTCGAACGGGAAGTACATGTCGGCCCAGGGCTCGTCCACCAGCGACGCCCGCCGGATGTTGCCGACCACGCCAACGATCTCGGCCTGCATGTCACCCAGGCTGAGGCGGTGTCCGATGGCCGTCTCGCCGGGAAAGCCCCTGTCGGCCACGGCCTGGCTGATGATCACGACCGGGGGCCCGGCGGCGTCGCGCGGCTCGAACAGCCGGCCCGCGTGCAGTGGGATCCTCAACGCTCGGAAGTAACCTCGCGAGGCCATCTGCCAGCCCACCTCCGGCGGATGCTCACCTGCGGCGATCGCCCGATCGACGCGCTGCAGCGGCCCCGACCACACATTGCCGGTGAGCGGCGTCACTTGTGCGGCGCCGGCCGCTTCGACCTGCGGGAGCGCTTCGATCGCCGCGAAGGCACGCTCGTAGAAGGCGCGCCGCGCGTCGTCCGCGGTGTATCGGCCATCGGGCAGGGCGAACTCCACCGTCAGCACGCCGGCGGGCGTGAAGCCGGGATCGACGGCCAGCAGGTTGCCGAAGCTGATGAGCGTCAGGCCAGCGCCTGCGAGGAGGACGACTGCCAGCGCAATTTCGGCGACGACGAGGCCGGCAGCGGCTCGCTTTGCGCCGGGAGCCATCGTGCCGCGACGCTGGGCCAGCAGTGCCGCCCGGTCGGTGTGGAGCAGGCCGACGCATGCCACCCCACTGCACAGCACTGCCGACACGACGGCCGCGACGACGGCGAAGAGCAGCACGCTGGCATCGATTCCGGTCGGCCCGATTCCCGTCGCGGATGCTGCACTCGGGATGAGGGCTGTCAGAATCGGGGCCGCGTACCAGGCCACCGCCACACCGGCCAGTCCGCCGGCAAGGCCCAGGGCGAGTCCTTCGATGAGCACGTGCACGACAAGCCGCTGCCGGCTCGCACCGAGCGCCACGCGGACCGCGAGCTCCTGCTGGCGCCCCAGTGCGCGTGCGAGCAGAAGGTTGCCAACATTGGCGCACGCGATCAGGAGGACAAACCCGGCCGCCGCCAGCAGGAGCGTCAGCGGGCGCCGCGTGTCGCCAACGAGCATGTCGCGCAGCCGCGTGGCCTCGTAGCGCGTGCCTCGATTCTCCGCCGGGAACTCGCGTTCGAGCTGCTGCGAGATCGCGGTCATCTCCGCCTGCGCCGCCTCCAGCGTCGCGCCGGGACGCAGGCGGCCAATCGCGTAGAGCCAGCCTGACTTCCTCGGCGTCGGCGCCGCAACGGGCAGGGCCTGCGGCACGACGACGTCGGTCCTGGGCATGGGCAGGAAACGGAATCCCGGACGCAGGACGCCGACGACCATCGCGCGGGTCGCGCCCAGCTGGATGGATCGCGTCAGTACCTTCGGATCGGATCCCAGCTCGGTACGCCAGAACTCGTCGCTCACCAGCACGACCGGCGCCGCGCCCTCACGCGCGTCGTCCCGGCGCAACAGCCGGCCGAGCGCGGGCGTGATGCGGAGCGCCTCGAGCGCATCGGGCGTGACAATGGCGCCTTCGACACGACGCGGTTCTCCGTAGCCGAACAGCGTCGACTGGAAGCCGCCAAAGGCTGCCAGCGACTCGAGCGACCGCTGGCGTGCCCGCAGGTCGATGAAGTCGCCGAGGTTCACGTCCGGCTTCGTCAGGCCGGTCTGCGTGTCGCGGTGCCTGAGCACGACGAGATCATCAGCTCGATCAAATGGCAGCGGCCGCAGCAGGACAGCGTCGACAACGGCGAACAGCGCGGTATTGGCACCGATGCCGAGCGTCAGGGTCAGGACGGCGGCCGCCGTGAATGCCGGTTCCCGCCGGAAGATCCGCAGCGCCTGGCGCACGTCATGGGTCTGCATGGACTGCTTTGACGAGGGATGCAGGGTGGATGTTTGGTGCGGGGACGAGGCGAAACCAGGTGGGGACGAGAGGTGAGTGGACGACTGCAGGAATGCGATCTGCCGCAGTGATCGACTAGCGTGAGAACGTCACCTGGTGTCCAGGGTCCTGGCACACCCCGATAAAATCGTAAGGTGGCGGCGCGCTGGACGTGAGCGCGAACATGCCGTCCAGCGTGCCGGCGAATGAGTTCTGTTTCAGTGTGGCTGCCACCAGGCCTCCCACCATTAGGTAGTGCCCATCCGGTAGTTTGCTGAGGATCACAGGCGGCGGCGTGGACCCCGTGCAGTAGTAGTCGCACGGGGGCGGGATCGTCACCGAGACCGCTGTTCCCTGGATAGTGCCGCCAAAATGTGCGGGAGTCACCAGGCCGCCGCCTGACAACGTGATGTCGAGACGGGCACCGCGCTGAGCGATTGATGCTCCGTACTCGACGAAATCGATGGCCGCGATCGCCTCGGCGCCGGTGACCTGGCCGCACTTGGGGGATGGGTTGAACCTGGCCCGCCAGTTGCCGCTGACATCCGCCACAGTCAGCGGGACGATCTCGGCGTTTATCTGAACGATGCCGACGTTCACATGCACTGTCGTCGTTGCGTAGCCTGGCTTCTGGAACGTCAGGGTGAACTCCCCATCCACATCGCGAATCTCGTAGAGACCCGTGATGTTGTCAGATACCGCAGATCGCCCCTTGAACGGGCCATCGGCGACCATGACCTGGACATTCCCGACGGGTACCGCCCCAGGCTCCAGGACGTAGCCCATAACAAATCCCAGTTTTGTCTGCGACGGCACGAGGGGCGGCCTCAGGAGACTTTTGTCCTTGTCGCACGCGACGATTGTTCCCGCAACCGCGATGCTGATGAGGAACTTCGAGCGTGTCATCAGTGCACCTCCGAACCGGTGACGGGGGCAGGACTCGCCGCCGGGCGATGGCTCGCTGGCAGCGACGTCAGGGCGTTGAAGACCGTCACCATGTCTTTGGGGTCGCGGCCATCCAGAGGGCCGCCGAGACGCGGCGGTCCCGAGCTGACGTACCCGAGCGAGGCAAGCCGGTCGCGTGTCCAGGGGGCAAGGGCCGCAGCGTCTGCGATCGCATCGACACCCGCGTGCTCATGCAAATCGCGAAGTAACCGTCGCGCGAGCGCGTGCTCGGTATCGAACAGGTTGTGCTGCTCGCCAGGATCCGTCGCGAGGTCGTACAGCTCGGGACGGGCCGTCTCGATCACCTTGAAGCGCTCGGTACGCAGCGCCCGGATGGCGCTCCATCCGAAGCGTGCGTGCGGATAGAGATTCTCGACATAGGCTACGCGCGCGGCCGGCCGGTCGAGCGGCCACAGGCTCTCGCCGTCGATCGCCGCCGAAGCGCTCACGCCCAGCAACTGGAGAATCGTCGGCATCACATCGACGCCTCGAACGACTCCGCCGACCCGTCGCCCGTGCAGGCCGGTGCCGGGCGCCCGGACGATGAGCGGCACGTGGAGCACCGGTTCGTACACGAACAAGCCGTGGGTCGCCTCACCGTGGTCGCCCAGGCTCTCGCCGTGGTCGCCGACGACGACGATGACCGTGCGATCGAGTAGGCCTCGCTGCTCCAGGGACCGGATGAACACGCCGACCTGCTCATCTACGAAGGCCACCGCCGCGTCATAAGGAAGCGCGTGAGCGCCAACGTGCCGTGCCGGCGGCGTGCACGGCGCGTGCGCGTCGTAGAAGTGCAGCCACGCGAAGAAGCGCGCGTGGTCGAGGCTGTCGATCCAGTGCGTCGCGCGCGTCACGACCTGGTCGGCGCTTCGCCGGGCGCGCAGTCCGCCGAGTTCGTCACGTGTTGGCTCGACGTCATCGTACCGTGCGAACCCGCGGGCGAGGCCGCGCGAATGGTCGAGCACGCTCGAGGCCACAAAGGCGCCGGTCTGGAACCCCGCCCGGGCCAGAAACGAAGCCAACGTCCTGTCGCCCGTGCCGTCGGGGAGTACCCCGGCGTTTTCGCGGACGCCATGACGCGGCGGAAAGAGGCCGGTGAAGAGGCTGGTGTGCGCCGGGAGCGTCAGCGGCGCCACCGATAACGCCGTCTCGAACACGACGCCGTCGCGAGCCAGCGCATCGATCGCGGGCGTGAGGCCGCGCGCCGAGCCGTAGGCGCCGAGGCGATCGGCGCGGAACGTGTCGAGCGTGAGGACGACGAGGTTGAGCGGCTTGGCGCGCGGCGCGCAGACGGCCATCACCGCTGCCGCCGCGATCAGAAGCGCCGCCCACCGCGCCCGCCCCATTCCGCCCTGCGCCATTGGGCGGACGACGCGGTACGGACCCGGCGTGGTACCAGCGGAGAGCGAAGGACCGGAGCTGAGATCTCGCGTGGGACTGGCTCCTTTGTGGCCGCCAGGCATCCGAACGAGGTGCCATCTTACGTTACGCGTGGACGGCGCACAATTGACCCCCGCCCGTTCTATACAAGCCTGCCAGTCGTCATGTGGCACACCCTCGATCCTGCGATGACGCGCCTCTACTGGATGCACGAGAACGTGTCGGACTGGAAGCCCGGGTCGCCCTAGACGCACAAGCGCACGGATCCGCAGGGCACGGTGGACATCGTCGGCGAAGTGGTGGAGTGCGATCCGCCGAAGCGGCTGGTGCTCACGTGGGTCCCTCCGGCCGAGCATGGGCAGCCCGAGAAGACCTCGCGCGTGACGATCACGCTCGATCCGGAAGGCTGGCCGAACGGGCCGTGGACCAAACTGCAGATCGTCCACAGCGAGCTGGAGCCCGATTCGAAGATGCTCCACAGCGTCAGCTACGGCTGGCCGGGGCTGATGTCGGTGCTGAAGCCGATGTTGGAATCAGCTAAATAGGGTTGCTGGTTGCAAAGTTGCTGGTTGCTGAGTTCCTGAGTTGCAGAGTCAGTGACAACTAGAAACTAGAAAGACTTCTTACCATGACGATCGCGCTCGCCGGGCACGCGGAATGAAACTCGACCGACTGCTGCACTCCGCGAGGCACTTCGTCTCTGCTGATGCGGCTGAAGGCGAATCGGGGAAAGTAGTCTTCAGCCGTAACGGTGAGCAGATACACGGCCGGTACACGCAGGGTGACCGCAAGATCCAGGGCCGCGGCGGTCAGTCGGTTCCCCACACCATGTCCTCGCTGCGTGGCGTCTACGGCCACGGATCGCAGCAGCGCGCCATCGTCGTAGATCTCGAGAGCCGCGCTGCCAACGACTCGATCCAGCGATCGGGCGACAAGGGCAGTGGCCAGATGGTCGAGCAGGCCGTCGACCGGCAAGGCGTTCGCGCGCAGAAGTTCCAGAATCGCCATGGCGTCTTCCGGCGTCGCGCGCTCGATCGTCACATCCGTCGTCATCGACCGAGCTCACGAGTCCTGGGCGCGTTGCGTGGCGTGCAACAGGCGTAGCTCCCTCCGACATCCGGCGCACAGCAACCGGTGTTCTTCCGCAGGCGCTCGACGTCCTTCCGCACGACGTCCATATGGGTGAGCGCGTGAGCGACGGTGCTTCGGATCACTTCCAGCACCGCATCGGGGAGCGTCGCCATCCGGTAGTGAATCCAGAGCCCCTCCCGGCGCGTCGCCACGAGTCCCGCCCGGCGCAGGTAGGCGAGGTGGCGTGAGGCCTTCGGCTGCGAAACCTTGAGGCTGTCATGGATGTGGCAGACGCAGACCTCTCCCGTGAGCAGCAGGCCCAGGATCCTGAGCCGCGTCTGGTCGGCGAGCGCGCGGAAGACCGTCTCCATTTCCGCCAGCGATTTCGTCATTCCGTAGCCTCTAGCCCATAGCCCATAGCCCATAGCCCATAGCCCATAGCCCGTAGCCCGTAGCCCGTAGCCCGTAGCCCGTAGCCCGTTTTATATATACGCCTTGACAAATATAGCACGAGCGGACACCATGGTGAACGATATATTCGTTCGGCCATATACATTGGGGGGCACCATGAGTTCGAGCGTCGAGGACGCTGTCCGCGAGAAATACAGCGAGGTTGCCAGGTCCGCCGGGACGAAGGGCTGCTGCGCGCCCGTCGCGTGCGGCTGTGGCGACCCGATTTCCTCCGATCTCTACCAGCCCGCCGAAATCGCGGGCATACCGGCCGAGGCGGTGGCGGCATCGCGCGGATGCGGCAACCCGTCGGCGCTCGTGGATCTCGAGCCCGGCCAGATCGTGCTCGACCTGGGCTCGGGCGGTGGCATCGACGTGCTGCTCTCGGCGCGGCGCGTCGGTCCAGCCGGCAAGGTGTACGGTCTCGACCTGACACCGGAGATGCTGGCGCTGGCGCGCGAGAACCAGCGCAAGGCCGGCGCGACCAACGTCGAGTTCCTCGAAGGCACCATCGAATCGATCCCGCTCGCCGCGGAATCCGTGGACCTCATCATCTCCAACTGCGTAATCAACCTCGCCACGGACAAGGACGCGGTCCTGCGCGAAGCATTCCGCGTGCTGAAGCCTGGCGGGCGATTTGCGGTGTCAGATGTCGTGATTCGCGGTGACCTGCCGGAGGAGATTCGGCGGAGCATGGAGCTCTGGGTCGGCTGTGTGGCGGGAGCGCTGCACGATCGGGAATACGAGACCAAGCTGCACGAGGCGGGCTTTGTCGACGTCGACGTGGAGCCCTGGCGTGTCTACAGCGTGAACGATGCGAGGGCATTCCTGGCCGAGAGCGGGTTCGACGCAGACGCTCTTGCGGCGCGGGTGCAGGGTCGCGTGGCCAGCGCGTTCATCCGCGCGCGCAAACCTGCGCCGGCGGCGTGTTGCGGACCGGACTGCTGCGCGGCATAGGACCACACCGATGAGCAGTAGGCCATTCAACGTCTTGTTCCTCTGCACAGGCAACTCGGCGCGCAGCATCATGGCGGAGGCCCTGCTGAATTTCCGAGGGCAGGGCCGGTTCCGGGCCTTCAGTGCCGGGAGCCATCCCCGTGGTGAAGTCCATCCGGTCGCCATCGAGACGCTCGATCGACACGGTGTTCCGATCGGCCAGGTTCGCAGCAAGAGCTGGGATGAGTACGCCGCGCCGGACGCACCGCCGCTCGACTTTGTTTTTACGGTCTGCGACCACGCAGCTGCGGAGGTCTGTCCGATCTGGCCAGGACAGCCGATGACAGCTCACTGGGGCCTCCCGGATCCTGCCGTCGTGGCCGGCACAATCGACGATCAGCGGCGCGCCTTCAGTCGTACCTTTCGAGAGCTCGATGCGCGGATGCAGCTGCTCACCAGCCTGCGGATCGATCAGCTCGATCGCCTGGCGCTCAAGCACGAGCTCGACGCCATCGGCCGGCTGGAGACAGCGGCCGGGGAATGAATCCGGAGATATAGTGCACCGCGATGAAGACGTGGCCGCGCCTGCCGGTTCTACTGCTGTGCGTGAGTATCAACGCGGCTCAGGCAACGCACGACCTCTTCTTCACCTTCACCACGCGCCAACCGATCGTGCAGGTCAGCGTCAACGGCGGCGCCGCGGTGCCGTTCGTCGTAGACACCGGCGCCACTATTCATCTCGTGGATCAAGAGATCGCGCGGCAGGCGGGCATCGAGGGTACCAGCGATCTACAGATGCACGGCGGCGGCCAGGCCGGTGTCCAGGCGCATATCGCCGGGTCGCTGACCATGAAGGTCGGCGACCTGACGTGGGCGGGGCAACGCGCGGCGATCGTTCCTCTCGGCTACCCGAAGAGAAAACACTTCGCAGGACTGCTCGGCGCGCAGATCCTGAAGCAGTACACCGTACGCTTCAACTTCAACGGGCGCATCATGTCGCTGCTCGATCCGATTAGCTACAAACCGCCAAAAGGCGCCGTCCTCGTTCCATTCGAGCTGGACGAGGATCTTCCGATCGTGCACGTCGCGCTGGATGCCGGCACGGGGCCGCTCGAGGCGCGACTGATGGTCGACACCGGGGCAGCGACGTTCATCGACCTGAACCGGCCGTTCGTTGACGCGCACAAGCTGTTGGCGGCGAACCCCGATGCCAGGGCGGACGATCGGCCGGCCGCGCTCGGCGGCACGGCGCCGTTCCTCTACGGCACGGCGCGACAGGTCGTCTTCGGCGGCGTCACCTTCGAGCGACCGCGAATCGGCCTCTCCCGCGCCACGTCCGGCTCCAGCGCACGGTCCGAGCGCGACGGCATCCTCGGCAATGACTTGCTGCGGAACTTCGTCGTGACCGTGGACTACCGCCGCCGTACCCTTGTCCTCGTGCCGCCCGGCGAGTAATCGCTATTTCGATGGACGCTTGAACGTGAGCGGAAAACTCTGCGGTCCCTGCGTCCAGGTCCCCTCGATCTCGCCGGCCTTGAGCTCTCCCTCATAGCGCCCGCTGATCGGTCCGACGACCAGCGTGAGCTTCGAGCCGGCCTGAGTGATCTGCGTGATCGGGATCTCCCCGCCACCCTGGTCCACGCTGACCATCGTGCCCCGTGCCGCCTCGCCGTCGTTCGCCAGCTTCACGATCAGCCGAAGCTGGTTCCCGCCAGCCGACAGAGTGCCTTCCCACGTCCCCTCGAAATCGCCGGTGACCTTCGTGCTCTTTGCCGGCGCCTCGATCTTCGGCTCGCCCTTCCAGGTGAGCGTGAAGGGCATGCTCATCCCGCCCTGCGTCATCTCTCCCGATATCGTTCGCGGGTCACCCGCGACTTTGCCCTTGAATGTCGGATCACCGGGCACACCCTTCATCGCGAAGCCGACCTCGGCATCTTTCACCGTTATGTCCGAGAGCGGGAACGCCGACACGTTCTGCGCGGGTATCGAGATCGCGCCTCTCCAGGCTCCGCCGGCGGTGGGCGAGAGCTCGACCGAGATGGCAAGCGGCTGCCCTGGCACTTCGATGTTTCCTTCCCAGTGCCCCGAGGCACTCGCTGAAGGCTGTGCGAGCGCCACGCCCGCACAAAGACCCATCGAGACCGCAACGGTCGCGATAACGCATGATGGCCGCATGGTGAGCTCTTTCCTTTCAGAAGTCGCGGGCTTCGATCAGCCGGACGGACAGCCACGCGAGGACGGTGCCAATTGTCGCGCTCGTGGCCAGGCCTGTCCACGGAATGTGGCCGGTGAAGAAATAGTCGGCGCCGTTCATCAGCCGGAAGACGCTATAGGGCGTGAAGCCCTTTGCGACGAACGTGAACAGGCCGACGAGCACGACCAGCGCCGCGAGCGCGACGTACGCCCCGGTGTCGGTCAGCGTTGTGCGGAGGAACATCGTGAGACCGACGATGCCGGAACCCGCGACGTAGAGAATCGCAGCGTGGGCCAGCGCGTCGCTCAGCGGATAGTGCTGACCCCGGAGCGGCGCCATCGCGCAGAGGAGCAGGGTCGGCATCACGGTGACGACGGCGAGCTCCGCCATCACGACGGCCAGCCGTGTAAGCGTCGCGCGCCGGCGTGAAATCGGCAACGACAGCAGGTACTCGCGGCCCGCCGGCTGCTCGAAGCCGGTGCCGGCGAGCGTGATCGCGATGAACGGCCAGAACAGCAGCATCGAGGTGCTGAACCAGCGCAGCCACACGTAGCTGCGGAAGTCGTCGCCCCTGAGCAGCGCCATCTCGGGCGGCAGCACGCCAAGCGCGCCATTGGGGAACGTCGTCTTCGGATCCATCGGATACGACATGTAAAGTGCCAGCACCTGCGCGGCGAGCCCGCAGACTCCCAGCACGAACCAGCGTTGCGTGTCCAACCA
>Ga0310810_10011208_pt1 | contig 10477 bp, 2 predicted proteins | sample NCmetagenome_FD_207641 | JGI IMG/M metagenome (GOLD analysis project Ga0310810, IMG submission 207641) | Soil microbial communities from experimental microcosm in Duke University, North Carolina, United States - NC | ecosystem: Engineered > Artificial ecosystem > Soil microcosm > Unclassified ... | reverse complement strand
ATACGATTGGGTGCGACGCAGTAATACGACGAGCTTCGGCTGGATCGCCACCTACCCTACCGGAGGCTCGAGCGAGACCTGTGCGATTTCCAGTGCGATTCGCCTCGCGCTGGAACTCAGCGCGGCTGGCTGTCCGGAATATCTCGATGATGTCGAACGCTTCGTTCGTAACCAGGTAGTCGAGGCCCAATTTAAGGATTTGCAGGCTTACGCAGATCCGACTAATCGTGTCACGCCGCTGCTCTTAGGTTGTTTTGATAGTCAATCTATGCCGAATGGTCACTTGGGCACGCGCGGCGGTGAAGATGTCGGCAATGTCGAAGGCTGCTGTCTAAATGGCGGAATGCGCGCGCTCGCTCTGGCCTGGGATGCGATCCAGACGGCCGACGAAACGGGCACCACGGTAAATCTAGAGCTCAACAGAAGCGGCCCCTCTTGTGATGTTATCGGTTATCAACCATTCGCCGGGCGAGTAGACGTAGTTCCGCGGCTTTATGGCAAGCTGCGCGTACGCGTGCCGAGTTGGGTGAGGCAAGAGAGTATCAATGTGGTTGAAATCGAATCGGCTGGCGCAACAAACGCGCTGCCATGGGTGTTTGAGAAACCATTCGTTGTCTTAGCTGCCGTTAAACCGGGAATGCGTGTTTCGATCCGTTATCCCCTCAGAGAGTTGGAAGAGGACGTAATGGCCGGTGGACAGAAGTTCCACATAAGATGGCAGGGTGATGTAGTGATGAAAGTAACCCCGGAAGGCAAGCGCGAGCCGGCGTATCAGCGAACAGGCTCAGCTTCGTCGGGCAGATGGTCAGAAATACCGGCAACGCCTGATGCCTACGAGCTCCAGGACGGGGCGCGGCGCGCGAGCATGAGCATGCTCGCGCGAATGGATCTGCAACGCGAGGGTCAGCCATTTTTCCGTATTTATCCGTTCGCTTCACCACCGCGGGCCGAACACGAGAAATGGGACGATGGCGATATGACAGGCCGTTATGTGGAAGGACTGATCCTCGCGCGGCGGATCACGGGAGATTCCATCGATCGCCGGGAGGCTCTTTTGCGTCAATATCTGGCTGGTTTGTTCGATCGTGGCGATGGGCTGTGTTATACGCGTCAGACAATCTGGACTCCGCGTCGGGCCTGCCTGTTCAGCCAGTCATCGGCAATGCTCGGTTTGCTGGCGTGGTACCGCGAAACCGGTTCAACTGAAGCGCGCCAGCTGCTCGATAGCCAGGCTGACGGACTTATGCGTATCGCAGTGGATAAAGGCGACGACGCCTTCTTCCCCAAATATGAATGGGACGGCAAAAGTTACGCGGATGATCCCGCGGGCAAAGATGCGCCGATTTGGTATGGAGGGCGAATCATTCTGCCACTGGTCGATTATTGGCAACTCAGCGGGCGGGAAGATACCAAGCGATTTCTGGATAGACTGGTGCACCACTGCGTGGAGGTCAGTCACTTCATCAAGCCGGACGGCGCAGTGGAACAAGGTGAAGGATGGTGGGGGCACCTGCACTCCACGATGGACATGGCCGCCGGGATTGCCGAATACGGTCGGCTGACCAACCGACCGGAACTGGTGACCTGGGCTAAGCGCATTTACGAATGGATCGGACGGACACACACTACTGCTTATGGCTGGGTAGCGGATGTTTCGGGCGGCCGCATTTGTGAATCATGTGCCATCGCGTCTCGTATTCGGCTCGGGCTGGCGCTTTACCGAGCCGGTGCGCTGGATCCGTTTGGAGAGATTGATCGGTTTTTGCGTAATCAACTTGTCGAAAACCAGTTTGTCGATGTCTCTTTTATGAATCCGCTTCGTCCGGAAACCGCCAGAACCGACAAAGCCCTCTACGCGGGCATTGATCGCATGGTCCGCGGCACATTCCAATGTTGGGGCACCGCGAACGATCTGATCGGCAATGATGATATCGAAGGCTGTGGCGCCGGGGGCGGCGTGCAAGGAATCGCGCTTGCTTTGAACGCTCTTTCCGAATGGCGTGACACTCCGAAGGGCGCAACACTCAGGGTGAACCTCTTGTTCAATCAGACGTTGCGCGCGAAGCCAACCGCGCCGTTTCATTCGGCGGCCCCTGCAGCCGCTCAACTCGTAAGTTATCTCCCAAATGAAGGTCGAGCAGTGCTGTATGCCCACCAGTCAATACCTGGTTTGGAAGTGCGGTTGCCCGATGGTGTTGAGGTATCGGATGCCCGTGTGCGCCGTTGGCACGCTGGCAATAGTCCGCCCGCCGAGAAAAGCAACGCCCAGCGCGACGGTGCATACGCGATGATTTCCGCGATTAAAGCCGGCGAGGTCGTTGAGCTGACGTTTCCGCTTAAAAACCGCGAAACCATTGAACACGCTGCCGGCGTCGAGTATCGGGTTCAATGGAAGGGTAGTTCGGTTCTGAGTCTAACGCCGGCTGGAACTCGGGTCCCGCTGTATGCGGGTCGCGCCCGACTGAACGAGCCGCGCGCCGAGATCATTGGGTCCCGATATCCGTGGTAACGATTCCGTATCCGGCCTCTTCGTACCTTTGGCGGAGTCACCCGGCCACCTGGGCAATCTTATTCCGCATCCTTCACGCAACGAAAGCCGATCGTGGCGCAGCGATCCAATCCGGGCCACATCAGAATGAATTTCGCGTGATGCGTGCAGGGGCGAGGTCCGCCATCCATGTACCAAACGCTGCCTTTTGCTTGGAAAAAGCTGCCCCCGCGAATGGTCGCATAACGCGTGTGACCATCGTCGCGCTCACTTTCCGTCCATTCGTAAACGTTCCCGGCCATTTGGTAGCATCCGTAAGGGCTCCGGCCGTCAGGCAAAGCGCGCACCGGCAGCGTCGCGCCGGTGGTATTCACCAGACGAGGGGCGGGATGTGCCTCATCCAGTTCATCGCCCCAGGGCCAGCGCCGACCGTCTGTGCCCTGCGCGGCCAAGTGCCACTCATATTCGGTCGCCAGGCGCTTCCCTGCCCACTTGGCATAAGCACGAGCGTCGTTGAGTTCTACATAAACGACAGGATGATCCGATAATTCGATCGGCATCTTTCCTCCGGGCCAATGCTTCAGAAAATTCTCCCGGCGAGAAGGCCTATAATGGGTTGCCTCCAGAAAGCGCTTAAACTGGGCGTTGCTGACCTCGGTTTCATCTATATAAAAGGCTTTCACATTAACCGTGAAATCGTGCAGCAAGCGCTCATCAAAGGGAGTGCCCCACCTGAACTTTTGTTGCTCATGCTCGGGAGTGGCCGGGTCCGGATAACAACCGCATTCCCTGCGGCCGTGCTCAAGCTGAATGCGAACATGGGCACCCGGAACAAAAACCATCCCCTCTGGGATTTCATGACTGGGCGGCGAAGTTGCAAGGGCTAACCGCGGCTCGGTATCCGGCTTTCGGACGTTGCGCCGATCAGCAACCAACTGTTGAGTTGAGAGTTGAAGCTGGCTTGCCAAAAGGCGCCGAAACTTTCCGTTAATGTTATCCCGCCTCACCGCGACCAGACAGCCAACACCAATGGAAGGTCCTATTGCTGCACTCAACTGCACCATTTGATCAACCTGCTCTGCCTTAGCCGGTGTACCTTGCCACAAATCGTAATAGTCCCACCCTTTCCGCGTCGGAAGGCGGACCAATGGTTTGCAGTCTGCAGGCTTTGTCGAGGAGGAGTCCTCAGCCGCGCGCTCCGTGAGAAAAGTGAACAAATCGATGCCGTCAGCAGACCAGTGATGACAATACACGGCGCTCAGACCATTTGTGCCGGATGCAAGTGTTGGAAAAAACGGGTCCCAGTTATCGCCGCTGAAAAGGTCGCGGTACTGATGCAAGATTGCAGCCGCTCGACGCCAGAAGCGCCGCTCCTCCTGCTTCCACGGATTGTAGGTGCCGAAAACGTTCTCCCAAATGATGATCCCGCCGCCGTTGAAGAAGGCACGTCGGATTTCGTCGTGATGGTCCGTATTCCAACGATCGATCTGCCAGCGCATGTGACGAGGTTCAATCCATTTCCGATTATCGAGGGCGGCGGCTTGAAAATCTCGTCCGACCCACTGAGCCCAGGACGCACTGCAAAGAGCCAGGTTCGCGATGGGCGGATTATCCTCGGGACACAGGGAGATTCCGGGATGAACCGCTTCAAGTTTTTTGTGCAACAGCGGCGAACTTCCGCTGAGGGTATCCAGAAAGACGCCATCAACCTCGGTCGCGGTTAATAAATCGGCCAATGAATCTTCGTCCGATTTCCCTTCCCGCCGCGAGCCCTGGTCCCAGGGATTGTAGTCTATAAAGACCCGGGTGCCTCGGCGATGCGCCTGGCCGACCAAATCGCGAATCGCAGGCAGTCCGCCAGGCATGTCCCGATAAAAGTCGAATTGATTTCGCGGATCGACACCCAACCGTGGATACCCTTGCCATAGCAGCAGCACGTCATACCCGCCGAATTCTTTCTCGCCATCATCCAGGAATCCCCGCAGCTGATATCGGCCGGTGATGGGGTCGTAAAAGCTGCGATCGTACATGAAGGTGAAATGACAGGTGAATGCGCCGCGGACCCAAAGCTGGCCAGCTTCATCGTAAATCCCTCGATTCAGAACAGCGGCGGTTGAGGCGAGATCTGCGGTTCCTCGCAGCGTTCCACTACGCGCATCCTGCCGATATTGCCTAAGAGCGGCAATCCATTGTTCGCGTGGCTGGCCTGGAGCTGGCGCCGGGATGTACGACTGATTGGGATCTCGTATGCGGAGCTGCTCCAGGACGTGGTTATCCACGCTCATCGCAGACTGGATAAAACCAACTGTTAATACAAGCAGAAGCGCAGCTGTTGTTCGGCGGCAACTCAAGCATTCATGTGCCGCAGTGGAAAGCGAGGAGGATTTCATAGGTCCCGTCTCGGCATACCCGAGTGCTTGAACATGGGCCACCTCGTGGCGTCACAGGGACTCCTCTCAGTTCCTTGGCAACGCGAACGCGACATAGGCATCACCATAGGGTGTTCCCAGTTTGTTTCCGCCCGTTGCGACGATCACGATATATTGTCGCCCATTGACCTGGTAACTTGCGGGTGGCGCATTGCCGACCCACGGGAGCTTGGCTGACCATAGTTCGGCACCAGTGTCTTTGTCGAACGCGCGGATTTTGTGATCACGAGTGCCTGAGCAAAAGACCAACCCTCCGGCCGTAACAATTGCACCCCCGTAGTTTTCGGTGCCGGTGATTTTCACGCCCTGGGCGGTTAGCTCGGGGTATTCGCCTAAGGGGACTTTCCACAGAAGCTTGCCCGTGTTGAGATCAATACAGTTGAGCGTGCCCCAAGGAGGTTTATTCGCAGGATACCCTTCGTAATCATAAAACTTCGGATAGCCGGAGGCGTTGTAAGTCGGGCGCTCGGTCTTCGCTGGTGTAGCCGGCAAGAGTCGGTCGCGCAGCATCAGGTAATCCAGCAGTGCCTTTAAGTCGTCGTCGGTCAGATTCGGGTGGGCAGGCATGCCGTTCTTTCCGTTGTGCACCTGATTGATGATCGCCTCATCATTAAGACGATGGCGAAGCCCGCGCAACGGCGGCGCCACTCCGATGCCGAGCAGGTTGGTGCCGTGACACTGAGCACAGGTCGTTTCAAATACAATCCGTCCTCGAGTTTTGGGTGCGTGGGGATCTGGCGGTGGGTCATCATTGCGAAAAAGCGAGATGATCCAGCCCATGTGATTGGCGCTGACGTAAAGCCTGCCGGTCTCAGGATCGATACATGCCCCGGTCCATTCGGCGCCTCCGTCAATGCCCATGTACAAGTTAGGCCGCCCCTCGCGGCAGGGTTGGAAAAACCCCGTATCAGCGCTCTTAAACCGGGTCTGAGCAAAATCCGCCGCCTCCTCGGTGCGATCGGTGAGATCGTCAACGCTATACTCCTGTTTAGAAAACCTTTCCGGCAATTCCAGATCCGGCTGGTAAGGAGCCGTGACTTCACCGCGCAAAGTGCTCGCGGGCGCGCGGCGCAGACGGAATGGAAAAATCGGCTTACCGCTGACACGATCAAGCAACAACGTGTTTCCCACTTTTGTCACCGCCGCTACCACGTCCACCTTTTTGCCGTTTCTTGTAATCGTCGCCAGGTTTGGCGGCGCGGAAATATCGAGATCCCAGATGTCGTGGTGTATCTCCTGGAAATGCCAGAGACGCTTGCCGCTTGCAGCATCGAGGGCAATAACACAATTAGCAAACAAGTTGTCGCCACGATGACCGACGCCAATGAAATTCGGTTTGGGTGAGCCGGTGGTGATATAGGCGATGCCGCGGACTTCATCCATCGCCATGCCGGCCCAGCAATTCGCGGCGTAATCCTCAGGGCGATCCCAGGTTTCATAGCCATACTCGCCCTCGTGCGGGACAGTATGGAAGGTCCACAGCTGCTGCCCCGTAACGACATCGAAACCCCAGACATCCTTCTCAAAACCAGGCACGACGATAACATGTCTAAAGATCGCGGGCGCTGCTGTCGCCGCCCCGAAATCTCCCTGGGCACGACCTGGCAATAACGTTTTGCCCTCAGTACCAAATTCTGTGACTGGTCGGCCAGTTTTTGGGTCCAACGCATAAAGGTATTTTCCGGCGCAGAACAGCACCCGCTCAGGGGCATTTGTCTCGCCTGACCAATAGATCAAGCCGCGAAAAGCCGGTCTACCCTCGGGCCTGAAGCGCCACAGCTCGACACCGGTTTCAGCATTTACCGCGACGATGAACTGCGCGGGTGTCGGCGCAAACATGACACCTTTTACGATAATGGGATTGCACTGAATATTGTTACTGGCATCGAGGGAGTGATAGGTCCACGCCACTTGCAGATTGGTTACATTCTGACGATTGATCTGATCGAGCGCGGAGTAACGCGTACCGCCGTTGTCCCCATGCGAACGGTGCCACGTGAGAAACGTTTCGCGTTTTGGGCAACCGTTAGCAAGAGTCAATTCGTCGGGCGCCGCTGCAGGGATGACTTTGTAGAGAGGCAGCTTTTCACGCGCGGCCGCATCTTCGACTGCCCAATAATCGATTTGGGCTCTACTTTCAGGTTTCCAGGAACCTGGGATCGGCCTTGGAATGTTAGTTTCACTGTCCAGCCGGGATGAGACCCAATCCAAGCCGGCCCGATTGTCTTGAAGGCGCGCCTCAGCGTCCTCGTCCGTGTGATTAAGAATACCGATCGGCCCCGTCCACCCGCTAACGCGAATCAACTGCAAGAGTTTCAAATCAACCTGCCCCTGCCCGATCGGCAGGATCTGGTCGTGGGCGCCTGGATTCATCCCATTCAAATTGAGAGCGAGCAGGTAGGGCTTCATCGTCTGCAAGAGCTCTGGAAAACGATCGATGTGTTGTTGACCGTGGTGTTGGTTGTAAACGATACCGACGTTGGTTATCCCTCGTGAACGGAGCCTTTCGATGATGGCTATCTGGTTCTCGGGTTCACCAAACCAGCCGCCATGATTATAAAGTCCCACCGTGCAGTTCAAGGGATTGGCGGCTCGGGCAATGCGCTCTATCCGGTTTGCTTCATTTTCAACGCGAGCAGTCTGTTCGTTCTCATTGCGGGTAGTTTCGCCGCCGCCCATTACCCATAACTGCACGCCTCTCAACTGATGACGCTTCAGCACATCGAGGATTAACCTCGCCTCATCGTTGAGTTCGGTGGGAAACCACCAGGCGAGAAGGCGAATGTGATGACGCTGCAGTGCGTCCATTTCCGTATCAAACATGGGGATGTGCTCCGCGCGGTAATCGTAGGCGAAATATGTGAACCCAAGCCGCTCAAGCATCTCGGCACGCGCCTCCGGGCCACGCTTCTTTCCATCGAAAGGCACAATGCACCAAGCCGCGAGATTCGTGTGCGCGAAAAGATTATAACCGCTGCCATTGTTCGGCGACGAAGCCCTATTTGCGTTTGCGTTATCAATTCCGTGCGCGAGGGATACCGCCAATAACAAAGAGAAACAAAACACGTGAGCTTGCTTTAGAGGAAAAAAGCCGAAGAGGTACATGCTTCGGTGGGATGCTAAATCTTCGTTAAGCCCGGCGCAACAACCGCGAATCAACATCAAAAAACGGTCTCGCGTTTGTTTTGAGCGGCGCGCTATGCTTCAGATGAGAACTGCAACACGTGAAAGGAGCACATTTTCTTCTTTGTGTCCTTTGTGCCCTTTTGTGGCTAATCTCCGAATCGCAATGAATCTTTGTCCATTGGCGCTGGGTATCGTGGTGCGATTTGGATTTTTACTGGCTTTTCTGCCAGCTGCCGTCCTTTATGGCGCGGAGGCGCCGAAGATTGAGACGCGTTTCATTCGCCTCACCCTCGACCCGGGCACCGGCCATTGCGAAGTGCTGGATAAAGAGGCTGGCGTCACCTGGCGCCCAGACCCAAAGCACGCCCGTTTCGGTGAGGTTACCCTGGATGCCCGACGCGACTCTCAAAGCTTTAATCTGGAGAAATGCACGGTCAGCTCAGAAGGGACGGATCTGCTGGCCGCATTCAGCCCCGTGACGTCGAGGCGCGCCGACATCTTGCGTGTGAGGGTTAAAACCCTGCCGGATCAACGCAGCTTGGAATTCAGCTACGAAGCCGACCCTGAACTGGAGGTCGATCGAGTTTCGTTGCTCGAAGATCTGCTCGTCACAACCGATACAGGAAAAGGTTATGTCATTGTTCCCGTGCGCGAAGGATTGCTGGTCCCATCAGACAGCGGGTTAAACTTTACGCACCGATTCGATACATACGCCTATGAGGGGTGCCATATGGAAATGCTGGGAGTGGTGCAAAATGGCGCGGCGGCCTTGATCACCTGGCAGGATCCATATGTGGCCGCTCAGCTCAAGAGTGTTACTAACACGAACGAAGTCTCGGGTGCACACCAGAGAGTATCGCCTTCACTCACGCTCAGCAAATCTGCGCGGACCTTTCGGATTCAGTTTTTGGGCAAGGGGGACTATGTCACTATTGCCAGGGCTTATCGCCAAATTGCCCAGGAGCGCGGCTGGTTGGTGAGCTGGGAACAAAAGCTCAAAGCACACCCCGAACGCGCGAAGCTCTTCGGTGCCGCTAACTTTAAACTTTGGAGCGCTTTGGAACGCCACATGAACGAGGAAAGCACCAAAGAAGAATCTGTGCACGTTAATTGGACATTTGACGAGGCGGCAGAGGTCGCTGAACACCTCAAAAGGGATCTTAAACTAGAGAAGGTCCTCTTCACCGTCGGCGGCTGGATCCATCGGGGCTATGACAATCAACACCCGGACATCCTGCCGACGGCACCGGAATGCGGCGGAGACGTCGCGTTCGCCAATTGCGCCCGGCGAGTCATGGACCTCGGTTACTTATTTTGTCTTCACGACAATTACCAGGATATCTATCGGGATTCGCCTTCCTGGGATGAGAAGCTGATAATGAAAACTGAGAATGGCAAACTGGCGCGCGGCGGTCATTGGGCGGGTGGCCTCGCGTTCCTCACCTGTTCCCAAACGGCACTCGGCCTAGCACAGCGACCGCAAAATCTGCCCGCAGTTAAGAAGCTCGCGAACCCAAATTCGTATTTTATCGATACGACCTACGCGGCCGGTCTCCAGGAATGTTACGATCCGAACCACGCTTTGACGCGTGCTGACGACATTAAATGGAAGCAAGCGCTTTCAGATTACGCGCGGGACGTCTTTGGAGTCTTCGGCAGTGAGTGCGGCCGCGAATGGGCGATCCCGCACAGCGACTTTTTTGAAGGGCTGACTGGCGTCAGTGGGCATTATTATCACGATGCCAACTTGCCGGCCAAACTTGGCGCAACGGTCGTCCCGCTATTTGAGCTGGTTTACCGGGATTGTATTGCGATGTACGGAAAATATGGTTACGACCCAAAAACCTCCGCTGAATACGTTCTGCATCACATCAGCATAGCCCGCCCTCTAAACCATCATTCCATCCCGCACCATTTATATTGGAAACAACACAGCAGCGATCAAAAATCCGCGGACGACCTCGCGCGTGTGGGCGCCGACCCTGCTTTGTTTACGCGAGCAGACAATGGTTGGGGCGCTGAACTGCACCCCATGGATCGTTTCGTCAAAAATACGTATGAGGTGCTCTCGCCATTAAATGAAATAACCGCGCGAATGCAAATGACCCGGCACGAATTCCTCAGCGCGGACCGGAAGGTCAGGCGAACCGTGTTCGGCAATGGGGCGGATGCGGTCGAGGTCATCGTCAACGCTGGGGCGACGAATTACATCTGCAGTTCAAAGTTTGGTGGTGAGGTGATCCTGCCACCGTTCGGGTTTGTCGCGGAGTCGCCCACATTCGTCGCTTTCCACGCCTTGAGGTGGAACGGGGTGGAATATCAATCCCCCGTTTTGTTCACCCTCCGCAGTCAGGATAAAAAGCCGCTCTCGCAGTCAACTCAGATACGCGTTTTCCATGCCTTCGGTGAGGACAAGATCCGGATCGGCACCCAA
>Ga0310810_10011205_pt1 | contig 10479 bp, 9 predicted proteins | sample NCmetagenome_FD_207641 | JGI IMG/M metagenome (GOLD analysis project Ga0310810, IMG submission 207641) | Soil microbial communities from experimental microcosm in Duke University, North Carolina, United States - NC | ecosystem: Engineered > Artificial ecosystem > Soil microcosm > Unclassified ... | reverse complement strand
CTCCTGGAGGACAAGACCCGTTGCTCGATACTCGTCGGGGTGTAATTCGAGCGCACGAAACACGCCAGGCGTCACCCATCCGCCGCACACCTTGTCACGGGGAAAGCGCGCGCGATCCATGACGACCACGTTCCACCCGGCAACACGAAGCGCACGCGCGCAACTCGAGCCGGCTGGTCCCCCTCCGACGATTAATGCGTCGCACCTTCGCATTTCGCGGGGTTATCTCCTCAGGCCAATCTGTAGAGGCCATCTCGTGGGGGCCGGGCTCCTAAAGGCCCGGCTCGTAGGAGCCGGCCCTCCGCTCACCGCCGTCGTACATTTCCGCCCGCGTCCAGTACGGCGGCGGCGATTCGAGCGGCACGAAGACGACCTGAAACAGCTGCATCCACCCTGTGCTGAACGACGCCTGCGCACCCGCGAGATACAGCTCCCACGTGCGCTGAAAGTGGAGGCCGTACCGCGTTCGAATGTGTTCCTCGGCGTTCTTGAACCGCGCATACCAGTGCGCGATTGTCCGTGCATAGTGCAGGCGCAGGTTCTCGACGTCGACGATGGACATGCCGGCCGGAGTGATCACCCGAGTGGCGACTTCCGCGAGCGTTGGCGCATACCCACCTGGGAAGATTCGCCGCCGCGTCCACGCATTCAGTGGGCGCGGAGCATCGCGTCCGATGAAATGCAGGAGGGCGCGACCGCCCTGGCGGTGAACGACCCGACGAAGAACCTCCGAGAGCGTCTGGTAGTGATGCAAGCCGACATGCTCGAGCATACCCACCGATACGAACACGTCGCATTTGCCCTGGACGTTACGGTAATCGTCATCGACGAATTCGACACGCTCGCTCAGCCCCTCGCGCTGCGCGCGCTCCCGCGCATAGGCCAGCTGCTCGCGCGAGACGTTGAACGCCTTGACGCGGACGCCGTACTGACGAGCCATATGCAGCGCGAGCGTTCCCCAGCCGCAACCCGCCTCGACGACCGTTTCGTTCGGCTGCAGCCGGAGCTTGCGGCAGACGAGCTCGAACTTCGCATGCTGCGCCGCTTCGAGTGTCATGTGTGGATGTTCGAAATACGCGCAGGTGTAGACGAGGTCGCGATCGAGCCACAGCTGATAGAAGTCGTTGCCGACATCGTAATGATGATGCACGTTGCGCCGGGCGCTCGAGAGTGAATTCGGCCGTTCGAGCGCTCCACGGAGACGTTCGCGCCACGTCCGCGGGCCGAGCGTGACGCGCGTCAACGCTTCCACGACCGTCACCAGATCTCCACGAATGTCGATCCGGCCATCCGTGTACGCGTCTCCAAACCGAAGATCGGGATCGAGGATGAGGCCGAGCAGCGCGGCCCGATCGTGCACGAGGACGCTGCCGATCGGCGGCTCGTCGCGTGAATACGGTGAGCTGCCGTCCCAGAGCTCCAGTCGCACGGCGGCAGGCGCAATCACCTGCTGGAGTCGCGTGGCCAGCCATCGATCGAGCAGTCGGGCGCGCGGCTGAATCGCGGTGGGATACGCGTCAACGGTCTGCGATCGCTGCATAGGCGTACGCCTTACAAAAATACTGGATCAACCACCTCCCGAGGATCCATGCCTTCTGAGGCGCGAACCTCACAACTCGTCCATGAACAGGCCGCCATGTTGCATCCGGCGGGGATATGCCTTCGGATGCGTTTCCCCAGCCAATCGTGATGATTACCGGCGCCTCGGCGGGTGTCGGCCGCGCCGTCGCACGGGCCTTCGGCCAGCGAGGTGCCTGTGTCGGCCTGTTCGCACGCGGGCGTGCCGGGCTCGAAGGCGCAGCACGTGACGTGGCGGCCGCCGGTGGACGCGCACTGGTACTGCAGGGCGACGTCGCGGATGCGGACCGCGTCGAGGCGGCCGCCGCGGCACTGGAACAAACATTCGGGCCCATCGATATCTGGGTCAACAACGCGATGGCGAGCGTCTTCTCGCCTATCGCTGCGATGGAACCAACCGAATACAAACGGGTCACCGAGGTCACCTACCTCGGCGTCGTGCACGGCACACTGTCGGCGCTGCGCCGCATGAAGCCGCGCAATCGCGGCGTCATCGTTCAGGTTGGATCGGCGCTCGCGTACCGTGGCATCCCGCTGCAGTCCGCCTATTGCGCGGCGAAGCACGCGATTCAAGGGTTCTGCGACTCCCTCCGTGCGGAATTGCTGCACGACGCGAGCGGCGTCCACGTGACGATGGTTCAGCTGCCCGCAATGAACACGCCGCAGTTCGAGTGGGTCAAAAGCCGTCTGCGCGGACGCGCCAAACCGGTGCCGCCGATCTTTCAACCTGAAGTCGCCGCAGACGCCATCCTGTGGGCCGCAGACCACCCGCGCCGCGAATACTTCGTCGGATTTCCCACCGTCGAAGCGATTGTCGGCGACCGGTTCGCCGCCGGACTGGCGGATCGTTATCTCGCGCGCCACGGCTACGATGCGCAGCAAACATCCGAACCCGAGGACCCCGACCGGCCCCACAATCTCTGGTCGCCCGTGGACGACACGCGCGACTTCGGCGCCCACGGGCGATTCGACAGCTCTGCGCGAACATCCAGCGCGGAGCTGGTGATCTCCAAGCACCACCGCGCCTTCGCCGCACTCGGTGTCGCACTCGCGGCGGCGACGCTCTTCTACGTTCGTCGAGCGGTGTGAAACGTCAGAACTCGAAGCCCTCGCGCAGCGGATCGTCGTCGTCGATGAAGAACGTATGCTCGCCGGTGACGGCAGCCGTCGCTTCGATTTCGGTGACGATGGCGGGGTATTCGCCCACCTGCGTCCGACTGCGAACGCGTCCGCGATGCAGCGTGCCGATGATGCTTTCGTGCACGAACGGCTGATCGCCGAGCAGTAGCCCCATGGCGTCGAGCACCGCCATCACTGCGGAGGTGCCGGTCGCACACGGCGAACGATCGACCGCGCCGTTGGCGAACACCGTCACATTGCGCAGATGGGCTTCCGGATCCTGCGGCGGGCCCGTGAAGATCACGCCTGTGACACCAGAGAGCGCAGCGTCTACAGGATGGAGCGCTGTGGCCGCAGCGTTGACCGCCGCGCGAATATCGACGCCGAGACGGCGCAGCTCTGGCAGCCGGTCGCCATTCAGCGGAATACCGATGGCCTCGGTGTCCACAATGGCGTAGAAGGCGCCACCAAACGCGATGTCGACTCGCAACTCGCGCGAGCCAAGCCGCACGCTCTGGCCGCCCCCCGACACGAACGCCGGCACGTTCGTGAAGAGCACCGAGTCCACCGAGTAGCTGTCGCCGCGTGTCTGGACGCGCGGACGGATCTGCACAGCTCCCGCGATGGTGTCGAAAACCACTACGGCTTCGCGAGCGATCTCATCAGCGTCATCGCGGTGCGGTGCAGGCAAGCGCCCTCCACCCGGCAGCAGGAGATTCCGTTCGAGTGCGATCGTCGCGGCCGCGATGACGCCGTGGCCCGAGATCGCGGGATACCCCTCGTTGTGGAAGAAGAGGACGCCGGCATCGGAGCCAGGCGAGACAGGCTCGGTGAGCATTGCACCGCACATGTCTCGGTGACCTCGCGGTTCAAACAGCAGGGCGCGTCGAAGGTCGTCAACGTGGCGTTTCATCCAATCGCGCTTCTGCGCCATCGTCTTGCCGGAGGGCCTGGAGACACCTTCGACAATCAGCCGCAGCGGCTCTCCGGCAACGTGCGCATCGATGGTTTTTATGGATTGACGCATGCGCCTCCTCTGGACGCAAAAGGCTGTGATGCTCTACGGACAGGACACGATCCGACCATAACGGATGGCGCTCGTCGCCGAGCGACAGTTTCACGAGGGAAGATCCGATTAATCAGCCGTGGCGTATCGTTTGCACTTACCTTGCCGCCTGCCGTTTAATTTGGCGGATTGATGGTCCGGTTCCTGGTCGTCCTGCTCTCCTTCGTCATCGTCACCACGCCAATCACCGCCGACGCACAGGGCCGCGGTCGCGGGCGTGCGCCTGGCCGCTTCGGTTCGCTGCCGCTGGCCGGAGGCGCGTACGAAGAACCGGCGTTTGCGCGCGGTTACGAAGACGGGTTCAAACATGCGCAGGAGGACCGGCGCCAACGGCGCCGATACGATCCGGTCGCGCACCGCGATTACCGCGATGCGGACAATGGGTTTGCGCGCAGCTACGGCACGCGTGAAGCCTACAGGAACAACTATCGCGCCGGGTTCCGCGCCGGCTACGACGCGGGCTACCGCGACGACACGGGAAGACGCCGGTAGATCAAAGTCTGACCCAGCCGGACCCTGTCCATCGCCACCAGTTGTCGTCGTCGCCAACGACGTAGATCGCTCCGCCGTTCCACACAATGCTGGAACCAAGGCCGCCGGCCGCCTGCACGCCGTTGCGAAGAATGACGCGGCCGCTTCCGATCGTCCACACGGCGCCTTCGGAATCCACGATCTGCGTAGCGCCGGGAATCGTCGTGCCGTCAGGCGAGGGTGAGGGGTTGCCCCCAGGTGTCGCCGCCCCGATGTTGCTCCAGCTGGAACCGGTCCATCGCCACCAGTTGCTGTCGTTGCCAACCACGTAAATGGTCGACGCGCTCCACAGAATCCTGCTGCCGTAACCGTACGCGGCCTGCACGCCGTTGCGAAGAATCTGCGCGTTCGAGCCAATGGTCCAGACCGCGCCCTGATCGTCGACGATTTGCAATGCCGCCGGCACAGTCGTGCCGTCAGGTGAGACCGTCGATGGCGTGACGCCTGGCGTCGTCCCGCCCGGCGTGGCCGGACCGACATTTGTCCAACCTGCACCAGACCACTGCCACCAGTTGCTGTCGATACCGAGGACGTAGATCGTGCCGTTCTTCCACAGAATCGTCGAACCCAAACCACCCGCTGCCTGAACGCCGTTCCGGAGAATGACGCCGCCTGCACCGATCGTCCACATCGCGCCGCTGCTGTCGACGATTAGAGATGACGAAGGAACCGTGCTGCCATCAGGTGACGCCGTTCCGCCGCCAACAACCCGCACCTCGAACAGCGAGGGCCAGAACTTCCCCGTCACGAGCAAATGCCCGGTCGCGTCGTCGTACGCGATGCCGTTCAGCACGTCACCTGGCGTTCCCGCCGGCAGCAATCCCGTGAAATCAATCCATCCGACGACGAGACCCGATGCCGGATCGATGCGCGCAACCGAGTCGGTGAGCCAGATGTTCGCGTAGATCTCTCCGTTGACGTATTCGAGCTCGTTGACGTTGACGATCGGCGCGCCCTGCGCGTCGTGGACATTGATGGTGCTGACCGTCTGGAAGGTCGCCGGATCGATGAAGCGGATCTGATTCGTCCCGTTGCTCATGATCAGCCGGCGGTCGTCGTGGGTCAGCCCCCATCCTTCCCCGCTGTAAAAGAACTGCTCGATCGGAGCAAAGCTTGCGGCGTCGTAGACGAACGCGATCTGCGATTGGTACGTCAGCTGAAAGATTTTTCCCTGAAAGAGCGTCGCGCCCTCGCCGAAGTATTGAGCGCCGAGTGGAACAGCGCGGAGGACCGCTCCCGTTCTGAGATCGAGCTGCCGAAGCGTAGACGAGCCGGACAACCCGGTGCTCTCATACATTGCACCGTCCGTGTACACCAGCCCCTCCGTGAATGCGGATGGATCATGAGGGTACGTGTTGACGATCTCGTAGCCGTATCCGGGCGTTTGCGGAAAGGCGGTGCGCGCAACCAGCACCAGTGCAAGCGAGCACACCAGGACACCGCATCGACCAAATCGCATCGGAATGTTTTCCCGGGGGGAACCGGTTCAGCAGCGGGCGAAGGACGCTGCGCGCAGGGAACGACGAGCAGGCGGCTGTGCGTGATCTTAACGCGTCGGCGCTGGCGGCGTCGAGAGCTTCAACGTCGGTAACTTGGTCTCGAATTCAACTTCGCGAGCGGCGGACAATTGCCGAAAGATATCGCGATTGATCATCAGGCGCGGGTTCTCCCTCACGCGCGCCACACGCTCCGCGAACGTGCCTGAGGGCTGATTGAGCGTTCCCGACCAGGCGTACGCACCAACCTCGAGATAGACATCGATTGGCAGCGCCTTGCGCCACCAGTCGATCGTCCGTCGCGTCGTCACTTCCGTGATGAATGCGCCGCGGCTCAAGTCGTCGGGATATTCCCAGCAGCAGAACTCGAGAACGCGATAATTTTTCCCGCCGTCCCGCACGGTGTACAGCCAGCTCGTCGAGGACGGACTATGACCGGGCGAGAGGTACGCGGTGACGCGGAGGGGGCCGACCTGAACCACATCGCCATCGAAGAGGGCACGATCGACGTTGACAGCAGGGTAACGCGGGCCTGGACCCGCGGGCGCGAGAAACGGGCTCTGCGCATGGATGCCGCGCTCAAGGTACGGGACCTCCGCGAACCCTGCCATCACCTGCGCACCGGTGCGCCTGCGCAGCTCCGCGGCCGCGCCCGACTGATCGACGTGGCTGTGATTCAGCAGGATGACTTTGATGTCAGTCATCTTGAAGCCCATGGCCTCGATGTTCTTCTGCGTCGTGTCCACCGACGCCTCGTACCCGGCGCCCATCAGGATGTGACCCTGCGGCGACGTCAACAGATAGCTCTCGCCGTTCTGTGTTCCGACGAAGTACAGGTTTCCGAGCATCTTGAACGGTGCGGCGGGCGCCTGCGGCTCCTTGATCTGCGCGCGGATTTCGACAGAGGTCGCGGCCAGCTTCTTTCCCGCCTCGGCATCCTGCGCGGTGAACGGTGGCTTCGGCACCTGCGCCTGCAACGAGTACGCAGAGACGAGGAGAACGACGAGGAGCATCATCTGCCGCATGGCCGCAGAGTATACGCGGATCAGAACGTAACGGGTTCGATTCGAGAGGCTTTCGCCGACGCAGCATGGCCGACGAGCACCCAAAGTCGCCCCGGTGTCCGTTGACGTTCAAACAGCCGTTCGATGCGCACGTTGAATTCCTCGGCCACGGCAATTCTGTCGAATCCATTCAGTCGCGGAACGAGCCGCTCGAAATCGGACATCGGCATCACGCACACGGCACCGGGATGCATCGACAGGAACGCGACCGTCGCGTCGTCCCCGTCCAGCGCGACGACGTGACGACCCGAGTAGTAGATAAGGCTCGAAAGGCCATAGCGCCCCAGCAACCCGATCGGCGCATCGGCTTGTGAATATTCGGCAGCTTCCCGGGCGAGCAGCGGCATCGGCTTGAACGGTTCGACAATGCGCGGCACGACGTACACGCCAATCAGCGCGAAGACCACCGCGAGCATCGAAGTGAGCGCGTACACCGCCGGAACGAGCGCCCGTTTCCATGTCGCGATCGCAATCACCGCACCGCCGGCTCCCAGGACTCCCGGCACGAACCACTTCACGACCGTAGCGCCAGGGGCAAGCACCTGCAGGAAGAGACCCGTTGCACCCGCGGCGGCAATCGTCGCGATCGCCACGAGCGCCATCGGCACTCCCCACCACAGCGTGTTGTCGCGTCCGTCCGCAACACGATCGACGAACAACCCGACGAGCAGCGCGGCGGCGGGATAGGCCGGCAGCACGTAATGCGGCACCTTCGAGCGCGACAGCGAGAACACGAGGAACACTGAGAGGAACCACGCGGCCGCGAAGAGAACCGCGGTCTTTGTCCCGCCGTCGAGTGCGGACCACCGCCATGCCGTCCAGCCCGCGGCGGCGAAACACAACACCGACCACGGTGCCGCGTCACCGGGCCACACCTTGAAGTAGTAGAAGAAGCTGCGTGTCGGTGCGAACGATTCTTCCGACAGCATCCGCTGCACGATTTCGTGGCCGAGCGCAAAGTTGGTGAAGGTCCGGCCATGTTCGATCACCATCGCGGCATACCAGGGAAGAAAAATCGCCAGCGCCAGCAGCGCCCCCGCGATCGGCCGTATGCGCGGAAACAGGGACCACTCGCGACGGAACGCCGCGTACATGCCCCAGATGGCGACCGGCAGAAACCCGACTGGACCTTTGGTCAGCACTCCAAGGCCAACACACGACCACCCGAAGAAGGTCCAGAACGTCGATGCGCGGGACACCGCGCGGACAAACCCGTATAGCGCAGCGACGATGAAAAACATGACGGGAATGTCGGTGAGCCCGATCCGAGCGAAAGTCACAAAACGGAACATCGTGGCCATGACCAGCCCGGCGACGAGCCCCGCACGGCGCGAGACGATCTCCACGCCGATTAGATAGAGAAGGAGGACGATCCCGATGCCAGCGAGCGCGGCGGGCAGCCTCGCGGCAAACTCGTTGTCGCCGAACACATTGAATGCCGCGGCCTGCGACCAGTAGAAGAGGATCGGCTTTTCGAAACGCGGCACGCCGTTCAGATACGGGGTGACGAAGTCGCCGCGGTGAAACATCTGTCGCGTGGCCTCGGCGAACCTGGGCTCGTCGGGCTCCCAGAACGTCGCATTCCCAAGGCCCGCAAGGATCGCGAGGCTGGCGATGACGAGAAGGGCTACGACACCGTTGCCCGCGCTTCTCGTCTGCACGCGAGTCGATTCTACGCCACCGGGTCAGAGGACTTCGCGTAGGCTGTGGGAAGCGAGCATTTAAGTCTGCCTCCGGTCAGATCACCGGTTGGCATTCGCGGATCCCACACGGCCCCGCTAACGTGCTACGCTGGCACGTCCGTTGCCACTCGGGCGGAATTACGTATGGGTTTCCTCGACTCGATCGGGCACGGTCGCACCGGCTCGCAGCCGCCAAGTTCCCCGCCGCCGGTCACACAAAGCGTAGTTCAAAACGATTCCCCGTCCACGGTTCAAAAGCCGCCAGCCCCCGAGCGGCAGCCATCCGTTCGCAACGATCGCATCATCGCCGTGGGGGTCGTCCTCGTCATCATAGGGGCCGTTGCGGTTGCAGCGTGGCTCGCCCTACGCGGTTCAGGGGCGGTGCTGACGTCGCAGACAGAGCAGACAGAAGTGTCAGCCGATGCGGACGCGGCGCCTGCAGCGACAGCTGCCGCCGAAACCGTGGCTGCCAAACCACGATCGGCGCGATCGGTGCCAACCATTCGCTCCGCCGCGAAAAACAAAAGAACCGTCGATTCAGACGCACGGCGCGACGCGGCCGGCGAAGCGGCGTCGGCTGTCGTCGCAGCGTCAACCACCGACACCGCCAGCCTGACTCAAACTGCAACACCGCCTCTCGAAACAGTTTCCAACCTGCTCGAATCCCGCGTCGTCGCCGGCGCGCCTGAGGACGACAATGTGTATTCGGGCGAAGGCGACGGCGTCATCGCGCCGAGGCTCCGGTCACTCGGTTTCGTCAATCGCGCGATCACCGGGCAAAGGACACGAACCAGTACGATCGAGCTGGTTGTGTCCAAAAGTGGCGATGTGGAGCGCGTCAAGTTGTTCCCGCCGTCGCGGAATTGGGAAGACGCCATGCTGCTCAGTCGCGCGAAAATGTTCCAGTTCCAGCCCGCGCAACGAAACGGTTTCCCCGTTCGATACCGGTTCGTGATGGAAGTGGACGCGGCTCCGTAATCTCGCCGACAAACTCCCGATCCGAACGTCGATAATGACGGCCGGAGCTGCCGTCGATGCCGATTGACACGTCACGATTCCGCGTGCCCGAGGGCCGTAAGGTCGCGCTGAAGCACTGGCCCACCCGTGTTGGTGCGTTCTACGACTCGAAGTCGGACTACGAATCGATGCTCGCGCACCACGTACACAAGCTGAGCGAACATCAAAATCGCCTGTACGCGGATGACCGTTACGCGCTGCTTGTCATCTTCCAGGCCATGGACGCGGCGGGCAAAGACGGGATGATCAAACACGTGATGTCGGGGGTGAACCCGCAGGGATGCCAGGTGTTCAGCTTCAAGCATCCCAGTACCGAGGAACTGGACCACGACTTCCTGTGGAAGGCCAACCGTAATCTTCCGGAGCGCGGCCGCATCGGCATCTTCAACCGTTCGTATTACGAGGAGGTGCTCATCGTGCGCGTCCATCCGGAGATTCTGGCCGCTGAACGGCTGCCGGACGACGAGCTCGAGGAGGTGGACATCTGGAAGAATCGCTTCCGGTCAATCGTGGCCTTCGAACGGCATCTCCATCGCAACGGCACACGCATCGTCAAGTTCTTCCTGCACGTGTCCAAGGAGGAACAGCGGCAGCGTCTTCTCGCGCGCCTCGACGATCCGGACAAGAACTGGAAGTTCAACGCTGGCGATCTCGCCGAGCGTGACCGGTGGCACGACTACATGCGCGCGTACGAGGAGTGCTTCACCGCCACCAGCAGCCGCTTTGCCCCTTGGTACATCGTGCCGGCCGACGACAAGGCCAACGCGCGGCTGATCGTGTCGCAGGTGCTCGTCGAGCTGATGAAGAAACTGAAGCTGTCCTATCCCGAGGTGGACTCAGCCAAGCGCAAGGAGCTCCGCGCCCTGCGAAAGCAGTTGGAAAAATGAGCTGATTTGCGATTTGTGATTTGCGAGGTCAATCACAAA
>Ga0310810_10011203_pt1 | contig 10479 bp, 8 predicted proteins | sample NCmetagenome_FD_207641 | JGI IMG/M metagenome (GOLD analysis project Ga0310810, IMG submission 207641) | Soil microbial communities from experimental microcosm in Duke University, North Carolina, United States - NC | ecosystem: Engineered > Artificial ecosystem > Soil microcosm > Unclassified ... | reverse complement strand
GACTTAGTTGTCACCTGAACCTCCGCGACCGTTTCCGCCTGTTGCGACCAGTTTCTCGAACCAATCGGGAAGAGTCCCGTCTTTCGCGTAGCGGTCGAGTTCCTCGGCGCTCATTCGTTCGAAGAGCGAATTCAGGTTTACGGTTTCGGTGCGTTCGATTAGCTCTCCTCTGGAATTGAGTCGCGCATAGGCGGTGACGGCGCTCACTATCGCGGGAGCTGTGACCTCGACTTCGCTGACGCGCTCGATGATTTTTTCGAGTGCTGCTCTCACATTGCGCCGCCGTTTAGGGAAGAGTTCAAGGGCGTGAGCATGCCGATAAACGCTGGCGCGGTTGCGCAGTTTGTATTGTTTCGCTATCAAGGCTGGGCTGCACCAGTTGATGAAGTCCTGCTCGATCTCATCCCGCTGAGGGTGAGTGCAGACCTTGCACGCGGCAGCATGCCGGCCGTTTTTGATTGCAGATTTCATCGTCGTCAGTAGACCGCTAACAGGTTTCCGAGTTGCAACCTCGAGGCAACGCTCTGAAGGCCGAGTTCCAACGTGCCCGATTTTGAGTTGCGAACATTTTGCGCACAAAATCGTGGGGGTAGGAGAAAGGTAAGTTATTGAATAATAGAATGGTTAGTCGAATTGACTACAGCCCTGAAAAGGCTGGCGTCGGCGGTTCAACTCCGTCCCTGGCCACCATCATTCCGCTTATCTTCACTTGGTGTGCATAGCGCTTACTGCACATCGCTGCACGAAGACTGTATCCACTTGCCCGTCATTTTCCAGTCCGTGTTCATCGTGTGTCCGCCCATGGTCACGGTGCCGTGTCCTGAGCCTTGCACGCTTTCATCGCTCTGGACTTCAATCTTCATCGTTCCAGAACCCTTCGCCTCTTCCATGGTGCACTCGAAGCTGACTTCGGCTTCTTGGGCGCTGGAACTGATCAGCGTTTCTGTGCAGCTCTGCTTGTCGGCGAAAGGCGTCTTCTGCAATTGGTCTTTTGTCAGGCAGCTTTTGTAAGTGTTAGTGTGCGCGGGTTGTCCTCCCCGCGCCTTGAGCGCTGCTTCCACTCTTGCCCTCTGCTCCGGGCTCATCTTGGCCAGTCGCTCGGGAGGTATTCCAACGGCGCCACTCGAGGATATCGTCGTGGTGTTTTCCCAAAGCCCGATCTTTACATTGAGGGGTTCAAGCTTGTTTGGCGTGCCGGCTTTTGGGGTTTGGCCTTGTACCACAGCACAACCGATCGACACGATCAACGTTCCCACGAACAGATTTCTCATTGCTCTCTCCTCCGTAGTTTTAAAGTTTTTTGTTGGTGCTCAATTTGTTCTGATAGGTTCCGTCCCTATTGGCCCGACGACCCGAATTTTCAGTGCGTACAACGAAGTACTCAGCTCGAACTTGAACTGGGGAGGAATATACGAGCTGCAGCTTTCCGCCGCCCACTTCACCTTGACCCCGCCGTGAGTCCATGCTGCGGCCCAGCGTCCGGACTTCTTTGCCTGCACCACGTCGCCCGGACATGAAACGACGTAGTGTTGAAGCTGAACGCTGTCTACTCTCCACCCGGAATTCAAATGGGAGAAATCGAAAACATCGGTGCCCGACTGAAACGGCGTGAAATTCGACCGTGAGATCAGCGCCGATGTGCCACTCGCGTCGGCGTGAATGTCTTCCCTCGCTTGCAACGAAGAGACGTACTCCAGTTGTTTGATCCCCCGTTCGGTTGTCGCTGTAGCTTCTAGCTTTACCCACGAGGACGGGATAGTGTCGAGCAGTTTCGGCTCACCTCGCCGCGCCACAAAAAAACAGCCGCTGAGTTCAACTCGCTGACCCTTTCCCGGAAAGATCACCAAAGTGACGGGCGTATCAGGCACTCCTGACAGATGATCGTCGAGATAAGCATCAATCTCATTGTCTGACCAGGAATTTGCGGCCGGCTTCAGTGGCAAGCGAATCGGCAGTGCGGTCTGCTCCCGGGAAGCGGAGTGTGGTTCAAGTTGAATCTGGCCAGGGACGCGGCCGAACATGCATCCTTCGATGCGATACACATTGTAGGGCGGTTGCGGTGTGAAGACGGCGCTCTGCGCTTTGCCGTTGACCGATCGTATCTGCGGACTTTTGCACGTCGAAGCGATGGAACTTCCAGTCTTACCATTGTCTTGCTGCAGGGCCGGGCGCCGGTCGGCAACCGATGGGCTTCGTTCAAGCAAGTACGCCCTTTGTTGGTCTAGTGCTGCCATCATGTTCCGATCCACGCCGCGTTCGGACAGGGAAGAATTCTTGAGCTGTGAGAACACCTTTATGCGTGCCAGTGAAAGCGCACCGAGGCGAAGATTTTCATACCGCTCCGGTGCCAGATCGCGGGTTGCCGTTGTTTCTTTGTAGTCGATTGGTGCCTTTTTCAACGGGACCATCTGCTTTTGACCTGCAAGGCATGTTGCCGTCAGCACGAGTCCGGCGAGCCATGCGGCATGATTCCTCATCTCGTTCACATCGACGGGAACCAGGTAACGGGATCCGCCGCGTAAAGTAGAAATATCCCCTGATCGCCCTCAGGTCAACGGAACTGCGGGTTATTCGTTTATGACTCGATAACCGGCGCTGGATCAGGGAATTACGAGAGTTAATGACGTGCCAGAATTACGCGTGCTATGATTCGGCCCATCGTTGTGGTCCGCCATGGATCGAGTAGAGGTTCCCACCAGAGTTTTTCGATTCGGACTCTTTGAGGCTGACGCCTCCCAAAACACCCTCACGCGCAATGGCCTACGGGTCAAAATTCAGGATCAGCCGTTCCGTGTGCTGGTCCTTCTGCTGGAGCGCCCAGGAGAGATTGTCAGCCGGGAAGAATTACGGCAAAAAATTTGGTCTGAAGGCACTTACGTTGATTTCGATGGCAGCCTCAATGTCATCTTGAAGAAGTTGCGAGCGGCGATTGACGACGATTCGGACAATCCTCGCTTTATCGAAACTGTGCCGCGTCGTGGCTATCGCTTTATAGCACCTGTTTCTGCGATTGGGACCAGATCAGGCTCCGAAATCATTGAGGCAGCGCCCGCCCGGGTTGTTCTTGTTAGTCCTGTCCCGCCCTTGCCGATCGTGCCTGAGTCCCAACCGCAAACCGATTTTCCACGAACTCGGTCCTCGCATCGGCAATCCACAGGTCGGTCCGCCACTTTTCGCGGACGTGTCTTTGCCGCTACCGCTCTCATTTTCGTGGCAATCGGCGCTGGATGGGTCGTGTCTCGTTACAGAAGTTCAGGATCAGTTGCGCCATCTCGCCTAGATAAAGCTCCGGTTGAGATACGCAAATCGGTTGCCGTGCTTGGCTTTCAAAATATTTCGGGGCGGGGAAGCGACGCTTGGCTTGCCACCGCATTCTCCGAGATGTTGAACACGGAACTGGCTGGAGGCGAAAAGTTGCGCCTGGTTCCGGGTGAGGATGTGGCGAATCTGCGCCTGTCATCGCCATGGTCAGAGTCCGGAACACTCGACGAAGAAACCACGTCCCGTATCGGGACGGCGTTGAACAGCGACTTCCTCCTTCTTGGCTCGTACACGCTGATCGGCAAGCCGGAGAGTGGACAGGTGCGGCTTGATGTGCGCCTGCAGGACGCGAAGAGCGGTGAGATTCTGAGTGAAATCGCCGAAATTGGCGGCACGCAAGACCTGTTTGAAATTGTTTCTCGCGCCGGCGGCAAACTTCGCGACCGTTTAGGAGTGCCGACCCTGGAGAAACCGGAAGATGCAGGTGTGCTCGCCTCCTTACCAAAGGATAGAGAAGCGGCCAGGTTTTACGCGCTGGGTGTTGTCAAGCTTCGTCAATTCGATTTTCTGGCAGCCAAGGACCTGTTGCTGCAAACAACCCAGGCAGATCCCAAGTTCTCCCTCGCGCATACCATGCTGGCTCGGGCCTGGGGCAACCTCGGTTATGAGCAGAAAAGGCGAGAGGAGGCGAAGAAGGCGTTCGATCTCGCCAGCAGCTTGCCGCGGTCCGAGCGACTTCTCGTCGAGGGCGACTATTACGAGAGCATTGGCGATCATGAGACCTCAGCTTCGACCTATCGCACACTATTCGAGCTGTTCCCTGACAACGTCGAATACGGTTTGCAATTAGCTGGTGCACAGACGATTGCCGGGCATAAGAGCGAAGCCCTCGCGACCGTGGCGCGGCTGCGGCAACTTCCTTCGCCGGCGTCCGACGATCCCAATATCGATCTGGTCGAGGCACGCATCGTTCCGGTCAAAGCGGACTCCTTACGATTGATTCGCGCCTCGCTGGAGAAGGCTTCGGCACAAGGCAAAAAGCTGGTGTATGCCGAGGGCAAACATGGGGAGTGCATCACTCTGGTTTACGGCGAGCATCCCGGCGACGCGGACGCGACCTGCCAGGAGGCATATGACACTCTTCTAGCCGCCGGCAATCGACTGGCGGCCGCTGACACCTTGCGCCTGATTGCAGACCGCCAGGGTGCTGAAGGCCACAACGAAGAGTCGCTCGCAACCTATCGTCGCGTGATCGCAATGCTTCAGTCCTTGGGCGATCACGAAAAACTGGGCGCCGTCCTGAACAACATGGGCAGCAGCCTGATGAATCAGGGGAAACTCGAAGCGGCGGAGCCGCTACTGCGGCAGGCCAAAACCCATTTCGAACAAGCTGGCGATCGCGCCAATACGATCACCGCGGCCACCAATATCGCGGATCTTCTGTACCTACGAGGGCAACTCGCCGCCGCTGAACGTTCCTACCAGCAGGCGCTTGAGATGTGTGCCGCCATTGATCTTACGGATTCCAGATATCTTCTTTATAGGCTTGCCGATTTGCAGCTTGCGGAAGGCAAATTGAAAGAAGCCTCGCTGAATGCTCAAAGGGCAATATCTTCTGGACCCAATGAGGCAGGGCCAGAGATGACCAGCGCATTACTAGTTTCGGGTGAAGTGTCGGAAGCTGAGGGCGACCTCTCTGCGGCCCGGGGTGCTTTCAACCAAAGCCTGCAGATATCGCAACGCCTTGGCGACATCACCCTGGTCGCGGAGGCGCAACTCCATCTTGCCGATGCGGCGTTTTCGGAGGGTTCACTCCAGGTGGCGGAAGGCCTGACGCGGCAGGCGATCGCGGAATTTGAAAAAGCGAACTCCGAACCCGATTTGATCGGCGCGCATACGTTGTTGAGTCGCGTCATGCTCGATCAGGGAAGGGCAGATGAGTCGCGAAAAAGTATCGAGCGTGCGACCGACTTAAGCCGGGCAAGCACCGATCCTGCGTTGAAGATGCCGGCGGCCATCCAGGCAGCGCGAGTGGCAATTTCAGGCACGGACCAGAAGGCAGGCAAAGCAGCCCGGCAAGCACTGTCTGCCACATTCAATACTGCCAGAAAGCTCGGGTATTACGACCTGGAGTGTGAGGCACGTTTTGCTCTGTCGGAATTGGACTTGAAATCCGATTCGGCGCGCGCCCGCCATCAATTCTCCCAACTCTCCGCCGAAGCGAGAAGCCGCGGAATGGAATTACTGGCCCGCCGCGCGGCGAAAGCTGCCGCAGCCGAGGCCAGTGAACTTGCACTGAACAAGTCGAACAAGTAGGGTGCAGCCGATTTTATGAGCGACTCTTGAGTCATTCCCAGTCGTAGCTGATTCAAAAAACATAACTTAGCCGGTCAGTTGCGTTTCACTCCCAGTTCCTTTGACCTTGCGCATTTTCTCCCTTATTCAAGTTCCATCGCGGCGCACCAGTCACAAACAGTCCGCGACGGAGGATGGGGATGCGGAAAAAACTGATTACCAGTTTTCTGGCGATTGGCTGCGCACTGGTTTATGCGCAACAGGGACAAAACCCACAACCTCACCGGCCAGGGAATCCTCCCTCGCAGGGTAGGCAACTGGGCGCGATTACTAATGCTGATGTCATCAAGATGGTAAAAGCGGGGCTGCCCGATTCGGCAATTGTCGCCTCAATTCAATCCGGTCAACCACGGTTCGATTTATCGCCGGACGGATTGCTGGCGCTGCATCAGGCTGGAGTGAGCCAACGCGTTCTCGACGTGATGATGGCCGACGGAAGCGCAAAGCCGGGCACCACGGCCTCCGGAAATAGCGATAGCTCCAGTGGTGGATCGCAAATCAAATCGGTGAAAGGAACCCGCAGCAGTCAAAGCCTGACCGGCCAATTGATGCGAACCAAGCTGCAAGGTGCTTCTGGACCGCTTGATCCGGGAGTGATGAAAAGTCTGCAGGATCAAAGTGCCCAGGCCCACAATGAGAGCGCCGGTTTATCAACTGCGGCACCGAACTCGGTCTCTGGAGCTGGTCGATCCCCGACCACTAGTCCATTGCTGCTGGGAAATCGCTCGATGCCAACTCAAGCGGCGCCCTCCCAGACTCAAGCCTCAGGAATGGTTGGCTCCGTGGGAACCATAGGTAAGCTCGCACACGCGCCGCAACCTGTTAGCGCTTGCCGATTCTCTTCTCAGCCTTCGATTGCGACCGTCAGCGGAAAAGCTAAGGCCGTCGTTTTTACCCCTGACCCCGGCCAGGGGGCGAACCCGGCAAATCAATATTCCATCCGCGGCTGCAACTTCGGCGCTACCCAAGGCCATGGCGAAGTGCACATTTACGGTGCGTTTATCAACCATGGACGACAGACAAACCTCAACGTCAATTACTGGAGCGACAATCTCATCGTCGCCACGTTCGCTCCTAACTTCGACAACGAATACGACATTGACAACATCACGCTGGTGGTGAAAGCAGATAACGGGCAGGAAGTGCAGCTTGCGGGCAACTCCTTCGTCGCAGCGCGTGAGACCAGGGCGCTGACAACCATTCCGAAGGGCACTTTCATAAAGTTCGACATTCACCCGGGACCTGAGTCCCCGTTCGCTCATGCGGACTCTTCTTTCATCAGCCCGGTCGCCAGTTCGAACCCACTCTCCAGGTCGATCACCCAGTTTCTGACTACCGCCCGACAGCAGAACTGGACCGCGGTTCTCGAACACGACATGAGTATCAAGAATTATCCGGTGAACCGTTACAGCTGGGGGGTTGAAATCGACTTCAGCAAACTCCATCGCGGTTTTGTGCTGGACAGCGATCTTCAGACCGTCCGAGTCGGCTATCCCGACCTGGACACCGGAAGTATTTGGGTCACCGACGGCGGCGACTGTAGGTTCGGCGACGTAGCAGTCGAAGGCGCATTGCACGCGGGCATGCTCCGCCTCAGGGTCCAGCCTATGGAGTGCGATGCCAACGGAAAAGTCGCGTGGGCGCACTATGCCCTGATCCTATCGGTGACCGGGCCAAAAGGAGAAAAACTTGATCCCTGGTCTGGCGCGTAGAGCACAGGAGCGAAGAGATATGCAGACGATCAGGAAAGCTTGCGGACTTGGTTGGCTGGTTGCGATTGGGTTCTTCACGAGTTCGTTCGCCCAGTCGCCGGCAAAGCCGCTCACGAACGCGGACGTGATCAAGATGGTGAAAGGCGGGTTGCCAGAGTCTGTCGTGGTCAGCGCGATCCAGTCCCATCAACACAAGTTTGATATCTCGCCCGCCGGACTGATCGCGCTGAAAAAGGCCGGCATCACTTCGGCTGAGATGGATGCGATCGTGGCGGGGTCGAGCGGCGCGAGCACTGCCGCCCCGCCGGCTGCCGCCACGAGTAACCCGGCTTCCCCGGCCCAGGGTTCGTCCAAGTCGCGCCTGCCAGTGGTCTTGCTGGTGAATGGCGGAAGTTCCCAATTGCTTGCGCTCGAAAAGACTCAGTTGGCACAAACCAAAACTAAGCCGACTTCGCTGAAGAGCCTCGCGGGAGATTCTGCAGTGGCGCAGGCGATGCAAGTCGGGATCGGCACTGCTACGGCGAGCGCGGCCATGCACATCAACTCCCCAGTTGGTGGCTCGACCATTCAACAGGCCGGAGGAATTTTCTCAGGAATGATGTCTCACCGCACTCCGACCGTAACTTACGTTTGGGGAGTGCCGAATCCGGCCTCAGCGAATGTTGTACAAACTGTTTCTCCGAGCTTCTCGGTGGACTTCTCCCGAACTCCGGGTGTGATCGCAGATGACTATGCCCCGGCGATCGTGAAGCTTACTCCCGCGCAAAACACCTGCCGCCTGGTGGGGGCAACGCAGGGGAAGGCGGAAGCCAGCGCCAGTCCGGCTGCGGATTGGGAAGTCTATTCGCATTTCCTGGAAGAGCGGGTTGCGGCCAAGGTAGAAAAACAAGGCAAGGGTAAATACAAAATTACACCTGCAACTGAACTTGCCTTCGGGGAATATGGCGTCGTCTTGCGCCCGGTGGCAAAGGGCAAGAAATTCGCCGGCGGCGACGTCGCCCGGGCCCAGGGTGATGGACTCTTGTTCGACGCCATCTGGACTTTTGAGGTGTCTGAGACAGCTGAATGACACATGCGCAAGGAGGTCTTGGGAATGGCTGCACTCAATAACGATTTTCAGCCGTGTATTGTTGCCATTCTGGCACTCGCGGTTCTGCAAGCATGCACCTCAACGCCGGCCAAGCCTGGCGGGGCCAGCCGAGTTCAGCCGGGGCCGGCGGCAGCGAGGAACAACGTATCGGACATCGATTTGAACTGCGTGATGAGCCACATCCAGTCTCCGCCGGAAACATTCCACTACACCTTCAAGGTTGAATCAGACAATCCCTGGCAGGAAGACGCGGTTGTCACGCCGCAAAACGTCACCGGTACCTTCATGAACAACTCTTTACCCAAGCCACAAGACTTTCAAGGCCCGCCACAACAGGTTGCGTCCAACATGATGGGAATCGGCCGGATGGCGAGTATCTTTTCGACGATTCACATGACCGCGGCTGTGGTCAGCGAAGGAGCAGAGCAAAAGAACGGCTATGCAGCCGTACGGTATTCGGTTGATACCTCTCGCGGAACCCCTACTGAGCAAGGTCTTTTCAAAAGCATTCTTGGTCCGGGAGGTTTCGAAAAAGGGACCGTCTGGGCCATTTCTGAAGGATGTCCGGTCCAGATTGTCCTGGATGAAGAACTGCATGCAAAAGATGGGAGCGTCCAGGGGAAGTCCCATTATGAGGAAGCCATGGTCAAGCAATGAGTGCGTTCAGATTTATTGAGTCTCCTGGGAGCGAGGTTTGAACCTTGGGGGAGGGGAGAGCCGCGCGGTTCGGAGCGTGGGATGCGCGATACGAAATCACGCATAAATTACAGGTCAGCTTATGAAAGAAAAGAGAATACGGTGGGCCTCTCAACTTCTGAGTATGGTTTGCATTCTGCAATTTGCAGCATGTACTTCGTCCAAGCCCAAGCTTGCCGGCGATGCCGGGCAAGGGTCGAGCGGTTCTACCAGGGCGATGGCAGCCACAAGGCCTGGGCTTCCCAGTCTTGCCGATGCCCTGGCAAAACTAACTGATGCAATCGAAAAACCTGCATCATCTTTCCATCTTTCGCTCAAAAAATCCGAATCCAGCGGGCTGCAGTATGAGTGTGAGGCCGATGTCTCTTCGACCGGCATAGTCGGCCGCCAAACGGATCATAGTCCCGAGGTAAAAATGGGGACCGATGTATTTCCCGCCAATACCAGAGTGCGGCAATTAAGCGGTAGGCCACCCGGATCTTTGAGCTGGTCCACAGTCCGCGGAGGTATTGAGATGACCTATCTAAGTGGACATATCGGAGACGCCCAGGAGGGCGTGAAATACGCGGGAGATGTCGAGACGGGCGGCTACCAGACCCAGCGCTACGACTTCGACCTGGCGGGAATTGACGCGACGATCAAGAGAGCCATGGGAGTCGGCAACGCAGTCGGCGCGGGCCGCCAAGTCAAAGAGTTCAACATAAAAGGCTCAGCCTGGATCGCGAAGGACTCCGGGGAAATGGTGAAATTTGAGTACGACACGATTTACGGCTTCAGCAATGGCGAGAGCGAAACAATCCATTACGACGGAGCGATGAGCAAGAACTAGGCGAACTGAGCCACACTTGACGCGTACAAATAGGGACAGGCCCAGGTTCTTGTGGTAGAAACATGAGATTACAGCAGCTAAAGAAGCCGTCGCTTCCTGCTGCCGACACTCATGTTCAAATCAAAAACTGTTCTCCTCGCATGCCTTGTTTTCAACGCTGCATCTTTGTTTGCCGCTGAGGGATGGCACAGCCTCGGAGATGTTTCTGGCGTGAAGGTTCTGCCCAATGGCGTGGAACTTGCGGCCGGAAAGGCAAGCGTCCGGGTCGTAGCCCTTTCCGGAAATGTAATGCGCGTTCGTTATGCGCGACAGGGCCAATTTCCGCCAGATCAGTCGTTCGCGGTTTTGCCGGGAGCTTTTCCCAATCCGCCGGCCGTTAAGGTGGAACAGTCTCGTGACGCGGTCACGCTATCAGCAGACTCGCTGCGGGTGAAGATCCTTCGCGCGCCATTCAGCATTGCCTTTCTTGCCTCAGACGGCAAGGTAATATCGCAGGACCAACCAGGCTCTCCGACTGCGTTTAACGGCTCCGGGTT
>Ga0310810_10011202_pt1 | contig 10480 bp, 9 predicted proteins | sample NCmetagenome_FD_207641 | JGI IMG/M metagenome (GOLD analysis project Ga0310810, IMG submission 207641) | Soil microbial communities from experimental microcosm in Duke University, North Carolina, United States - NC | ecosystem: Engineered > Artificial ecosystem > Soil microcosm > Unclassified ... | reverse complement strand
TCAGGCCGGACACCTGTTCGATCAGCGGACCGCATTCCTCTTCGGTCGCACCGGGGTAAACAGTGCTTTCGAATATGATCGTCGGACGGCGCTGCGGATCAATCCAGCCGGCCAGCCGCCGCGACGCAGCCAAGAGCGCGGCCAGGTCAGGTTGGTTGCGCTCGTCAACCGGCGTCGGGACGGTAACGATAATGAAGTCCGCATTTTGGCATTGGTCGTCGCGGCCGGTAAACAATATGCGGGTCGACGCCAGCGCCGCGTCATCGACTTCCAGCGTCCGGTCCATGCCCTTGCGCAGCTCGGCGATCCTTGATTCGTCGATATCGAACCCGACCACGTCCATGTCCGGGTGCGCCTCGGCGAGCGCAACCGCCAGCGGCAGCCCGACATAGCCTAACCCGACGACGATGATCTTGTTGCCCGTCTTGCTCATCCCCGCCCCAACGCGCTGGTGCCTAGTGCGTTTCGGACCAATTCAAGTCCTCATTAGCGGGAATTGGAGCCAAGGCGACCGCGACCCACCCCGAAATGGGCCAGTCCCGCCTGCTGCGCTTCGTCCGCATTGTAGACGTTGCGCAGGTCGACCAGCGCCTTGCCGCGCATCCGCCTGGCAATCCTGTCGAGGTCCAAAGCTCGGAACTCGTCCCATTCCGTGACGATCACGATGGCGTCGGCGCCATCGGCCGCTTCTTCCTCGGACGCCGCATATTCAATCTTCGGCAAGACCTTCTCGGCCTGCTCCCGGCCGACCGGGTCGAAGGCGATGACGCTGGCACCGCCTGCGAGCAGTCCGTTGATCAGCGGAATCGACGGCGCGTCGCGCATGTCGTCCGTATTGGGCTTGAAGGTCAGGCCGAGCACGCCGATCCGCTTGCCCTCCACGCTGCCGCCGAGCGCGGCCTTGACCCGGTCGGCCATGGCTTCCTTGCGGCGGTCGTTGACCTCGACCACGGTCGAGACGATCCGCTGCTGGATGCCCGCTTCTTCCGCCGTCCGCAGCAGGGCCAGCGTATCCTTGGGGAAGCAGCTTCCGCCATAGCCGGGACCGGCATGCAGGAACTTGGGCCCGATCCGGTTGTCGAGGCCGATGCCGCGAGCCAGGTCCTGCACATCGGCGTCGACCGCCTCGCACAGGTCGGCCATCTCGTTGATGAAGGTGATCTTGGTCGCGAGGAAGGCATTGGCGGCATATTTGGTGAGCTCGGCCGTCCGCCGCCCTGTGAACAGCATCGGCGCCCGATTGAGGAACAGCGGCCGGTAGATTTCCGCCAGCACCTCGCGTGCCTTGTTATCCTCGGCGCCCACCAGGATTCGATCGGGGTGCTTGAAGTCGGCGATTGCCGCGCCTTCGCGCAGGAACTCAGGATTGGACGCCACCGACATGCCGTCCGGCGCGCCCTTTTCCTCGAGCAGGGCCGCAATCTTGTCGCCGGTTCCGACTGGCACTGTCGACTTTGTGACCACAACGATCGGGTCCTTGAGCAGGCCGGCCAGCTCTTCGACCGCTGCGAACACGAAGCTTAGGTCGGCATGGCCATCACCGCGCCGCGACGGCGTGCCGACGGCGATGAACACCGCCTCGACGCCTTCCAGCGCTTTGGCAAGGTCAGTGGTGAACGCCAACCGTCCACGCTCGACATTGGCCTTGACCAGCCCTTCCAGGCCGGGCTCCCAAATCGGCATCTTGCCGGCAAGCAAGCCTTCGATCTTGGCCTGGTCCTTGTCGACGCAGGTCACATGATGGCCGAAATCGGCGAGGCAGGTCCCGGAAACCAGGCCGACATAGCCGGTGCCGATCATCGCAATGCGCATTACTTGCTCCAGTTTCGGATATTGGCCTCGCGCCATAGCGGTGGGAAAGGGCACGGCCAAGCCGCCCGCAATAACTGCCTCGATTTTGCCGGAAAAATCGCTATAGGGCGCGGCTCCCCATGGCTACCAAACTCCCCTCCCCGCCGCGCGTCGGCATGGTCTCGCTCGGCTGCCCCAAGGCATTGGTCGACAGCGAACGCATCCTGACCAAGCTCCGCGCCAACGGCTACGACATGTCGCCCGACTATGCCGGCGCGGACGTCGTGCTGGTCAACACCTGCGGCTTTTTGGACAGCGCCAAGGAGGAAAGCCTCGAAGCGATCGGCGAAGCGATCGCCGAGAACGGCAAAGTGGTCGTGACCGGCTGCATGGGCAAGGAAGCCGACGTGATCCGCGCGCGCTTTCCCGAAGTGCTCGCGGTGACCGGTCCGCAGCAATATGAGGAAGTTGTCGGTGCCGTGCTCGCGGCCGTGCCGCCAGTCGCCAACCCCTATCTCGACCTGGTTCCCGAAGCCGGCCTCAAGCTCACCCCGCGCCACTACAGCTATTTGAAGATTTCAGAGGGCTGCAACCACCGCTGCAGCTTCTGCATCATCCCGTCGATCCGCGGCGACCTCGCCTCGCGGCGCCCCGATGCAATCCTGCGCGAAGCCGAAAAGCTGGTGGCGGCCGGGACCAGGGAATTGCTCGTCATCAGCCAGGATACCTCGGCCTACGGCGTCGACATCCGCCACCAGCCGCGGGAGTGGAAGGGGCAGGAAGTCCGCGCCCATATGACGGACCTCGCCCGCGAATTGGGCAAACTGAAGACGCCGGAGGGCGAGACCCCGTGGGTCCGCCTCCACTACGTCTACCCCTATCCGCACGTTGACCAGGTCATCCCGCTGATGGCCGAGGGGCTGGTGCTGCCCTATCTCGACATCCCCTTCCAGCACGCTTCGCCCAAGGTGCTGAAGGCAATGAAGCGCCCGGCCAATGAGGCCAAAGTGCTCGAGCGGCTGAAGAATTGGCGGGCCATCTGCCCCGACATCGCCATTCGCTCCAGCTTCGTCGTCGGCTTTCCGGGCGAGACCGAGGAAGACTTCGAATATCTCCTCAGCTGGCTTGAGGAAGCACAGCTCGACCGCGTCGGCGCTTTCCGCTTCGAGCCGGTCGAGGGCGCCGCGGCCAATGCCCTCCCCGACCATGTGCCGGAAGAGGTCAAGGAAGAGCGCTACCAGCGCGTCATGGAGCTGACCGCGCGCATCTCCGCCGAAAAGCTCGCGGCCAAGGTCGGCAAGACGATCGACGTGCTGATCGACCGCGTCGACGACGAGCCGCAAACTGATGAAGGCCCGGATCGTGGGCACTTCGACGCTCCTCATCCCGAACATCATCACGACATCGGCGCCACCGGCCGCTCCAAGGCCGATGCGCCGGAAATCGACGGCGAAGTCCACCTCCGCGACGCCGCGGGCCTGAAGCCAGGCGACTTTGTGCAGGTCCTGGTCGAAGACAGCGACGAGCACGATCTGTTCGGCGTCGCCAAGGGAACAATCTGAGATTTCCGCCGTTTCCTCCTGTCTCCGCAGGAGGAACAATCATGACGACCGCTAAGTTGTTCGGGCTGACGTTGATTGCGTCTGCTTCGCTAATCGTATCGGCAGTTGCTGAACCGGTCGCTGAAGGTGGCCGCAAGTTCGCTACCACCCTGTCGGGCGCCAACGAATGCAATGCGGGCGGCACCTGCAACCTGGGCGACCCGGACGGAAGCGGGACCGCGAGCATCACGGTCAACGTCGGACAGCAGCGGGTTTGCTGGGACATCGACACGAGCAATCTCGGCACCATAACCCGCGGTCATATCCACAAGGCTCCCGCTGGAACGGCGGGCGCAATCGTCGTCGGTTTCTTCGAAGCCGCCGCGGTCGACCTGCATGGGTGCACGACGACGGACGTCGACCGGGCGCTCCTCACCGACATAATCCAGCATCCCCAGGACTATTATGTGAACGTTCACACGTCGGACTTTCCCGCCGGAGCAATCCGCGGTCAGCTGAGCAAATAAGCTTGAGCCGCCGAACATAAGCGAGCGCGGCGCTGACCGTTTACTTGACCCGCGTCCAGACCTGCGACTTGCAACCCATGTTTCCAATCAGGCAGCCGCGGGCGACGATCGTATCCTTGTCCTTGACCGTGCCGGTGCCGGAGAAAACGCGATCGACGTCCGGAACGAACACTTTGCCCTTCCACACTTTCGGGCTCACTTCGCGGAACTCGCGGAAAAGCTCCGTACCGACAAGGTTGGGCGTGCCGCCGCGGGCGGAATCCGCTTTCGCCTTCGCATTCGCCCAAATTACCGTCCCGCACCGTGTCTTGCCGCATGGATGAATGCGGACGTGAACGCTGTTCTGGGGGTTGCGCAAAACCAGGTCCTTGCCGACCCCTTGAGCGAAGGCAGCGGAAGGCGAGAAAATGCAGGCCGCGGCTGCCGCCCAAGCCGCGATCTTGAAAAATTCGCGGATTTCGCATCCTGCATCTGGCCGGAGCATTGTCATATCGATTCCCCTGCACCGCTCCAGCGGTCGCCTGGTTTGCCGCCAATGGCAGGAATGGGTCGGAATCGGTCGCCGCCAACCGTTATTGGCCGCTACTTTCCGCGTGGACCTTCAGCTATTCTTCGCATCCTTGGTCGCTTGTCCCGCACGCCAGCCGGCCTGCCAGGATTGCTGCATCATGCCGCTTCCATAGGGACAGGCATTTAGAGGCTCATTGTGCTTCCCAGCCTTATGGCCCTCTGACCATGCTCGATCATGCGGATTAGCCATTTAACCTCCCTATTCTGAAGTAAGCATAGCATGAAAAGGGGGCTCGCCCTCATGGCAGCATTGGGCGGAAAGCGGTCCGCATCTCAACAATAATCCGGATACCCAATAACGGACACTGGTAGCACTGCCCAACTCCTAAGCCGGCCGCGAAACTCGCAGCCCGGAAGGAGGCAAGGCCATGAAACAGTCTCGAACTCTGCTCGCTCGATCAGCATTCGCGCTCGGCGTGGCATTGATGGCTTCGCCCATCGCGGCGCAGGAGGTCTGCGAAGTCGGGGGCACCAGCACGACCTCGGGAACGGCAACCGGTGCCCGCTCTTTGGCATGCGGCAATGGTTCCGTTGCCAACGGCGATGACGCAACCTCTATTGGCGCCCTTTCAAGCGCAGTGGGTGCCGAGTCAACAGCGCTTGGGGGAGACGCCGACGCTGTGTCCGCAGGGGCTACCGCGATCGGCTACAATTCACTTGCGAATGGTCCACTTTCCGTCGCCCTGGGGACAGATTCGATCGCGCTTGACGTTGCCTCGACGGCAATCGGCGCGCTCGCCGAAGCAAACGGTGAAGGCTCGACCGCAATTGGATTTTTTTCATTTGCGGAGCAGGATGGCGCGGTTGCGATCGGAACCTCGTCGAATGCCAGCGGTTTGAATTCCGTCGCATTGGGAGCTGATGCGGATGCTGCTCAGCTAGGATCGGTGGCACTGGGCGCGAGCAGCAGCGCTCTGGATAATGGAGCTACTGCGGTCGGATTTCTTTCGTCCGCGAACGGCGTCAATTCTACCGCCCTGGGAGTAAATAGTACCGCGGATGGCACGGGCTCTACGGCTATTGGCTGGCTCTCCAATGCGGGCGGCAGCAATTCGACGGCCATTGGATTTGGTTCATCTGCGGTGCTGGCCGATTCAATCGCCATCGGCCCAGTGGCGGTAGCAAGCGGCACTTTCGGCGCAATCTCGATCGGCAGCGGCTCGACCGCGAGCGGCGCTTCTTCCGTAGCGTTGGGATTCGGCTCGGTCGCCGACCAGGACAACACGGTTTCGGTCGGAGCGGTCGGCAGCGAGCGCCGAATCGTCAATGTCGCAACGGCAACCGTCGCTACGGATGCCGTGAATCTGGGCCAGATGCAGGCGGCTGACACAGCGCTGCAAGCCAACATCGATGCCGAGGCTGCCACTCGCGCTGCAGCGGACACGACGCTTCAGACCAACATCGACGCGGAAGCAGCCGCGCGGACTGCAGCGGATACGACGCTTCAGACCAATATTGATTCCGAGGCTGCCACTCGCGCTGCAGCGGACACGGCGCTTCAGACCAACATCGACGCGGAAGCAGCCGCGCGGACTGCAGCGGATACGACGCTTCAGACCAACATTGATTCCGAGGCTGCCACTCGCGCTGCAGCGGACACGACGCTTCAGACCAACATCGACGCGGAAGCAGCTGCGCGGACTGCTGCGGATACGACGCTTCAGACCAACATAGATGCCGTGCAGGGTACAGCTGATCAGGCAATACTCGATGCGGCAGCGGCCCAGGGCACCGCTGACCAAGCGATCGTCGACGCCGCGGCGGCTCAAGGCACGGCAGATACCGCCCTGACAACCGCACAAGCGGCCGACGCCAAGGCGGATCAGGCGATTGCCGATGCGGCGGCGGCGCAAGGCTCGGCGGATGCTGCGCAGGGCACGGCAGACACTGCCCTGACAATTGCACAAGCGGCCGACACCAAGGCCGACCAGGCGATTACCGATTCAAGCGCGGCGCTCAGCACTGCGATCGCGGCGGACGCGAAAGCCGACGAGGCAATCGCCGGCGTCGATGCGATCAACGAAAGCCTGTTCGGCACATCCATTGAACTTGGCCAAGGTTCGGCGGCAAGCGAGAATGCCGTCGCGATCGGCGTGAATCAGACGGCGAACGGCAGCGGCGCCGTCGCCATCGGCGATCCCAATGTGGCGACTGGCACAGGCGCAGTTGCGATCGGCGCCGACAATGTCGCGACCGGTAATGGAGCGGTTGCGATCGGCAATCTCAGCAGCGCCATCGGGCAGGGCAGCGTCGCGATTGGCAATGTGGCCATTGCCGGGACCAATGGCGTGGCGGTCGGCAACGGCGCGTCGAACGGCGGGTTCGCCAATTCGGTCGCGGTCGGTGCTGGCTCGGTCAATACTGCCGCCAATCAGGTCAATGTCGGCGGCCGCACCATCGGCGGTGTTGCTGCCGGGGCGCTTAATGCGACGTCGACCGAGGCGGTCAATGGCTCGCAACTCTTCGCCACCAACCAGGCGCTTGCTGCCATGAGCAGTCAGATTGGCGCCATCCCGGGGATTCAGGACGATATTTCAAACCTGTACGACCTCCGCAGCAAGGACCGGAAGGACATGAGGCAAGGCATTGCCTCTGCCGTAGCGATTGCCAATGCGCCGATGCCATCCAGTCCGGGCGGTGTCAGCTATGCCGTCAACGGGGCCACCTTCCGCGGTGAACATGCTGTCGGAGGGTCGGTCAGCTATCGGCTGAACACCAGGACGCCGACTGTGATCAACGTCGGCGTTTCTTATGCGGGCAATAAGAATAATGCAGTTCGCCTAGGCATTGCGGGCGAGTTTTGAACAAGCCGGCGCAATCCTGATTGCATCGCCAGTCCCGGTCAGTTCGCCACGCTTGCAGCAAGGACTCATTCGCAAAAATGGGAGCGCGAGTTCGCGCCCCCACCTTCATCCAATCTCTTAATGCCGGCCAAACGTGTGCTGCGGATTGCAACCCTGGGCCGGGAAAGCAAAACCGTCGCGATCGTCTGGGTCACTAGGATCATAGAGCCCGTACCGCGCCATGAAGGCGCCAAACGACTGAACCTGTCCGCCCGGATCATACTCAGGACTTCCTGGCGTGCCGAACCCGTCCGGAGTGTCGTTCAGCCCCGAAAAGGAACACAAGGAATTGCCGTTGCTAACGCTGGTGCCAGGTGGAGACGGAACGTTTCCCGATGGTGGCGGGCCTTTGATTTCGCCGGCCAAGACTGGCGCTGCAATGAGGCTAGCGCCGATCGCGCACGCGATCACACGAAGAATCTTCGTCATGGATGTTCCTATGTGAGTTGAGGAATCGACGCGAACTCACGCACGTTCCAACAACTTTAACATAGATTAAGTTATGTAGCGAGTTTATGCCCGTCGATTATTGGGCGGGTATCAACTGGCGCGAACCGCGTCTCCAATATCGCTCAACGACCGCAAATGGGCCCGGCCGTGTTGGGCCCTTGGCGGTCATTACGTTCATGACCGCCAAGGGAAAGCAGACATCAGCAAGTTGGCGCGAGGCACGTTGCGGGTGCTATGGCGAGGAATAGAAAAAGGAGGGGCCAATGACGAAATCGCTATTGCTACTTTCTGTCACAGCGCTGCTGCTTCCGGCGTGCCAGGCAGGTGACAAGCCTGCAAACAACACCGCCGAAGCGAATAGTACCGCTGCTGTCGACGCTGGGGCGGATGAGCAGGCAATCCGCGGGCAGGTCGATCGTTGGCTCCAGCTCGTGCAAGCCAAGGATGCTGCAGGCATTGCGGAACTCTACGCGGAGGACGGCGCTGTGATGCCACCCAATGCGCCGATCGGCAAAGGACGCGCCGCCATACGGCAAGCCTGGGCATCCATGATGAACACGCCCGGGTTCAACCTAACGTTCAATCCAGAGCAGATCGTGCTGTCATCTTCTGGTGACATGGCGCTCGATCGAGGGACTTATCAGCTAACGATTGCGCCATCAGGTAGGGCGCAAAACGACACAGGCAAATATGTGGTGGTCTGGCGGAAGATCGGCAACGAATGGAAAGCGGCTGCCGACATCTTCAACAGCGATGGGCCGCCAGCTGCAGGCTAACCTGTCGTCGCCTACTGTTGCTGCTCAACAGGCATGGGCGGATTGCTCAACCGTACTTCAGTTCAGACGGCAAGGGTATGTCTGCTTCGGGTCGCTTGTGGCCGCAATGGGTGGAAAGCGGCCATTAGCAATTGCCGCGGCCGTAGCTCATAACTGTCATTCGCGCCTCTAGCGCTGGAACTAGCGCAGGACTGCACTTACTGTCCGGGCGGCGGAGTCTGTGGCTGCGTTTGTGGGATTGCGGCCCCTGAGTGCGGGCAGGGTTGGAAGGTGAAGTAGAGATCGATCGGCAATGGGCGTATGCGGATCTTTCCGGTGTCCATGTTTTTCGCCATCACCAGCATGAACTGACGCGGCGCCGGATTGCCGCAGAGCGTTCGGCGTATCGGATAAAAGGGCGGATTGCTGCTAAGCCCGAACAGGCTCGAAGCATCGACCGTTTCATCGAGAATCTTCTTCCAGCTTGGGTTCGCCTTGCCCTGTCCGTCCGGCTCGTTGAACAGACTTATCTCGACACGGCTACCCGGCTTCCAGCCCCAGCCTTGCGGAGTGAGGCCCGGAACCCCGTTCTTGGCGGCCGAGCTGACGAGGAACTCCGCCTCGCTGTCGTCCTTGAACTGTGACTTGCTGTCACCTTTGCTTTGGGCCGTCGGCTGGCAGGCGGTGAGCGCCAGGAAATGCGGGGCGCAGGCGGCAATGAAAAGAGCGCGCTTTAAAGTCATGTGAACTTCCCCTGCTAGGACCGGGCGGAAGGCACGCGTCGCTTAATAGGCCGAAACGGCCATGGCCCCAAGTGGGGTCTCCACCGATTTTTAGAGGCGGGAAAATGATCGAAACGAGTGGAAAGCGGACATTACCGGATTTCTGAATTTCCCTTGCACACTGCCAATGGTCGTTGCGGACGCGAACCTTCGGCAACGCCTCGGAGCGCCAGGCGTTCGACGCGTATCCCTCTGCGATATCAGGAGGTTAGCCATGAAACGCAAAGTGATCATGTGCGTCGTCGCGAGTGCGACGCTGGCCGCAACTACTCCTGTGCTGGCCAAGCCCGGCGGCGGCGGCGGAAATGCCGGGGGGCACGTTGGAGGCGGGATGAGCGGCGCGCACGGCTTCGGGCACGGCGGAATGAGCGTGGGCACAAGCAGGAGCAGCGGAAACGTCGGCACAACCACTATCGGCAGATCGAAGGGGTTGGGGAGCGTCGCCGCTCATCGCACGCCACTGACCGGCATCACCAACGGCATGAGCGTCTTCGACACGGGCGGCGCTGCGATCGGCACCGTCACCAACATCTCAACCAAGGGCAACGGAAGCGTTCGTGACGTCCAGGTCACGCTGGCAGATGGAAGGCGCATCTTGCTGGCGCCGAACAGCCTGACCCAGAATGGCGGCGTGCTGACGACCAACAGCTTGACGACGACCGTCAAGAGCCAGGGCGCCTATCACGCCTCGGTCAATGGCCTCGCGCATGCCAGCCCGCACAGCGCGCTCAACGGCGTCGGCATCACAACCTTCACTGGCCTTGCCTCAGGCATGCCGGTCAACAACAGCGCCGGTCTGGGCGTCGGCACCGTTTCGGGCATCGTGCTCAACCGCAGCGGCGCTATCGCCGGTATTCGGGTTGCGCTCAATGGCGGTGGCACGGCGCTCATTCCCGCCCCGAGCCTTGCCTTCAACGGCTCGGTGGTCACAACCAGCTGGATGCCGAAGCATTAGGCATTGGTCAGGTTTGACGCTTGCACCCCCGGCGGAAAGGCTGGGGCCAGGGCAGTCGCCGCGTGTTTAGCGGCCACTCCGCGTTGTGGCCGTTATGGGTGGAAAGCGGTCATTTGGTCTGGCAGAAATGCGCTATGACTGATGCCACCCAAGAACCCTGCGATGACTGCCGCGTGGGGTATCACTCGCCCTTTGACCGCTTCGAGCGCGTTGCCGCCCGGTCTGATGGGCCAACGTTCCTACAGCGGTGCAAGCGGTGCGGGACG
>Ga0310810_10011201_pt1 | contig 10481 bp, 11 predicted proteins | sample NCmetagenome_FD_207641 | JGI IMG/M metagenome (GOLD analysis project Ga0310810, IMG submission 207641) | Soil microbial communities from experimental microcosm in Duke University, North Carolina, United States - NC | ecosystem: Engineered > Artificial ecosystem > Soil microcosm > Unclassified ... | reverse complement strand
CGGCGCGAGCTCCTCGATCGCGGTCGGTCCGTGGCGCCATTTCAGGTCGGGATTTCGCCGCAGGGTTCCGAAGCCGCTGCACGGCGCATCGACCAGCACGCGCTCCAGCTTCCCCGCCAGGCGTTTGGCCCGTGCATCGTTGTCGCCCGAAAGCGCGAGCGAGTGGATGTTGTTGACCTGCGCCCGCGCGGCGCGCGGCCCGAGCGCGGCGAGGCGCTTCGCCGACACATCCATGGCGTATATGCGGCCGGAGCCGCGCATCAGCATCGCAAGTGCGAGCGTCTTGCCCCCCGCGCCGGCGCAGTAGTCCGCGATCATCTCGCCGCGGCGCGGCGCGACCAGCCACGCGAGGAGCTGGCTGCCCTCGTCCTGCACCTCGATCAGGCCGTCGAGAAATAGCGCGTGGTTATTGATCGCGGGCTTGCCCGCGAGGCGCGCGCCAGCCGGTGAATAACGGGTCGGTGTGGCCTCGATTCCGTCCTGCGTCAACCGCGAGAGGACTTGCTCTTGCGTCGTCCGGGCGAGATTCGCGCGCAGGTCGAGCGGCGCAGGATTCAGGAGGCCCTGTGCGATGCGCAGTGCTTCGTCGCGGCCGTGCTGCGATTCAAGGCGCTGCCAGAGCCAATCCGGCAGATCTGCGCGCACGGCATCAGGCAGATCCTTGCTGGCGGATCGCACGCGAGCCAGCAGATCGTGGTCGGCAATGCCATCGAGCGAGCGCCCCGAAAAACCGAGAACGCGGACGAGTGCCGCAACGACGAGTGCAGAAGGGTCCGCGCTGCCGGCGGCGGACTCGAGCGAACGCTTGCGACGCAGCACGGCGAATGCGGTCTCGGCGACGAAAGCGCGATCCTGCTGGCCGAGGTTGCGGTTCTTGCGGAAGTAGGCGGACATGACCTGGTCCGCTGGCGCTGCAAAGCGCAGGAGCTCGTTTACGGCCGCCTCGGCGTTCCGCATCAGCGCGGCGCTGATCCTCATTGCGAGATGCGGGTCGGGACCTGCTCGAGGCGCGTGCCGTCCTTGTCGACGACGAGCAGGCGGATCGGGATGTAGCTGTATTGGGGTGCAAGCCAGACCTCCGCGGTCTCCTTGTCGTCGCCCTGCCGAGCGGCCTTCACCGTATCGAATTCGCCGACGGGCGTCTTCACCCGCTCCTTGCCGACGAGCTTGTAGGTGTGCCGCGAGAGGCCCTTGCCGTCGGCAATGGAGTAGCTCACCGAATCGGACTTGCTCCCGGGCAGGAGCGAAAGCGCGAAGAGGAACGAAAGCCGGTCCTGCGCGTTGGGCGGCAACGCTTCGACACCTCTATTTCCCTTGTACTGCATGGTGAGCGTCTGCGCCTTCCAGTCGAACCAGGCGCGCGCCGTGTCCCGGCCCGAGCGCTCGTCGAAGAATTCGCGCGGCCGCAGCACGCCGTTCTCGATCGTGCCGACGCTCTGGCGGCGAGCGCTGCCGAGGAGCGCATAGAACCCTTTGCCCTTCCAGGTCTCGGTGAGCTGGTAGTTGCCGGCGGAATATTCCAGGCGTTCGGTCACCTCGGCCATCGTCGAGCCGTCGCGCAACAGCGTGTAGGTGATCTCGATCCGCGGCGGCGGCTCTGCCGCGGTAACCATAGGGATAACAGCGGCTACGCTAATCAGCGCTAATAACCAGTTGCGCATCATCTCCTTTAACTCGCACCACGCCGTTCTGGATGACGAGCTTGTCGTCCAGGAACCAGCGCGCCGCGCGAGGATAGATCACATGCTCCTGTTTCAGTACGCGCGCCGCCAGCTCATCCGCGCTCTCGCCAGCACGCACGCGCACTGCGGCCTGGATCACGATCGGCCCGTTATCGAGCTCCGCGGTCACTAGATGCACTGTGCAGCCGTGAAGCTTTACGCCCGCTGCCAGCGCCCGCGCATGCGTGTCGAGGCCGGTAAAGGACGGCAGGAGGGACGGATGGATGTTGAGCATCCGCCGTTCGTAATGGGCGACGAATTTCGGCGTCAGCACGCGCATGAAGCCCGCGAGCGCCACCAGGCGCGGCTTGTGCCGGTCGATCTCCTTGGCGAGCGCGTCGTCGAACGCCTCGCGGCTGGCGAACTTCCTGTGGTCAACGACCGCAGTCGCGATCTTGCGCGAGCGGGCGAACTCCAACCCGCCGGCGTCCGCGCTGTTGCTGATCACGGCAGTGACCGGCAGGCCCGCCTCGACGAGCGCCTGCATGTTGCTGCCGCGGCCAGAGATGAGGATGACGAGCATCAGTAGACCCGGGCTGCCCGGTAGCCATCCTCTTGGAGGAGCGCGAGGACGCCCCTCTCGCCGTACAGGTGCAGCGCGCCGACGGCGACGAAGGCGCCGCCGCGGCGCAGCTCGCGCTGCATGCGATACGCCATGACGACGCTGCGATCGTAGAGCAGGCGCTTCGTCATCACCGCCTGGTGGGCAGCCACCTCGGGATACCGTGCGATGAAGCCCTCGCGCAGCCGCCATATCGCCGACAGGTCGCGCGCGAGATACGCGCGGATCGTCTCGTCCTCGAGCGCCATCAGCTCGTCGCGGTGGGAAAGCGTGTGCTTGAGGAGCGCTACCTGCGTTTCCATCGGGCACTCGTCGAACGCGAAGATCTGTTCCTCGACACCCTCCATCTGGAAGACCGCCAGCCGTCGCCCGCGCGCCTGGCCGACGAGCCGCGCATCGAGGCTCTCGGCTGCATCGGCTGCCGAGTGCCTCAGGTTGATGAGCGCACCCCAGGGCTTGAGCTTGCCGATCACATCGCGCTCCAGGCCGCTCGGCGCGAGCTGCTCGAGCACTCGAGCGAAGTCATCGGCGCCGATCTTCTCTTCGAGCGTCTGCCGGTCGGTAAAGAGCGCGGCTTCCGTGAATCGCTCGCGCGAGTACGCGTCAGGCAGGAACTCAACGAGCAGCGTGCGCGATCGACCGAAGACCCCTTCGGCCGGCGCCGGCGGCACCGCCACGCGCATGTCCGCGTCGTGGATCGTGCCGAAGACGTGGTTGGTCTTACCGTCTTTCGTTATGCGCCAGAGCAAGCCCCGCTCATAGCGCTCCTTGGCCCACGCGGGAATCGCCAGCGCGCCGGCGGCGAGCACGAAGGAGCGACGGTTCAAGCTTTCGGCCCGATCATGTCTTCGGGCTTCACCCAGCGGTCGAAATCCTTTGCGCTGACATAGCCGAGCGCGAGCGCCGCCTCGCGCAAGGTCGTGCCTTCCTTGTGCGCCTTCTTCGCAATCTCGGCCGACTTGTCGTAGCCGATGTGCGGCGAGAGCGCGGTGACGAGCATGAGGGAGCGCTCCATCAGCTCGGCAATGCGCTCGCCATCGGCCTCGATGCCGCGCGCGCAATGCTCTTCGAACGAACGCTGGCCGTCAGCCAGGAGCCGCGCGCTCTGCAGGAACGCGTTGATGATGAGCGGCTTGTAGACATTGAGCTCGAGATGGCCGGACGCGCCGCCGATGTTGACTGCGACATCGTTTGCCATCACCTGCGCCGAGAGCATCGTGAGCGCCTCGGCCTGCGTCGGATTCACCTTGCCCGGCATGATCGAGCTGCCGGGCTCGTTCTCGGGAATGCGCAGCTCCCCTATCCCCGAGCGCGGACCCGAAGCGAGCAGGCGCACGTCGTTCGCGATCTTGAAGAGGCTCGCGGCCAGCGTCTTCATCGCGCCGTGCGCGAAGATGATCGCCTCATGGCCGGCGAGCGCGGCGAACTTGTTCGGCGCCTCGACGAACGGCAAGCCGGTTTCCTTGGCGACAGCCTCGCACACGCGCCGCGCAAATTCCGGATGGGCATTGAGCCCGGTGCCGACCGCGGTGCCGCCGATGGCGAGCCTGCAAAGCCCCGGCAGCGCTGCCTTGAGTGCAGCTTGAGCCTGCTCGAGTTGGTCGACGTAGCCGGAGAACTCCTGGCCGAGGGAGAGCGGCGTTGCGTCCTGCAGGTGCGTGCGCCCGATCTTCACTATGCCGTTGAAGGCATCGCGCTTCTTCGCCAGCGTCGCCTGCAGCTCTTTGGCCGCCGGCAACAGGTCGTTCTCGATGGCGCGCGCCGCGGCAATGTGCATCGCGGTAGGAAAGACGTCGTTCGACGATTGCCCCAGGTTGACGTCGTCGTTTGGATGGACGAGCCGCTTCTGGCCGCGCTCGCCGCCAAGGATCTCGGAGGCGCGGTTGGCGAGCACCTCGTTCACGTTCATGTTCGATTGCGTGCCCGAGCCCGTCTGCCAGACGCGCAGCGGGAATTCGGCGTCGTGCTTGCCGGCGAGGACCTCGTCCGCGGCCTGCCGGATCGCCTTCGCCTTCTTCGCGTCGAGGAGGCCGAGTGCCTGGTTGGTGCCGGCGGCAGCCTTCTTTACCGTCGCGAGCGCATAGACCACCGCGAGCGGCATGCGCTCGCTCGAGATGCGGAAGAAGCGGCGGCTGCGCTCGGTCTGGGCGCCCCAGAGGTGATCTGCGGGGACCTCGATCGGCCCGAAGCTGTCCTTCTCGGTGCGGGTGCCGGACATCCCGGCCGCTATGTTAAGGCAGGTCGAAGAGGAGAACTTCCGCGCCCTCACCGGCGGAGAAGTCGAGCGTGCGCGCGTCGGTCTTCAGCGCATCGCCAGCCGACAGTCTCTGGCCATTCACCGTGATCGCGCCTCGCGCCATGTGGATATACGCCTTGCGGCCAGGTGCAATGTCGTGGCGCGCCGTCTCGGCACCGTCGAACAGTCCAGCGTAGACGCGCGCGTCCTGGTGGATGCGCACGGCACCGTCGGCACCGTCGGCGGAAGCGATGAGACGCAGCTTGCCGCGCTTCTCAGCGGCGGCGAAATGCTTCTGCTCGTACTCGGGCGCGATGCCGTGCACGTCCGGCTCGATCCAGATCTGCAGGAAGTGGGTGACGCCTTGCTTATCGTGGTTGAACTCGCTGTGCTGCACGCCGCGGCCGGCGCTCATGCGCTGCACGTCACCCGGGACGATGGTGGAGCCGGTCCCCATCGAGTCCTTGTGCGCGAGCTCGCCCTCGAGCACGTAGCTGATGATTTCCATGTCACGGTGGCCGTGCGTGCCGAACCCCGCGCCCGGCTGCACGCGATCCTCGTTGATCACGCGGAGCGGCCCGTAGCCCATGTGCTGCGGGTCGTGATAGCCGGCGAAGGAGAAGCTATGGAACGAGCGCAGCCAGCCGTGGTCGGCGTAGCCGCGCTCACTGGCGCGACGAACTTGGTTCACTTCGCTGTCTGGTTTGCCTGCTGCGCGGCGACTTCGGCGTGCACCTTGGACATGTCCAGCGCCTTCGCCTGCGCGATCACCTGCTCGAGTGCCTGGCCCGGCAGTGCGCCGGCCTGCTGGAAGAGGATGACCTTCTCGCGGAACACGATCAGGGTGGGAATCGAGCGGATACCGAACGAGCCCGCAAGCTCCTGCTGCTCGTCGGTGTTGACCTTGGCGAAGACGACGTCCGTGTGCGATTCGGCGGCCTTCTCGTAGACCGGCGCGAAGCCCTTGCACGGGCCGCACCACGGCGCCCAGAAATCGATGATGACCATCGGGTTCTTGTTGATCGTCTCTTCGAAGTTTTCCTGGGTCAGCTCTACGGTCGCCACGCGTCATTCCTTCCGCAAAAAATGGGCAGTGTACTCTCAGCGCCCTCATGTACATCGGTCGGTTCGCCCCATCGCCGACGGGGCCTTTGCACTTCGGTTCGCTCGTCGCCGCCGTCGCCAGCTTTCTCGATGCGCGTGCGGCGAAAGGCCGCTGGCTCGTGCGCATCGAGGACCTCGACCGGCCCCGTTGTGTTCCGGGCGCCGCCGACGACATCCTGCGAACCCTCGAGCGCCTGGGCCTCGCCTGGGACGGCGAGGTCGTCTACCAGAGCAAGCGACATTCCCTATATGCGGATGCGCTACGGCGATTGCAAGGACGCACCTACTGGTGCACCTGCTCGCGGCGCGAGGTCGCCGATTCGTCGCTCGGCCTCGCGGCCGACGGCGCCCACATCTATCCGGGTACGTGTCGCGGCGCGGGCCTGCAAGCTGGGCGCGCGCTTCGCGTCCGCACCGCTGCGGATGAAATCTGTTTCCAGGATCGCGTGCAGGGCAAGCAATGCCAAACGCTAGAGCACGATGTCGGCGATTTCGTCCTTCATCGTGCCGATGGCATGTACACCTACCAGCTCGCGGTAGTTGTTGACGACGCGGCGCAAGGCATGACCGACGTCGTGCGCGGCGCAGACCTGCTCGACTCCACGCCGCGGCAAATCCATCTGCAGCACCTCCTCGGCTTGGCGACGCCGCGTTACCTGCATGTGCCTGCGGCGGTGAATACGAAGGGTGAAAAGCTATCGAAGCAGACCGGCGCCCATGCGGTCGCGCCGACTTGGGCGAGCGTGCGCCAGGCACTTGATTTTCTGGGTCAGCCCAAGTCCGGAAGCCTCGACGAAGCAGTGCGCAGCTGGGACACGGCGCTCATCGCGGCCGGCCGCGCCGCTCCTTCCCCCACGGTGGAGTAAAGGGCCCGTTCGCCACGAGATCGAGCGCCCGCACGTAGATCAGGGTCGGCGGGTGGCGCTCGCCGTCCAGCCATTCCTGCAGGAGCGATTCGCGGACGCCCAGGTATTCGGCGAGGTACGCACGGCCGCCAATCGTGATCAGGGCCAGGGCGAGGGTGCGTGTAACGGAGTTGTCGGCCACGGCTTGCATCGAATGCACGTCGCCATTGGAGAGCGCCTAGCGTGCAAATGCAGTAACCGATTCACCTCGCCTAAGTGCCGGATTCACGGATCAGTTTCCGAGAGCGCGGTCGTGCCCAGGCGACGCCGCGCGTGGCAGCCGGAGAACTAGTCCTACAGGACTATGACGAAAAGATGAGGAAAACGAGGAGCCAGTCGTACGATGACGACCGTGCTGTAGGACATGTTTGACAGCACAGCGGAGTGAGCGGCCAACACGTAGTTAGCAGTGCCAGTCCGAGAGACCGACTCGATCGAGGAGCCAGTCCACGGCAGCGCCAAACTCAGTGTAGTCGTCGTCCGATCGCCAAGCAGTGGTTAGTACCGGAGGGCACGTCTAGCGGACGTGCCCTCTTTTTTTCACTGCACGGATCGCAGTGTGCCTCGCGCTCGGCGGGCGCGCTATCGCCGCAAACGGTTGTTTGATGTCGCGAACCTGCAGCGAGATGCGGTGGCGGACTGTCGACGTCGCGCGGCGGCGTCGCGACAGAAGAACTACTACTAGCTCTTCGTGGTTTTCCGGATTTCCTTCTCGTCCGACCACTCGAGGAGGCCATTCCGGATGTTCCAGAGCTGCAGGTTGAACTTGTAGTAGACGTCCCGCGTGTCCTTGTTCTGCTTGACGATGGAGGTGATGTTGCCCTCCATGCGGTACTGGGCGCCGACCATCTGGCCCTTCTCGACCGCCTGCTCTTTCGCGTAGTACTCGCTCTGCTGGCGCTTGATCTCGTCGGTCTGCTGCGTCATGCCCGGCGCGTCGACCGCGAAGCGTACCCGCCCGCCCTTCTGCAGCTCGGAGCGGATCGAATCGGTAATGGCTCGGGTGTCGATGTACTCGCTCGTCTTGTTCTTCACTTCCTGCACGGTGACGATCGGCAGGTTGCCGGCCGCGATCGCCGGCGCCTGCTGCATCGAGCGCGCCATCGATTCCGCGATCAGCTGCAGGTCGGTCGAGCCGAACTGGTTGGTGACGGTCTCGACGCCACGCGCGTCGCCGTAAGTCGTCTTTTCCTGCGCGCAGCCCGCGATGAGGGCGACTGCGGCGATCAGTGGGAGCGTTGCTCTCATGGTGTTACTCCTGGCTCATCAGGATCAGGCGGAAGTCGACGGCCTTCGCGCTCGGCGCGATCCCCTGCACCAGCTGGTTGGAGTTCTCGTACATCATGAGCGGCTTCCAGGATTCCTCTTCGGCCGCGCGCATGCCTTCGCGGTCGATCCAGCGGAACTTGTAGGCGATGCGCTTCACGCTCTTGCTGTCGTTGTTGAGGTTGGCGTCGATCTTGATGAGGTCGCCCGTCTTCGTGCAGCGCATCTCGGTCGGCTGGATCGTCGTGCGCCGCCCTTCCATGGCGACCTTGGACTTCACCAGGTCGTCCATCGAGCTCACCTTCGAGTCACCGATCGGGCAGCCGAACGCGAAGCCGGGCTGCTCGAAGCCTTTTTTCGTCGCGCAGCCCGACACCGCGGCTGCGACCAGTGCAACCAACATCCATTTCATTTTCATTGGGCGACCTCCCTGATGCGTTTTTCGTCGCTCCCGATATTCCCCCCAGGAGCATGCACAAACAGCTGCCGTGCCAGTACGCGAAAGTCTATCACCGCGTAACGACCTGAAACGTTGATGCGCACGCGCTGCTCGCCGCTGAAAGCGCTCTGCAGCGTGACGTCGTGCACACCGGGCGGCAGGCGCACGCGCGCAATCGACACCTGCGCCGGCAGGCTGCGCCAGGTGCGATCGTCAGCGGTCTGCAAGAGTGCCGTCGCGGCGAAGGCGGCAATCGCCGCGGCGGCCGCCGCGTCCGAGCTGCGATTGTGCTGAGCCTGGTATTGCAGCATCGCGCTCGTCGTGGCACGCACCGTCGCGCGCAACATGATGCCGGGCATGTCGTCCTTCAAGCTGCGACGAGCCATGAGGTCGATGTTGGTGAGCGGCGTGAGCGAAACGTTCTGCGCGCCGCCGATGACGATTCCGCTCGGCGTATCGTCGAAGAGACCCGGCATCATCAGCGGGAAGGAATAAGCGACCAGCACGCTTGCATCGTTGACGATGACCGGAAGCCTGAACTGCTGTGAGCGCAGCGCCGGCGCCGCACCGGAAGAAACGATGAAGAGGACATCCACCATGCCGTCGGGCACGGCGCGCACGCGCTGGTCCAGACCGCGGAGCGCCTCTTCGAGCGCGGGCTTGTTGGGCTGCAGCTCGTTCGCAAGCCGATAGCCCGGCGCAGCGAGGCTCGGCTCGCCTTGCGACTCGTAGATGAATCCCGCGAGGTAATGCGACAGCGCGCTCTGGTAGCCGTTCTTGAGCGCGTTCACTTCCGGGTTGTCGATCGTCTCGACGGGATAGCCGCTCAGCTCCTTGAAGCTCGTGGTCGCACCGCGCTTCTTCGCTTCGGCCTGCACCTCAACGAGCGCCTTGGAGCGCGCCTGCTCGATCGCCCCCTCGAGCTCGTGCGTCTGCTTGATGGCGACGCGCGCCGCCTCAAACTGCCCCATCGCGAGCTGGTTGAGCGCCATGTACGTGAGCAGCATCACCTTCTCGTAGTCGTGCGCCTCGTACACGCGCACCTTGTCGCTGATCACATAGCTCGACGCATTGCGCAGCATGTCCTGCGTCACACGCTTATCTGCGGTCGCGATGCGCTCCTGCGCCGCCGCCCAGGCCTTCTGGCTCTCGTCGTAGCGGTAGCGCAGGCGTTCGAGCATGCCGCGCTCGAAGAAGTACAGGAGGTCTTTCTGTGCTTGCGGGTTATTGACCTCCAGGCGCTTGATCGCGCCGTCGACATCGCCGACCGAGGCCGCATTCAGGGTCCCGGAAAGCTCGAAGTCGTAGCTGCGCGTTGCGGCGCAGCCCGCGAGCATTAACAAGACGGAAATCCACCCCTTCGACCGCATTTCTTCCCCTATGGAACCATCTTACGCGCGCAGGGTTGGCGCGCGTGCGGCTTACGTCACTTCAGGTATTGCTGGGTCGGCGGCGGTGTATTTTTTGCCGATAGGTACACGGGCTCGAGCTTCGCGCCTAGCTCCTTCAGGCGTGCGGAGCGGTGCTCAGGCGAGGGGTGCGTCGACATGAACTCCGGAGGCTGGCCGCCCAGCTTGGCCATCTTGTCCCACAGCGTCACTGCGGCCGCCGGGTCATAGCCCGCGCGCGCGGCGAGCTCGATCCCGACCTGATCTGCCTCGGATTCGCTTTCGCGGCTATTCGGCAACTGGATCGCCAGCGCCGCAGCGGCGGCCGCTCCCGTCAATGCGAGGCCGGTCGAATCACGCGGCGCTATGGCAATCGCTGCAATGGCGAGCCCGACCTGCGAAGACAGCGCCACCGACATGCGTTCCTGCGTGTGATTGAGGAGCGCGTGGCTGATCTCATGCCCCATCACTTCCGCGACCTCGTCGTCAGTCGCATGGACCTTCTCGAACATGCCTGTGTAGATCGCCATCTTGCCGCCCGCCATGCAGAAGGCGTTCACGGTCTTCGGGTCGTTGATCACCTGCACTTCCCACTTCCAGTTCGCCGCGTCAGGGCGGTAGCGCACCGCTTGGGCGACGAGCCGGTTGGTGATTTCGTGCACCTTGGCGGCGCGTGCGGTACCGGTCTCGACCTGCTTCTTCTTGCCGAAGTCGCCCATCATGCTGTTGTAGGCGACTGCGGATTCGCTGATGGCCTGCGACTCGGAAACGAGCAGCAATTGCCTCCGGCCGGTGATCTGGTTCTCGGCACAACCGACGAGCGTCACGGCCAGTACCGAGCTAAGGAGAAGGCGCTTCAC
>Ga0310810_10011200_pt1 | contig 10481 bp, 7 predicted proteins | sample NCmetagenome_FD_207641 | JGI IMG/M metagenome (GOLD analysis project Ga0310810, IMG submission 207641) | Soil microbial communities from experimental microcosm in Duke University, North Carolina, United States - NC | ecosystem: Engineered > Artificial ecosystem > Soil microcosm > Unclassified ... | reverse complement strand
GGCCCGGGCCCCCGACTCGTTCGCCGGCCCTCCGCCAGGTTCGCTCCGCCGCCCTCAAGCCCCGTTCTTGGGGCGGTGGCGCGATGGCCGTATCGACGGAACCAGCATGCCCACTCCGAACGCGAGCAGCACGAGTCCCCACCACAGATTGACGTTGGCGCCCAGCGAGCGGGCGTAGATCGCCGGGTCGGATACCAGCCCGAATCCGACCAGCAGGACGCCGTCGATCGTGAACATCAGCCCGATGGGGAGACGAAGGTCGAGGTTCATCGCGCGATCACCGGAAGATGATGTTGAGGATGAGGGTGAGCCCGAGCGCGACGACGCCGAGCACCGCGGGTCGCTTGTACCATACGAGCTCGCCATCCGTCTGCCGGGGCGTGAGCGAGTAGACCAGCCCGCCGAGCTCGGTGTCCGACTTGTCCCGCGCCGTGACGAGCGAGATCGCGATCGTGGCCAGGAAGCAGGTGGTCCACGCGACGATCGCGGTCCAGAAGTTCTGGGCCATCTCGCTCGGGTAGATGTGCCAGGCGGTCCCCAGGAACGCTCCCTTGAGCCCGGGCACGGCGCCGCGCGGCAGGGTGAGCCCGTGATGGATCGCGGCCGCCGTGGTCCCGGCCAGCAGGCCGAAGAACGCCCCGTGCCCCGTGGCCCGGCGCCAGAACATCCCCAGGAGGAAGGTCGCGAACAGCGGCGCGTTCACGAACGCGAAGACCAGCTGGAGCATGTCCATGATATTGTTGAACCGGGTCGTCGCGTAGGCCGCGGCTACGCTGAGGGCGATCCCCACCACCGTGGCCGTGTGTCCCATCCGGAGGTAATGCCGGTCCGACTGACCCGGCCGGATGTAGGACTGATAGATGTCGTACGTCCACACGGTGTTGAACGCGGTGACGTTCCCGGCCATGCCGGACATGAACGAGGCCATGAGCGCCGTGAGGCCGAGGCCCAGCAGCCCGGACGGCAGGTAGTGGGCGAGCAGCACCGGCACGGCGAGGTTGTAGTTCGGCGTCCCGTCCGCTCCCACGGGCAAGAGGCCGCCGCGGCTCGCGTGCAGCGCGATGGCGATCATGCCGGGCAGGATCACGAGGCCGGGAAACAGCATCTTGGGAATCGCGGCGAGGATTGGCGTGCGTCGGGCGGCGGTCATGGATTCGGCGGACATCGCCCGCTGGATCACCAGAAAGTCCGTGCACCAGTAGCCGAACGAGAGCACGAAGCCGAGTCCCATGACCATGCCGAACCACTCGACGCCCATCGGATTGGCGCTCGCCGAATCGAGATAGCGCCACGAGTGCGACCATGCGCCCGGGGCATAGCCGGCGCTGGTCGCCACCGGGACCAGCTTCGCGGTCAGGCCGGACCACCCGCCCACGTCCTTGAGCCCGAGCAGCACCAGGGGCAGGAAGCCGAGCACGATCAGGAAGAACTGCAGCACCTCATTGTAGATCGCGGAGGTGAGTCCGCCGAGGAAGATGTAGGCCAGCACGATCAACCCCGACAGAATGACGCTGGTATGGAAGTTCCACCCCAGCACGAGCTCGAGGAGCTTCGCCAGCGCGTACATCGAGATACCCGAGGAGAACACTGTCATCACGGCGAAGGTGATGGCATTGAGTCCGCGGGTCTTCTCATCGAACCGGAGCCGCAGATATTCGGGGACCGACCGGGCGCGCGAGCCATAGTAGAACGGCATCATGAAGATGCCGACGAAGACCATGGCGGGGATGGCGCCCACCCAGTAGAAGTGGCTCGTCATGATCCCGTACTTGGCGCCCGAGGCCGCCATCCCGATAACTTCCTGGGCGCCCAGGTTGGCCGAGAGAAAGGCGAGCCCGGCGATCCACGAGGGAATGGAACGGCCCGAGAGGAAGAAGTCCTCGCTGCTCTTGACGTTTCGGCGGAGGGCCCAGCCGATGCCGAGCACGAAGGTGAAGTAGACGATCAGGATCGCGTAGTCGATCGCACCGAGCTGGATCAGGCGCACGGCCGGTTTCTCCGATGGGGCTGAACCTGGGGACGAGGGATCCGCTGTCCCCGCGGTTACGGCGGTGGGTAGGTCAGCACCTGCCGCGTATGTTCGGTATCCCGCGCCGCAGACGCAAGATCCGCCGGCTCATCCAGGCGGGGGGGGGCTCCGTGCGTCCGGGACGGAGGCCCGGCGGCCATCCGCACCAAGCTCCGCACACCTGGGATAGTCAATCAGGATGAAATCGCTCGCGCATGGATGAGCTGAGGGCGCTGCGGGCCCTCGCCAGGGACCTCGGCGTACACACCCGCTATACCGATGGCCTCGGCAGGCGCGTGGTCGTGGCGCCCGAGACGCTGCTGCGCGTCTGCGGGGCACTGGGCGCGCCAGTCGAGCGGCCCGCCGATGCCGCCCAAGCGCTACGCGCCCGTCGCGCCGCCGGTACGGGACTCGTGCCACCCGTGCTCGTCGCGTGGAACGGTATCATGCCGGCTATCCGGCTGGTCGGACGGGGTCCGGTTCGGGGAGAGCTGCGTTCTGCGGACGGCGAGGTCGTGCCGCTGGAGGCGGCGGGCACCGAGCTGCGAGCCTGCCGCGCGCTTCCCCTCGGCTACCACCGCCTCACGGTCGAGGCCCGAGGACGAGTCGAGACCGGTACCGTGATCGCGGCGCCGCTGCTCGCCTGGCGACGTCCCGGGTCGCCTCGGAGCTGGGGTGTCGGCACCCACCTGGCCGCGCTCCGCTCGGCGCGGAGCCGCTCGCTGGGCGACCTGCGGGATCTCGCTTCGGTGTGCCGCTGGGTACACCAGCGGGGCGGCGACCTGGTCACCGTCCTCCCGCTCCTCCCGACGTTCAACGCCGATCCACCCGAGCCCAGCCCGTATTCGCCGGTGAGCCGCCTGTTCTGGTCCGAGCTGGCCCTGGATCTGGGGGACGCACATCGGCCCTGCGATCCATCCGCCCTGCTGGACGTAACGCGAGCGGACGCCGAGGTCCGGACCGCGCTGGCGGCGCATCGGGTCCCCGAGTCGGCCACCGTGGACCCGGAGCTGGCGCGCTATGCGCGCTTCCGCGGTGCCCAGGTCCGGCTCGGGAGAAACTGGCGCGACTGGCCGGCCCCCGCCCGCGCGGGGCAGCTGAATCCGGAGCACATCGATGCCGAGGAGGAGCGCTTCCACCTCACGGCTCAGACGATGCTCGGGGGCCAGCTCCACGATCTCCGCCAGCGGCTGGAGCAGGACGGGATGCGCCTGGGTCTGGACCTCGCGGTGGGCGTGCACCCGGACGGCTATGACCCGTGGTCCCGGCAGGCGCTGTTCGGCGAGGGCATGTCGGTGGGCGCGCCGCCCGACCGGGGATTCCCCAGCGGCCAGGACTGGGGCTTCACGCCGGTGCTGCCCGCGGCGTCTCGCGCGGAGGGCCACCGCTACCTCGCGGCGTCCATCGCCCACCAGGCGTGGCTCGCGGGAGTGCTCCGCGTGGACCACATCATGGCCTGGACCCGCCTCTACTGGATTCCGCACGGTATGGGACTGCATCAGGGGACCTACGTCTCGTACCCGGCCGAGGAGCTCTTCGCGATTCTCACCCTGGAGTCCACGCTCCACCGTTGCGAGGTCGTGGGCGAGAACCTGGGCACGGTTCCCCGGGAGATCGACGAGGCGCTGCCCCGTCACGGGATCTGGGGGATGTACCTGGCCCAGTTCCAGGGTCCGGACCGGGCCGACCTGCCGCCACCCACCGCCGCGAGCATCGCCCTGGTGGGCACGCACGATACCCCCACGTTCGCCGGGTGGCTGGCGGCAGGCGACGTCACCGAGCGGGTCCACTACGGCCTGCTGGCAGAAGAGTCGGCCCCGGGCGTTCGCGAGGAACGGGCGAGAACCACGCGGTGGCTCGCCGAGCGGCTGGGCCGCTCGGTCGAGGACCCGCGCGGGCTGGTGGCCGAGCTGCTGGCGTGGTTGGGTCGGTCAGACAGCCCGCTGGTGGTGGCCTGGCTCGAGGATCTTTGGCTCGAGGATCGCGGCGTCAACCTGCCCGGGACGCGGTCCTCGGTCCGGCCCAACTGGCAGCGCCCGATGCGCCACCTGCTCGACGCGGTCTTTGCGGATCCTGAGGTCGAGGACCTCGTCCTTGCCCTCCGGCGCGCTCGCCAGCGGCCCAAGTCAGCCTGAGCGAACGAGTCACCCTGAGCGAAGCGAAGGGGGCATGCGTCGGCGTATGTCCCCTTCGCTTCGCTCAGGGGGACTCAAGACCTACCGCCGCACCTGATAGGCCAGCTTCACGAAGAACCCGTCGTTCGTCCGCGACAGCCGCGACCAGTTGAACTCCTCGTCCGTCTCGAGCGAGCTGCCGTAGCCGAGGAACGCGACGGTGCCCGGCGTCGGCTCGAACGACGCCAGCAGGTCCACCCTGAGGCCGTTGAACTCGCTCACCGGCTGCGCCGCACCGCCCACGAACAGCGGTGCGCCGGTCGCCGGGTCCTCCAGCGCCGCCCTCCGGTCCGACCGATATTCGCCGATCACCCGGAAGAACAGCTCACGCGTGGGCTGATACTCGATCTTGAGCCGCGGGATGGTCGAGCGCGCGAACTCGCGCCCGTCCAGCCGGTCGAGCCGGAAGATCGTCGCCGTGAGCGCCGTCCGCACCGTCGGCACCGGGCGGAGATCCAGCTCGCCCGTGAGCTGCTGGTAGCGTCCCGTGCCGGCTTCCTGGAAGATCGGGGCCCGTCCGCGCCGATACTGCACGAAGCCGCCCAGCTGCCGCCAGGTCGGCAAGGTCACCTGGGTCTGCCACCAGAAGCCCGAGAAGTCGTCGGCCGGGCGGTACCCGGGGCCGGCGGCGCTTCCTATTGTATAGTCGGCGTAGGTGGAGTCCTGGAAGTTCACGAAGTCGCGCTGGATGTGGCCGATGAGCTTCCAGCCGCCCCGGAGCTGGAATTGCGCTTCCGCCTGCTCGAAGCCCTCGAGCGCGGGCGTGAAGCCGAACTGGTGGTACGCCCAGGTGCGGTCCGGTCCGAAGAAGACCGTGAGGTTCTCGAGCCGCGCGCCTCGGGCGCCATACACCGTGAACCGATTGAACACGTGCCCGTTGACCACATTGCTCCGAAGCCGGTTCACGAACCCGGCCTGGTCATCGAACCCCTCGCCCAGCCCGTTCAATAGATAGTTGAAGCCCCACGAGCGGCCGGTGCGGTCGTACTCGGCGTGCCAGATGGGCGCGGTCCGGCTCCGCCCCGCCTCGCTGGTGTACGATCCGCCGACCTGCGCCTGCGCGTAGTACAGCCCCCAGACGTACCGGAAGTCGCCGGCGAGCACCCGGTTGTGGCTGTCGCCCCGATCGCGGTTGGTGAAGGTGACCCCGGCGATCGAGTTGCGCCCGAAGTCGCGCCGCAGCCGCGTGATGTTGAACCAGGCGTCGCCCGCGTCGGTCTGGTCCACCGCCGTGAGGTGGGCCACGCCCAGCTGCCCGAACTTGCCGGTGAGCTTGGCGCCGCCCTTGGGATCCACGATGCGCCGGGTATAGACCAGCGTGTTGGGCGAGCCGAACAGCTCGATCCCCTCGAGGAAGAACGGCCGCTTCTCGGGAAAGAACAGGGCGAAGCGCTCGTTCACCGTCACCTGCCCCGCGTCGCTCTCCACCTGGCTGAAGTCGGGATTCACGGTGGCATCGAGCGCGTAGCTGGTGAAGCCGAGCCGGAGGTTGAGCCCGGCGTCGGGGTTGACCGACTCGCGGTCGAAGCTGCCGGTGGCCTGGTCCCGGGCGCCGTTGGCCGTCGCGGTGACGAACGGCTGGGCCTCGACCAGCACCCCGCGCTTCAAGTCGTGCAGCCCGCCGATCGCGCCCTCCTGGCCGATGAAGCTGGCGTTGGCGCGGCGCACGTCGGTCCAGGTGTCGGTATAGCCGGTGCGCTGCACCACGCGCGTCACGTTGAAGCCCCAGGTCTGCGGCTCGCCCGACGGATAGCGCAGGCTCTTGAACGGGATCCGGATCTCGACCGTATAGCCCTGGTCGGTGATCCGCCCCTTCGACTCCCAGGTGAAATCGGGGTTGAGGTCGGTGCTGCCCGGGATGAGGCTCGACACCTGGCCCGCGCCCTCGCTCCGCACCCCGTCGCTCTGCACGCCCAGCGGGTTCACGCCGAATTGGAAGGCGCGGCGGCGGTCGTGGAACGTGTCGATGTCGAGCACGATGTTGTCGTCGTTGCCGATGTTGTCGCGGTCGGCCACGGTGGCGCGGATGGCGGACGCCACCTTGTCGTGGGCCACGATGCCGAACCAGATGGCGTCGGGCGCGTACCACACCAGCACCTCGGTGGCCTCCTCGGCGCGCCGGCTGTCCACCGGCTGGTACTGCCAGAACCCGGTGAGCCGCGTCGCCCGCTGCCAGGCCGCCTCGTCCAGCACGCCGTCCACCCGGACCGGGGCGGCGTCCTCGATCCGCGGGATGTCCGCCGTCGGCGAGCCCTGGCCGTCCACCGCGGCGCCGTGACCGGGACCGGCCGTGGCCGGAGCAGCCGCGACGGAGTCGACGACGGCCGCGCCGGAGGTGGCGGCGGCGGACGCGGACGCGGCACCGCCGGTGGCGGTCTGGAGGAGCAGCAGCAATACGAGCACGAGCGCCCGGGGTGATGGTGAGTCGAGGTCTGTCGCGCGGCAGCGGCACTGCGCGCGCTGCGTTCAGCCTGCTCTAACAATTTACGACGCGGTCAACACCCGGGTTTCTGCGCCGACGAGGTGCCTACGAATCGTAGGTGCGCACTCGTGCCGCTGAGGGCTTGCGAGGCGGCCCTGGCCCCCAACCATGGTACCAGCCCGCCCCTGACCAAGGTCGGGTGGTGGCGCCGGCGTCCCCCCACCATCTTGGGCCCATGTCGCGCACCACCCTGGATATGTCATCCACGCATGTGTCATCCCGAGCGAAGCGAGGGATCTTGCCGGGGAAATGGCTCGGGTTCCGCGACCAAGATCCCTCGCTTCGCTCGGGATGAACAGTGCGCTTCATCCCGAGCGCACGCTTCATCCGAGCCCACGCTCAGAACGAATGGCGCTGCGCCCTACACCGCGAGCCGGTGCGCCTCGTCCGTTGTCGGATCGACGGCCGCCACCTCGAGGACCCCAGTAGTGCGGTCCGTCGCATGGTGCCCTCGTGTGTGCGATCGTGATAGGTTAGGGTGAACTACGAACGCAACATGCGCCGGGGCGATTAGCGCCTCCTTGCGCGTGGGATTAGCCAGGAATTAGCTGGGAGCGAGAAGCAAGTGATCACGGTCCAGCTGCTCGGGGGCGCCAGCCTGCGCGCCGGCGAGGTCCCCCTCGCCGGTCCGCCGGCCCAACGCCACCGCATCGCGTTGCTGTCGCTCATCGTCGCGGCCTGGCCGCAGCCGCTGAGCCGGGACCGCGCCATGGCGCTGCTCTGGCCCGAGCGGGACCTCGTCAAGGCGCGCCGGCTGCTCAACCTCTCGGTGTACGTGCTGCGCTCGGCGCTGGGCGAGGACGCCATCGTCTCGACCAACGACGGCCTGCTGCTCAACCCCACCGCCCTGACCTGCGACCTCCACGAGCTGCGCGCCGCGATCTCGGCCAACGACCCCGAGCGCATCGCGCGCTGCTACACCGGCGCGCTGCTGGACGGGTTCCACCTGGACGAGTCGGCCGAGTTCGCCTACTGGCTGGACGAGCGTCGGAGCGAGCTGGTCCACGCGTTCACCGGCGCACTGCGGCTGGTCGCCGAAGATCAGGAGCGGGTGGGCGACGTCCACGGCCGGGTGAGCACCTGCCGCCGCCTGGTCGCGGCCCATCCGCACTCGGGGTTGTATGCCCGGGCGCTGATGCGCGCGCTCGACGCCGCCGGCGATCGGGCCGGCGCCATCCGCCATGCGGCGGAGCACACCCGCCGGCTGGAGGCGGACCTGGAGCTGCCGCCCGACCCGGAGGTCCAGGCGCTGGCGGAGGAGTTGCGGACGGCGGCGCCGGCGCGGCCCCAGCCGACCGGCGCGCGGCCCACGGCCCGCCCGCGGGGGCAGGCGTATCACCTCCACCTCCAGGGCCGGCGCTGGGCCAGCGAGTACACCCTGGCCGGTCTGGCGCGCGCGGCCGACTGCTTCGAGCGCGCGGTCGCGCACGATCCGACGTTCGCGCTCGCCAGCGCCAACCTGGCCATGGCCTACGCGGAGCTGGCTGAGCAGGGCGGGATGGCGCCCGACGTCGCGTACCGCCGCGCCAGCGACGCGGCGGCCACCGCGCTCCGCCTCGACCCGGCGCTGGGCGAGGCGCACCGCACCGTCGCCTATCTGATGGCGGTGCGCGACCACGACTGGGCGGGCGCCGAGCAGGAGTTCAAGCGGGCACTGGAGCTCAACCCGGACGACGCGGACGCCCACGATCTCTACGGGCGCCTGTGCGCCGCGCTTGGCCGCTACGACGAGGCCATCATGCTGCAGCGGCGGGCGCAGGAGCTCGACCCGTTGTCGCACCGGCTGGACGTGGTGTCCACCCTGCTCCGCGCCGGGCGGCACCACGAGGCCGTGGTGGGTGCGCGGAACGCGGTCGAGCTCGACCCCGGGCACGACCGCGCGAGGGCCACGCTCGGCTGGGCGTACTTCCTGAGCGGCCGGCAGGAGGAGGGCCTGGTCGAGCTGGAGCGGGCGGTGGCGATCTCGCCCAACAGCACGCTCTGGCTGGGGCAGCTGGGACAGGCGTACGCGATGGCGGGCCAGACGCCGAAGGCGCTGGACGTGCTGCGGCAGCTCGACGGGCGGGCGCGGACCGCCTACGTCTCGCCGTATCACCTGGCCTACGTGTACACCGGCCTGGGCGAGGGAGATCGGGCCGTGAGCTACCTGGAGCGCGCCGTGGCCGAGCGCGCCGGAGCGGTGTACGGAATCAAGGGGTCGTTCCTGTTCGCCTCGCTCCAGGCGCATCCCGGATTCCGGGCGCTGCTGCGGCATCTGAAGGTGGAGTGAGCCTCACGCCAGCCCTGCGCAAGAGGAGACCACATGCTGGAGCTTCGCCCCACCTGCGAGCATTGCAACCGCCCGCTGCCGGCCGCCTCGCTCGAGGCGCGCATCTGCAGCTACGAGTGCACCTTCTGCGCCTCCTGCGTGGATGACGTCCTGGGCAACGTCTGTCCCAACTGCGGGGGCAATTTCGCCCCTCGACCGATCAGGCCGGCGACCAACTGGAAGGGCGACAACTACCTCGGCAAGGATCCGGCCGGCACCCGCGTGCGGCACCGGCCGGTGGATCCGACCGCTCACGCGGAGTTCGCGGCCAGGCTCCGGGCGCTGCCGCCCGAGCGGCGCTGACCAGGGAAGCGGCTCGAGTTCATCCTGAGCGAAGCGAAGGAGCCAGGCCCCCACACGGGCCCCTTCGCTTCGCTCAGGGCGTCAGGGTGACGACTGATCGGGGATGACTGATCGTCAGGGCGCCTGCTGCTCCTCGCGCAGGCGGTGATACAAGAGGAGGCTGTCGAACGCCTCTCCCCCCGGTCCGACGGCATACCCTGGAATCATGCCCGCCTCCCGGTAGCCCAATCCGCGATAGAACTGCTCGGCGCGGCCGCCGCGACGGGTGTGGAGCAGCAGCAGCGTGCGCCCGCGCTGCTGCGCCGCGTCGTGTATCGCGCCCAGCAGGAACCGCCCGATCCCCTGCCCCCGGAGGGCGGTCGCCACCAGCAGCTTGTTCACCTCCGCCCGGTGGCGCGCGTTGGGCCACCGCGGCAGCGCGAGCTGGCCCGAGCCCGCCAGGCGATCCCCGATCCAGACGCCGAACAGGAGCCGCGATCCGGCCCGCAGCTCGCCGCGGAGCGACAGCCAGTAGTTCCGGCACTCGACCACCGACACAGGCGGCAGGAAGCCCAGCGGATCTCCGCCGTTCACCGTCTCCGCCAGCAAGCCGGCCAGTGCGGGCAGCAGGTCCTCGATCTGGGTGGACCCGATCGGGCACACCCGCCGGCTCACGACGAAAGCTCCGTTCGATACGTGACTGCCACCGCTCCCCGCGCGGTATACGGCGCCGTCTCCGGCGCCACGCCGAATTCTCCCTCCCATCGCGCCATTACCACCGACGCGAGGCAGTTGCCCACCACGTTGAGCGACGTGCGCGCCATGTCCATCAGGGCGTCGACGCCGAGGATGACCGCCACGCCTTCGAGCGGCAGCCCGAACTGCGTCAGCGTGCCCGCCAGGATCACGAGCGACGCCCGCGGCACCGCGGCGAGGCCTTTGCTGGTGAGCATCAGCGTGAGCATCATGAGCACCTGGCGGGACAACGGCATCGCGATGCCCGCCGCCTGGGCCACGAACACCGAGGCCAGGGCGAGATAGAGCGTGGTGCCGTCCATGTTGAACGTGTAGCCCGCCGGCAGGACGAACGCCACGATCCGGCGCGGCACCCCCAGCCGCTCCATGTTGCGGAAGGCGAGCGGGAGGGCGCACTCGGACGAGGCGGTCGAGAACGCGAGCAGCCAGGGTTCCCTGGTCGCAGCCCAGAACCGGCGGATCGGTACCTTC
>Ga0310810_10011197_pt1 | contig 10482 bp, 7 predicted proteins | sample NCmetagenome_FD_207641 | JGI IMG/M metagenome (GOLD analysis project Ga0310810, IMG submission 207641) | Soil microbial communities from experimental microcosm in Duke University, North Carolina, United States - NC | ecosystem: Engineered > Artificial ecosystem > Soil microcosm > Unclassified ... | reverse complement strand
ACGACATCAAGCCATTGGCGCGTCGCGAACGCGACGATGTCCTCGTCCTGCGCGCGTACGCCGCGCACGCCGACGGCCGCGTTGTGCCACCACTGCTGGACCAGCAGGAACGACTGGTAGAAAAGGGAGAACGGCGGCACCTGCCACGCCGGATCGACGAAGCGGCGATCCTGGGGCAGTGGTGCGATGCACGGCTCCGCGTCGATCTGCATCGTTCGGCGCAGCGCGTGGTCGGCTAGCCGCCACGCCTTGCGCACGCCCTTGGCCGCGAGTTGCCGCTGCTTGCCGGGCGACAAGGCCAGGTGCGAGGCCCAGTCCACGTACGCGCCGATCAGCGTCAGGGGCGACAAGCCTGCGGTGAACTTCGCCATGACCGCATGCAGGGTGCGGTCCTGAATGTCCGCCAAGGCATTGGACGACTGCGTGTCGCGCTCGAACGATTCGATCAGCGTCGACGGAGTCGGCGCCTGCGTCGCCGCTGCCCGCGGTGCGGCATGCTCGATCTGCCGATCGACGCGATGCACGGTGATGGTTCGCGGGCGGCGTGCGGTGCCGTGGCGAGACGAACGGAGCTGGTTTCGGGTTGCCATGCGTACTCAGCGAGGTGTCCGATTGCGTATCCACCGGCGCCGCAGCCGCGGTCGCTCCCGATGGATGACGGAATCGGCCGCAATCGACCTTGCGCGCGCGCCGGCTGGCGGTTGGATCGTGCGCGCTTGACGACTACGGTCGGCGGGCTGCGTTGCGAGGCGGTGGAGCGTTGCTAACCAGTGAGACCGGATCCGCGTCGCGTTTGTTTCGTCAATGTCGCGTTCGATCGCGATCTATACCGGATCAGGGCCCTGGAAGCGCTTCCAGTCGCCCGAGTGCGCCTGACGCGCCTCTCCGACGGTCCACGCATTGTGCTGGCGCTATCGTGTTTTTATATATAAAATCGTATGCAATCTGACCCGGCACCATACGAGGATTTGCCGAATGTCGAACGGAGCAGCCGAGGCGACAGCGAGGCTCGACTCGTTCGTCGACGCCTATCGTGCGAATGGGTACTACTTCCCTCTTCCTGCCGTCAGCGCCGAAGAGGCCGCATCGCTTCGAACGCGGTTGGAAGCCTTCGAGGCCTCGCATGGCGGGCCGCTCAAGTCCGAGTATCGCCAGAAGACGCATCTTCTTTTCACCTGGCTCGCCGATCTTGTCCGGGATCCGCGAATTCTTGACGTCGTCGAGGCCATCGTCGGCCCCCACATCCTCGTCTGGCAGACCACGCTCTTCATCAAGGAGCCGCACGACGAAGGATTCGTCTCATGGCACCAGGACTCCACCTATTGGGGACTCAGCGAACCGGAGGTCGTCACCGCGTGGGTGGCGCTGTCACCCAGCACGCTGGAAAGCGGTTGCGTGCGGGTGATCCCCGGTACTCACATGGTCGACCAGGTGGCGCACGTCGAGACCCGCGCGGCGAAGAACATGCTGACGCGCGGGCAGGAGATCGCAGTCGAAGTGGACGAACGCCAGGCGGTCGCGATGCAGCTACGGCCAGGAGAGATGTCGCTGCACCATATCCGCACGTTCCACGGTTCCGAACCGAATCGCTCGGGGGATCGCCGGATCGGCTTTGCCATCCGCTACATCCCGACACGGATTTGTCAGCTCGAGGTGCAAGGAGATTCGGCGACGCTCGTCCGCGGTCGCGACCTGTACGGCCACTTCGAGCTCGAGCGCGCACCGGAACGCGATTTCGACCGCGAAGCGGTGGAATACCACCGCGCGATCATGCAGCGCCGTCACGGCATCTACGGCAAGGCCGGCTGATTCGCAATCGGCGTGTCGAACGCGCGCGGTCTATTCGCCGCGTGATTACGTTGTTCAGCTTCCCTTAAGGTCGTGGATCTCGGGGAAGAACATGTCCGCCCACGAGCTCGGCTGCACCTTGATCGACCCCACCTTGTGCATGAACGTCGCGTAGTCGAGCACCTTCATCGGCGTGAGCGTGTACTGGATGTCGGGATCCGACAGGATCGATTCCATCGTCTCGACGCTCTCCTTGCCCTTGGTCATGCGCAGGTAGAGGTCCGCGGCGGCCCGCTTGTCCTTGTCGATGATGGTAACGGCATCCTTGAGAGCAGCCACGAATGCCTGGTAGACCTTCGGGTTCTCATCATGGAATCGCCCCGTCGTCCACGCGAGTGTCGATGTCGTCATTCCTTCCATCAGCTTGTACGAATGAACGACGGTATGGATGCCCGGATGACGGGTCTCGAGCTCACTGAACGGAGGTCCGGTGAAGTGCGAATCGACTTCGGAGCGTGAGTTGAGAAGCGCGATCATCCCGTCCGGATGCGACATGCTGACGGTGATCGGGTCCAGTTTCGCGTAGTTCTGCTCGCCGAAGGCCTTCGCGGCGGCCATCTGCAGCGTTACCGCCTGAATCGATACCTTGACAGCGGGCAGCGCGATCTTGTCCTCGTCCGTGAAGTCCTTGACGGTCTTGACTCGCGGGTTCCGCGTGTTGAGGACGACGGGCATCGAGTCCAGCGCGGCAATGCCTTTCACTTGCTGGCCGGGCGGCAGTGCGGACGTTTTCGCCCACAGCGTCACGATCGGTCCCACGCCGCCGGAGGCGATATCCAAGCTGCCGGACAGCAGCGCATCGTTCATGGCTGCGCCACTCGACATCTTCGACCACGTCACTTTGAGATCGCCAAGTCCCAATCGCCTGGCCTGCACCTCGATCAGGTGTCGATCCTCCATCACCATCAGCGGGAGATAGTTGATTCCATACTGTTGCGCGATGCGGATCTCGCCGACTTCCGCCACGGCAGTGCCCGTCGAAAGCCCGAATCCGAGCGTCAACAACCCGGCGAGCGTGGCAAATGACTTTCTCATCCTCACCTTCCTCCAACCAAGTCTCAGATCGCAACCGAAAGCGCTTCCCGCTCACGCATGTACTGAACGACGGCATCGCCTCCGTTATGGATATTCGCAGTCAAAGCGGCCACGACACGGCTCGTGCCCTTGCCGGCACTTTTCCACTCGCGCAGTCCGTCGACGATCGCCTGATGCTCGCGCATCGCGTCGCGCATCCGTTCCGCGGGAAATCCTTCGAGAGGCCGCGTGAACATGAGGCGATCGAACACGTTCGCGAGCATTGCGACGAGGAGGCCGTTTCCGGCTTGTCCGGCGATCCGTAAATGAAATGCCTTGTCGGCAAGCATGCCGAGACGCCGACGACTCGGGGAGTCGCCGAGCGACCGCCGATACGTCTCGTTGAGACGAACGACGTCGCGAACGAACGCATCGTCGGATCGCTCGAGTGCGCGCGGCACGACCTGCCCCTCGATGCAGACCCGGGCTTCGTAGAGCTGGCGGGCCTCGTTGGCGTCGATCGCCCGGACGATGAATCCGCGGTTTGGCAATGCGGCGACGAGCCCCTCCGTTTCCAGGAGGCGAAGGGCCTCCCGCACCGGCGTACGGCTCACGCCGACGTTCGATGCGAGCGTGTCGAGCGGAACCTTCTGACCCGGATGCAGCCGCTGCGCGAGCACCATTCGCTTGAATTCGCCCTGCACCCGGGCGATCGGGTCGGCGTGCGCGGGAAGCATCAGCCCGAACGGAAGATAAGGCAGGAGACGCTGGAAGTCCTGGCCGGACAGCTCGAGCAGTTGCTGCATATACAAAAGTATACAAAATGCGGCGTTGCGTGCGGGTTCTCGAGCACACGTAGCGCTCGCGCAGCCAGGTCGCGCCAAACGGTCAGTTCATGAACCGCAAGCGCGCGCGTAACGTTGGCGGCACGTTGACTGATGTCGGCGGCCTTGCAAGCCCCCTGCGGGGACGTACCGGACTGACAGTCGCCTATCCGGCACCGGCCCCCGCCGTTCCCGCGGGCAGTGCGTGCGCTTCGCTTTCGTGGTGAGCGCGACGCATCGGGCGCAACACGAACCACGCCATGAGCGCCGCGATTGCGTTCATCACCGCCGCCACGATGAACACGCCGTGCCACCCGCCGGTGGCGGCCGCAAGCACGCTCGACAATGGGACGAGGAGCGATGCCGTGCCCTTCGCCGTGTACAGGGCGCCCGCGTTCGCGGTGGCGAACTGCGTGCCGAACGTGTCCGTGCAGGTCGACGGAAAGAGGCTGTAGATCTCGCCCCACGCGAAAAAGACGACGCCGGTCAGGATGACGAAGAGCACCGGTTCGCGTCCGAGTTGCCATAGCGCCAGGATGCCGATCGCCTCGAGACCGAACGCGATCAGCATCGTTTTCTCGCGGCCGATCCGGTCCGACACCCAGCCGAAGAATGGCCGCGTGAATCCGTTCAGTATCCGATCGAGCGCGAGCGCGAACGTGAGCGCGGGAAGCGTTATGCCGATCAGGCTCACCGGAACGTCGGCCAGCTTGAAGTCTTTCGCGATGAGCGCCAGTTGCGCGGTCGCCATCAGTCCGCCCGCGCCGACGAGCACGAACATCACGTACATGACCCAGAAAACCGGCTCGCGAAGCATCTCGAGCGGACGGTAGTTGCGCGTTGTCTGGAGGATTTCGGGCGCGCGCGGGCGCTCGGCGACTTTTTTCGCGAGCGCCGGGCTCTGTGTACGACGCGGATCGGTCAAGCCGATCGACACGAGAATCACGACGAGACCTTGCGCAATGCCGAAGTACAGGAACGCGGTCTCGTATCCGCTCGACTTGATGATCGCCTGAATCGGGATGATCGTCAGCGCGGAGCCCGCGCCGAAGCCGGCCGCCGTGAGGCCTGCCGCCAACCCCCGGCGATCGGAGAACCACTTGAGCGCGTTTCCAACGCAGGTGCCGTAGACGGCGCCCGCGCCGATGCCGCCGATCGCGGCGGCGACATAAAGCATCGCGAGCGAGCTTGCGAACGAGTTCATGACCCACGCGATGCCGCAGAGTAGGCCGCCCACCATCACGACCGGCCGCGGTCCGAAGCGATCGACGAGATAGCCTTCGATCGGCACGAGCCACGTTTCGAAGAGCACGAAGATCGAGAACGCGACCTGGATCGCGGCGCGACCCCAATGGAATTTCGAGTCGATCGGGTTGACGAAAAGCGTCCACCCGTATTGCAGGTTCGCGATCATCGCCATGCAGACGATGCCGAGAAAGAGCTGCAGCCAGCGGTACGAAGCGGGTCGCGCGATGGCGGTTGACGCGATGGGTTGCGTGCTCATGGCCGTTCCTCGAAAGTGTGCGAACAGGGCGTCGAGTGCCAACGGTGACGCGGATTGCGGGATGCAGCAACGGCGGCGCGCGAACGAGGCGTGCCATCGTGCATCGGCCATGCGCCGACGCAACACTGCATCGCCCTAGTCTTGCTGCGCGCTGACAGAACACTGTCGATTCGCTGACACCGATCGCGGTTTGGCAGACAGCCGGGCGGCGTCATCGAGCATCGCGACTCGCACCGCATTGTCAGCATTTCGTCAGCCATTTGTCAGCGGCGTGAAAGATTGCGCGCATTTGTGTTGCGCGGCCGCATTCGAGCCTGACGACGTGAACGGCAAGGCCTTCGCGCCCGTTGCCGTCGCGTCGCTCGCGCGTCACCTTTGAGACAGGGCGGCGCGCTTTGCGCTTCCCGCCAAGAACGTCCAAGGAGGGGCAATGCGTTTTCGCACGATCCTGATATCGGCGGCAGTGGCGTCCTGCTTTACGCCTGCGGTGGCATGGGGCGACGACGTGAGCGACCTGAAGGCGCAAATGGAAGCGCTGCAGAAGCAGCTCAATGCCGTCAAGGGCCAGCTCGACCAACTGCAGCAGGAGAAGGCGCATGCGGCCGCTGCGCCGGCGCCGTCTGCAGCGCCGCTCATTCAGCTCAAGCCGGACGCCGGCGCCACGTTCTTGGTGCCGGGCGGGGGCGAGGTCCAGTTCTACGGCAATTTCGACGTGTCGTTCGATTACGCGACGAAGGGATTCAAGGCCGACTACGGCGAGAACGGCGGCGTTCCGCTGGGCAAGAACGGATGGGAACCCGCGATCTCCACGAACCTCTCGTATATCGGCGTGCGTGGACGGCATCCGTTGATGACCGATCTCGCATTCGTCTGGCAACTCGAGGGCGGCATCGAGATCTCGGCGACGCCCGGCACGCGCAACACGACGTCGAACAACAGCGACGCAGTCAATGGCGCGCTGTTCTCGCGCAACAGCTACATCGGATTCGCAGGTCCGGATTGGGGCGCAGCCAAGATCGGCAAGAACGAGACGCCGTACAAGACGTCGACCGATCGGCTGAACCCGTTCTCCGGGGAGCTCGGCGACTATCGCGTCATCATGGGCAACACCGGCGGGGACAACCGTGTCGAGTTCGGGCTGCGTGCGCCGCACGCGATCTGGTACGAGTCGCCAAGGTGGAGCGGATTCTCGTTCAACGCGATGTACGCGCCCGGGCAGAACCGCGACGACACGAGCGAGATCATTCCCTCGGCCGAACCCGATTGCTCCGGCGGCAACATCCCGGGCAGCGGCGCAACGCCCCCGTTCTGCAACGATGGGTCCTTCGGCGATCTGTGGAGCTTCAGTGCTGCCTACCAGACGAAGGAGCTCTACGTTACGGCTGCTTACGAGCTGCACAAGAACGTCAATCGCACGAGCGACCTCGCGAACCTCGACCCGCGCGATATCGCCGACGAGAGTGCGTTCAAGATCGGCGCGCAGTACGTGTTCCCGACCCACACGACCGTCAACGTCGCGTGGGAACGTACGAAGCGTTCGCTGCCCGAGGACCTGGAAAGCCAGAACGAGCGTGAGCGACCGAACGCCTGGTGGCTGGCGCTCACGCAGGCGATCACCGAGAAGGACACTGTCAGCTTCGGCTGGGCGCACGCGGGCAACACGAAGGGCGGCCTCGGTGTCCACAACACGCCCGACGACCAGACGACGTTCGACAATCGCGCCGACATGTACACGATCAATTGGCGGCACATCCTCGACAAGCACACGTCCTTCTATGCGGACTGGGCGCTGACCGTCAACCATGCCGATGCCCATTACGACCTTGGCGCCGGCGGACACGGCGTTACGGTGGATTGTCACGATGCGACGCCGATGGCCGCGTTCGACGCGACGACCGGCGGCGTCACGAACACCGGGCCGCATTGCTTCGCGGGCAACAAGCCGCAAGGCGTCTCGGTGGGCGTCAACTATCGTTTCTGACGTGCCGCTATACTGCTGCGAACCTTTCGTCGCGGCGCATGGCGCAATGGCTCTCCTCACCGCGCGCCCATCCTCCCGTGGGATTGCGCGGCGTCGTGCGGCAAACGTGGCGGCGGCAGGTCATCGCCGCCGCCACGCCCGCCTCGCATGATCGCGATTCATGGCCGAGCCTGGCGAGCGCGATGCACGCGAGAGAGGACGCCGTTTGCGCATTCTCGTTGTCGAAGACGATTCGCTGCTCGCCGAAAGCCTGATCCGCGCACTGCAGCAGCAGGGTTACGGCGTCGGGCACGCGCGGCGCGGGCATGATGCGGACGCGCTGCTTCGCGATCACCGTTACGACCTGCTGCTTCTCGACATCGGGCTGCCCGACGTCGACGGATTCGAGGTGCTGCGGCGCTTGCGAGCGCGCGCGGACCCGACGCCCGTGCTCGTCGTCACCGCCCGTGAGGAAGTCGACGAGCGCGTGCACGGTCTCGACCTCGGGGCCGACGACTACCTGACGAAGCCGTTCTCGCTGTCCGAGCTCGAGGCGCGCGTGCGTGCGCTGCTGCGGCGCGCGAAGCCTGCGGTCGCGTCGCGGATCTCGATCGGCGACCTGACGCTCGATCCCGCTGCGCGGCGGGCACGCATCCGCGAGCAGCCGGTCGATCTCACCGCCCGCGACTGGGCGCTGCTCGACGTCTTCCTCGCGCGACCCGGGCAGGCGCTCTCGAAGCTGACGATCGCGGACGCCGTATCGGAAGGCGCGCCGTCGATCACGCCGAATACCGTCGAGGTGTACGTTTCGCGGCTGCGCGCGAAGCTCGAGCCGGCCGGCATCGTCATCCGCACCGTGCGCGGCTTCGGCTACCTTTGGGAGCAACCCGAACATGCGCAACGACGCTGATGTCGGCAGCATCCAGGCGCGGCTGCTCCGCGCGCTGGCGGTGTCGTTCGTCGCGATCCTGATCCTCTGCGGCCTCGTGTCGTGGTTCGTCGCGGTGAGCGTCGCGAACGACGCCTACGACCACGCACTGCTCGATCCGATGATGGACATCGTGCAGAACGTGCGGCAGGGTCCGCAGGGTCCGGAGCTCACGCTGTCGACGCGCGAGCAGGAGGCGCTGCTCTTCGACGGATCCGACCGCGTCTTCTTCCAGGTGCGCGACGCCGGCGGACGCTGGTTCGCGGGTGGCGCGCGCGACCTGCCCGCGCCGCCCGAGCCGCTCGTCCAGCGCGAGCCGGTCTTCTACAACGCGAACGTCGCGAACAGCGCGCTGCGCATCGCGGCGATGCGGACGGACGACGGCTTCGAAGTCTACGTCGCGGAGACGACGAACAAGCGGGATCGTCTCGTGTGGGAAGTGATCCTCACCGGTCTCGTGCCGGCGGCGCTGGTCATTGCCACCGCCGTCGTGCTCGTCTGGTTCGGCGTGAGCCATGGGCTGTCGCCGCTGCGCAAGCTTCGCCACGATCTGCTGCAGCGCTCGCCGAACGATTTGCGCGCCGTGGACATCGCGCAGGCGCCGTCCGAAGTGCGGCCGGCGATCGTCGCGCTCAATCGACTTTTCCAGCGCATCCGCGAGACCAGCGATTCGCAGCGCCGCTTCCTCGCCGACGCCGCGCATCAGCTCCGAACGCCGCTTGCAGGCTTGCAGATGCAGCTCGAGCTCGAGCTGCGGGCTTCGCAATCGGCGTCGTTGCGCGAGACGCTCGCGAAAATGCGCGATGCGGTGCTGCGTACGGGGCGGCTGACGAACCGGCTCCTTGCGCTGGCGCGTGCCGAGCAGACGCTGCCCGATGCGCGTCAATTCGCGGTGGTCGATCTCGCGGCGCTCGCCGAGCGCGTCGGCGCGCAATGGATCGCGCCGGCGATCCACCGCAACATCGACTTCGGCTTCGATCTCGCCGCGGCGAACGTCGAGGGTGACGACAGTCTGCTGACCGAGATACTCGACAATCTGATCGACAACGCGCTTCGCTACACGCCGGCGGGCGGCACCGTCACGGTTCGGTGCGGAAGGGATGGCGCCGGCGCGTTCATCGGCGTCGAGGACAGCGGTGTCGGCATTCCCGAAGCCGAGCGTGGCAGCGTCTTCGAGCGCTTCTACCGCGGCGCGGCCGCGACCGGCGATGGCTGCGGATTGGGACTTGCGATCGTCAAGGAAGCCGCCGAGCGCCACGATGCAACGATCGCGATCTCCGTGCCACCGAGCGGCACCGGAACGTTCGTGCGCGTCCGGTTCACGCGATGCGTCGTGCACGACGCAAGTGCTGGCGGGAGGAGCGAGACGCGCCCGCCCGTCGACGCTGCGAATGCGCAATGCGACACGGCCAGCGTCGCGACGAGCGAGAGAACCGTCAACTGCGCGTCGGCACCTGCTGCACCTCCTCAGGCGGGCGCACGTTGCGGAAGAGCATCAGCAGCGTGAGGTCGTAGCCGATCTTGATCGCGCCGGCGAGCACGAGCGGCCATCCGAACGGAGAAAGACTCAACAGATATCCGGTCAGCAGCGGGCTGCCGGCGGCGGCCAGGCTGCGCGGAACGGCCGTTGCACTCGCGGCTGCCGGTCGCTCGGCCGGCGTGACGACCGCCATGACATAGGAGCTTCGCGTCGGCACGTCCATCTGCGACAGTGCGCTGCGCACGAGCAGCAGCGCGACCGCGACGTTCACGTCGCTGACGAACGGAATGGCCATCAGCGCCATGCTCGACGGAATGTGCGTGAACACCATCGTGTTGACCAACCCGAAGCGGCGCGCGAGCGGTGCGGCGACCAGGTACGACGCTCCGGCGAGCAGGCTGGTGCCGAAAAACAGCGCGCCGAGCGCCGCGGGCGCGAGCGCGAAACGCTGGACGAGCCACAGGCTCAGCATCGACTGCACGATGAGGCCGCCGGCAAAGGCATCCACGCTGAAGAGCGCTGCCAGCGTCAATACGATCCCGCGCGACTCGCGCAACGGCGCTTCGCGCGAAGCCTTGCCCGCGGCGTCGGCGCGAACGGGAAGGCGTCGGTACAGCATCCACGCCGCGAAACCCAGCGCTGCATAGAGCAGGAACATGCCTTGCAATCCGATCGTGGCGGGCGTGCCCAGCACATCCGTAAGCAGTTGCGGAACCCCTGCAAGCAGCGCGCCGATCGCGCCGCCGACCGCGCCGACCAGGCTGTAGCGCGCGAACGTGCCGGTGCGGCGCCTGGCGCTGACGGCGTCCGACAACACGGCGTGCTCGAGCGGCAGGAACACGCTCACGTCGCCGCTCGATGGATTGAGCGTTCCGACGAACGCCACGACGAGCAGCGGCCAGAAGCCGCGCACGCCGGCGAACG
>Ga0310810_10011196_pt1 | contig 10483 bp, 10 predicted proteins | sample NCmetagenome_FD_207641 | JGI IMG/M metagenome (GOLD analysis project Ga0310810, IMG submission 207641) | Soil microbial communities from experimental microcosm in Duke University, North Carolina, United States - NC | ecosystem: Engineered > Artificial ecosystem > Soil microcosm > Unclassified ... | reverse complement strand
GGCGGGGAGCGCCACGCGCGCCGCGTTGCGAAGATATCGCAGATGGAAGATGAAAATGACTGAACAGGAACGCATGGCGCGGACGTTGTCCGAAGTGGATCCGGAGATTGCTGACGCCATCCGCCAGGAGACCGAGCGCCAGAATTCGCACCTGGAATTGATCGCCAGCGAGAACTTCACCTCGCAGGCGATTCTGGAAGCCACCGGCAGTGTCTTCACCAATAAGTACGCGGAAGGCTATCCCGGCAAACGCTATTACGGCGGCTGCGAGTTCACCGATATCGTCGAGAATCTGGCGCGGGAGCGCGCCAAGAAGCTATTCCACGCCGAGTACGCCAATGTTCAGCCGCATTCGGGATCGCAGGCCAATGAAGCCGCCTACGCTAGCGTGTTGAGCCCGGGCGACGTGGTACTCGGACTGAATCTGGCGCACGGCGGGCACCTGACACACGGAAATCCGTTAAATTTTTCGGGCAAGACCTACAAGATCGTGCCGTATGGCGTGAGCCGTGACGATGAGCGCATCGATTACGACGAACTGGCGCGCCTGGCCACGGAGCATAAGCCCAAAATGATCATCGCGGGCGGCAGCGCCTATCCGCGCACGCTGGATTTCCCGCGCTTCCGTAAAATCACCGATAGTGTGGGCGCGCTGCTGCTGGTTGACATGGCGCACTTCTCGGGACTGGTTGCGGCGGGGCTGCATCCGAATCCCTGCGAGTGGGCCGATATCGTCACATCCACCACGCACAAAACGCTACGTGGTCCCCGCAGCGGGCTCATTCTCGCCAGAGAACAGTACGGCGCGGCTATCGACAAATCCTTGTTCCCGGGCGTGCAGGGCGGACCTCTGGTGCATGTGATCGCGGCCAAGGCGGTGTGCTTCCTCGAAGCGGCGACTCCTGAATTCGTGGCGTACTCGCGCCAGGTGGTGGCCAATGCGCGAACCTTGGCGGAAAGCCTGCAGGAGGCCGGATTCCGGATCGTCTCTGGCGGCACCGATACGCATCTGCTGCTAGCGGATGTATTCGCCAAAGGTATCCGCGGCAAGGATGCGCAAGCGGCGCTCGAGCGCGCCAACATCACGGCCAACCGCAACGCGATCCCGTTTGATCAGAATCCTCCGTTTAACCCCAGCGGGATGCGCTTCGGCAGTCCCGCGGTGACCACACGCGGTTTCCGCGAGGCTGAAATTCGCGAAGTCGCGCGGCTGATCGCCCAAGTTTTGGACAACATCCAAAGTAACGAGGTCATGAACGAAGTCCGCCGCGGCGTACGCGCCCTCACGGACCGTTTTCCTCTCTACGCCTGGAAGCTCACGCCCGCAGCCTTCCAATAAGGGGATCCATGCCGCGGCACATCGTCATCGACGTCCGCCGCCTGGGCGATTTCGGGATCGGAACCTACATCCGCAACCTAGTTCAAGCGCTGTCGCGTCTGGACAAGGAGAGCCGCTATACTCTGATCACCCTTCCCAAGGGCGCCGAGCACTTGGTGGACTTAGGGCCCAATTTCCACACGGCAGAATATCCCCGGCCCGATACGGATGTCATACAGAACCTCACGTTTCCCTTCTTCCTCCGCGGTCTTTATCCGGATTTAGTACATATTCCATTGAATTCCGTGCCCTACTGGATGCAGCGGCCCTATGTAGTTACCATCCACGACATGAGCAGCCTGCTCTATCCCGCGCGTGGCGATGTCCGCGGGGCGATGCACGAAGTTCGTTATCGGCGCGGAGCCGCCCGCGCGGAACGCATCATCGCCGTCTCTCATTCCACACGCCGTGACATCGAAAGCTTTATGCGTATTCCCAACGAGCGCATTCGCACGATCTACAGCGCTCCCGATCCGTCCTTCTCCGTGGATCCGCCAGACGCCAACCAAGACCAGCAAATACTGCAGCGCTACTCCATACAGCCGCCCTTCCTCCTCTACGCCGGAACGATCCGTCCCCAAAAGAATGTCCCACGGCTGGTGGAAGCGTTCGCCGTGATTCGCTCCGAGCTTGAAAACCATCCACTTTTAGGCAATCTAAAGCTGGTGATTATCGGAGACGAGCTCTCCCGCTATCCTGCCGTGCGGCGTGCCGTCGTGGCGACACGAGTGGAACCTTTCGTGCGGTTCCTGGGGTTCGTTCCATTAGAGACGCTGAAAGTTTTCTATCGCGCGGCGACTCTTTTCGCCTTTCCGTCGCTCTACGAGGGCTTCGGCCTGGCTCCGCTCGAAGCCATGGCATGTGGCACTCCGGTGGTGGCTTCCGATGTCCCCGCGCTGGTGGAAGCCGTGGGCGACGCGGCTGAGCTGGTCACCCCTGACAATCTTTTTGATGTGGCTCGCGGATTACGATCGGTGCTGCTGGATGAAGATCGGCGGCGGGAGTTGTCCAAGATCGGCCGCATCCGGGCACAGCGGTTCAATTGGAATGACACAGCTCGCGCTGTTTTGGACGTCTATCGGGAAATAACATTATAGATTTACAAAATAGCGTTTGACTTATTCCAGTACTCGACGTACTATTACCGTACACGTTCAGGAACACGACGGGTATACGTTCGTCGAAAGGAAGTTTGCATATGGAGTGGACGCGGTCAGAGACACTTGCTCTGGCCATGCCTCAGTGCACGCAATGCCGTGGATCGGGATTGCGTCTGGCGAGAAAGGGTGTGTTAGCACCCTGCAACTGCGTGCTGCGCTGTATTTTCCGGATCTGCTATGACCGGTTTGTAAAATGTGTGACCCAGGAGCGGCACTTAAGCCGCATCTCCCTGGAGCCCCAGGCGGGACGCCAGCGGACGAATACCTGGGGAAGGAAAGACGAGGAGTTCATTGCGGATTTCAGCCTGGTTTCGCGCAGGACCTTGAGCGAAGAGGAATATCGGCTTTTCCGATTCCACTTTCTGCTGGGCGCCGACTGGAAACTTTGCACTCGAAAGCTGGGAATCGATCGCGGAAATTTCTTTCATAGCGTTTATCGCATCGAGCAAAAGTTGGGGCGCATGTTCCGGGAACTGCAGCCCTATCCGCTGTTTCCCCTGGACGATTATTTCCGTGGGCCTTCGCGCCTGGTGCCGGCCTTCAGCCCGGTATCGCATCGGGAAACGCCCGTGCATCCACGATTACCGCTCATCGGGAAGACGGCCTGATCGGAGAAACGTGATCAGCGTCGTGCATTAAAGAAGCGCTGCATCAGCTCGGCGCATTGGGCGCCCAGCACGCCTTCTACAATCTGGACGCGGTGATTCAGGACGTCGGTGTCCGCCAGCTGGAATTTGCTGCGAACGCCGCCGAAACGAAGATCGCGCGCACCAAACACCAGGCGAGATACGCGCGCCGCTATCAGCGCACCCGCGCACATCACGCAGGGCTCCAGCGTCGCGTACATTGTGGCGCCTTCCAGCCGGTAATTGCCGGTCACGGCGGCCGCCTCGCGCAAGGCCAGAATTTCGGCATGCGCGGTCGGATCGCTGCGTGAAATCGGGGAATTTCGGCCGCGTCCGATCACGCGGCCGTCGAGAACTACCACTGCGCCGACCGGGACCTCCCCCCCGCGTTCGGCCTCCCTAGCCAGCTCCAGCGCCTCGCGAAGATAATCCTCGTCCGTCAAGTCTAGACCGGTATGCCTTCGATGATGGATTGCACCCCGGGCGTTGGGATGACGCGCTCCAGCCGAAAACCGGAGGCCTCAAACAAGGCGCGGAACTGGTGCTCGGTCCGCTCCATCCCGCCCGGCAGCACCAGCATTTCCAGGTCGACGATTTTGGAAATGGAAGGTTCGTTTCCCGCGGGAACCACCTGATCCACCACCAGCAGCCGGCCGCCGGTACGAATTCCCTTGCGGCAGTGGCCGAGGATCTTGATGCATTCCGGATCGTACCAGTCGTGGATGATGAACTTCATGATGTAGGCGTCGGCGCCGACTGGGACGGAATCGAAGAAGCTTCCCGTCTCCAGACTGCACCGGCTACCGAAACGCTCCAGAATACCCGCCTTCTTCGCGCCTTCGATCACGTGCGCCATGTCGAATAACGTCCCGCGTAGCTTCGGGGCCTGATCGAGAATAGCCGCCAGCAGGGTTCCGTGCCCTCCAGCAACATCCACGATGTGCTCAAAATGCGAGAAGTCGTAGCTCTGGAGTATGGCCGCGCTGTCCCCCTGCGAGAAATCCGTCATCGCGTTATTGAAGTTGACGGTTTTCTCCGGATTCCGCGCCATCCAGTCGAACATGCCCATGCCGTTTAGCTTGTAGGAGGCCGGCTTGCCCGTCTCGAGACACCACGGTAATTGCTCCCAGGAGCGGGTATGCCAGTCGTCGGTGAGCATCATCGCCACGTTCCGGACACAAGGCTTGGCGTTCGACCGCAGCGGCTCGGAAAGCGGGGTCTGGGCGAAGCGGCCGTCCTCCAGTTCGGTGAACACGCCCACGCTGGCGTTCGCCCGCAGCAGTCGGTACAGCGGCTGCTCTTGCGTTCCGGTAAGCGAAGCCAGATCTTTAGGGCTCTTGGGTCCGGATTCCAAATGATCGGCGATGCCAAAATGCGCGGCGGCGGAGATGGCGTTTGATACCCACTTTCCCAGGACCATTTGCAGTAAGGCGATGTGCGGCGGCGAAGCTTGTGCTGGTTGCGACATACGATTGATTATACGAGTCGCGATCACTCAAACAGCGGAAGCTGAGGATCGCGTGGCCATAACTCTGGTTCCGCTGAATCCGGCTTACGATCCAATCCGTGACGTTTCCCGACCTTCTCGATGCGCTCCTGAATCATCTCCGGATAAGCGCCGCGCAGATAGGCGGCGCGATCGTAGTGGTCGCGATACTTGCGCACCAGCTCTGGAAAGCGTTCCTCGAGAAACGGCAGGAACACCTGATACGCGCAGGGTTTCAAGAAAAGCACGTTCGCCCATAGCGCGGCCGCGCCCGCCTTCGCCGCCTCGCGAGCCAGCGCATCCAGACTCTGTTCGCTGTCATTGATGAGTGGCATTACGGGCGCGCAGCCCACCACGACCTTCAGCCCGGCATCTGCGAGCGTTCGCACTGCGCCAAGACGGAGATTCGGGCGAGGAGCCATCGGTTCGAGCAGCCGCGCGAGATCCACATCCACAGTGGTCACCGTCATCGAAACCCGCAGATAATGCCGCCGCGACACTTCTTTCAACAGCTCTATGTCGCGAGCGATGAGATCGGACTTGGTGGTGATCCCCAGGTGGAAGCCGGCGGTGCTTGCGAATACTTCAAGCGTCTTGCGCATGACACCGTACCGGCGTTCGGCGGGCTGATAGGGATCGGTCGCCGTGCCGAGCGCGATAGTTTCGCCGGGCTTGAGCGCGCCCAGCTCTTTCCGGAAGCGCGCCGCATCGAACTCCTTGGCGTAAATCTTGCGCTCAAACTGCAGCGGGTCGCGCAGTTCCATGAACTCATGGGTGTAGCGCGCGTAGCAGTACTTGCAGCCAAACTCACAGCCCCGATAGGGGTTCATGGTCCAGCGGAAAGGCAGGTGGGGACTGTCGCATCGGGCGAGATAGGAGCGGGCGGCCAGCTCGAAATATTCGACCCGCCGCTTGGGTTCGAGACGAGGCGCTTCCGCCGCCAGGCGGGCGATGCCGATTAACTTTTCCTCCGACGGCACCGCCCTAGATTCGCCTTTTATTCTCCTAATGTCAAGCTGGATAATTTCCCGCTATGTAGTTATGCAGATGCCTGATAGTCTGCTGCTGCGCGGTGATCACCCAGTTCACCAGATCGCCGATGGAGAGCATCCCCACGAGGCTGTCTCCCTCCAGCACCGGCAAGTGGCGGACGCGGCGGCCGGTCATGATGCGCATCGCCTCAGCCACCGTTTTTTCGGGGGTGACGAACAGGGCGGGCGTGGTCATGATCTCCCGGACCCGCGTATCCTGCGAACTACGGCCCTTGAGGATCACTTTGCGGGCATAGTCGCGCTCGGACAAAATGCCGGCGAGCTGACCTCCGATCAGAACCACCAGGCAACCCACCTGGCGTTCCGACATCAGCTCGATGGCGTGGTAAACGGTATCGTCCGGAGTCGTGGACCAAACCTGATTCCGGCCTTTGGTGCGAAGCAGCGAGCGAACCGGTTCATCGAAGCGGATCGCGTATTCTTGCAGGGCGGGGGCGGATTGCATGGAAAACCTCCCGCAGGCATGATGCTCCCACCTCGGGATAGAGTCAAGCCCCCCGCTGAATCTCGCAACCGCTCGCGGTTGCTATATACTGGCTCGCTGGAGTGAGACTGCTGATGACAAAACAGCTGATGACAAGACAATGCATCGCAACGATCGTGCTGCTGGCCGGATGTGCATGGGTCGCGTCGCCCTGGCAAGGCGGAGCACGGGACGCCAAGTCCGTGATCACCACCGCGACGAAGGCATTGGGCTCGGGGAATCTCAAAAGCATTGAGTACTCCGGTTCGGGCTACGATTTCACGTTGGGCCAAGCCCCGAATCCCAGCTCGCCGTGGCCCAGGTTTATCGACAAGAGCTACACGCGGCTGATCAGCCTGGACCCGCCGGCCTCGCGGATGCAGCGCGTGCGCATGCAAGGCGAGAAGCCTCCGCACGGCGGCGGGCTGCAGCCGGTCGTCGGCGAACAGCAGCAGAACCAGACGGTCGCGCCCGGCTCCCCTCAGGCTGCGACTCTGATGGATGACCTGATGATGTCGGTGCCTTATGGATTCCTCCAGGCAGCTTCGGCGGCGCCCGACACCAAGGTGACATCCAAGACCGTGGGAGGCAAGAAGTACACCGTCCTGACGTTCGCCGCGCTGAACAAAGCTCCGGCCAGCGGCTACCTGAACGATCAGGGAATTCTGGAGCGGGTGGAAACCAAGATCGACAACAACGTGCTGGGCGACATTCCGTTCGAAACAACGTTTGACGGCTACAAGGACTTCGGCGGCGTCAAGTTTCCCACCCACATTATTCAGAAACAGGGCGGCTATCCGGTTCTGGATCTCACCATCACGGACGCGAAGCCGAACGCGCCGGCGAGTTTCGAGCAGCAGGCCAAGGGGAAAGGCAGGGGCGGTCCGGCTCCCGGCGCAGCACCCGCGGCAACCGCCTCGGAGAAGCTCGGCGACGGCGTCTACCTGATTCTGGGCGGCTACGCGGCCATCGCCGTCGATATGACGGATCACATCGTTATCATCGAAGGTCCGCAGAACGATCAGCGCGCAGGCGCGATCATCGCCGAAGCCAAGCGGCTGATTCCGAACAAGCCGATCCGCTACGTGGTCAACACCCATGCGCATTTCGATCACGCCGGCGGCCTCCGGGCGTTCGTAGCCGAAGGCGCCACGGTCATCACGCAGGAACTCAACAAACCGTATTACCAGAAGATCTGGGCGAACCCGCATACTCTCAGCCCAGACAACCTGGCCAAGAATCCCAAGAAGCCCGTTTTCAAGACCGTCAAAGAAAAGATGGTTCTGACCGACGGCACGCACACCATCGAGCTGTATCACCAGACCAACTATGGGCATCACGACGGCATGCTGCTGGCATACCTGCCCAAGGAAAAGATCCTGCTCGAAGCGGACGGCTTCAATCCTCCGGCGCAGCAGGCGACGCAGACGCCGGCCAGCATCAGTCCTTACAATCAGAACCTGGTGGCCACCATCGAGCGATTGAAACTGGATGTGCAGCGCATTATTCCGGTCCACTTGCCGGGCGACAATCGCAAGGTGACCATGCAGGAGTTGCTGAGGACCATCGGAAAGGGTTGATCGGATGAAGCGCAATTTGTACGTAGGCGCGGCGTTCCTGGGAACGCTCGGCGGCCTGTGGATCGGGTCGAACGTAGTCGCTAAGAGCGCCGCAGGCGCGACCGTAAATGCCCCACGGTTTGAAGTCGATCCCCTGTGGCCCATGCCTCTACCGAACCACTGGATCCTGGGGCAGACCATCGGCGTGTCGGTGGACGCGCAGGATCATGTGTGGATCATCCATCGTGCCGGGTCGCTAGAAGCAGGCGAGGTGCACGCTACCACCAATCCGCCTACGGCCAAGTGCTGCGCGCCTGCGCCACCGGTTCTGGAATTCGATCCAGCGGGAAATCTGGTCAACTCCTGGGGCGGCAAGGGACAGGGCTATGATTGGCCGGATTCCAACCACGGCATCACCATCGACTACAAAGGCAATGTGTGGATCGGCGGGAATGGGCGCGGGGGCGGGCAGCTCGCCACGGCCAATGAAGGACAAGTTGGCGGCGTCCAGCCGTTCAACGACAACATGGTGCTGAAATTCACCAAGGCCGGAAAGTTTCTGATGCAGATCGGCAAGCCCGGCAAGAGCAAAGGCAGCAACGATACAGAGAATCTGCGGCTGCCGGCCAAGACCTTCGTCGATCCGCAGACCAATGAACTCTTCGTGGCGGATGGATACGGAAATCATCGCGTGATTGTGTTCGATGCCGAGACCGGCAAGTACAAGCGCCACTGGGGCGCCTACGGGAAAATGCCCAACGATGTCGATCAGGGACCCTACAAGCCGAATGATCCGCCGCCGCCGCAGTTTCGCAACCCGGTGCATTGCGCCGAGATCTCGGTCGATCGTCTGCTATATGTGTGCGACCGCGCCAACGATCGCATTCAGGTCTTCAAACCGGACGGAAGTTTCGTCAAGGAGATGTTCATCGAGAAGAACACGCTGGGATCGGGGTCAGTGTGGGACATCGCGTTTTCCAAAGATCCCGAGCAGAAATACATCTACCTGGCAGATGGCGAAAACGACCAGGTGCATATCATCGACCGGCAGTCCTTGCAGGTGCTGACCAGCTTCGGCGATGGCGGCCGGCAGCCGGGCGAATTTTACGGCGTCCACAGTATCGCGGTCGATTCCAAGGGCAACATCTACACCACCGAGACGTATCGCGGCCAGCGCGTGCAGAAATTCACTTACAAGGGTCTGGCTGCGGTTCCGAAAGAAAACCAGGGCGTGGTTTGGCCCAAAAAGTAGGGGACTTATGATCAAAAAAACAATACTGGGGATGACGGCTGCACTATTCATCCTGTCGGCGCAGCAGCCGACCTGTAACAAGTGCAACGCGAGTTACGTGAGCAGTGAGGAGATCCAGTCTTACCTGAAGCGTGCCCAGGACAATGGCCTCACCGATCAACAGACTCGCGCGGTCAGCATCGGTAAAGCCAACATCGGGATCGGCGTGGTCTATCGCGGCAAGCTGGACAAGCCCGCGAATAATTCCGTCGCCGAGCACGATCTGGTGAGCGAGGTGTATCACGTGCTCGACGGGTCGGCCACGCTGGTTACAGGTCCCGACATCGCCGACATGACGCGCAGGCCGGCCGATCTGCAAACGGTCCGGGAGTTCAACGGGCCGGGCAACGGCGGCTCGACAATACGCAACGGTGTGGCGCACCAGCTCAAGGCGGGCGACGTGATCGTGATTCCGGCGGGCACCGGGCACTGGTTCACCAAGATCGACGATCACATCCGCTATGTCATGGTGCGGATCGATCCAGACAAGGTGCTGCCCTTGAAGGATGAGGCCGCATCGCAGGCATATCTAAAGAGTCCGGTGACGAATGGCAAAGGGAAGAGCAAAGGAAACTAGCCGCGGCTGTTCCTATAATCCGCCACCGCCGCCAGCGCGAGAAAACTAATCGCGATTCCGGCCACGGCGTCGACCGCGTAGTGGTAGCGCCCATACACCGTCGCGATGGCCACGCAGAGTCCGAACGCAGCCATGCTCCATCCGATCCAGCGCTTCTCCGGAAGAGTTCCGAGCAGACCCCACGCCGCGGACAACGCCGAAGAAACATGCGCACTTGGAAAGACACTCGAATGGATGTCACCGTGCAAGGCGATCCATAGATTGAATCGCCGCAGGAAGCTGACGAAGTGCGGCAGATTCTCGCCGGGGAAAGCCGTACGAGGCGGCTCGGAAAGGAAATAAGGGAACAGAGCATACGCGCCCAGAGTGCCCGCCAAGTAGGCCAGCCAAAAGTGATTGATTCGGTCGCGCCGGCCGTTGGCGACCAGCGCCCACAGCGCCACCGGAGCGATGGCATACACCAGCGCGTAGATTAGCTCGAGGAAAAACGGCAACAACGGACCGGCGCTCTCGATGATCGCCCTGAGCCCGTAGTGGTCGAACAGCATGCGGTCCCAGACGATCCAGACTTGCTCCAGGTGGTGATCGCGAACCGCCGGGGTAAACCAGTTCATTTCCTCGAACGCGGCCAGTGTGAGCGGCAACGGCACCAGATCCCGGATCCAGGAATCCTTGCGCGCGAGCGTGATCAAGAGCGCGGCCACAGCCATCGCCACAATCAGGGGCTTCCAGGGAGAGATGAAAAACGGGGCGACTAGCGCCAGGTAGGCGAAATAGGCGAGCAGGAGCCACTCAGACGAGCGGAGGCGCGGCACGCCCTAATTTACGCTATTCGGCGGATGACCGTGAACGGAAGGGTCACAATGGCCCAAACCAGCTGCAGAACGCCGC
>Ga0310810_10011193_pt1 | contig 10484 bp, 7 predicted proteins | sample NCmetagenome_FD_207641 | JGI IMG/M metagenome (GOLD analysis project Ga0310810, IMG submission 207641) | Soil microbial communities from experimental microcosm in Duke University, North Carolina, United States - NC | ecosystem: Engineered > Artificial ecosystem > Soil microcosm > Unclassified ... | reverse complement strand
GGTCTTCAGTTTCAGCGCCCCACCAGCCGGTAAGATCCTGCCCATTGAATAGGGCGGTGAAGCCGGGCGGGGGCGTGCCGGCGGGATGTTTGCCAAAGAAAGCACAGGATGTTACGGCAAAAATCAGGAGGCTGGCGAAAATATGGAACCTGAAGCCCGAAATTCGAAAATCGAATGCTCCAGAGATCGGCGTACGCGGGTAAACGATTGGCTTTTGGCATTGGGGATTAGGGAATTCAGATTTCATAGGGGTTATGGCTAAGCAAGTCGACGCGGTTTCGCAATCCCGAAGTTTGTTTGTTACCGGTTTAGGATTGCGCGTCAGCGTTTTGGAGTGCGCCAGTGCCCTGGCGCTTTGAATCTGCGGGCGGCTATCCGAAAGGGCCAGAGCACTGACGCACTCCAAAACGCTGATAGACTCCAATCCTATATTTGTCCCGACATCAATCGCTGTTCCGCCTCCCGGTTCCCGACACCATGTTTCATACGCGTGACCGCGAGGCCTACGACTGGTGGATAGGCTTTATCGGCTTTCATGCGCGGTTCGACGTACTCAATAACCTCAAACAGGAGATGGTTGGCCTCGTTGTAAGGCAAGCTCGTGAGTTTCTCGATGTAGCGTGTCGCGCGGTCAATCAGCTTCAAATTGCTCGGCACAACCCAGATCATGAAGTTGCCCATCACGCGCCCGAGTCGCACCATCGTGCAGGTGGATAGCGCATTGAGCAACAGCTTCACTCCTACGCGCATTACTCCATTCAACAGAAACTCGGTCTTAGGCAAAGGCACCAAAACAGAGACGCATTCGCGATCCCAGGAGTTGATAAAATCGGCGACCGATTTAAGCGAGCCCTCATGTCCAAAATAAACGAGTCCGGTTCGAGTGCCGGATTTGCGGGCATTTTCAAGCTGCGTGCGCAAAAACCCGTTCGTCGATAATAACGAGGCCCTCTCCTCTTCTACCATAATGCCGATAGCCGAATCCGCTTTGCTCAACGGGCGATAAGGAAGACCATCAAGGCCAATTTTGAAGCGCATCAATTCGGGATAACCGATGCGGCGGATCGTCTCGATCGTTTGGGCTGACTGCTGTCCCCCTACCAGGCTACGTACCTCCTCAGCAGACCATTCGACGCAGCGTGGCTTGCGTTTGATGAGACGTTCCCAGGCAACCGCGCTTTCTGAATAAGGGATGCATAAGAATGCCCAGGATTCACTCGCGGTCGCATCGTCAAATTTGCGGAATGGCGGCGTGCAATAGGTCGGCGCCCGCTCCGTCGTGTCCGTTAATACATCGATCCCGAGACGGTCAGCGAAATAGGTGCTCCTCTGGCCGGCCCGATAGGTCACTTCCTCCAACGCAACCAGCCGGGTGAGTTGGGATAGCACGGGCGATGATTTCAGGAACGCGTGCATTTCAGCCAGGTTGCCAAGGAACTCCGCAGGCACGGCATGTGAATCCAGCGCGTAATGCCCTCGCGGTTCGAAGGATTTCATCAGGTCGCGCACGACCATTTCCAAGACGGTCACCAGCACTGCCAGTTGAATGCTGGTAGCTTGCATCCGGGTTGACCCGGTAATCGCCATCGGGCCGGTCGTGAGATTTATCTTTTCAATTCGCGGTTCCTCGATGACCTCGCGACTCCGCTTGACGTGCCGGCAGAGAATTTCGTCGGGATTATTGTAGACGAAATAGACCTTGGCGCCGGCTTCGACCCCTTTCCATGCGGTCCCAATAACAAACGACGTCTCGCCGCCCTCTGTGATTGCAAATACGACGTCTTTGTTGCAAACGCTCAGATCACTCAGCTGCTGTTTGCCGAACGCGGTGAAGTCTTCGAAGCCTTCGACGGCTTTGATTAGGGCAAAATCGCCGCCGGCCATCACCGCCAGGGCGCGTTCCTCCAGGTCCTGCGGTGGGGGCGAACAGCGCAAATCGCGTGCGCGCTGGCGCTGCCAAAAATCGCGCCAAATAGAAACCAGTTGAATGCTCAGCCTGCCCGTTGACCCGCAGCCGGTGAAAAAAAGCCGGCCTCCATTTATTAGGGCGTGCATCAGGCTGTCTTTGATGCTTTCGACGCGTCCCGATTGAATAAACGACCGGTAGGTTTTCATCACGTCCTCATCTGCCTGGAACAGCAGCGCCAATGCGGCGGCAATGTCGCGTTTGGCGACCTCACTTAGTTTCGTCGTCACCGAATGTGACGATTCGGTCGTCAGTCCGCCCAACTGAAACTGCTCGCTGATCTTGAGGAAGTCCTCCGATCGTTTCTGCGAAAGCTGGCTCATTGCGGGATATGAGACGTGTTGCTCTGGACTGTGCATGAAGCTTTGCCCCACGGTGGACGAGGGGTCAAGCGAAAGATCAACGAGGCGCGAGTGCCGGATTCCAGGAACAGAACGCCGGGTTCCACGGCCCTGTGGATCGAATCCGGCCTTATTTCGAGAATCTCAACACCCGGCGAGAGGAATCGCTGCCAATAACATGTGCTCCGCGCCCTGGGAGGAAAGCCGACTGCACATCAAATGGATCTCGCGCGCGGTCCATTGGCCAAACGAGGTTGCCGAAAATCGTTCTCCGGCTTTGGTGAGAATATCTGCTTCAAGGCGCCGCAGGTCCTTCAGCCGGCCCAAAGTAATGTGGCCATTAAATCGTTCTTCAGTTTTTTCTTTCGTGAACCTGGCTGTGACTTGTTCAACGGCCGAATGCAATTCCTGAAGTTGATTTCTATTATCCTGCACCCCGACCCACACGACCCGCGGCGCTTTGGCGCTGGGGAAAAACCCAAGGCCGCTGGCTCGCAATTCCAAAGGAGAAATGGACTCGCAAGTTGTGCGGAGCGAATCAATGAGTTGCTCCGCTAACGCTGCCTGCACATTTCCGAGGAACCGTAACGTCAGATGAAATTGGTCGGGTCTGGTCCACCGGGCGGAGATTCGAGGCAAGGCCTGACTCAAACATTTTTGTGCATTCGTTATTTCGGCTTTGACACTTTCGGGAACCGCGATGGCAACAAACAGACGGAGGCGCTCTTCAGATTGACTGCTGTGTTCCGCCATCGTCGTTGAGATCGACTCTGGTTTAGGGCAGGGGTTCGCCCCGAGCCGCGAGCAACAGCCGATACCACTCCTCGCGCGTTAGCTCCAATTGGTCCGCTTTGGCAGCATCTCGAATGCGCTCCGGGCTAATCGAGCCAACGATCGGCTGGATCTTGCTGGGGTGCTTCAGCAGCCAGGCCAGCGCCACGGCGACTCGGCTGGCTCCTCGTTCCTTTGCCAGGCCGTCCAGTGCCGCGAGAAACTTGTCCACTTGGTAAGTTTTCTGCGAAGGTAACAGCCGGCTGGCTCCGGCGCCGATCAGACCCGCCGCCAGCGGGCTCCAGGCCATCGGCGTGATCTTTTCAATCAGACATTGATCCAGCGTACCGTCGGTGAACGCATCTAGCTTGGCGAGGCTAATCTCGATTTGATGCACGACCAGCGGGAGCGAGCAAGCTACTTGAAGCGCTGTCACTAGACTGGGACGGAAATTACTGACTCCAAAATAGCGCACTTTGCCGGCAGCTTTTAAGTCGGTGAACGCCTTGGCTACCTCTTCCGGGTCGGCGAGGTAATCCGGCCGGTGCAGCATGTAGAGGTCAATTTGCTCGATGCCGAGCCGTTTCAAAGATTGTTCGCACGAGTAGCGGATGTGCTCGGCCGAAAAATCATAACGCTGTGGCGAACCCGGTTGCGGAGAGCCCGCCGGGCGAATACCACACTTGCTGGCAATCAGAACACGATCTCGCATCCCGCTGACTTCCTTGAGCACCGAACCCAGGATGCGCTCGGCCTCCCCGCCGCAATAAATGTCAGCGTTATCAAACAGCGTATAGCCCGCCTCATAAGCGGCCAGGATTGCTCTTTGACCGGCTGCCCGGTTCTCCCCCTTCACCTCAGCCGGATCCCACGTTCCTGCGACTCTCCAGCAGCCATAGGCCAGGCGGCTGCTGCGCAACGAGCTCACTCCCAACAGCATGGTTTGCATAGATTCTTGAATCCAGGCGCAGCCTAGAACTGCTCCGCGGTTTCTGCAAAGTGATTTTAAGATCCAAAACCGGCCGCTAATCCATGCACATAAAGACGGAAATAGACAATTGCAGACTTCTGGCACTCGTCCTGCCCGTGTTTGCGAGGTTGGTCGCTTGTTTTTCCGATATTTTGAGGCAAGCTGCGCCCGGTGAATCCGCTCGGAGCAACTCCACTTTTCCGAAGTCGCTATCTTATAGCAATAGCTGCTGGGTTGCTTTGGAGCGCAGCGTTCCCGCCCGTCGGCATAGCGGGGTTTGCGTGGATCGCCCCAGGTTTGATAATCGCCGGGGTGTTGGGCAAACAGGGCGCCGAGACCTTCCGGATCGGGTACGTCGCCGGACTGGCGCATTACCTCAGCATGTTGTACTGGTTATTGCTGATCCCCTATCGCTGGCATGGTCTGCCATTGGCGCCTGCCTTGGGCTGGATTGCGCTTAGTGCGTTTCTCTCGCTATACACTGGGACTTGGGTTTGGATGGTAGCAAGGATGCGAGGTCTCGAGATCAAAGTTCAGAAGCCAGAAGCCAAAGAGCATGGCTCAACCGTTAATGAAAGCAACAATCAGGAGCCTGGCGCGAGTCTGCAGTCTACCCGCGCTGGTTTAGTGTGCAATGACGACGAGAGATTGACCGGAATCTTGCCGAGAAGTTGGAGCGGAAGGACACTCTGGACTCTTTCCTGCGCTGCTGCCTGGGTTGCGCTCGAAATGTTCATCGCGCGAGTGTTCGGAGGCTTTCCCTGGGACCTGCTCGGCGTGTCGCAATACCGCATGGTTCCCTTGATTCAGATGGCGTCGGTTACAGGTGTTTATGGGATTTCTTTCCTGGTAGTATGGCTGTCGCTCTCATTGCTCTCGGCCGGCCTGATGATGATTCGCCGCCCAACGACACGCTCAATCTGGCTTGGGGAGATTTGTCTTCCGATTCTCGTCGTCGCGATCCTTTTCAATCTGGGTTTTCACCGACTCAACCACGTCGAGCCGCGCGGGCGAACCATTAGGGTCACACTTGTGCAGCCGAGCATTCCCCAGACCCTGATTTGGGACGCAAGCAAGAGCGCCGATCGGTTCCGCGAGTTGCTCCAACTCTCCGAGCAGGCGTTGACTAACCAAACGGATTTAATGATCTGGCCGGAAAGTGCCGTGCCCAAGCTGCTGCGCTATGATCAAGAAACCTTCGAAGCCACCACCGCGCTGGCGCGCCGGCATCATATCTGGCTCATCGTCGGCTCCGACGATGCCGAACCACGACGTGCTGCAAAAAACCCTGACGACGCAGATTACTTCAACAGCAGCTTTCTCATTAGCCCTGAGGGCAAGCTCGTAGAGCGGTATGTGAAACGCAATCTGGTCATTTTTGGCGAATATCTGCCGCTGCAATCCTGGCTCCCGTTTCTGAAATATTTTACCCCCATCGAAGGGGGCTTTACGCCAGGAACCCACGCCGCCCGATTTGAGCTGACCGATTTGCGAGTCCAAACACCCATCTTGATTTGTTTTGAAGACACCTTTCCACACTTGGCTCGCAAGGATGTGCGTCCCGAGACCAGTTTCCTGGTCAACATTACTAATGACGGTTGGTTTGATGAGAGCGCGGCGCAATGGCAGCAGGCTTTGACAGCTGTGTTTCGAACGGTCGAAAATGGGGTGCCGCTGGTGCGCTGCGCTAACAATGGCCTGACGTGTTGGATCGACGTCCAAGGCCGATTACGCGATGTGTTTCATGACGGCCGTGGTAGCGTCTACGGGAGTGGATACCTTTTAGCTGAAATTCCAATTCCCGCTCCAGGCCAAAGCCACGAGCTAACTTTCTATACTCGTCATGGTGATTGGTTTGGTTGGGGGTGTGTCGCGATCGGCGCGATCTCGTTAATTTGCAAGATGATCCGCGCTTGGCTTGGCTACAGCCACAGTAGCGCTGGGTACTCCCCTGCGAGTACAAGCGGTCTCCCGTCTGGTGTAAAAGAAGGCTGACGGGGCGCCGGGTTGACTCGCAGCGTGGACGCCCGCGTTACAGGGCCAGCTTCCTTGAAATTTTGCCCAGCCAAGCTAGAGTTTCTAATGTCTTTGACGCCTCACCACTGTTCTCGTAGCGTCTGAGTCTTCGAATCGACCATGATAGGGTTTATTGTAAAGAAAATTATCGGCTCTAAGAATGACCGCGAAGTTCGGCGGTTGCGCCCGTTGGTGGCCAACATCAACGCTTTGGAAGAGGAACTCCAAAAACAGCCAGAGGATGTTCTGCGCCAGAAGACCGCTGCCTGGAAAGAGGAGCTCTCAAAGATTGAGGATTATCAGGAGCTTGCGAGCCGAATGACCGAAATTCTGCCGGAAGCATTTGCGGTGGTTAAGAACGCCTGCCGGCGACTATGCGGGACGGAAATCATTGTTCGTGAGCATCCGCTCAAATGGGAGATGATCCCTTTTGATGTGCAGCTTATCGGCGGTTACGCGCTGCACTCGGGAAGGATCGCCGAAATGGCAACCGGCGAAGGCAAGACTCTCGTCGCTACGCTGCCGGTGTACCTGAACGCCTTGACCGGACGTGGTGTGCACGTCGTTACAGTCAATGATTATTTGGCAGCTCGCGATAGTGAATGGATGGGGGCAGTCTATAAATTCCTGGGTCTGAGTGTCGGTTGCATTCTTCACGACCAACCACCCAGTGTTCGGCGGGATCAATACGGTTGCGATATTACTTACGGCACCAACGCCGAATTTGGTTTCGATTACCTGCGCGACAACGGCATGGCGGCCCGCAAAGAGGAGCAAGTGCAGCGCGGCCACTACTATGCGATTGTTGATGAAGTCGACTCGATTCTGATCGATGAAGCGCGCACGCCCCTCATTATTAGCGGGCCGGCCGTCGTCACTTACGACGAGCAATACGCAAATTTCAAATCCCAGGTGGAGTCGATTTTCCAGGTCCAGGAACGCCTCTGCAACCGGTTCCTGTCCGAAGCCGAGGACCTGCTGCCCAAGCTCCATCCTGAGGATGGTTCGAATGTTCAGAATGCTGACGCGCTGGAACGCGAAATCGGCCTGTTGCTGTACCGTGTGAAGCTTGGCCAGCCCAAATCGCCGGGGCTGATGAAGCTGATGGAAAACCCAGAGAACTTGCGCCTGATGAACCAGGCGGAATTGCAACTGCATGCCGATCAGAAAAAGGTTGAGCTCTATGCGGAGAAGGAGCAGCTCTTCTTTGCAATTGACGAGAAGAGTCATGAGGCTGACCTGACCGAGAAGGGCCGCAATTATTTGAGCCCCAAAGACCCGGATGCGTTCATGCTGCCGGATCTGACGACTGCGCTCCACGAAATCGATGCCGGTCCCGAAGCCGATCCGCGAAAACGGCTTGAGGCCAAAACCAAACTGCAGCAGGAATTCGAGACTAAAGCGCAACGGATTCACGCCATTTCCCAGCTGCTCAAGGCCTACTGTCTTTACGAGAAGGACGTGCAGTATGTGGTGCAGGACAACAAGGTGATCATCGTTGATGAGAACACTGGTCGGCTAATGACCGGCCGAAGATGGAGTGACGGCCTTCACCAGGCGGTTGAGGCAAAAGAAGGCGTCACGATCGAACGCGAGACGCAGACCCTGGCCACCATTACGATCCAGAATTACTTCCGGCTTTATAAGAAACTCGCCGGCATGACCGGCACCGCCGAAACTGAGGCTTCCGAATTCCTCGACATTTATAAACTGGGTGTGCTGGTCATCCCGACCAATCGCCCGGTTGCCCGCAAGGACTCTAACGACTCGGTGTATAAGACAAAACGCGAGAAGTACAATGCCGTCCTGAAGGAAATCAAAGAGATCCATGGCCAGGGCCGGCCGATTCTCGTCGGCACGATCTCCGTCGAGGTCAGCGAACATCTCTCCCGCATGCTAAAGCGAGAGGGAATCATCCATTCCGTATTGAACGCCAAATATCACCAGCAGGAAGCCGAGATTGTTACTCGAGCTGGTCAGCGAGGCGCGGTTACAATCGCCACGAATATGGCGGGCCGCGGCACCGACATTAAATTGGGCGTCGGAGTCGCCGAAGCCGGAGGATTGCATGTGATTGGCACCGAGCGCCATGAGGCCCGCCGCATTGACCGCCAGCTGCGCGGCCGTTGTGCCCGTCAGGGCGACCCGGGTTCTTCACACTTCTTTATCGGTCTCGAAGACGACTTGATGCGCCTTTTCGGGTCCGACAAAATTGTCAAGTACATGGAACGAATGGGGCTCGAGGAGGGACAGGAACTCGAGCATCCGCTGCTTAACCGCTCGATCGAACAGGCCCAAAAACGCGTCGAACAGCACAATTTCCAAATCCGTAAACGGACGCTGGAATACGACGACGTGATGAACAAGCAGCGCGAGGTCATTTATGGCTTCCGCAATGAGATTATCCATGCGGCCGATGTCCGCGATCGTCTGATGGACATCATGGAGGAAGTCGTCATCCAGAAAGTTGAAGAGTTTACGAACGCTGAATCGGATTTCAATGAGTGGAAACTGCGGTCTTTGTCCGATTGGGTTAATCTTAATTTCCCGCTGGGAATGCCGGAAGGCGAAATCATTAAGGCTGCCGAATCCGGCCACGAATCGCCTGTGCCGGGATCCGTTTTTGACGGACTGACCCCCGCGCAATTCGCGGTTTGCAACTTTATTTCGGAGAGCGTTCGCAAAGCGTACGAACTGAAGGTCAGTTTTGAGAATCCCGATGCCCTCAAAGAGGTCGAGCGCTACACGATCCTTAGCGCCATCGACAAACTCTGGCAGGAACACCTTTATGAGATGGACAGCCTGCGCTATAGCATTGGCCTGCGAGGGTATGGCCAGCGCGACCCTTTAATTGAATACAAAGCCGAAGCCTTCGGGCTGTTTGAAGACCTCATGGTCAACATCAAAACTGAGATTTGCCATAATATCTTCCGCAGCGCCTCCAGTTTGATGGCATTTGAGAACTTCCTGCGCAATGTCCCCCAGCGCACCACTCACCAATCCACCAGCGCGTTTGGCGGCAGCAGCACGACAAGCGATTCCAACGCGGCGCCAGCTTCTCGCAACGGTCCGCCGCAAGGCAGCGACATTGTCACAGAAGCCGCAGCAGCTGTTGAAAAGGCTAAACCGGTTCGTTCCGGTCCGAAGGTGGGTCGCAACGATCCTTGTCCCTGCAAGAGCGGCAAGAAGTACAAGCACTGCTGCGGGAAGAATTAATCGTATTGGAGATTCTTTAGGGCACCCGCTCAGTTCCTTACCAAATGGGCGCGAACCAGCCGATCAATAATTAAGCCGGCGAACTCGTGTTCCCCGGAATAGAACCAGCCCAGGTGTTGGCCACAATTATCGCATTGGCAATAGGACCATGCGTGTCCAGCAAACCAGGTATTCTCGAGCGTGGGAACTCCGTTCGGATGACATCCGACCGTCGTCGAAAAAGTCAAAATCTCGAAACGAATGCCCGCTGGGTTGGCAAACGTGAAATGATCCTTGCCGCAGTACTTGAAACGATCCCGTTCGTTGGCGACGCGGCTAAGACACCAGGCGCAGAGCCAGTCGCCTTCGGCATCACCAATCGCCACGGCCGTGCGAGTATCGGCAATCGGCTCGGCTATTAGCGGCATTACCAGTTCTATTTCGTCTGCAGCGAAGGGCATCACAATCAGCCTGCTGTCAATTTGGCTTTGATAGACGATTACGCAACCCGCCGAAGCCATTCCCGCAGGTATTTTAGACCACCAGTGCGATTTAGCGCGTTTTACGCTGCCTGGGCAAGCTTGTCCAGGTTGGACAGGATTGTTTTTTTGCTGGTTGCGCCAATAGTCTGGGTCCGCACCTCACCACCAATAAAGTAGAGCAAAGCGGGAATCGATTGGATCCCAAAGCGGACCGCCAATTCCGGATTGGCATCGACGTTCACCTTGGCAACTTTCGCGCGTCCGCTTTGTTCACGGGCAACCTCGTCCAGCACCGGCGCGAGCATCTTGCAAGGGCCGCACCATTCAGCCCAAAAATCAACGAGGACCGGCTGGGGGGATTGTAGCACTTCAGCTTCAAAATTGGCTGGAGTCAGTTCGATAATCGAGTTCATATTAAATGTAATAAATGTTATTACATTAATCCCTCCTCTTAGCCGCTACGTCAAGGAGTCACCCCCACTTCATCAGGCGACCGTTGCAAACACCGCGTGGCTGGTCTAAATTTGGGCGAACTCCAACAAATATGAACCGGATTATCGTTCTCCTCGGGACTCTTTTTGCCATAACCGCATCGGCTCAGGATTGGGCAAAAGCGCGTTTGGAAAAATCACCACGTCACCTTGAATGGGTTAAGGTCAAGCAGGGCGATCGCACGCTCAACTGTTTCATCGCCTTTCCCGAAGTTAAGGAAAAGGCTACTGCGGTAGTGGTCATTCATGAGA
>Ga0310810_10011192_pt1 | contig 10484 bp, 7 predicted proteins | sample NCmetagenome_FD_207641 | JGI IMG/M metagenome (GOLD analysis project Ga0310810, IMG submission 207641) | Soil microbial communities from experimental microcosm in Duke University, North Carolina, United States - NC | ecosystem: Engineered > Artificial ecosystem > Soil microcosm > Unclassified ... | reverse complement strand
TTTGTCAATCCGGAGTTGGGCGGCGGAGTGGCCACGTCTTCTATCATGTATCTCCTGATCGGCCTGGCCATGGGCGTGTGCCTGCACCGCTTCAAGATGCCGCTGCCGCTCGCCACGCTGGTTTTCGTGCCGCTTGTGGGCGTGAGCATCTGGTACGGCCAGTCGTTTCCCACGGTGATCCCGGCCATGGGCCCGCTCTCGCCGCAGCAAATCTGGAACGTCATCCTTCTCGTGTACTGCCTGATCGCGTCCGTCACGCCCGTGTGGCTTCTCCTCCAGCCGCGCGGCTATCTCGGCGGCTTCTTTTTGTACGCGACGCTTGCCGCGGGCGTCCTCGGACTTTTTATCGGAGGCGAGAAAATCGCGTATCCCGCTTTCCTGGGTTTCACGGCGCCCAACGGCCTTCCTTTGTTTCCGCTGCTGTTCGTCACCGTGGCCTGCGGCGCCTGCTCCGGATTTCACGGCATCGTCTGCTCCGGTACCACGTCCAAGCAGATCGCCAAAGAACCCGACTGCCAGATGGTGGGCTACGGCGGCATGCTGCTCGAAGCGCTGGTGGCCTTCATCGCGCTTGCCACGGTCATGATTCTGGCCAAGGGCAGCGAGCTGACCGGCGCTTCGCCGGACCGCATCTACGCCGAAGGCCTGAGCCGTTTCGTGCAGCATCTCGGCATTCCGCGCGAATTCGCGCGTTCGTTCACGCTCCTCGCGTTCACGACTTTCATCTACGATACGCTGGACGTGGCCACGCGCCTGACGCGCCATCTTTTTCAGGAGCTCACGGGCTGGAAAGGCTGGTCCGGACGCATCGGCGCCACGGTGGTCAGCCTTGTCGCGCCGCTTATTTGCGTGTCGCTGACCATGACGGACGCGGCAGGGCACGTCATTCCCGCGTGGAAAATTTTCTGGACCATCTTCGGCACCTCCAACCAGCTTCTCGCCGCGCTGACGCTGATGATCCTCTCGGCCTGGCTTCTTCGCTCGGGCAAGCGCGCGACGCCGATCCTGCTGCCCATGTTTTTCATGATGGCCGTCACGGTCTGCGCGCTGGCCACCATGATCGTCCCGGCCCTTGCGGCGGGCAAGGTGGATCTCGTGACGCTTATCGCGATTTCGCTGCTGGTCCTCGCCGTCCTCCTCATCGTAGAGGCGGTCAAAAGCGGCCGTCCGGAAATCAAATATTCGGTCAATAACCCATGACGCCGCGCGTCTTAAAATCCGTCGACCGTCCCCGCGAGCTCCATTGGTTCCATGCCGGCGCCATGCTGTACGGCGACTGGGGAACGAGCAAGGCCTACGTGCTCGGGATCGCGTTTGCGCTCGCGGGTCACGCATCCTGGTTTTTTCTCGGCATCATGTCCGCGCTGACCGCGCTCGTCGGTGTCTGCTACATGATCATCTGCCACATCTATCCCGACGGCGGAGGCGTCTATTCTTCCGTCAAGCACCGTTCCCAGATCCTGGCCGTGATCGGCGCGTTCCTGCTCGTCGCCGATTATGTGGTGACCGCGTCCCTCAGCGCGCTCGACGCATTCCACTATTTCAATTTCCCGCATCCGGAAAAATGGGCTGTGTTCTCCATCCTCCTGATTGGCGCCATCAACTGGCTGGGCCCCAAAAAAGGCGGGAACATTGCCGCGGTCATCGCAGTCTTTGCGTCTGCTGCCGCCGCTATTTTATTCGTGTCCACACTGCCGCATCTGCCCAGCGTGCAGCTCACGATGCCCAAAGGCGGGCTTCCGGAAAACTGGTCGATTTTCGTGGGTATCGTGCTGGCGCTTTCGGGCGTGGAGGCCGTGGCGAACATGACCGGCATCATGGTGCAGCCCGTCGAAAAAACTTCCCGTAACGCAATTTTGCCTGTCCTTCTCGAGGTCACCGTCCTGACTTTCCTTCTGGGGCTTGCCATGAATGCGGTGCCGGGCCTCACCAACCACACCGAAGACATGCTGCGCGCTCTGGGCGACCACTACATCGGGCGCTGGTACGGCGCGCTCATTTCCCTCATCTTCGGCTTCCTGCTTTTGTCGGCCGCAAATACGGCCGTGGCATCGCTGGTTTCCATGCAGTTTTTGATGGCTAAAGACCGCGAGCTGCCGTACGCCTTTACGAAGCTCAATAATTTTGGCATGCCCACGATTCCGCTGCTCGTCGCGACCGCCGTACCAATTCTGGTGCTCGTCTTCGAACATGAAGTCCTACACCTGGCGGCGCTATACGCCATCGGCGTGGTAGGCGCCATCACCATGAATATTGGTTCCTGCGCCACGAACTTCAAATTGCCGCTGAAAAAAATCGAACGCGGGCTGCTTTTTGTGGCGGCTGTCATTCTTATTTTTATCGAAGTGACGATCATTTTCCAGAAGCACAATGCCTTCATTTTCGTGCTTTCGGTCCTGAGCACGGGCCTTGCGTTGCGTTACATGACACGCTATTTTTCCCCGCCGCCGGAGATCGAGATTCCGGACTTCAACGTCCTCACCGTTTCCGAAGCCAAGGAAATTTCCGCGCTTTACCGCAGCACTTCGCTTGTGGCCCTGCGAAGCGTGAACAAGCTGCTGCTGAAAGAGGCGTCGCTGCGCTGCCGGGCGCTGGGGGAGAATGCGGTTTACATCGGTTACGTCGAGGAAAGTCCGAAGATGATCGAGTTTTCGGATGCTGTGGAGCCCTCGCCCGAGTCGCTGAAGCTTCTCGGTGAGGCGCAAAAGGAAATGGAAGTGCTCGGCATTATGGGGCTTCCGATCTGGCAGTTCGGGGCAGACCCGGGCCATTTGATTGCCAAAGCCGCACGGGAACTCGAAGTGAACACGCTCATGATCGGAACGACGAAACGCAATGCTCTCACCAACGTGCTGCGCGGGGACATGCTGCAGCGGCTGAATCATTTGCTTCCCAAGAAATGCCACCTCGTCATCGTCGGATAGCCGAAAACTTCCGGGGCCATGGATAAAAAAACGGCGCTTGTATGGTATCGCAGAGACTTGCGCATGGCGGACAATCCCGCGCTTGTCGAAGCGGCTCGCCTGGGCCTTGCGGTTGTTCCCGTTTTCATCTGGGCGCCCGAAGAGGAAGGGGATTGGGCGCCCGGCGGCGCGGCCCGGGTCTGGCTGCACGAATCCCTGAAAAGTCTGCAAATGACCCTGAAGGAGCGCGGCCTCACGCTCCTGATCAAGAAAGGGCCCAGCCTCGAGACTTTGCTGCGGACGGCCAAGGAATGCGGCGCGGAAGCGGTGTTCTGGAACCGCTGCTACGAGCCGGCGCTGATCGAGCGCGACAAAGCCGTCAAAGCCGAGCTGCAGGCAAAAAAAATCGAGGCTAAAAGCTTTTCGGCATCGCTTCTTTTCGAGCCGTGGGAAATCAAAACCCAGCAGGGCACGCCGTACAAGGTTTTCACCCCATTCTGGAACCAGCTCCTCGCTAAGCCGGAAATTTCCAAGCCGCTGGAAGAGCCTAAGCTTAAGCCCGCGGCCTCCGCGGGCAACGGCCTCAAGATCGAGGCTTTGGAGCTGCTGCCTTCCATTCCCTGGGACAAAGGCATTCGCAAAGCCTGGACGCCGGGCGAATCCCGCGCACTGCAAGCCTTGGAAAAATTTTCCTCGGGGCCTGTGAACGCCTACGAAACCGGCCGCGACCGTCCTGACGAAACGGGGACCTCGCGCCTTTCCCCGCATCTTCATTTCGGCGAGATCAGTCCCCGTCAGATCTGGCATGCGCTGAGAAAAAACAAGAAAGGCCTGGTCTACCTGCGCCAGATTGCGTGGCGCGAATTCGCATACCATCTTCTTTATCATTTTCCCCATACGCCGCGTGATTGCATGCGTCCCGAATTCCGGGCTTTTCCCTGGGAACGCAATGCGCGCCTTCTGAAGGCCTGGCAAAAGGGCGGCACGGGTTATCCCATCGTAGACGCGGGCATGCGCGAACTTTGGGCCACGGGATGGATGCATAATCGCGTCCGCATGATCGCGGCGTCTTTTCTGGTCAAGGATCTTCTGGTCCGCTGGCAGGAAGGCGCGGCCTGGTTCTGGGACACGCTGGTGGACGCAGACCTTGCGAACAATACGCTGGGATGGCAATGGGTGGGCGGCTGCGGCGCGGACGCGGCGCCGTATTTCCGCATTTTCAATCCTGTGTCGCAGGGCAAGAAATTTGATCCCCAAGGCGTTTACGTTCGCCGGTGGGTTCCCGAGCTTGCGGGACTGGACGATAAGTGGATCCACGAACCTTGGAAAGCGCCGGCCGAAGTCCTGGAAAAGGCGGGCGTGAAATTAGGGCGCGATTATCCCGAGCCGGGGGTCGACCATGAAGCCGCGCGGCGCCGCGCGCTCATGGCCTACGAAAAAATAAAGAGCGGAAAAAATCAGACGAGATAGCAGTCGAGGAGACGTGTGCGGTCCTTACGGGGATCGTCGCCGATCATGATGGCCTGCCCGGCCTTGGCCCCGGCCTTGCGCAGCGCGAACTTGAAAATAGCGGCATGGGGTTTTTCCACACCCGCTTCTTCTGATGTCACGATAAAATCAACAAGGCCCTCCAGCTTTAATTTTTTTACTTTCTCCAGCTGCCAGGCGGCCGTCATGTCTGTCACGATAACGATCGGCGTCCCTTTTTTCCGAAGCCGGAGGAGGAGCGGGCGCACCCACGGCCGGATTTTCATCCGGTCCATGTAAGCCTTCCAGTAAGCCCTGTCCAGATCAAGGGCGAGCGTGGAACGTCCGGCGCCGGTCTCTTCCAGCATCCTTTTGAAATAAAGCAGCCTCGAATGCGAGGCTGCCTGGCCGCGCGTTGTTTTTTTGACCTCCGCCCGCGCCCGGACGTAAAGCCGGCGGAAATCGGAAAAAGAAATCCGGCGCACTTTCGCGGCGTACAGCCCGTGCGACTTCTTCAGCGCCGCCGCATGGCAGGGAGCGAACTCATACAGCGTGTTGTCCAGGTCGAGAAGGACGGCTTTGCAGGAAAGCGCGCGGCGGGCGAATTCTTTTATCGCCATAAGTCCGGCCTCTTCGTGCAGACCGCGTCGACGTCCATGCCGGCCAGCTGCTTTTTGAATTCGAGGATGCGGTCCAGCGAATGCTTTTGCAGTTCGGGCGAGACCAGGCAGATCTTGAAATTCTTTTTCAGCGTGTCGAAGACCGGCCGTGTCAGCGGCAGGTTCTGGAAGCAGTCGACCCAGACCCAGTCCACGAGCCCAGCCACCGCGAGGCATTGCTCGATGGGCTCGTATTCGGAGAAGCGGACCGCGATGCTTTTTTTGCCTTTGCGCGCCAGTTTGACCAGGGCGGGAAAGGAGAGGTCCAGGAAAAAGTAATCCCGAACTTTGTACTTTTTCAGCAGTTCGAGCGCCGGTTCTTCCAGGCCCTCGGCTTTGACGTTCACGATCATGAGAGCGTGCGCGTACGACTTCAAGAACGTCTCGAATTCCAGGCCCCCGGCAAACGGATCGTGGTGCAGGATCAGCTTGCTGCCTTCGGAACGCAGATCGAGCTCGACGCCCATGTCGGCCGGGACGGTTTTCAATTCTTCGAGGGTGTTGATGCGGTGCCGGATGTAAAGCATCAGGCCGCCTTTCGTTGGAGTTGCGAGCGCAGTTCGAAAATGTACGCGAAAGAACGTTTCATGAGCTTCCATCGCACGGGCCAGGAGGAACCGCTTCCGCCTTTGGCCTCGCCGTGAAGCCTTTCCTCGAAAAAAACGGGGATCGAAATAATTTTATACCCTTTTTTTTCGGCCATGTACAGGACGTAGAGGTCGAGCGAGAAATCATGCGGTGGATTTTCCAGCTCGCCCAGAAAAAGCCGCGGGAAAAGCTTGGGCTGCGCGTTGACTTCTTCCACGGCGAAGCCGAGCGCGAGTCCCGCCAGCACCTGCATGCCCCAGGAGAAAAATTTTTCCGAAGGCTTGCGGCCGCGGCGGTGGCCTTTGACGAGGACTTTCTGCGTTTCCCGCGCCGCCGCGCGGTAAGCGTCGTAAGCTTTCAGCACGTCCGAGGGATCGGCCTGCAGGTCGGCATGGGTCCAGGCCAGGACCTGGCCGCGCGCTTCCCGCAGACCGCAAAGGATGCCGAACCCATAGCCCTGGTTTTCGGGGACGACGGCCTTCCTCACGAAGGCATGGCGGCTCACGGCCGCGTCGAGCGCCGCTCCTGTCCCGTCCTTGGATCCATTGTCCACGAAAACCACCTCCACACCGGAACGTCCGGCTAGCGCGGAGGCGAAACGCTCCACGAGCCGCGGCACGTTTTTTTCTTCGTTATAGCAGGGGACGACGATGGAAAGTTCCGGCGCGTCAGGCATGGGCGGTCTTTGCTCCCGCGTAAGGATGGAACCAGGCCTGCGAAAAAAAACGCTGCCAGTATTCGTAGGTGCGCAGATCGTCCGGCGTTCCCCAGCCGACATGTTTCTCGGCCTCGAATACTTTGACTTTATGGCCGGCGCGCACCGCATGGTTCATCGCCTGGTCGATGTAGAATTCGTTATTCACGCGGTCGTCTTCCCGGATCATCTGCTCCGCGGCCGCGAAGAAAATTCCGGCGCGGCGAAACCAGAACGCGCCGCTTATCGCGTGTCGCAAGGCCGGATCGCCTTCCAGCGGGACTTTGACCGAAACGCGCCGCACGGCTCCGGCGCCGCCGGTTTCCACCCAGCCATAGGCCTTGGGGTTCCGGCGCACAGGCGGGTAATGACGATAAGTGAAGATGAGGGCGTCTGTGCCGGAACCTTCGGCCGTCATGGAATCGAATTTGCCCTGGTCCAGGATAAGGCCGTGATCGCAGGCGCCGATGAGGAGCGGTTCGTCCTCGGGCACGAGCCCTTTGGCCAGGAGCGCGGTCGCGGCCTGGCCTTCGGTCAGCCGGTCGATCCAGAGAAAACGGGCGCCGGGAAAATATTTTTTGATTTCCGGTTCCACGCGTCCGGGTTCGTTCGTGCCCTCGCGGCGCGAAAGGAAAAAATACCGGTCACCGGGCGGCAAGGCCTGGGCGGCACAAACGGCCATGGGCTTTCCGTCTACGGGGATGAGCGGCTTGGGCAGCGTGTAGCCCGCGTCCGAAAAACGCTTTCCCGCTCCGGCCATGAGCGTGAGGACATTCATCCGGTGCGTCGCGGCCGGCGCGCCGGGCCTCGCCTTGGCGCGGAAGATGTCGGACCAGTAATTGTATTCTTCCATGTCTTCCGGCGTTCCCCACTGGAGCATGAACGGGATTTCGTAGATGAAAATTTTCAGGCCCATGTCTTTCATCACCTGGTAGAGCTGGCTTACGTAAAACTCGCCGTTAATTTTCCAATCCGGGTGCTTTTCGATTTCCCGGCACGCTTTTTTGAGGATGCCCGCGTTTTTGAAATAGTAAGTGCCGGAGCTGGTCCAGTCTTTCATCTTGTCGCCGTGCCAGGTGTGCTTTTCCTGGATGGCTTTCATCCAAAGCCCTTCGGCGTCGAGCGTCGCATACAGGTTCGGACCCACCAGATGCGGATGAAAGCCGCGGTAGCACACGACCGCGCCGTCGCAGCCGTTGGCCGCCACGGTCTTTTTGAAATCCTGGTAATCCCAGGCCCAGGAAAAATCGCAGTAATTGACGATGACCGGCTCCTGGTCCAGCGCGTGGGGAAACATATTGCGAAGCACGCCGATGGGCCCGGCCTTGTGGTAAGGCATGGAAACAACCGAGGCGCGGGGCGCGAGGCGCTGGAGCACTTCGCCGAGCTGCGTGTGCTTGAGATGGTCTTCGTTCACGCCGAACACAAAGTCGTCCTCGAACGAAAAATTATGGATGATGTGCTCGATGACGGGCATGCCTTCGACGGGAAGGAGCGGCTTCGGCGTGGTGATGCCGGCGGCCAGAAAGCGTTTTCCGAGGCCGGCCATGGGAATCATGATCTTCATGGCTTATCTTTCCAAAGGTCCTGCCGGTATTTTTCTTCTTCCATCTGCAGGAGAAATTGCGCGTCCTGCTCCGCGAGGGCCTTGAGCGACCATCCCCTGGTCTTGACGCGCGCCGCGACTTCCGCGGCAAAAGCCTCGAGCTCCGAGAGTGCCTGCCTCTGTTTGGGGGAAAGCGTTTTCCTGTCCAGGTTGAAGAAGACCACATGATCGGGCGTCAGGTAGCCAGCGGCCGTTGTTTTTTCGGCCGCAGCTTTGGCCGCGGGCAGCGCCTTTTCGCAGCGCTCGATGGCCTGGCTGTGCAGCTGCATGCAGCGCTCTTTGGTTTCTGCAGCGGCGAAAAGCCCGTGATTTTCGAGGAAGAGGACTTTGTCCTGCGGCGGCGGCGTCAGGGCGGCCAGCGTCTCTCTCACCTTCAGAAACAGCTGCAGTCCGGGAGTGGCATAGTCCACCCAAATAAAATGGCTTTCCGGGAAGATTTTGCGGAATTCTTTTTTTCCTTCCTGCGAACAGACCAGCGCGCCGACAGGCACAGGATGCGTGTGGATCACAAAACGGTTCAGCAGGGTATGCAGGGGAAATTCCATCGAAGGGCGGGCGTTCGGATCGCCGCCCGCGGCCCGCTTGGATACGAGGTCGAGAACGACAAACCCCTTGTCCTCGCCGACCTCTTCGAGGAAATAACCCGAGGCCTTGATCGCCATGAGGTTTTCGGCTTTAACCGAGCAATTGCCGCCGCTGCCCTGCACCCACGAAGGATGCCGCGCCGCGTAATGGGAAATGTCGATGAGGTCCCGGATGGATGGGTCCATAGTTTTCGATCGCAAGCCCGGATTTTCCGTTCTTAGCGCGCCTTCATTTTGAACTGGTAAAGCAGCAGGAAAATCAGCTGCGTGACGCCGTAGTGGCCGCTCAGCCAGCGGTTGGTCTTGACCAGGAGCTCGTCGAAATTAAGGCCGAGGCCGAAGGCGGCTTCCATGATCTCGCGCGCCGTGACCGTTCCCGCGATCTCGATTTCCTGCGTGTCCATGTCGTGCGCGGTGGCCACGCTGAGCGTTTTGATTTTGGAAAGGGCCGCAAGCAGGAGGTCGGTCGGCACGCTGTTGTCCATGATGTAGCGCGTGCGGAGCGCGGCCCTGCGCGGGCCGGATTCCGCGTCGATCGGCCCGGCCGGCTCCATGCGGATGACCAGGTCCGCGAACTTGGCCTGGGGCCGGATGAATTTTTCGCTGTCCTGTTCCCGGGATTCCAGCTGCTCGAGCACTTTGTCCTTCTGGTAGCCGCGCTTTTTGACGTCGCGGCGGATTTTCCAGTACCGGCGCAGGCTTTCGTCGGTGTCCATGAAGATCTTGATGGCGATGAGGTCGCGCATCTTTTTCAGGTAAAAAGGATGCAGGCCCACGAAGAAAACGAATTTACTCGCTTCCACGGTCGCCGCGCTGGAAAACGTGCCGCTCTTGTGGTCATAGCGGCCCATCTGGATGGTGCCGCCGTCGCGCAGCGCCACCGCGGCCTCCATTTCCTCATGCAGCTTGTTGCCGGAAGGGTTCAGGTGCGTGTAGACGTTCCACATTTCATTGCCCCGCTCCCATTTGTGGAAGTCGTCGCCGAAGATCGGGATGGACTTGTCCTTGCCCACGAGCGTGCGCAAGATGTGGTAGGTCGTGTGCTTGCCGGACGCGCTGTCACCGCCGATGCCGATCAGCAGCGGCGCTTCTTTGGCTTTCAGCGCCTCGTTGCGCTCGATGCCCAGGCGGAACATCCAGAGCGCGATGAAGCCCACCGACGCCATGGTGACCGACATGGCCAGGTTTTCGACGGTCTTCGCGTCCATGGAACGGAATGCGAAATGCGGCTGCTTCTCGAAGAAAAAGAGAAAATAGAAAAGGTAAACGATGTTGTAAAAAACAAAAGGCGCCCGGGAATAATCGCGGTTGCTCAGGTAGAAATAAATCAGGAAGGGGAGCGACCACAAGAACCAGCCCGGCATGGGCGGCACGAAGATGACCAGGCAAGCGAAGACGAGCCCCAGGAACATCAGGAAGATCTCGCGGTTCAGCTTTTTGTACGAAACAAATTTGAAGAAGATGAGCACCGTCACCATCGGGCAGATCACGATGCTGAGCGAGCTGGACACGGGCACGGCAAAGGCAAAAAGTTTTTGCTGCTCCGGGGAATTGAAGACCATTTCGCGGAAAGCCTGGGAAGTGAGGGCATACGGCGCCACGATGGCCGCGTACACGGCCGCGAAAACGGCGATGAAAAGACCGAGGCGCGTCCAGCCCGTCTTCTGCCGGTAAAGGAAGACCAGCACGAACGGCATCGCGATCATGACATGCGATTTGGAGGCCGCGGCAAGCGCGAGCACAGCCGCCGCCGGCAGCAGCCGGTGTTCGAGAATGAGAACCGCCGCGCCGAAGAAAAGCGCCGTGGGCACGATGTCGAGCTGACCGTGGACATAATTGATGAAAAAAACGAGCGGCGAAAGCCAGTAGATCAGCAGCACCTTCCGGGCCTGCGCGGGAAAAAGCCGGAGCAGCAGGTAAAACATCAGCGCGTCGAAGCCCAGAAGCGGAAGGCGCATCACGAAAAGATGCAGGCCGGTCACG
>Ga0310810_10011191_pt1 | contig 10485 bp, 3 predicted proteins | sample NCmetagenome_FD_207641 | JGI IMG/M metagenome (GOLD analysis project Ga0310810, IMG submission 207641) | Soil microbial communities from experimental microcosm in Duke University, North Carolina, United States - NC | ecosystem: Engineered > Artificial ecosystem > Soil microcosm > Unclassified ... | reverse complement strand
TCACCAAACCGTTTCAGGTGGAAGAAGTTTTGGCTCGCGTGGAAACCCATTTGGCCATACGCAACTTGCAAAGGAATCTGAAAGACAAGAATGAGGAGTTGCGAAAAACGTTAGAGCAACTCAAAACGACCCAAGTTCAACTCATTGAATCGGAAAAAATGGCAGCCTTGGGTAACTTAGTGGCGGGTGTCGCTCATGAAATAAATACCCCGGTTGGGATTAGTGTAACAGCCGCATCAGTATTAGTGGAAGATACAACCGATTTTTCTAATATTTATAAAAGCGGCAAAATGAGACGTGCCGATTTAGAAACATTTTTAGATACGGCGAGAGAAAGCAGTAGCATGATTTTAGCAAATCTCAAACGTGCAGCTGACCTCGTTCAAAGTTTTAAACAAGTGGCGGTGGATCAGTCGAGTGAGTCACAACGCTGTTTTTATCTCAAAGAGTATCTTGAAGAAATTATCCTCTCATTAATTGGAAATTTAAAGAAGACTAAACATAGTATTAAAATTACGGGCGATGCAAATCTCACCCTGAATAGTTATCCAGGTGCTTTCTCTCAAATTGTGACCAATTTCGTCATGAACTCCCTAATCCATGCTTACGGCGAAGAAGAGGCTGGACAGATTCAGCTGGATTTTCACCGAGAAAGTGAACAACTCATCTTGCAATATTCTGATGATGGTCAAGGTATAAAACCTGAAAATATAAGTCAAATATATGACCCTTTTTTTACAACCAATCGAAGTCAGGGGAACACTGGCTTAGGCTTGCATATTGTTTATAACCTGATTACCCAAAAACTGCGGGGAACAATCCAGTGTGAGAGCCAAGTGGGTAGGGGGACAAAATTTACTCTTAAATTACCCATAACATAGAGGTAAGTTAATAGAAGAAAACTCTGATGATTTCCTGAGTCATACTCAATCCGGGTTGGCTATCCCCTCTTTTAAAGCAACCCCAGAGCCACAGAGAGTGAACAGAAGAGAATAAAGAGATGAAGGGGTTATAGCTGCGGATTGGGTATCCTCCGCCATCTGTTTAAATTGAGCAAGTCTAGGCTACTACCGTTACCCCTGATGAATGATTAGCTAGCCAATCAAACCCAACATCAGTTATGCAGGGGAGTTAGAAATTAGGATTGATCATCTAGGAGTAGGCTTCATGTCAGAGACGAATCAAAACCTGCCTTTTTTTCCAGAGGAGGAAAGTGAAGATTTATTATTTATTGAAGATACATCGGAACAACCACAAACAGGGGAAACGTGGAAAATTTTGATTGTGGATGATGATACCGAAGTTCATCAGGTAACAAAATTAGCTTTAAAAAATTTTAGTTTTGAGGGCAAAAGTTTAACTTTCTTAAGTGCCTATTCAGGTCACGAAGCTAAACAAGTGATCGCCGAGCATCTAGATTTAGCCATGATATTGCTCGATGTAGTCATGGAAAAAGATGATGCTGGATTGGAGGTCGTTAATTATATTAGAAGTTCTTTAAGAAATGAATTTGTACAAATTATTATTCGCACGGGACAACCGGGTAAGTGCCCGGAGACAGTCGTCATTTTAAATTATGAAATCAATGATTATAAAACAAAGACTGAATTAACCAAACCCAAGCTCTTGACAGCCGTCGTGACAGCGTTAAGAACCTTTAGTGAAATCAAAAAACTGGATAGCACTAAAGCTGAAATGGAGCGACTGGCGCAAGAAAATGCCAAACTGTATCATCAAGCCAAGTATTATTCTCAGCTTCTAGAGGCTAAAGTCGAGGAGCGAACGCGGGAATTAACAGCCAAAGAAGCCCGACTGGCTGAAGCTCAACGACTGGCTCATGTAGGAAGTTTTGAATGTGACCTAAACACCAAAAAAGTCAGTTGGAGTGAAGAATTGTTCCGGATTTTTGGGCTTAAACCTGAGCAAGGAGAACCCAATCATGAGAGAATTCAGGCATTAATTCATCCTGATGACCGCGAATTTTGGTCAACCTCATTAACTGAAGCGATCGCAGGCGGAAAACATGATGAATTAGAAGTTCGGATTGTGCGTCCGGATGGAGTGGTTCGGTATATTTGCGTTAAACTACAAGCGATTAGCGACAATGAAGGGAGCCTGATTAAATTCTTTGGCACGGTGCAAGATATCAGCGATCGCAAAGAAACAGAAGCTGCACTGCAAAACGCTTTAACCGCCGCAGAAGTTGCCAACTGCGCCAAGAGCGAATTTATCGCCAATATGAGTCATGAACTCCGCAACCCCCTGAATGGCATTCTCGGATATGCGCAAATCCTGCGACGTGATAAAACGGCAAGTCCCAAGCAACGAGAAGGCATCAATATTATTTACCAATGCGGTTCCCACCTCCTCACTTTAATTAACGATCTTTTAGATATTGCTAAAATCGAAGCCCAAAAAATGGAACTCATGCCTACCGAGTTTCATTTTCCAACCTTCCTATTTAATATCCAACAAATCTTTCGTCTGCGTGCTGAACAAAAACAAATTAATTTTACTTACCAACCCAGTCCCAACATACCTTCAGCGATTTGTGCTGATGAGAAACGCCTGCGACAAGTCTTGATAAACCTCCTGAGTAATGCCATCAAATTCACGAATACAGGCAGAGTGACATTTAAAGTTGAGGTATTAGAAAATGGAGAAGAAGTCGGAAAAAAGCCTCAAGCGGCAATCCCAAACTTAAAATCTAAAGTCTCCCATCAAAAGATTCGCTTTCAAATTGAAGACACAGGCATTGGGATGAATTCTACCCAATTAGCCAAAATATTTTTACCGTTTGAACAAGTGGGAGATACTTGGCGCAAGGTGGAAGGCATTGGCTTAGGATTAGCCATTAGCAAAAACCTCGTTTCGCTGATGGGAGGCGAACTCTTTGTAGAGAGTATCCTGGGGAAAGGCAGTATTTTTCGTGTCGAAATTAATCTGCCCCTTGCCTCAGTAGAGATTGATTCAGCTTCGCCCCAATCCTCGGACATCATCATCGGATTTCAAGGAAAAAGCCGGAAAATTCTAGTCGTTGATGATGCTTTTGCCAATCGCTCTGTCATCACCAACATGTTAGAACCTATCGGCTTTGAAGTCATTGAGGCAGCAGACGGGCAAGAAGGGATTGAAAAAGCCACCGAAGAAAAACCTGATTTAATTATCACCAACCTGATGATGCCCGTGATGAATGGGTTTGATATGACGCAACGCCTACGGCGCTTACCCGAATGTCAGGATACACTCGTGATTGCCTCCAGTGCTTCCGTATTTGAGATTGATCGGCAAAAAAGCCGGGACGCAGGTTGTGATGATTTTATCCCCAAACCCATCCAATCCGAAGAACTGCTAGAAAAAATACAGAACTGCTTAGGCGTCGTTTGGATTACAGAATCATTGGATGCATCGACAAGAAACAACCCAGAGGTAGGGGAAATGATTGCCCCACCTCCTACGGAACTGGTTACCTTATACCAAGCCGCTCAAATCGGGGATATCGCAGGCATTGAAGAGGAAGTCACTCGCCTTAGGCAACTGGCTCCTCAATATGTTGCCTTTACCAACAAACTGCTACAACTCGCTCAAGAGTTTGAAGAGCAGGAAATCCTAAAACTGGTCGAACAATATATTTCCAAGTCATAACAATGTTAACTGCCAACCCAAGCACCATCTTGATTGTTGATGACCAACCGACGAATCTCAAGATGCTGTTTAGCTTCTTGCAAGAGTCTGGCTTTAAAGTTCTGGTGGCACAGAGTGGGGAAAGTGCCATCACTAAGCTGGACAAGGTAGCACCGGACTTAATCTTGTTAGATGTCATGTTACCCGGACTCGATGGGTTTGAGACTTGTCGGCGTCTGAAAGCAACGGCCGAAACACAAGATATTCCAGTGATTTTTATGACGGCTCTGTCTGAGTCCCTCGATAAGATTAAAGGATTAAAAGTCGGTGCGGTCGATTATATTACTAAGCCATTCCAGCAAGAAGAAGTCTTAGCACGGATTGAGAATCAACTGAAGATCCGAAGACTCTCTGCGCAACTCGAAGCACAAAATCAACAACTGCAACAGTCGCAATCATTACTCGCTAGTGTTTTGCATACCTCCCAAGATGGGGTGATGGTGTTTGAGGCGATTCGGGATAGTCGGGGTAAAATTGTCGATTTTAAGTGGATTTTAGCCAACCCGGCAGCCGAAAAAATGACGGGGCGAACCCCTCACGAGTTGCTGGGAAAGCAACTGCTGGTGGAACTACCGGGAAATCGTGAGGCTGGCTTATTTGATCGGTATGTCACTGTCGTTGAGACGGGTATACCCCAAGAGCGAGAATTCTATTATGACTATGACGGCATCAAGGCTTGGTTTGTCCATGTTGCGGTTAAGCTGGGTGATGGCTTCGCGGTAACATTCCGGGATATCACCGATCGCAAGCAGGCGGCTGATGCTCTGCTGATTGCTCAAAAACGTCTAGAGTACTTACTCTCCTCTAGCCCAGCCATTATTTATACCTGCAAGCTTGACAACTACAAAGCTACCTTTATCAGCGAGAATATCACCCTCGTTCTCGGTTACACCGCCCAGGAATTCCTAGAGGATTCGCGCTTCTGGGAAAGCCATATCCACCCAGACGACAAACAAGGCATCTTGGCTGAATTCCCACAGCTATTTGAGCGGAAGCAGCACTCTTTTGAATACCGCTTTTTACACAAAGACGGGACTTACCGTTGGCTTTTGGATGTTCTTAAGTTAGTGCATGACGAGCAGGGAAATCCCATTGAGTGCATTGGCTCCATGAGCGACATTACCCAACGCAAGCAGGTTGAAGCAGAACTGCAAGAAAGCCAGCGTTGGCTGTCTGCCATCACAGAGGCGAATCCTAATATTTTGTATGTTCATGACTTGATAGAACGGCGGAACGTCTATATCAACCGCGAAGTTTACACGATTCTGGGCTACACCCCAGAAGAAGTGCAGCAGATGGGTATGGCTGTACTACCAACCCTGATGCACCCAGAGGATTTCGCCGCAGTTCCGAAGCATTTCCAACGCTTTGAGCCTGCCAAAGATGGCGACATCTTAGAGTTTGAGTACCGGATGAGACATAAAAACGGTGAATGGTATTGGCTGTTTGCACGGGAGACGGTATTTACCAGGGATACCGACGGGAAGCCGAAGCAGATTTTGGGTACGGCGACGGATATTAGCGATCGCAAACGGGTTGAGGAGGAATTGAGAAAGAGTGAAGAACGCTGGCAACTCGTCAACAAGGGTACCCATGAAGGGATTTGGGACTTGAACCTGAAAACCAATGAAGCCTTTAGATCCAGCCGATGGATGGAAATGCTGGGTTATGAAGACTACGAAATTGGGGGCGACAATCAGGAGTGGACAGCACGCCTTCATCCCGATGATTTTGAGCGGGTGATGCAAATCAAGCAAGATTATCTGGAGAGGAAAATCCCGAAATACGCTGTGGAGTTTCGCCTCCAGTGCAAAGACGGCAGCTATAAATGGATTTTGGGACGAGGACAAGCCGTCTGGGATGAGGCGGGGAATCCCGTGCGGATGGTTGGCTCGAATACGGACATTAGCGATCGCAAAGCCATTGAAATCGCCTTGCAGCAAAGTGAAGCTCGCATCCAAAACTTAGCTGCCAATGTACCCGGAATGCTGTATGAATTTCTGCGCTCCTCAGATGGTTCTTATCGTTTTACTTATGTAAGTTCCGGTTGCCGCGATATTAATGAATTGGAGCCAGAGCAGATTTTAGAGAATCCCAGCTTAGGTTTTGAACTCACTCATCCCGATGACGTAGCCAGCCTCTTTGAATCCATCGAAACCAGCGCCCAAACCGTAGAACCTTGGGTATGGGAAGGGCGAATCATTACACCCTCTGGAAGGCTCAAATGGATTCGAGGCGCAGCTCGACCTGAACGGTGTGGTGATGGAACAATTCTGTGGCATGGTTTAGTGATTGACGTGAGCGATCGCAAAACCGCAGAACTGGAACTTCAGACGGCTAAAACCGCTCTAGAACGGCATATCCAGCGAGTGTTATTGCAAGAGAGAATTACTCAAGAGATTCGCTCTAGCTTAAATCCCAAGCAAGTATTTCAGACGGCTGCCATCCAAATTGGCAAAGCCTTTGGCGTTAATCGTTGCTTGATTCATACCTACATCGACCACCCAACTCCCTTGATTCCTTTAGTGGCAGACTATAAGCCACCGGGATTAGTCTCGCTGCTCAATCTCGAAATTCCCGTGATTGGCAATCCCCACGTCCAGGTGATGTTAGCCGAAGACCAAGCCCTTGCCTCTGATAATATCTACACCGAGCCACTGTTAAAAGGCGCTTTACCCCTATGCCAGCAACTCGGTCTCAAGTCCATGCTAGCCGTTCGGACTTCTTATCAAGGAAAACCCAATGGAGCGATTGGTCTGCATCAGTACGATCACTTCCGCCATTGGACTCCAGAGGAGATTGAATTTATAGAATCGGTAGCGGCACAACTGGGAATTGCGATCGCCCAAGCCAATCTCCTCGAACAGGAAAAACAACAGCGTCAAGAACTGGCGCTGCAAAATCATGCTCTAGAGAAAGCTAAACTTGAGGCTGAAGCCGCAAACCGTGCCAAAAGCCACTTTTTGTCCAAAATGAGTCATGAACTGCGTACTCCCCTCAACGCCATCCTTGGTTTTACTCAACTGATGGCTCGTGACCAGTCGATGACCCCAGAATACAAAGAATATCTCGAAATCATCAATCGTAGTGGTGAGCATTTACTAGAGCTAATCAATGACATTTTGTCAATGTCTCAAATAGAGGCCGGTCAAGTCACTTTGAATAAAAATCGCTTTGACTTGTATCGCCTGCTCGATTCTCTAGAAGAAATGTTGGGACTCAAAGCCACATCCAAAGGTCTGGAACTCATATTTGAACGAGCCTGCGATGTCCCCCAATACATCCAAACCGACGAAAGTAAATTGCGTCAAACCCTAATTAACCTGTTGGGAAACGCGATCAAATTTACTCAAACGGGTCGTGTCACACTGCGTGTAGGAACAGGAGCAAGGGGAAACAAGGCAGGGCTGTTTCCTCTCCCCCAATTTCCCATGCTCACTTCCCGCCTGTGGTTTGAAGTTGAAGACACGGGCCCTGGGATCGCCCCTGAAGAACTCAGTAGCTTATTTGACCCGTTTGTACAAAGCGAAACCGGTCGCCAGTCAATGGAAGGTACGGGATTAGGTCTACCGATTAGCCAACAATTTGTGCGCCTGATGGGGGGAGAAATTGCCGTTACCAGTACCCCCGGTCAAGGAGCCATTTTTAGGTTCGATATCCAGATTGGCTTGGCTACTGCGGCGGATAAAAAATCGGTATCCGGTAAACGGCGGGTGATCGGTTTAGAGCCAAATCAACCGTCTTATCGTCTTCTGATTGTTGAGGATGGTGCTGTCAATCGCAAACTGCTGGTTAAAATACTCGAACCCTTAGGGTTTGAAGTCCGCACAGCAACGAATGGTCAAGAGGGAGTCAGCTTGTGGGAGAGTTGGTCACCTCATCTCATCTGGATGGATGTGATCATGCCTGTTATGGACGGGTATGAGGCAACCCAACACATTAAGCAAACCCCAAACGGTCAAAAGACTGTGATTATTGCCCTAACGGCCAGTGCTTTTGAAGAGCAGCAACAAGCCATCTTAAAAGCTGGCTGTGACGATTTTTTGCCTAAACCTTTCCAGCGGGAGGCACTCTTGGAAAAGATAGCTCATCACTTGGGAGTGCTATATATCTATGAACAGCAGGACACGCCCACTTTATCCCAGCCATCTGCGCCAGTTCAGCCGTTGAAACCAGATGCGTTAACCGTCATGCCTGCTTCTTGGGTAATACAACTCCATCAAGCTGCCCTTTATGCCGATGACGAGCTGATGAAGCAGCTGATTGAGCAAATTCCTTTAGAGCATGGCTCTTTGCGTCGAGCTTTGAGAGCTTTGGTCGATAACTTCCTTCTCGAGCAAATCATCAATTTGACTGAACCCGCTAGGCCATGAATAGCAACCCGGCATTAGTACCTTTAGCAGACATCCTAGTTGTTGACGATACACCCGACAACCTGCGCCTTCTTTCCACCATGCTGAGTGAGCAAGGGTATAAAGTGCGGAAAGTCATCAGTGGGTCGCTAGCGCTCAGAGTCGTTTCCGTGGCTTCGCCCGACCTGATTTTGCTCGATATTAATATGCCTCAGATGAACGGTTATGAGGTCTGTGAGAAGCTCAAAGCCGACCCAAAAACCTCAGACATTCCAGTGATTTTTATCAGCGCTCTTGATGATGTGTGGGATAAGGTCAAAGCCTTTGAAGTCGGTGGTGTAGACTACATCAGCAAGCCATTCCAGTGTGAAGAAGTTTTGGCTCGTGTCAAGAATCAATTGACTCTTCGTTGGCTCTCTAAGCAACTCAGCGACCAAAACGCACGCCTGCAACAAGAAATTTGCGATCGCCAACAGGTGGAGGAGGCTCTGCGGCAATCAGAAGCACGAGAACGAGAAAAGGCCCAAGAATTAGAAGCTACATTAAGCGAATTGAAACGAACCCAAGCCCAATTAATTCAATCGGAAAAAATGTCGAGTTTGGGACAATTAGTCGCCGGTGTTGCCCACGAAATTAACAACCCCGTCGGCTTTATTTACAGTAATTTGTTTCTAGCTCGTCAATATTTTCAAGACCTCAGCCACCTCGTTGAACTCTACCAGCAGGCTTACCCCCATTCCACACCAGAAATTCAGCAATTCGTTTCTGAACTCGATTTAAATTTTCTGGGAGAAGATTGGCAGAAACTGATGAATTCAATGCAGGTGGGAGCCGAACGTATCCAAGGGATTGTACTCTCTCTACAAAGCTTCTCTAGACTGAATAATTCAGAGATAAAAGCTGTGGATATCCATGAGAGCATCAACAGTACTTTACTGCTTTTACAGCATCGGCTTAGGGCAGAAGGCGATCGCCCTCAAATTGAGGTCATTAAAAACTATGGTCAACTGCCAAAAGTGACCTGTTATGCGAGCCAGCTGAATCAGGTGTTTATGTATTTACTCTCGAATGCCATTGATGCTCTGGACAACCAACCCGTTCCACGACAGATTACCATCCACACAGAAATAGGGAGTGGAGAGTGGGACGTAGGGACAGTGCCCCTGTGCCCACCCCTGAATGGGCAAGAATCCTCCCCCACAGCCTACTGCCTACTGCCGACTCCCTCAGTGGTTATTCGCATTGCCGACAATGGTATGGGGATGAGTCCGGAAGTACAAAAGCAGATATTTGACCCATTTTTTACCACCAAGGCAGTAGGACGTGGCACAGGCTTGGGGTTAGCCATTTGCTACCAGATTGTGATAGAAAAACACCAAGGTCAAATCCGTTGTGTTTCTACCCCAGGAGAAGGCACTGAATTTATCGTGAAGATTCCAGTCATACAAGAATACCTGCTCAGTGAAGCGAGTCCTTAGTCTATAAGCTTTGTCTGCAAACTTTGTGATAGACTTCACTCTCACGGTGGGTGTTGCGATCAGAAATTATTTGTTATCCCTAGGAAAGTAGTTAATAATTAGGGAAAATCATGACTTCGACGGGTATTATACCTCAACTGGGATTAGTGTGTATCACCGCATCTAAAGAGGTGCGATACTCCACAGTCACGCGGAAGCGATTGTTACAGTTATCGGAGACTAAGCAAGATGAAATCCTACGGAATTTGTATGCAAAAAATCTACAAAACTTGAATCTTGCCATTGATTTTTGCCTCAATAATCAACTTCGGCTTTACCGAATTACCTCTAGTCTTTTTCCCTTCGCTGATACTGAACTAGGGGAAAGAATTCTCAATGATTTTAATGAAGAACTTCAACAAACAGGTCAACGTGCCCTGACGGCGGGCATCCGAATAGTAGTGCATCCCGATCAGTTCGTTGTTCTCAGTTCTGATAAGCCAGAAGTCGTTGCTAATAGCATCAAAATTCTTCAGATGCACGCGATGATTCTGGATAAGCTAGGGCAACCCCGATCGCCTTGGGCAACAATGGAAATTCATGGGGGGAAAAGCGATCGCTCTCCGGCGTTAGTCCAAGTCATCCGCAACTTACCAGAGGCCATTCGCTCCCGACTCGCCCTGGAAAACGACGAATATGCTTACAGCGCCGAGGAGATTTTAGCCGTTTGTCGCCAAGCTGGGGTGCCAATGGTTTTTGACGCGCACCACCATGTTATTCATGAAGGTTTAGACAGTTACGATCATCCCAGCGTAGCCCAGATGCTGACAGCAGCACGAAGTACTTGGTCGGTGCCAGAATGGCAGATGGTGCATATCTCCAACGGGCGCGAATCATTTAATGACCGCAACCACAGTGACTTAATTACCGTGATGCCGAGTTCCTATCGCAACGCTCCCTGGATTGAGATTGAAGCGAAACACAAAGAAGAA
>Ga0310810_10011190_pt1 | contig 10485 bp, 14 predicted proteins | sample NCmetagenome_FD_207641 | JGI IMG/M metagenome (GOLD analysis project Ga0310810, IMG submission 207641) | Soil microbial communities from experimental microcosm in Duke University, North Carolina, United States - NC | ecosystem: Engineered > Artificial ecosystem > Soil microcosm > Unclassified ... | reverse complement strand
ATCCCGTGCGTGAGCATCGTCCCCGTGTAACCGGCTTTCCAGTCGGCGCCGTTGACGGTGTCGCGAACCCCGAACCCGAGATGCAGGCCGTTCCAGAGGCACCACGTCGCGAACGCGGAGCAGTCAGCGTTGCGCGGGTACTCGCCGAGGCGGGCGTTCTTGTGGAGGCGGATGCCGTCCCACCGGGCGGCGCCCTGGGTATACGAAATGCGGGGGGCGTTCTTGAGGCCGAGCATGGCGGCGGACACGATTCGATCTCGTGCCTGAATACGGTGGATCTTGGAGAGGCCGGAGACGGAAGCCATGTCAGGCCACCTTTCGATGAACGAGTCCGTGGTGCTGGGGGCACAGCCACGTCACGGCGAGTGGCTGGGAGTAGTCGTGATGGTGCGCGTGGACTTTCGACGCGCCACAGAACAGGCAGGGCTCGCGGACCAGCTTGCCGCGCTCGACAGCCTTGCGCGCGGCGCGCTCGGCCCGCGCCTTCTCGGGGTTCCTGCGAGCCCAGTCCCTCTGGCGCTCGGCGATCTGCTCACGTCGGTTGGCGCTACTGCGCCGGTTGCTTTCGCGCTGCCGTTCTCTGAACTCCGGGTTGGCGCGACGCTGTCGCATCTCCTCGCGGTAGGCGGCAGGGTCGGCTTGGCGCTTGGCGCGCGCCCATGCCGCGCGGTAGCAGCGCGTGGAGCAGAAGCGTCCCCGGGACACGCCGACGCCTTCGATCGGACCCGCGCAGTTCTCGCAGGCCACGGTCAGTTCACCTCCGGGTGGTTGAGGTCGGCGACGTCGACCTCGTCGACCGGGGCGGCGTCGACGGGATGCGTTTTGAGTTCGGCGGGGAGCGTGTCATCGCCGTCATCGCCGGCGTCCTCGACGGGGACGCCCTTGCGCCAGTCCCCGGTAACCGGTCCCATCGTGCCCGCCATCGCGGGCTGCGCGACGTGCACGGGCGAGGTCGTTGTCGTCGTGCTGGCGACGATGCCGGGGGCGGGCGCGGCGGTCACCTTGCCGACGGGGGCGTGGTAGCCGAGGGCCGCGCCGATCACGAGCGCAGCGAGTGACGTGCGGTCCACGGTGCCGGCCGCGATCATCGCGGTGACGACGGCGGTCAGGGGCGGGCCGATCGCGCCCGCGAGCTTCGGGCTGATGCCCTTGGTCCGGTGCATGCGGTGTCCTTCCGTTGGGAGTGGGTGTTGCGATGTGAGGGGGTCGTCCCGCGCTGAGGCGGCGACTCCCGGGCGCTGGTCAGCGCGGGACGACTTCAGGCGGCGCGCGGGATCGGGCGACGAACGCCGATCGCGACGCGCAGCAGCATGTCGTCGATGTCCTGCGCGCCACGACGGCGATCCGCGCATCGACGCTCACGGCACATGACGCCGAACATGAAGTCGACGCGGTCCGCGGCCTCGTCGGTGCGTTCCCGCAGCAGGACGTCGAACGCGTCGAGGTACAAGCGCTGCGCCGGTGACGGTAGCCACGGAGCGAGCGTCGTCACCTGCCGCCGGGGCGACGTCGTATACGGCAACCCCGCGTAATCAGGGATCAGATCCCTTGGTGCCGCCCACCCGTTGCGGATCATCACCATGCACGCCTGCCCCTTGTCGCTCACCCCAAGCCTCACGTAGGCCGTGTGCATGTGCGTGCGGGCCGTCGAGTGCGTGATGCCGAGCTCGCGCGCGGCCTGCTTGTACGTGAGGCCGCGCATGACGAGCAGCATCACCTCACGCTGACGCTCAGTGAGCGGACAGTCGATGACGGTCGTGTCGCGCCCCCCATCATTCACGGCGTCACCTCCAAGGGCAGGGCCTTCACCGATCCGGGATGCAGCGTGATGCGCTCGCAGTCCGGTGGCCGGATGACCGGCCCAGCCTTGCTGGCGAGCTTGAGCAGGTGTCGTTCCGTGCGGCGTTCCGCGGGCGTCGACATGCGGTGGATCACCGCGATGTAGTGCGCCGTCAGCCTGCCTTGCGGTGATTGCATGTTGCCGGTGGCGCCGGATTGGATGATCGCGTTGGACAGCAGGGTGCAGCCGACGCGGATCGCGGTGCGGTTGCGTTCGCCGAGCGCTTTGGTCTGGGCGTTGAGGTCGGCTTGGCGCCAGAACGAGACGGTCGCGACGAGTGCCAACGCGAGCACGATCGCGACGAGCCACCGGAGGATCACGCGCACCCGGTCGTTGAACCGGAAGATCTCGCGGCGCCCCTCATCAACGCCCTCCCCGATAACCTCGAGGTACGCGAAGATCAGATCCATGACCCGGTGCGGGTCATGTTCGGCGCGCATGTCTGCCAGTAGCCGCCGGCGATCGTCGTCATCATCGAACGTCATTGGCGCCACCGTTGCCGCAGGTCGCTGACGACGACGAGCAGTACCGCGACCGCGTACGGCACCGCGACGCTCTCAGCCATCGCGGGGTCCGCGAACAGCAATGTGAGGTAGGACGCGGCGACACCGACGCGCGCCTCGAACAGCCACAACCGGGTCATCGGTCGCGGTCGCGATCGTCGAGCGGTGGTTTCAGGGTGTCCCGCAGGCCCTGGACCGCGCGGTCGTAGCCGCCCAGCAGGATCAGGGTGCCGGCCGCCCCCACGAGCAGGGCGCTCTCGCGGCCCGTCAGCGCCCAGAACACCGCGAACGCGATCAGCAGAATCAGCCCAGTGATTTGCAGGATGCGCGGGGCGAGGTATCGGTCTTGTGGGCGCACTCACGTCACGAGCGGATACGTGAGCTCGAGGCTCAGGACCGGCGTGGGACTGGACGCGTTGAGCGCGACGTGCGCCCACGGCGCAGACGCCGTTGAGTGAAACGTGAACAGGTCGATCTGGCCGGTGACGAGCATGGCCAACGAGAACAAGACCTCGGGAGTCTCCACGCCCCCCGATGTCCTCAGGAACCGCCTGGAGCCATCGGGCAGAAACGCGGCCGGGATCGCGCCGGGCCGCAGCACGTTAGTCGACAGGTACGCGTACGGCGTGAACGCGCCGGTCCAGATGACGCCGCCCCACATGTGCGCGGTGTTGCCCTGCGCTGTGACCACCAACGGGTCGTTGATAAACCAGCCGTCGCCGCCGCTGTTGAACAGGTCCGCGTCGGTGAACGCGGCGTAGCGCGTGATCGGCATGCCACCGGCGTCGGGCAGCTTCGTCTCGTCACGGCGCTGCAACTCCTGCACGTGACGCAACTGATGATCCTGCGCGGGAATGCGGCCAACAAGGCTCACGAGTCGTCATCTCCTGGGTCGTCGGATGCGGCGCCCTCGCGCGGAATCACCGTCAGAACGGTCCTTGCCGGTCCTTGCCAACCCGGCCACGTCCAGTGTGCTTCGGTGACACGGACATCCTCGATGTCCGTGCAGTAGCCCCGCTGCGCGCGGACGGTGATGAAGTCGCCCATGTAGAACGTCGCCACGCGAGTACCGGGCGGCGCGCTGAAACCCGGCCGTCCGTAGCTGTGCCCGAGCGCGACATCGGGGCGCAACGCGAAGCTCATCTGCCGCAGCGGGAAGCCGTACGCCCGGCAGATCGCTTTGGCCTTCTCGAACAGCACGCTCGTGTCGCCGCCGGACACGTTGAAGCTCGTGCGCAGAAACCTGACCCAGACGCCGAACATGTTGCTTGTCGGCACCCCGCCCGCATCCTTCGCGACAGCGGTCCTGCGCTCGGTGCGGTCCTCCGACAACACGTGAGCGTGCGTCACGGGCGGGATCGGCGTCACCGTCGGCCCCGTCTCAATGTTGTCAGCGCCCAGGCCGAAGTCGAACACGACCTCTCCCGCCGCCGGCGTGTCCGGCGTCGCGCTCGTCCGGTCAGTCCCGAGCAGGTCGTACGTCGTCAGGTGCGCGTAGAAGTCAAGCGTGTCCGGAGTGTCCATCGACAGTTCCGGCCCGAGCTCGTTATCAGCGATGTCCGTGATCTCCTGCCAGCACTCCTGCCCGCGCTCGACGACGACGGCGGGGCCGGTGCCGATGCTGGCGGCGTTCACGATGTCGACCGCGAGCGACGGGTCGTTCCGGGCGTCCTGCGACGCGATGTTCTGCGCAGCGGCAACCACAAGCTCGAGCCCGCCCGCGTCGGCGTTGATCGTTCCCTTGTCGACGTCTCCGTCGGCGCCGTTGATCGCGTCATCGCCGCGGCGCAGGTAGTGGTGCAGCATCCGCCAGGATGGATCCTGCGCCTCCAGGTGCACCACGCCGGCGTCGTAGTCCTTGATGAGGTTCGACTGGCCCCAGAAGATCGGCTCTTGGCGATCCTCGTAGAGGACCCGCAACGCGAACTTGAACGCCTCCAGGTCGGCGACGACGGGATCGAACATCGACAGCGTGACCTTGGCCGTCTTGAAACCGTTGATCGCGTGCCCGACGTCGAGGTCCGCGAACTGCGCAACCTCCACGATGTCGTCCGGATCGACGAAGCCCGGGTCGGGGCGGATCAGCGGCGTGATCTGCACAACGAACCGGCTCACAGGTACCCCACCGGGGGGGAGCCCGTGTAGAAGTGCGGATCACTCATCCGCAACGTCAGCGAGAACCCCCAGCGGTACGTGATGACGTCATTCGCGTCCAGCTTCCATTCGGGGTCGAACTTCAGGTCCGTCACGAGCGCCGAGTACGTCCACGTGACGCCACCGGGAGCCGCCCACGGCGTGACTGTCATCACGCCCTCACTGTCACGGTCACCGAACCCGGCGACCAGCGACATCTGCATCGTGAGCAGGCTTTCGCGTGCGGCGCCCGTCAGGTCGTCGGGGCCGGCCTGCATCTCGCACTCGTACACGAGCGTCTTTCCGGTGTACCGTGGCGGGTACAGCATCTCGCCGACACCGACCGTTCTCGGTGCCCGATTGTCAACGAGGTCCGGCAGGTCGCGCCACCCCGTGCAACGCAGCAGTTCGATCTGCGGGAGCACCAGCGGCTCGCGTTGCACGTCGTTGATGACGGGGGGGTTGGACGTGGTTGGCGGGTCCCACTGGTGCGTGGCGTCCTTCAACGGGGGGCCGTGTGATGCGATGTACGCCATTACCAGTTCCCCGGGTCGCCGCCCGCGCGCCGCTCAGCGAGCCGCGCGAGCTGAACGCTCAATGCCACCGGGTCGGGCGAACCGCCACCGGGCACCGTGATCGGCGCCGTGATGTTGTTGGTGATCCGCGGCTGGTCGACGCCGGCGCCGACCGGGCCGCCTGTCGCGTACCGTGGGCCGCGCACCGGGCGGGCGGTCAAGGATGGGCGCTCGCCCGCCTGGTAGCCGACGCGCGGGTCGAGGCGACCCGCGTTGATGTCCGCGAAGATCGTGGTACCGAACCGCTCCACGATGCGTTTGCGCGTCACGAACTCGCCGGGGGTGAGGAGCGCGGGCACCGTGTCGCGGCTACCGGTACCGGGGACCGAGCCGCCGGTATTCAACCCGAGCAAGCCCTTCAACTTGTCCACCGTGTCTTTCAACGCTTTCGATAGCGGGTTGTTGTTGCGGTCGTCCGCGAAGTTCTGCGCGCCCCGCTTGAACTTCTTTCCGAACGCGTCCGTCACGCTCTTGTTCACCTGATCGGCGAGCCCCGTCAGGCCCGCGACGACACCCGCGATAATCCCGAGCCCGAACGCGCGACCAACACCGCGACCCGCGGCCGCCGCCTTCGCTTTGATCCCGGGCCTGGCGAGGCCTTCCGCCCCGGCCGCCGCGTTCCCCGCCGCCGCCCCCGCCAGAGCGCCCTCCGTCGCGAACACAGCGATCAACCGGGCCGCGACCCGGCGACCAGCAGCAACCACAGCCCTGCCCGTCGACGCGAGCGCGGTCCCGATCGACGCGAGCGCCGTCTTCGCCTTACTGACGAGCCCGCCGCCCGCGTCCTCCGCCGTGTTCGCAAAAAACTTCGCGTGCAGCAACGTCGCTGCTTTGCGGACACTGGTGATGTTGTCGCGCAGCGTCCGAAGGCTGTTGAACACGCCGGCCGTGAACTTGAACGCCGCGAGGGTCCCGAACGTGAACAGCAACACCTTCGCTGCGTTCTTCGGGCCACCAAGCTTGTCGGTCACGACAGACGCCCAGTGCGCCGCCGTCTGCCCAAACTTGATCGTCGCGCCGATGATGACCGCCATGAACTTCGCGAAGTCCTTCGCGAACGCGACCGCGTCCGTGAAGAACTGCTTCATCTCCTTGCGGCCCTCCGTTGACCGCAACCACTTCGCGGTCCTATCAGCCAGCCCGCCAATGCTCTTCGCCAGACCATCCCCCGGCCCCGCGGCGCTCTCGAGGAACGCGAGGAACACATCACCGACCTTCGCGCCCACACTCAGCCACGTCTTCAAATGGCCGACCAGCGAACCGATCGTCTTGTCGAGCTTCTTCGTGTTGCCGGTCCCCTTCGCCCAGTCCTGAAGCTGCTTGGCGACCTTCTTCGTGCCGCTCACGAGGAACGGCAGCGCCGCCCTCGCGATGTCGGTCAGGATGTCTGACAGTGCGCTGATGCCGTCCGTGACGGGCCCAGTGAGGTCGCGTGCAGCGTTCGTGAAGTCCTTGAGCTTGCTGATGCTTTCCGGGGTGACGAGGCCCTTGCTGACCTTGTCGAACGACCGGCCGACAGCTTCCCCGAGCCGCTTGAAGTTCCCCCTGAGGGGGTTGATGAGCTGCGGCAGCCGGCCCGCGGCCTTGATGACCCCGCCGAACACAGCATCCGTTGCCGGAGTGAACGCGCCGCGCAACTCGTCGCGAACCTTCTTGACGACCGCCAGCAGCTGCTGCTCGCGCTTTGACAGCTTGCCGGTGAGATCAATCGCTTTCTGCTGCGCCGTGCTCGCGCCAGGGGAGTCCTGCGCCGCCCGCACCGCCAACGCGGCCGCCTCAACACCACGCAGCGCGGACCGGTAGCCCTCACTGGCCTTGATGCCCTCCCGCTTGAACTTGTTGTCATCCGCCTGCGCGCGGGACGCACGAACCGTCGCGTCATGCACCCCGTCAACCGCCTGCTTCTCTTGGTCGCGAGCCTCCCGGACCTGCAGCACCTTGTCGCGGAGGTCCAGTTCCTGCGTCTTGTCGAGCTTCCCGCCGGTCGCGGCGTTCGCGGCCGCAAGCGCCTTCTTCAGGCCGGACGTGTCGACCGACACGTCGGTGAACTTCGTGAAGACCGCACCGAACGCCTTGCCGGTCGCGCCGGCCTCCTGCTTGAACTTGTCGAGCTCGAGGCGGGCGCGTTCCGTGCTGAGTTTCGCGCGGTCGAGGCTGATCTGCGCGGTCGTGACGCCCGCAACCGCGTCCTTCGCCTGCTCAGCGGCGTCCGCCATCTCCCGGTACGCGTTGCTGCGAGCGATCCCGAGCTGACGGGCGGCTTCGGTCTGCGCGCGCTCAGCGGACGCGAGCTGCTGCCCGGCGGCGGCGGCGGCGGCGGACCCGGCGGCGGTCTTGCGACCGATCTCCGACGCGGCCGTGTCCTGCGCCTTCAACGCCTCGAATACCTTCGCGACCCTGGATGCGACGGCGACGCCGAGCACGACGACGGGGCCGAGCGCGGCGGCGAGAGCGGCTCCGAGCGCGGCTGCGCCTGCGGCCGCGAGAGCCATGCTCGCGACGAGGGCGGCGAACGCGCCGACCAACGACACGCCGATGGTGACGGCGAGCGCGCCGAGCAACGCGACGACGGGACCGATGGATGAGCCGAAGCTGAGGAACCCGGCGGACAACCGGGTCGTCGCGCCGGTCAGTCCGCCGCCACCGGACCCGCCGACAGCGGTGAACAGCCCGCCGATGGCGTCCTTGACCTTCGCGAACGCGGACTGGTCGACGTCGACCTTGATCTCCGCGCGCTGCGCCGAAACCTCCTTGACCTTCAGTTCGGCGCGATCAAGGTCAAGAAGAGCGTCGCGGATTGCGACCGTCACCTTCGGCGAAGGCTTCTGCTGCCCGAGGTCGATCAGATGCGCCCGCAGCAGCTCGACCTCCGCATTCGCGCCCGCGAGCTTCAGATCCAGTCTCTTCGCCGGGGAGAGGTTCGCGAACTCCTCACGGATCTTCCCGGCGGCCTCCGAGGCGGCGGCACGCGACCCGTCGAACGCGGCCTTGCCGTCCCGCGCGAACGCGTTGGACGCACCCGCGGTCTCATTGATCGCCTGCGTGACCTTCTTGACCGCGGCACTACTGCGCCCAGCACTCGCGACCGTCTTGTCCAGGTCACGCGTGAACGGGAGCAACAGGCCCGTGGTGTCACGGTTGAAGCCGTCTGAGAAGTCCTTGCCCGACCGCTCGCCGACCGTCTTGAAGCGGCCGGCGAGCTCACGGGAAACCTGCTTGTCGAACTGGGAGAAGTCCGCTTGGACATCAACGAACGCGGTTCCTAGACGTGTCATGCGGTCACCTCCCTCCGAACTTGCGGGCGAACTGGTCGATGCTCACGACCTTCTTCTTGCGTTCCTGCCGTGGACGGTCCGGGTGCGTGATCGGAACGATCGGAGGCACCTTCGCCCCCTTCTTCATCCACATCCCGATCTGCGACGCGAGCCATGTCTGCGTGATCTCGCAGCACACAGCGGCCAGCTCGTCGCCTTGCGTCCACTGCTTGCCCCCACGGCGAAACGCGCTATCAGGCGGCAGGCCGTCGATCAGGACCCACAACCGGCGGCACCCGGCCGTATCGAACTCCGTCCGTAGGTCCAGGCCGCAGTAGGCGAGGTCAGCCTCGATCCAGTCCCAGCCGGTAGCTAGGGCGTGGCCGAGGCCGACGATTTCCCCAGGTCCAACCCGTAGGGAGCGGTCACGCCGTCGATCAGCTCCTCGAGGATCGGATCGACCTGCTCGATCGGGTCGCCGTCCGTCTTGATCTTCTCGCGGATCAGGCGCCATTGGTCGAGGCCGACGAGACCGACGATGAGCCCGCGAATGTCAGTGAGGGTTGAGGCGTCGCCCTCACCGATCTCCATTGCGTCGAACGCGAAGGACGCGGGCAGCACGGGCGGCAACGTGAGTTCGATGCCGCGGAACGTGCCGACGCGCGGCTTGTCCGGGTTCTTGATCTCCTGCACCGCTTTCTCAGCTTCCGCGCGCGTGACTTTCCGTGCGCGGGTCGCCCGCTTCGGTGCGGGTGGCGTCAGGGGCGGCGGCTCACTGGCCGCCGCCCGCTTCGACTGAGGCATCAGGACGACGGCGCGAACGCGGCAGCGTCATCGACCGTGATGTGCGGCGCGGTCGCCGACGCCAGCGACTTCAGGTTCGTCGGCAGCGTCGCCATGTTGTCCTTGTTGAACGTGACCTCCACGTTCTCCAAGCCCGAGTTCATGCGCGGGATGACGATCCGCATGTTCTTGGTGCCGTCCTGGATGTCGAGCACGACCGCGTACTCCTGCAGCGCGTCGCCGGCGACCGGGAACGTGTACGTCGGGTACGAACCGGACGTGTCCCAGCTGCCGCCACCGAACGCCGCCTCGACGGTCTTTTCGTTCCACTGCACGAGCGGGGCGCTGATCTCCTGCACCTGCAGCTTGCGGGAGCGGCGCGCGGCGGTCGTGGACTGCCACACGAGGAACTCGGTGATGTCGACGGTGCTGGTGAAGCTGACGCCGCTCTCCTCGGTGTAGCCGCATTCCACGAATCCGGCGCCGGGGTGGACGGTGGGGTCGGTGTTGGGGGCGGGCAGCGTGGTGCCGACCGCGGCCAGGTACAGGTGTCCGGTTCCGGCGACGAAGATTTCCTCTGCGTCGAGAGCCATGGTGATTCCTCCTTGCGTTGGGGCTTACGGGGTCTTGCGATGTGAGCCCGCGAACGGGCGAGGAAAGACGGTGGTTTCAGTCGGCTTGCTTCGGGCCGTCGTCCGCGAACCGCAACCCGGCGGCCTTCACGCCACGCCGGGCGTTCGCCTGCGGCGGATTGTGAACGGACCCGTACTCGGCAAGATGCGCGAAGTGCGGCTCAAGGTGCACCCGGTTCTTTCGGGTCTTGACGCTCTTGATGTAGTGGCCCGTGTCACGGAACGGCTCCGCGGCGAGCTTGATTTCCTCCGCGACCGTGACCGTGATGCGTTTCATGCCGCTCGTGAACTCCGGGCCTGCCTCAAGCTCGCGACGGAAGCCCGGATTTGGGATGAAGCGGGTACCCATCACGCCGGGTGCAACAGGATCTCGGCGACGAGGATCACGCGTTCGCGGGCGGGCTCAAGCATCGTGTCCGGTGCCCGCAGGTGCGTCGCAAAACGCACGCGGCTGACCGTCACGCCGTCCGCTGCCGTGCCCTCAATGGCCTTCAGGACGGCGCGGGCGGTGCGAGCGAGCAGGGAGGCTTCCGCCTGACCGTTGAACACGCTCATCGCGTCTGAGCCGGCGTAGCAGTCGAGTTGGATCGTGAAGTCGATCGCGTAGTCCAGGGCGCTGCGGTTGATGGGGGTCGCGTCGAGTTGCGTGACGCGAACCCATGGGCGGGTCAGCGTGTCGGGGGTGCGGCCGGCGACGCGAGCGTCGAGTGCCGTGATGTCGGGGTGGTCACGTAGCCACGCACCGATCAGGGCTTCCGCGTCCGG
>Ga0310810_10011189_pt1 | contig 10485 bp, 8 predicted proteins | sample NCmetagenome_FD_207641 | JGI IMG/M metagenome (GOLD analysis project Ga0310810, IMG submission 207641) | Soil microbial communities from experimental microcosm in Duke University, North Carolina, United States - NC | ecosystem: Engineered > Artificial ecosystem > Soil microcosm > Unclassified ... | reverse complement strand
CGCCGGTGCCATGCCGAAGAGCAGCCCGGCGCTCACCGACAGCAGCAGGGTGAAGCCGAGCGCGGCGAGGTCCACCTCGACCGTGCCCAGGCGCGGAATCGTGGCGCTGGCGCTCGCGGCGAGGGCATCGGTCAGCCAGAGCGCGAGGAGCGCCCCGGCCACGCCGCCGGTGAGCGCGAGCAGCAGGCTCTCGAGCAGGAACTGCCGCATCATCCGGCGCCGCCCCGCGCCCAGGGCCGCGCGGACGGCGATCTCGCGCCGGCGGACGGTCGCCTGGGCCAGCTGCAGGTTGGCCACGTTCGCGCACGCGATGAGCAGGACCAGCGCGACGACGCCCGCGAGCACCAAGAGCGGCCGCCGGAGCGAGCCCGTCACGTAGTCCGTCAGCGGCACGACGTTGGCCGACCACCCGCCGTTGAACTGGGGATGGGCCGCCTCGAGCCGCGCGGCGACGGTGCGAAGATCCGCCTCCGCCGCGCCGAGGGTCACGCCCGGCCGGAGCCGGGCGACCGCCGTGAGATACCGCCCGGCGGTGGCGCGGTAGTCCTGGGCCGGATCGAGCGCGAGCGGCAGCCACAGATCCGGAGCGCGGGGCTGACCCGCCAGGCCCGCGCCCTCGGCGAGCACACCCACCACGGTGTATGGCTGGTCGTCCACCCGCACCACCTGGCCGACGACGTCGCGGGCACCGCCGAAGCGACGCTGCCACAGGCCGTGGCTCAGCACCACCGCCTTGGCACCACCGGGCCCATCCTCCTCGGCGGTAAAGGTCCGGCCGAGCGTCGGCACGAGCCCGAGGAGCGGAAACAGATCCGCGCTCGCCAGTTCCGCCGTCACCTCGGCCGGCTCGCCATGGCCGGTGAGGTTGACGCCATAGTCGTAGATCGCCGCCGAGCGCTCGAACACGCGGCTCTGCGCCCGCCAGTCCAGGAAGTCGGCCGGCGCAACGGTGTTGCGATCCGCCGCGTCGCCCTTGGTGGCCTCGAAGAGCCTGACCAGGCGATCGGGCTCGGGATACGGCAGTGGGCGGATCAGCACCGCGTTGATGACGGTGAAGATCGCGGTGTTCGCCCCGATGCCCAGCGCGAGACAGGCGACGGCCGCGAGCGTGAACGTGGGGCTCCGCCTGAGCTGGCGGAACGCGTAGCGCAGGTCTGCGGCCAGCGAGTCCATCGGTGTCGCTCAGCTCACGGCGGTGAGCTGGCGCTCCTCGACCACTTTGCCGTCGAACAGATGCACCGAGCGCTCGGCGTGGCGGGCGTAGCGCGCATCGTGAGTCACCATGCAGATGGTGGCTCCGCCCTGGTGCAGCTCGCGGAGCAGCTCCATGACGGCTTCGCCGTTGGTGGAGTCGAGGTTACCGGTGGGCTCGTCGGCGAGGAGGATGGCCGGGTCGCCGGCCACTGCCCGCGCCACGGCGACGCGCTGCTGCTGGCCGCCCGAGAGCTGGGCCGGGAAATGCTTCATCCGGTGCGACATGCCGACGCGCTCGAGCGCCGCCTGCACCCGCTTCCGGCGGTCGTCGGCCGCCATGCCGCGGTAGGTGAGCGGCAGCTCGACGTTCTCGTACACCGTGAGGTCGCCGATCAGGTTGAAGGCCTGGAAGATGAAACCGATCTGCCGGTTGCGGACCCGCGCCCGGTCCGAGGCGGACAGCCGGGAGACCGGCTGGCCATCGAGGGTATAGTTGCCCTCGGTGGGCGAATCGAGCAGCCCGAGGATCGAGAGCAGCGTCGTCTTGCCGCAGCCCGACGGCCCCGCGATCGCGACGTACTCGCCCTTGCGGATCTCGAGGTGGATGTCGGAGAGCGCGTGCGTCTCCACCTCGTCGGTGTAGAACACCTTCTTGATCCCTTCCAGCGCAATCAGCGACTCGCTCATGGATGGTCCTCCGCTATCGTGGGCCTGAATTGGGTGTCATCCCGCTGCGTTGATCGTCATCCCCAGCGCAGCGAGGGATCTCGCCCGAGAATGGCTCGAGCGAGGCGGAGACGGTCCCTCGCTGCGCTCGGGATGACACATTCCCTCACTCCACCCGCACCCGGTCCACCCCATCCCACCGGGACATGTCGGAGATGATGACCTTCTCCCCCTGTTGCAGTCCGCCGACCACCTCGACCGTGTTGACCGAAGTCCGGCCCAGCCGCACTGTCGTCCGCACCGCTTCCTTCCCGTCGGGCGTGAGCTTGAACAGCCCCACCGTGCTGCCTGCCTGGCCGAACGCCGGCCGGCCCACGTGCAGCACGTTGTTGAGCCGCTCGATCTGGATGGTCCCGTCCACCGACAGGTCGGGCCGGGCGCCCCGCGGCAGCTCGCCCGCGAGCGACACGTCCACCGTCACGGTCCCGTTCTGCACGGCGGGATCAATGCGCATCACCTTGCCGGTCGCGATGCCGTTCCGCGTGTCGATGGCCGCCGGCTGCCCGATCGTGACGTCCTTCGCCTGGGTCTCAGGGATGCGGAGCACCGCCTTGAGCCGCCCCGGCTCCACGATCCGCGCGAGCGTCGCCCCGCTCTGAGCCCACTGCCCCACCTCGAGCGGCAGCTCCTGCAGGATTCCGTTTGCCCCGGCCATGACCACCATGGACCGCACCCGGCCACGCTGGAACTGGTTCACGTCCCGAAGCCGGTCCACCTGCGCCTGCTGCAGGCTGAGCTGGGAATCGGCGGCGGACGTCATGACACCCAGCCGCTCCTGCTCGACCTTGTAGCGAGTGCCCTGTTCCTCGACCTGGTCATGGGTCCGGCTGGCTTCGTTGGCGGAAATGAGCTGCTTGGCGGCGAGGGATTCGGCGGCTTCGGCGTTGCGCTTGGCGTCGAGATACCCGGCCCGCGCGGCGGCGACCTGCGCCTCCTGAGTGAGGCGCTGCGAGGCGAGACCGGCCCGCAGGTTCACCTGCTCGGCGCGCGAGACGGTAAGCTGGCGCTCGGACTCCAGGGCCTCGAGCTGCACGTCCGGGTTACTGAGCTCGAGCAGGACAGTCTCCGGCTTGACCTCCTCCCCCGCCTCGGCCAGCCGTCGCTCGACCCGCCCGGCCGTCACCGCGGAGATGTACCGGATGCGCTCAGGCACGAGCGTTCCGGGACCGCGCACCTCGATCACGAGGGGGCCGCGCTGCACCGAGTCGATCCACACCGCCGCGCGGTCCACCCGGGGCGCGGCCGGCTTGAGGCCGTGCAACCCGAGGGTGGCCAGTACGACACCCCCGACCGTGAGTCCGCCGTAGATCAGCTGCTTGCGGCCGCGCTTGGCCGGTGCCCGCGGTATGTCCACGCCTTTTCCTTAATGAAGGGCCGAGTCGGGCGGCCGCATCGTGCGGCCCTAGACAGTCTAAGGGAAGGACCATGCCACCCAGGGCACCGCCCCATGCGCGGGTGCCCGAACGACTTGCGCGAGGACCCATCGCTCGCCACCCTTCCCCTCTGTGCGGATGCGGGATCCGCGAATCCCAGATTCGAACAGTTTCTGTGTGCATCAGTCCCCGCACCGTCGTCTCCACGCCAACGCCCGCTTCCCTTCCCTGCGAGACGCCGATGGCGCCTGGCTCACCGAAGGACCTCCGTCCGCTGGCCCTGGCTGGAAGCCTGCTCCTCGCCCTTGCCTGCGGCCATACCGACCCCTTCAGTACCCCGCCCTACGGCACCACCCAACCCTTCAATCCGACGCCTCCGGTCCAGCTGACCCTGAACCTGGGCGCCGACCGCTCGCCATCCTGGCTGCCCGATGGATCGGGGATCATCTACTCCAGCCAGCAGCTCGGACGCGTCGATGCCGACGTGTGCCTCGCCGAGCTGCCCCCGACCGGTGGCACGCAGCGGCGGCTGATCTGCGATCTGAGCCGGCTGGGGACCGACACGAACAACGCGATTGAGTCGCCTACGGTCTCGGTGGACGGGCGGCTGGCATTCCTCAAGGCCACGAGCTCGATCGGCGGCACCAACCCGAGCAGCGAGCGGCTGGCGGTCGCTTCGACCTTGGATGCCGCGAGCGCCGCGGAGGTTCAAATCGTTCCCTATGCCCCGCCCGGCGAGCCCACCCGGAGCGGGGTCCAGGCGCTCCGCTGGCTGGGGACGGGCCACCTGATCTTCGTGGGCGGCCTGGCCACGATCCGGCGGGCCTGTGTCACGTGCGTGCTGGACACCATCGTTACCGGCCTCAAGGTGGACATCCTCGATCTCGGCGGCGGCGGTCCGTCCCCCCTCGTCGGCACGGACCAGGCCTCGGGTCTCGCGGTGGGCAGCTCGAGCGACGAGATCTACTTCACGCTCTCAGGTGATACACGGATCTTCCGGCGGACGATCTCGACCGGCGAGACCCAGGCGGTGCACGACTTCGGAGCCGCCGGGATCGCCCGAGACGTCCACGTCGCCGGCGGTCGCCTGACGGCGGTCGTCGGCGGACGGGTCCATTTCTCGGTGGATTCGCTCCTGGGCCCGGTGCAATGGGACAGCGGGGGCGTAATCCACGTGGTGGACCTCACCACCGACGGAGATGTGGCGCTGGCGCCCGGCGCGCGGCTGTTCCGCCGGCCGGCGCTCTCGCCCGCCGGCGATCAGCTGGTGGCCGAGGGATACCCGCTCATCATCAAGCCGCTCCCAGTGCCGGACACGACCGTGTCCCGGGCGGGCGACATCTTCCTCTTCACCACGCCATGACGATGAACCGGTTCGCTGCTTCTCTCGCCCTGGCGGCCTGGATTGGAATGGTGCTCGCCCACGACCTGGCCGCGCAGACCGAAGGCGCCGTGTCCGGCACCGTCCGCGAGGCCGGCACGAAGCGCCCGCTGCTCGGCGCGCAGGTATTGGTGGACGACCGGATCGGCGCCGTGACCGACAGCCTGGGTCTCTATCGGGTCCGTGCCGTCCGCACCGGGTGGCATCGCGTGGCCGCGCGGCTCATCGGCTTTCGCGGCGTGGTGCTCGACAGCGTGTTCGTGCGGGCCGGCGCGACCGTCACCGCCGACTTCTCGCTCGAGGCCAGCGCGGTCGAGCTGGCGCCGCTGGTGGTCACGGCCCCGGTGGACGAGCTGCTCGATCCGCTGGCGACCTCCAGCGAGCAGAAGATCAGCGCCGCCGACCTCCGCGACCTGCCGGTGAGCTCGCTGGAGGAGGCGATCGCGCTCAGCGCCGGCGCCGTCGGGCAGAGCTACCGCGGGGGGCGTATCGGCGAGGAGTCGTTCATCCTGGACGGGCTGGGCGTCAAGAACCAGCTCGACGCTGCGAGCGGCGGCCTCGGGCTCCGCATCCCGCCCGACATGCTGGGCGAGGCCTCGCTGGTGACCAACGGCTTCTCGGCCCGGTACGGGCAGGCCCTCTCTGGCCTGGTGAACGTGGTCACCCTCGATCCCGGGGAGCGATGGGAGGGGCGGAGTGCGATCGAGACCGACCGGCCGTTCGGCGGCGGCCTCGACCACGGGCTCGACCGCCTGGCCGTGCGCGCGGGTGGACCGGTCACCAAGGGCATCGGCCTGGTGGCGGCCATCGACGTCGCCGGCCGGCTGGACGACGACCCGGTCAACGCGCCGCCGCCCAACGATCCGCTCGACCCGCGCAACCAGCAGCCGAACCTGCTGCCCCACAACAGCGGCGAGCAGTGGAACGGCGCTGCCAAGGTGGTGGTGCCGCTCGCAGCGAGCACCGTGCTGCGCGTGTTCGGCGTGCACTCCGAGGACCAGCGGCTGCTGTACGATCCAGCCTTCAAGTACGCGCTCGATTTCGCGCCCGCACAGCGGCTGCGGGGCGACCTGGTGAACGGCCAGCTGCAATTCCGCACCGCGGCGACGTCGAGCTTCCCCGTGGTCGTGGACCTGCGGGGCGGCCGGTTCGTCCGCGAGTTCCTGCGCGGCCAGCTCGACGGGACCGTGGACTACAAGGTGGGCGCGCTCACGGGGTCGCGCTTCCACATCGTGGGCGAGGACCTGGCACGCGCCCTGTCGCAGAGCCCCGACCCGATCCCTGGCCTGGTGCAGCCGGGCTTCAGCGACGCCTCGCCATGGGGGGTGCCGGCCTTCTTCCTCGGCGGGGGGTCGCGGGGAGACCTGGCGTGGAACCGGTTCGGCGAGACCCGGCTGCAGCTCGACGCGACCTATGGTGGCATCCGGCGGGTGGACTTGTTCGTGGGCGGACAGTATTCGGCGCAGCAAGTGCGGACCTATCAGCGGGTGCTGGGATTCATGCCGCCGGACCGCACCGTGCCGCCGGCGGCCGTCTCGGACTTCTCGCCCCGGAGCATGTCGGCCTACCTGGAGGCGCAGACCCGGATCGCCGACCTCGGCATCACGGCTGGGCTCCGCTACGATGACTTCGATGCCCGCACCCAGCAGGCGGGGCTGTCACGCGGGTCGAGCCGGTCGGTGAGCCCTCGGTTCGCCGTTTCCACGGTGCTGAACGGTGCCACATTCGTGGCCAGCTATGGCCGGTTCACGCAGGCGCCCGACTACCAGTTCCTGGTGGACGCGGCGTTCGACGACACCACCCGGACCGGTCGGTTCCGCCGTGGCAATCCCGACCTCGGTTTCGAGCGGGCGACCCAGTACGAGTTCAGCGTGCGAGTGCGCCCACGTGAGGCGATCTCGCTCCGGGTGGGCGCGTACGTCAAGCGGCTCGACGGCCTGGTGGCCTCGGTGCCGCTCGGGATCAATCCCGACTCGACCATTTTCGGGAATGCCGACGCCGGCACCACCCGGGGTGTCGAGATCCTGGCCGAGCGGGAGCTGCGGGACGGCTACGGGTTCCGGGTTGCCTACACGCTCCAGAGCGCGAAAGCCACCTCCACCGATCCGTTCCTGCTCAACCGCCTGCTGGTGGTGGACCCCCAGACCGGCGACACGATCCGTCCCGCGCGGGCCGAATTCCCGTTGGACTTCGATCAGCGCCACACGCTGACGGTCATCGGCCGGGGTAAGGTGCCCGACCAGGTGGGACCACGTATCCTGGGGGTGCGGCCGCTGGCGGGACTGGAAGGGGCGGTGATTCTGCGCGCGCTGTCGGGGCTGCCGTATTCGCTGACCGATACGCTCGCGACCGACTCCATCGTCGGGCTGCCCAATGGGCAGCGCCTGCCGTGGACCACCACCGTAGATCTCCTGGTGCGGCGCCCGCTCAAGCTCGGACGCATGACAGGGGGGATCTATCTCGACGTCCGGAACCTGCTGAACCACCGCAATGTGGTGGCCGTCCGGCGGGACACCGGCGAGCCCCAGGCGAACGACGCCGGCATCACCCGGATGGCGGAGGCCGCCTACCAGAAACATCCCGAGCCGATTCCCTACGAATCGAGTCGCTATCGTACGAGCGCGGACTTGAACGGCGACGGGTACGTGGCCAACCACGACGAGCTGTTCCCGATGTACGTGGCCGCGGCACGGGACTTCAGCCAACCGCTGTTCGCCTACGGCCCCCCCAGACTGATGCGGCTGGGGATCGAGGTGTTGTTCTAGTCCGCGAGGCCCTCTTCGAGCAGCGCCTTGTTGATGGCCATGCCAGCCTCGGCCCCCTCCGCCGCGGCCACCACAACGAATTGCGCCTCCTTCGACGCATCACCGCAGACATAGAGCCCCGGCACGTTGGTGGCTTCGCACTTCCCCGTCGCCACCGCACCCTCCTTGGTGAACCGGCAGCCCAGTCGGGCGGGCAGATCAGAGGCCTGATGTTGTCCATTGGAGAAGAACAGGGCCCGTCTAGCCTCGGCCTGGCCTGACTGAAACACGATCCGGTCCAGCAGCCCGTCCCGGCCCTCGAGCCGGACGATCCGCTCGCTGCGGATCCGGATCTCCATCGCCTCGAGCCGCGTCCGCATCCGCTTCGACATCGAGGCGCGTCCGTCGGTGCACAGCAGCACGTCGCGACTCCAGACCGATAGCCCGATCGCGAGCCCGGCGCCGGCGTCCCCTCGGCCATAGCTCGCCAGGGGCTGGTCGCGCCATTCCCAGCCGTCGCAATACGGGCAGTGATGGACGCTCCGGCCGTAGAGCGCCTCGATCCCCGGGACCGGGGGGATCTCGTCCACCACGCCCGTCGCGAGCAGCAGCTTGCGCGAGCGGATGGTGCGGCCGTCCTCGCACCGGACCAGGAACCCTGGCCTGGCCGGGGCCGCATCGACCACTCGCGTGTCGCGAAGCTCCACCGTAGTGTAGGGCCGCAACTCTTCGCGGGCGATCGCGAGGAAGGCCGCGGGTGGGGTGCCGTCCCGCGTGAGAAACCCGTGGACGGCGTGCGACCACCGGTTCCGCGGCTCGCCGGTATCGCACACCAGCACGCGCCGGCGGCACCGCCCGAGCATGAGAGCGGCGCTCAACCCCGCGGGGCCGGCGCCGACGACCAGACAGTCGTACGTGGGATCCGGGACGGGGCCGCCGCGGTCTAGGTGGTGGTGGGCACTTCGCCGGCTTCCATGACCTGCTTGAAGCGGCGCAGGTCGTCGGCGATCTGCTGCCGGGGGTCCTCGCCCAGGACGTGCCCGATCGCCTCGCCGATCTTGCCGGCCGGCGCGGCGTAGCGCAGCACCACCCGCACTTCGCTGCCGCCGCCTGAGCCGGGCATGAAGTGCACCGAGCCGGCCTGGTCCACGTCCGAGCCGGGCAGCGACCGCCAGGCGATAAGCTCATCCGGGATCTCGTTGTGGATCTCGGCGTCCCATTCGACCCTCGTGCCCAGCGGCCCCTTGGCCACCCAGTGCGAGCGCCGGCCGTCGAGCACGGTGACCGACTCGAGGTTGTCCATGAACCGCGGCAGGTTATCGAACCGGCGCCAGAACTGGAACAGCTCGTCGCGCGGCCGCGCGATGACCACCGTCTGCTCAAGCCTGGTGCCTTCGCCGGCCTCGAGGCTCGCCACGGCTGCCCTGCGCTCGCGCCGCGCGGGATTCAGGCGGCCGGTCACGGCACGGCCGATCAGGCCGAGGCCGATCGGCACCAGCACCCCGCGAAGGCGGCCGCGACCCAGGCTATAGCCGATGAGGGCGGCGCCGACGATCCCGGTGATCCAGCGGGCCGCGTCACCGACATTGACGTCCGACCAGTCCGGGCGCACGCGATCATCCGTCACGACGGCCATCCTTTCGTTGCACCTCGACAGCGCGGCGATGGGCGGCATCGTCGAGCAGCGCGGCCTCGCCGTCGCGGGCGTCGGGATCGGCCGTCTCCGTGTCCAGGCTGGCATACTGCCGGCCGGTCCGGTCCGCGTCGCGCGGATCGCCCAGGTCGAGCTCGTCCGCGGCGGCTTCGCCCCCGTCACCCTCGGCGGGGCGGTCCGGCCGCTGTTCGAAGCGGCGGCGCTCCTCGTCGGTCAGGGTGGCGAACTTCCGGCTCAGATTCTTCATGACAATCCTCCGGCGGGCGGACTGGGCACCCCGGACTCGAGCAACGCCTTCAGTCGTCCGAGGTCCTCGTTGACCCGGGCGCGCGGGTCCGCCCCGAAAAAGTCGGCCAGCGCCCGGCTCGCGCGGCCGCCGGGCGGGCTGTAGCAGAATCGGAAATCGATGCGGGTCCCGTCGCCCTCGGGAGCGAAGCGGACCACGCCCGCGTTCTCCAGGATTGCGCCCGGCTCGCTGCGCCAGGCGAGCAACCGGGGCGCTTCGCGGGCCGTGAGCACGGCGTCCCAGGTCACCGGCAGATTCCCCGGTCCGGCCACCACCCATCGCGACCGCCCGGCGCCGAGATCGCGGACCTCCCGCAGGTTGGAGAGGATGGCGGGCAGGTTGCCGTAATCGGACCAGAACCCGTAGACCCGCTCGAGCGGCGCGGCGATGTGCAGGGTCTTTTGGATGTCGATGGTGCGCCGGCGATCCCCGGGCGGCTCCGGGGTCTCCGTGGCCCGGAGCCCCCGGGCCAGCAGCCCGAGACCCGCCGTGCGCAGGAAACCGCCGAGTCGACCTCGTCGAAGCACACCGTAGGCCAGCAGCGCGCCGCCCGCGATGCGCGCGGCCCGACGACCGTCCGCCGGGCGGGGCGCCAGGTTGGCCCCCTCGAGACCACCGATGTCGCCCAGCCGCATGCCGTAGCGGCCGACCGATTCGACCAGTCCCAGCGAGCCGGTGAGCTGCGCGCGGCGGCCCGGCCCGCGCTCCGGGTCGAGGAAGTAGACCATGCCGGCGCCGATGATCGCTCCGCCCACGAACTGCTTCGCACCCATGCCGGCCTCCGAAGTCAAAGCGTTTTCCCGGATGCTGCAATCGATACCGCGCGCGAAGGCGCGGCTGTGACCCGCCTCACACTCGACCGCGGTGGTTGGCCTCGCTCGCCTGCCTTACTTTTCACCCAGCGGCTCCCGCTCGACCGTGCTGTCCTCACCGCTCTGACTCAAGGCGCGTCATGATCCTCGCCACCCCGACCTTTTCGCCCGGTGGGCCGATTCCCAAACCGTGCACCTGCGACGGGGGCGACCGGTCACCCGCACTCGGCTGGTCCGAGATCCCGGTGGACACCCGCAGCTTCGCGCTCATCTGCGACGATCCCGACGCACCCCGTGGAACCTGGGTCCACTGGG
>Ga0310810_10011187_pt1 | contig 10486 bp, 9 predicted proteins | sample NCmetagenome_FD_207641 | JGI IMG/M metagenome (GOLD analysis project Ga0310810, IMG submission 207641) | Soil microbial communities from experimental microcosm in Duke University, North Carolina, United States - NC | ecosystem: Engineered > Artificial ecosystem > Soil microcosm > Unclassified ... | reverse complement strand
TTCCGCGTGCTGCGGACCGCGTCGACCCTAGATGGTGCTTACATCCACGGCACCTTTACGAGGACGCTCAGCGGACCATCGTTCCCCGAATCGGTGTGGATCGAGGAATTCAGCGGTAACGCGCTATCGATGCTTGGCGTTCAGCCGCTGCTCGGGCGAGTGTTCAGTGAAGCCGACGCGCCGATCGGATCCGAGCCACAGCGTGTCGTGGTGCTGACGTACCGCTTCTGGCAGCGTCGCTTCGCCGGCCAGCCGGACGCCATCGGACAAACACTCCGCCTCGATGGCAAGCCGTTCACGGTCATCGGTGTAATTCCGCGTAACTATACGAACGACCTTACCGACATCGTCGTCCCGGTGCAGATGTCACCCGCAGCGGATACGACCTGGCCGGTCACGGTGCGAGTGAAGCCAAGCGTCTCGATGGCCCAGGCCGAGGCCGAACTACAGATCGTCTACGAACAGTTTAAACGAACGCGGCCCGATTCATATCCCCAGAGCTTCCGTGTGCAGTTGAGCCGGCTGGTGGATGAGGAACGAGGCACCGCGCACGTGCCAGTCCTTGGTCTGCTGTTCGGGGCAGCTGCGTTGCTTCTGTTGATCGGGTGCGCAAACGTGACGATCCTGCTGCTTGCGCGTGGCCGCTATCGGATGCGCGAGATGGCCGTGCGCCAGGCACTCGGAGCGGTACGGTGGCGGCTGGTAAGCCTCCTGCTCGCTGAAACGCTTCTCGTCACGCTCGCTGCCGCCGGTCTCGCGCTGCTGGCGGTGACGTACGCGCTACCGCTAATTCTTGAGGAAGCACCAGGCGTCGTCTCGGGGCGCGCCGCCCGCGTCGTCGTCGGGCCCACGGCCATTCTCTTCGCGACAACGGTGAGCGCTCTGGTGTCGATGTTCGTCGGTTTGTGGCCGGCGGTGGCCGTCTCGCGTCCGCGGAGCGATGCGATGCGGACGGCGTCGGCGGTCAGAGAAGGCGCTGGCGCAGGCCGTGCGAGTTCGGGCTTCCTGGTCGCCACCCAGGTGACGATCGCCGTCGTGCTCCTGGCGGGAACTGGCGCGGCGATTCGTGCGCTTGTCGATCTCTATCGCGCTTCTGTCGGATACGACCCGACGCGTGTGACGATTGCACAGATTCACCTGCCGGTCGGGAGTTACACCGATTGGCCGGCGCGTGTGGCGTTGTATCAGCGTATGCGGTCGGAGGTGACGAGCGATTCCGCCGTGGAGAGCGCGACAATCAGCTTGATTCCCACCGGACCGCCGCCAACCACGGGTATGATAACTCGCATCGATGCCGACGGTCTCCGTGCCGACGACCGTGAAGTGTCGGTGCACTCGGTTGCGTCCGACTATTTTTCCACGTTGAAGATGCCATTGGTTCGTGGACGCGCGTGGTCGGCGGCAGACGACGAGCACGCGGAACCGGTGGTGGTGATTAATGAAACGATGGCGCGGCAGTTGTGGCCAAACCAAGACCCGATCGGCAAACACGTGCGCGACCGATCGTTCCTCGAGCGGCGGCCCCAATGGATCCTGAACGCTCCTGGCCGGGACGGTTGGTTCGAAGTGATTGGCGTGTTGCGAGACGTGCCAAATCGAGGATTGCGCGAGCCGATCGCGCCGGCGATGTACTACCCCTATACCGTAGCCCTGAGCGATATCGCGGTGCTGTTGGTGCGCACTAAAGGAAATCCGGTCGCTGCCGAAGCCCGCCTGCGAACGGCAGTCAGCAGGGCAGACGGGAACCTTCCGATCATCCGGTTCATCACACCCGAAACGTTCATGGGCCGGCAGCAAGGCGAGTTCGTGAGCGGCGTGCTCCTGGGCTTTGCGGGCATCGCACTCGTGCTGGCCTCGTTCGGGCTGTTCAGCGTCGCGTGCTACACGATCGCGCATCGCACGCGCGAGTTCGGCATTCGGATCGCTCTCGGTGCGTCACCACGCGCCGTGCTCCGATCTGCGCTCCAATCGACCATGCTCGCGGTATTCGCCGGCCTTGGCGTCGGATTGGTTTTGAGCGTCGGCCTCAGTTCCGTGCTCGCACGGTGGTCGATCCGCAATGTCGACGACCCGGTTGTCCTGGTTGCCACGGTGGGCACGCTGCTTTTGTCAACGGGAATTGCGACGCTCATTCCCGCTCGAAGGGTTACCGCGATCGAGCCGACGATTGCCTTGAGGGTCGAATAGCTCGTCGGTTATCCTTGTCGCCGTTCGAAAGCCGCCGGAGCCGGCAATCTGATACGACAACAATTGGAGTGCGCCGCCAGTGGTCCAGCGTGCTCATGCGGATGTTGTGCTTCTCGCACTCTCGCCGTATCATCCCGCTTTTGGCAAATCCGTCGACCATGGTCGCTCGAGCGATCAAGACGGGTTCCTCGGACGCCTTACGATGATCAAGAAGTGCTTGTGCCTGGATTACTGCGTATCCACCCATTAATGTTTCTTTGGTGTGGTGGGGTGATCAAAAAAGTTTATGGAACGCGGGTATGCCACGGATCGGCGGGCTGCGCAAGGTGAAGCTGCGCGGCCGTGAAGTCCTGGAGCCTTTCGGTCAGCAATGGGTACGCGAAAACCCCCTTGCCCGTCTGTCCGGACGTCCGCGTAAGGGAGCTATACAGGAATTGGCGCCTGTCGGGAAGAAAAACGGGATGCTCCAGATCGCCTTTGGTTTCGGTGCTCGCTATCTTCGCGCGGCCCTTCTGGAGGTCCCCACGCCATACGTCTGCATATGCGTGATGTTGCCTCGCGAGTCCTTGACGAATTCGTAGGTTCCTCCGACGGGCGAGGCGAAGGTCGATTCGGTCAAGGGGATCATCGGCATGTTGCCGCTTCCGTCGATGTCCATCATAAGGCGGCCTTCGGAGATCCTGAAGCGGTAGGCGGTGACGACTTGGTCCGGGTCAGTCGTGGAGACGACGGCGTAGATTCCCGCGTAGCGCGCGAGTACGTCAGGCCCGACGGTTACTTTCTTTTCTTCCGAGGTTCTGCCCACAATATGCGCCGGACTGCGGTTGTTCTCCGCGCAGACTTCTTCGAGAAGTTCCGTATCCGGCCTGAGATCCGCGGTGAAAGAGACCGACCACGGACGCGTGTAGGTTTTCGGATCGTTGTAGGTGACCTGCACGTCCATGTGCCCGAAATCGCGGCGCGTGAAGCGCTCCGTCGTGCGTAGCGCCTCGGTGTGTGGGTGGCCGCTTTCGTCGAGCCACGTGCGGTCATTGTAACCGGCGGTTTCCACCACCAGCGTGTCGCCTTCCCAGCGTCCGACTGAATAACCCATCCAGGATGGATTGGGATCGGTTTCCGGCGCGCGTCCGTCCAGGAAGACCTGACGGTAGACGAGTGCTTCGTAAAGGGTCACCAGCAGCGACGGTGTTTGAACGAATTTCGCGAAGTTGCCGTTGATCATTCTGCGCGGCCCGGAGGGCAGGCATTGAACGTCGGGATCATCTTTCATGACGTCCTCAATGCGTTGCCGGTAGAGCGCTTGGGCCCACGGCAGAGTTTCCCCGCTCTTCAAGGTGGCCGTGAGATCATTGGCGACGCCCGCGCCAGCTTCCATCCGCCAGATACCGGTGAGGTCGGGCTTGCCGTCGGTCGTGCGCGGCGCGGATGCGGCGAGGTTCATCGATTTCAATCGATTCCACGTCCGTGTCTAAGGTCCAATTGCTGACGTTCGTCCAGAAGATCCACGCGAATTCCGAGGTCACACCGCATTCGATTGAGTGCTCAAATGTCATGCAGGCTCATGTTGAAGCATTGCTAGATTATGGCGCAGGACTTTGACACGCGATGGACGGCAACTGACCATCCGCGCCGGCGACCACAACGGCGAAGTCCACGCCGATTCTGTCGGAGACGCGTCAGCCCGTCTGCTGAAGTGGTCGCCCGGCTGCGAGAAAAGGCGCAGTGATGGCGAGAGCGCCGTAGACCAGGACGAGACCGAGGTATTCGGTGAGTTCGAACGGCCCAATGGCGTTCACCATCCAGTCATATCTCATGGCCGACACCAATGCGATCGTGTTGCCGGCGAGCAACGTCCACCATGCCCAGGAGTCGCCCCGGCGGAAGGCCGTAACAGCAATGGCGCTCCCCATTAGCCCAAACACCAGGCAGTAGATGCCGTATATGCGGAACACCACATCGATGTACCTGGCCGTCATCGGAGAGGTACGCAGGAGCTCCGACCATGAGCTCTTCGTGAAGCCCTCGTAACCGGCGGTAATGATGGGAACGCCCCGCGGTCCGAGCAGGTGATCCGGCCATACGCCCGCCATCGCGCCCCACGCAATGTAGGCCACATCGACGATGAGAATGAGAATCCAGGCAATATTGCGCTTCATGTTGGCAGTCCTCCTTTGAATTTGAGGATCCACCGCATGCACGTGTGGCCGAAGTCGACGCCTTCGCCGTACATCATCGGGCACGCACCGGCGATCACGCTGATATTATGTTGACGGCAGTACTCGACCGCCGTCGGCGAGACGCTCGATCCCCCTGCGAGCGATTGATGCATCCAGACGCGGCGGACCCCCGCATTGCTGCACTGGTGCACGATGCTCTCGGTGACGTCAGGTCGCGTGACAATCACCACTCCGTCGACGCCGCCCGGGATGGATGACACGTCCGGATAACAGCGTTCACCATTGAAGGTCTGCATGTGCGGATTCACCGCGAAGACATCGTGCCCGGTTGTCTTCAACCGGCCATAGATCAGATTGGCGGCCGGGTGGTGGCTCTGGTCGCGGGACACGCCCGCAACCGCAATGCGCCTCTGACTGAGGAAGTCGTTCACCTTGGCTTCGAGAGTTGTCGGATTCATAGGCGCCTCACAGCTTATACAGCTTTCTTGACGTAACGATCCGCTCCAGAAATCCGCGACGGTATCACCGGGGATGGCTCCAAACCCTGAAGGAAGCGGAACCACGTGTGCCCAACTGCGTGCGCCTTCAGCAAATCGAGCAGCGGTTGCGACAGTTCCCCGTAGAAGGTCATGAAGTGCCCGTCCGCGTAATCCTTGAACAGCCTGGTCCGTGCTTCGAGGATGTTGGCATTGTGCTCGATCAGCCCTTCCGGGCCGGTATATGCCTCACGAACCTCGCACTCAGTGCCATCGGTGCTCAGGAACCAGTCGTACCGTAGTGTTCGCGTGTCCTTTTCCTTTGTGATCCGGATCAATTCGGCCGCCTGTTTCTTGAAGCCCTCGAGGCAGCCCGGGCGCACCTTCATGTGCGCGCTCAATTCCAAGTAGTGCATAGCTCCTCCACCATCTCCGGTCGTCATAGTTCGCTAGCGTCCAACGGCTGCGTCCGCTTGGGCCTTCCGCGCGGCCGCGCAGATCATCTCGACATCCTGGACCGAGAGCCGCGTTTCGGGATGCAGCAGCGTCCACACTCCGGGCATCTTGCCTGTCGCCACGTCCTGGCACGACGCTAACAACAGCCTCCGCTGCATGTCCGGCTGATATGAGGCCCATTCCGAGAAGTTGACCGCCTTTCTTCCCTCTGCCACGCCGTGCGCCATGAGCCAGGACGCGGGCGCGATTTGCGTGTACCACGGCCACACGGTCGCGTTCGAGTGACAGTCGCGGCACGCGCGATCCAGGACGGCGACCAGCCCGTTCGGCGACCCCGCCTCCGCTTGAATCGTGTGGCTTGCATCGGTTGGTGGGTTTGTGCGCTCGGGACGAATGAGTTGTGCGGCCGCGAAGACAACGAAGCAGGCCGTGGCGATCCGCTTCCATCGTCCGCTCATGCTCCCTCCTCGGAATTAGGGGTTTTGCGTCTGCCGCACCTTCCTGCAAACGTCTGACCAGTCTGTTGGGCAAACTCAACTCTTTATTTTTTAGGCCGTTGCGGCAGTACGCCTTTGGGGCCAGCGCGCGGATGCGCTGCGCCACTACCTCCAGTGGGTGAAAACACTCACCCGCCGAAGTCAGCGAATCGGTTGAATGTTCATAGGTCCTGGGAGTGTGGGCACGATGATGATCGAGCATCGCGCCAGGGCGCGATGCGACAAGCCGGTGTCGCCGCCCAGAGGTGCGCTTATGGAGCATCCTCGGATGTAGGCCATCACCTCCGGGTCCATCGGGCGCTCAAGGCGGCGCGGTCCACGCTCATCCCGCGAAGATAGACGCTGGCAATACGCCGCGTATTGGTGATGTCGTCCAGCGGATTGGCGTCCAGGACGAGGAAGTCCGCGCTTTTGCGCGTCGCTATGGTGCCGGCGTCGCTGAGGTTCGCCAGTTGGGCGGCATTGTGGGTTGCCGCTACCAGTACTTGAGCCGGCGTCATGCCGGCCGCCACCATGTCCGCCATCTCCTCGTGGGCCGCCCAGGGAATCCCTCCGTCTGAACCTAAGGCGATCTTGACGCCTGCCGTATTTAGTTTGGCTAGATTGCGAGCCTGGATTCCGAAAAATGCCTGCGCTTTGGGATCTTCCTTGCTGTCCTCCTGAAGTTTCTGAAGCTCCGCAGTGGTGACGCTGCCGCGGAGCCAGCTCCGGTCCACCTTTACACCCCGGTCGGGAAGGTTCGGGTCCACGATAAAACCCGGCTTGGCCTTGATCAGTTTCAGGTACTCGTCGTCGATGTCCTTGTCCCGGACGCTATGGGCGAAATTGTCGATACCGGCTCGCAGGGTTCCCTTGGCATCCTCGAGCGTATAAATATGAGCAATCGTCCGGAGGCCTTTCTTATGCGCCTCGTCGATGCCGGCGCGATACAGTTCCGGACTCAGTTTGGTCACAGTGTGATCCCGGTCGTCCACCCAGAACTTGATGATGTCCACTTTCTTCAAGGCCATCTCATCGACGGCCTTACGCACCTCCACTTCGCTGGTGACCCAGAAAGGAGCTTGCGTGCGGCCCGGCTCCGGCGCGGTAATGCCGCGACCGGCCGTGCGGAACCGCGCGGCATTGGGGATGGTCTCGGCCCGCACCTGGTAAGCCACATCGCCGGTATCCTGGCCCAGGCTCATCGCCGCTCCGATGCCGTAGTAGGCCAGATGCTGCAACTGATCCACGAGCGCATCTCGCGTCACCGCGAGGTGCTTATGGGCATCGACGATGGCCGGCATGACGGTTTTACCGGTCAGATCCACACGAGCCGCGCCCGCGGGAGCCTTGATCTGTCCTTTTCGCCCCACCGCAGTGAACCGTCCATTCTCGACGAGGAATGCAGAATCTGCGATAGGCGCACTGCCGTCTCCTACGATGAGCCGCGCGCCTTCGAAAACCGTTACGGCTGCTGGCCGCTGCGCCTCAACCACGACGGACGTGAAGAACCCGGCCACTAAGACGGCAATCGAGAACAAAGACGCGGGGATTGTCCTAATCCACCTTTGCCAAATTGCACGATGCATGGAAACCTCCTTTTAAGAATGGTAAGCCTAACCATCCCCGAAGACGGAGGAACCTGACTCCGCAACCGGCCTGCTGTTACTGGACTCCGTACTGCGAAACCGCCATCAAGAAATGGTTTTTGCGTGGACGACGGCGCAACCTTTCATTAGTTTTTCTTCGAGGTATCGCGGGGAGATCAAAATAGTTAATGGAAGGGTTGCCGACCAACCGGACAGAATCTGGTCAACGCATCCAAGATAAGCTTGTTATCGGAAATTCCCGTTGCTACCACGACCTCGCATCATTTGCCTGCGGCTACACCCCGCCGCAGTTCGTCGAAAAAATTTTCGAGAAAGATGACGTGGTTCTGCGCCTTCTGCTCTTCGGCCCCATCCACCGGAATAAGCGCCGCGATCCTGTTCCCGTTCGGCGCGAGATCGAAGTTGCGGCTCCTGCCGATCCTACCGGGCCTTGCGATTCGCCCTGCGGACCACACGCGTGGCTTCTCCGAGGTGAACGAATCGCCTTTCACGGTATAGGTCGCCACCATGATCCGGTTGTCCTCTGTACGGAAGAACAGCTCGCGCCCATTGCGCGACCACGTGGGATACCGGCCGCCGTCATTCGAAACTTGCCACTTTCCGCCCTTCCCGAAGGGTGCCGCCGGAAACGCCCGTACGTACACTTGCATGGTCCCGGACTCATCGGAAACATAGGCCAACCACCGCCCGTCCGGGGCGAATGCAGGCTCACGTTCGTTAAACGCAGTTTGCAGAAAAGGTTCCGGCTTCCCGGCACGGAGCCCTGCGCCGTCGCTCTCCACGGGAACGGTCCAAATATCCCCCGCGGGCGTCACCCCTTCGTAAAACGCGAGCCGTTTGCCGTCAGGCGTGAACGACGACGGATACAGAAATTTACCTTGGGTCATGTTCTGAATCAGGCGTTGCGGATTACCCGACCCATCGCTGCGGGTCCAGAACATACCTTCCGACGCTTGAAACAGGATGTACCGGCCGTCGGGACTCCAGGCTGGAGTGTACGGAGTACCCCCGAAGGTGAGACGCGTCATGGTGTCCCGCTGCCATTCGTAAACCCAGATGTCCTGGTCCGACCCCACAGTCACTATCAGCGCCAGCCGCTGGCCGTCCGGAGATAGGCCCGGATAATTGTAGTCTCCTGGCTTGGCCAATAGCGGTTGCGCCTTGCCTGCGCTGTCCAGCCATTCGACGGTAACCAGTCCGCCTCCTGTTCTGCCGCTCTGATACACCAGCGTTCCGGTTGGTGAGAAATCGAGCTGTGCCGAACCGTCTTGGGTGGAGTAGGCAATCTGTTCGAACACCGGTGCGGGTGCGCCACGCACGGCTAAGGTTTCCAAGTCGAAGGGTACGGCAAACAACGTTCCCCGACTGACGTAGATGAGATGGCCGCTCGGCAAATAACGGCCGAACGTACCACCACGCACAAGCGTCTTCCTGCGCCGATCTCTCAAAGACATCACTACGATGCTGGCCCCATCAAACCCGGCCAGCGTCGCGGTGTGTGAGGTGAAAAGCACTGCTTTGCCACCCGGCAGGATTTGTGGCCACCGGTGAGTCTTTTCACCTTGCTCCAGTTCCGTTACGGGCGTGGGCCTGCCTCCTTCCGAGGGGATTCGCGAAAGGCCATTACCGTTGACCAGTGCCGCGATGATATTGCCGTCCTCGCCCCAGCCGCCGCCGCGCGGGTTGTACTCGTAGTCGCATATGGCGATGGCCGACCCGCCATCCACTGAAACTTTTCTCAGCTTTCCCTGGGCAAAAAATGCCACCCATCGCCCGTCCGGAGAGAAGAAGGGCCCGAAGGCGCCGTCGGTGCCAGCCAGTTCAGTGGCCTTGAGCTGATCCAGTTTCCGGGTGTGCAGCTTTCCCTGCGACACATACACCAGTCGAGTGCCATCCGGTGAGATGATCGCACTCGCGCCGGCTCCGGCATTCGAGCCGAGCGACACGTCAGATCCCAGGTCCACGTCCAGGCGCACCAGCGGTTTCAACTCGGTGGGTCGCGTTACGCGATAGGCGATCCAAGAGGTTCCTGCTGCGACGGAAATCGCGATCGCCGCCGCGATCCATGGCAGGCGGCGGTAGCGCACAACCGCAGTGGGGACGGTGGCTACCTCACCGGCCGCGCTTGCGATCCACTCCAACTCGGCTTTCAAGTCCCTTGCGCTCTGCCATCGGTCATCCGGATCTTTTGTCAGGCAGCGTTGGAGCAAACGATCCAGCGCAGGGGGGGCAATAGTGGTGATCGAAGGCGCCGGCCGCTCCATGATGGCCGCAATAACACTGGCCGGAGACGAGCCTTCAAAAGCGCGCTTGCCAGTGACCATTTCATACAGCACCAAACCAAACGAGAAGATGTCGCTGCGAGCGTCGATCTCCTGGCCGGTCGCTTGCGCCTGCAACTGCTCGGGCGACATGTAGTACAGCGTACCTACGATCTCATTCTTGCCGGTGAGCGCCATGGTGAGAGTGGCGTCGTCTAGGGGCTTGGCCGGTTGCGCGATCTTTGCCAAACCGAAGTCGAGCAGCTTGATACCGGTTTTGGTCACCAGGATGTTGGCGGGCTTCAAGTCGCGATGCGTGATGCCCTTCTTGTGCGCTGCGTCGAGGGCACCGCAAATCTGCGAAGCGCATTTCAGTGTTTGATCCAGAGGCAGCGGACCTTTTAGCGGCACCCCTTCGATCAACTCCATCACCAGATAATTCGGACCAACGTCATAAAGCTGGCAGATGTTGGGATGATTCAACTGAGCGACGGCGCGAGCTTCGCGCTCGAAACGCTCACTGAACTCAGTCTTCGAAACTTTAATGGCCACGATGCGATCAAGTCGCGAGTCTCGGGCCTTATAGACATCGCCCATTCCACCTGCACCGATTAGTGCCAGTATCTCGTATGGGCCGAGTTTGTCGCCTATTGAAAGCGGCATCTGAATGAGTCAGCTAAGTTTAACCCATCAAGAAGCGGATAGCGCCTGAGTGACGGCGCATCCGGACATTACTGTCTCAGATCTGGGTCAGGACCGAGCAAGTCCCAGCGGTTTCCTTCGAGGTCAAGAAACACTGCAACTTTGCCGTAAGCCTCGACGCGAGGCTCAGAGATAAAACGA
>Ga0310810_10011185_pt1 | contig 10486 bp, 7 predicted proteins | sample NCmetagenome_FD_207641 | JGI IMG/M metagenome (GOLD analysis project Ga0310810, IMG submission 207641) | Soil microbial communities from experimental microcosm in Duke University, North Carolina, United States - NC | ecosystem: Engineered > Artificial ecosystem > Soil microcosm > Unclassified ... | reverse complement strand
TGCGGACCTTGGGCAGCGTTTTCTTCAACTCTTCCTGCGTCTCGAGCGGGACGATCGTACTGCGACCGCCGATGACGTAGAGGATCGGCGCCTTGATCTCACGTACGTAGCGCCACAGATCAGTCGCGACAAAACCTTTCACGAGCTGCGGGTCGCGCTTCCACACCAGACGGCCGTCGGCGCGACGCTTGGTGCCGTAACGGACGTAAGGAACGAGCACCGCATCGGACACGCCGGCGTTGCTCTTGCGCAGTTGCGCGAGCAGTTCTTCGTCGCTCGCCCAGCCGGCTTCTTCCTGCGCAACGCGCCGGCTGTAGTTGTCGGCGATCTGCCGCGGCCGCTCGGGGCCGACGTCCTCGGAGATCACCGCCGAGACGAGATCCGGATGCTTGCCGGCAAACACTTGCGCGACGCGACCGCCCGTTGAATTGCCCCAGATGGTGATGTTCTTCAGCCCGAGTTGCTGCACGAGGCCTTCGACGTCGCCGACGTGATCCTCGACGAGATAGCGCCCTTCGGGATCCCACCCTGAGTCGCCGTGTCCGCGCATGTCCATCGCGATCACGTGGTAGCGAGCGATGAAATGCGGCACGAGGTGGTCGAAGGTGCGCGCCACGCGGTCCAGCCCGTGAATGAGGATGAGAGGCCTGGCCTTGGGGTTCCCCCAGTCCACGTAGTGAATGCGCAGACCGTTGACGGTGACAAACAGGTCCGTAGGCGTGACACTGTCCCGCTGCTGCCCGGCCAGACCGTCTCTGGTCCCAATCACCAGCGCTGTAAGCCCAATCGCCACCGCAAAGAAGCCTTTCATGGGCCCAGAGTCTACAATGCTAGGCTTGCACTGGGGCGTACCCCCAGCTTCAAGGAAGGCACATGAGTGATGTAGTGACGGGGCCTCCTGCCGCGCCGGCGGGAGGCGGGAAACTCATTGTGTTGACGGCTCCGTTGACGGAGACCATCGATCACGCCGGGTACTTCATTCAAATGAGCATGGCGTCGCTGCCGATGTGGCTCGAAGGCATCCTCAATCGCAAGTATCCGCAATGGCGAAACGTTGAATACAACACGGACGGGACCGCCAAGTACATGCCGGCCGGCGTTCGTGTGCTCGAGGCCTCGCTCCTTCGTCGTTTCAAGGCCGACGACATCGTCTGCTGCTACCCGGACGATCTCGTCAAGTTCATCGGCCCGAACACCCGTGTCGTTGCTGTCTCCACGCACAATCCGCTCGGTGTGACGTTTGCCGCCGGCGTGTACACCTCGATTTTCGGGTCCGCGAAACAGCCGATCAACTCGCACTACGCGCGCGAGATGTTCGCGAAGATCAAGAACAACCCGTGGCGCAACAACTACCAGGTGATGGTTGGTGGATCGGGCGGCTGGCAGATCAGCCAGAACAACGCCTATGACGAGCTCGGCGTCGACTGCGTCGTCGAAGGACGGAGCGAATCGGCGGAGACGCTGGCGCTATTCGATCAGGCACTGCGCGGCGAAAAGCTTCCGTTGAAGATCGACGTGCACCACCCGCAGAGCCGCGACGAGATCATCTTCCCTGACAAGCGCACGACGTTCGGCGTCGTCGAGATGACGACCGGCTGCGGGCGGCGATGCCAGTTCTGCGTGCCCGATCTCAACCCGCAGATCGATCTGCCGCGCGAGAAGATCCTCGCGCATGTGCGCGCTAATGTCCGCGACGGCAATAAGCAGATCTCGCTGGCCACCGAGGACATGTTCATCTGGGGCCAGGTGCACACGAAGATCCCGTTCTACTTCCCGAACCGGGAGGCGCTCGTCGATCTCTACCGGAGCGTCGTGGATACTCCGGGTGTCGAGCAGCACGTGCTCAGCCACTGCACGATCGCACCTGCCGTTGTGGATCCGGTGATGATCGAACAGCTCACGACGAGCATCATCGACAAGAGTCCGATTCATCTGCCGATTCTCAGCACGCACCCGAAAAAGAAAGCGCTGGTGCCGCTCATCGGCCTCGAGACCGGATCGGTTACGCGAGCCAAGGCGCTGATGCCGAGCAAGGCGGTGCCGTTCCCGATCGACGAGTGGCAAAGCGTCGTGATTCGCGGCCTCGAGATTCTCAACAAGCACAACTGGTTCCCCGCGATGACGCTCATCATCGGCAGTCCGAACGAGACCGATGACGATGTGAAGGCGACGCTCGATGTGATTTATGAGGTCGAGCGCCGGGGTCTGTTCGCGTTCTTTATTCCGTCGATCTTCACGCCCCTTCACGACACCCGCATGGAGGACAAGAAGGGCGTGACCGAAACGGCGCAGCTTACGCCGCTTCAGTGGCAGCTGATGATGAAGTGCTGGAAGATGAACCTGCGCCCGGGTCAGGCGAGCTGGTGGGCGCCGACGGTATGGCGATTGGGCGCCATCTTCCTGTGGGCGTGGAAGCTGCGCAAGTTGAACGGCCCGAACTTCACGTTCCCCATGTTGCTCTTCGCCAGCGCCCTGCCGGAATGGTTGATGGAGAAGATGGGCAAGATCTACGTCGGCAAGGCGATCAACGTGAAGACGCGCAAAGAACTGCTGAAGACGATCAAGCCGTCGATGCGTCAGTACGTGCGGACCGATACCGGCGACATCCCGGACGATTTCGCGTCGCCACCGCCGCAGGCCGAGGAGAAAAAGCGCTCGTTCATCGAGCTCACGCCGCAATATTCGTAGTGTCCGGCTTCAGCCGGACCGAATGTAGTGTCCGGCTTTAGCCGGACCGAGGTGACGATGACTCTTCGGATCGTCAGCACTCTTCTGCTGCTCGCGCTCGGCAGTGCGATCCCCGCGGGCGCGCAAGCTCCTGACACGATCCTCGTCAACGGGAAGTTCCTCACCGTTGATGCGCAGTCGTCCGTGCGCGAGGCGATGGCGATTCGCGACGGGCACATCACCGCGCTGGGCACGTCGGTGGAGATGCGGAAGCTGGCGGGCCCTCGATCCCGCGTGATCGATCTCGGCGGACGAACGGTCATTCCCGGGCTCATCGATTCACACCTCCACGCGATCCGTGCGGCGCTCAGTTTCACCACCGAGGTGAACTGGATCGGCGTGCGCACACTGGAGGAAGCGCTGGGGCGCGTGAAGGACGCGGCGCGGACGATGAAGCCGGGGTCCTGGCTGATTGTTGCCGGCGGATGGAACCCGCAGCAGTTCAAAGAGAATCGTCGTCCGACGCAGGCTGAACTCGTCGCCGTCGCGCCGGAGAATCCGGTCTATATTCAACTCGGCTACGCGTGGGCGATGATGACGCCGCTCGCGCACAAGACGCTCGGCCTGACCAGTGAAGCGGAACTGCCGAACGGCGGACGGTTCGAGCGCGACGCCGCAGGTAATTTGACTGGTGCCGTCACCGGTGCACAGCCGGCGATCGTCGGACTCTTCGACAAGCTGCCGCGACCCACGTTCGACGAGCAGGTCCAGGGCACCAAAGCCTTCTTCCGCGAGCTCAATCGCCTCGGGATCACCGCCGTGATCGATCCGTCGGGCAACAACATGACCGGCGAGAGCTATCAGGCGCTGTTCAAAGTCTGGAGAGATCAGGCGCTGACCGTCCGAGTCGCCTATTCGCTCGGCACGCAGGGATCGGGCAAGGAATTCGACGAGATCAAGGCGACGACGGCGCTCCTGCCGATGGGACTCGGCGATGAGATGCTGCGCTTCAACGGCATCGGCGAACGCATCACCGGCGGGATGTACAACAACGACAAGCCGGGCCAGGCTGACAAGGACGAGTACTACCGCATCGCACTGTGGGCTGCAGAACGCGGTCTCACGCTGACCCAGCACTGGAACCGCGATGCCTCGGTGGACAACCTGCTGACGATCTTCGAGCGTGTAAACCAGCGCGTGCCGATCGCGCCGCTGCGCTGGTCGATTGCGCACTTGAACGATGCGTCGGAGCAGACGCTGCGACGCATGAAAGCGCTCGGCGTAGGGTGGACGGTGCAGGACGCGATGTACTTCGGCGGCGAGGCCTTCCGCGAATCAGTCGGTGAAGCCTCAGCGCGCCGCACACCGCCGGTCGTCACCGCCAAAAGGATCGGCGTCGCCGTTGGCGCCGGCACCGACGCGCATCGCGTCGCCTCCTACAATCCGTTCACAGCACTGCAGTGGTTCCTCGATGGCAAGACTGTCGGCGGCACCGCATTGCGTGGTCCTGAAGAGACGCCGGACCGCGCTGAAGCGCTTCGCCTCTACACGCTTGGCAGCGCGTGGTTCTCTCACGAAGACAAAATACGTGGCTCGCTCGAGGTGGGAAAACTCGCCGACCTCGCGGTGCTGTCGCAGGACTACATGACCGCGCCGGTCGATCGCATCGGCACCACCGAATCGCTGCTGACGATGGTCGGCGGGAAGATCGTCTACGCCGCGAAGCCGTTCGCGCCCTAATGGACCTTCATCTCACAGGGAAGGTTGCGATCGTCACCGGCGCGAGCAAGGGCATCGGCCGATCGATTGCGCAGGTATTGGCGTCGGAAGGCATGCGTATCACGGTCGTTGCGCGCTCGCGCGATGAGCTGGTGTCGCTCGCTGCACCGCTCGGGGACAGTTGCCTGGTGCACGCCGCCGATCTCACCGATCCGAGCGTGCCAGCCGCTGTCGTTGCCGCGACGCTGGAGCGCTTCGGTACGTTGGATGTGCTGGTGAATAACGCCGGTGCGACCAAGCGCGGCGACTTCCTGGCCTTCTCAGATGCGGATTGGGCCGACGGCTTCGGCCTCAAGTTCTACGGCGCGATGCGCTGTTGCCGCGCCGCATGGCCGCACCTGCAGGCGTCGCGTGGGACGATCGTCAACATCATTGGCATCGGTGGTCGCACGGGCACCGCCGAGTTCGCCATCGGTGGAGCGGTGAACGCGGCGCTCATGAATCTGACGAAGGTTCTGGCGGATCGTGGTGTAAAAGATGGCGTGCGCGTGAACGCCATCAATCCCGGTGGGATCAAGACCGCTCGTCTGATCACGCGCCTCAAGAGTTTTGCTGCCGAGCGCAACCTCGATCTGGCCAACGTCGAGCAGGAGATGGCCAAATCGTTCGGTGTCTCGCGCTTTGGCGAGCCCGAGGAGATCGCGCGGCTCGTCGCCTTTCTCGCATCTCCCCAGGCGGCCTTCTGTCAGGGCTCCATCGTCGATGCCGACGGAGGACAGACGCGGACGCTGTAACGCTACGTCAGAATCACCATTGTGTAGACGCTGTCCTTGTCCGGCGCCGGCGGCGGGGCGGTAATGTCGAACAGCGTCTTGGTCGTGCCGGCGCTGTCGTCGGTGAATTCGATCTTCTTGATCGGCCCGGAGTTGGACACGATATATCGACGCTGCGCTCCGTGATCCTTGCCTTCCACCATCGGCTCGACCCCGAGCGCTTTCACCGCAGGAAGTGTATCGAGCGACAGGTGGATCGTTTTTCCGTTGTTCTCCATTTCACATAACACGAGCTGGGCATTCATAGACTCGATCGTGAAGCTGTCGCTCTTGTTCATGGGCTCGTTTCGGGTCAGCAGAGTGGTGCCGTCGGCTTTGAGTGCGACGACTCGTATGTTCGAGAAGTCGCCATCAGGGTGGCCCTTCTTCTTGTCCAGGAAATCATCCATCTTCCCGCTTGCCGTGCCCTTCAACTGCTTGATTCTCGTCGAGCCCCCGTCGTCAATGATCACCGCGTCTGCCATAGCCACTGCTCCTTAGTGTTGAGAAACCGGTTGCGTCCTGGCTCGCAACTGCTCCGCCTTCAGGCTCAACTCCTGGCCAGCCGGCGTCGGGCCGTACAACTGACTCGCACGTTCGTACTCAGCCACTGCCCGCGACACGTCACCACGATCGGCGAGACAGTCGGCAAGGCGCTCCCTCACCTGCGCCTCGAGCCTGCGATCTTGCAGCCGGATGGCTTGGGGCAAGGCCTCGGTGAGCACTCGTATCCCTTCCTGACTGTCCCCGAGCTGCTGGTGCAGTCCACCGAGAACGGCGGCGGACTGCACTGACTCGCGCACATACTCTGCCTGCCGGTAGAACGTGAGCGCGGCTTCGACCAGCGGCTTCGCTTCACCCGGTCGCATGGTCTTCTCGAGCAGCGATCCGAGCGACACTTCGGCGCGGGCTTCAATCCGGCGGACCTTCGCGCGGCGCGCGATGTCGAGTGCGCGCCGGAAGACCGGCTCGGCGCGCGCGACATCGTCGGCGCGCAGAAAGATGTTGCCGAGGTCGATCTGACCGTTTGCCGCCAGGTTTTCCATGTTCTCCGACAGCGCGGTCTCGATCGCGTCGCGGGCGAGCGTTGCCGCTCGTTCGGTCTCACCCAGGTCGCGGACCGCCGCCGCTTCGATGAAGTGCAGTCGCACTTCCTGGTAGTGATTGCCGACTGCGCCGGCCAGCGTCAGGGCGTCCTTGATCACGGGCAGCGCCTCGTTTTCGCGATTGCGCCGGTCGAGCAGATTCGCGCGTTCGAGCAACGTCTGCGTCACGCCTTCGATGTTGCCCGCGGTGCGATAGAGGCCTTCAGCTTCGCTGAAGGCGGCGAGGGCCTCCGCGTCCTTCCCGCCCTGGCGTCCGAGCAGGAATCCGAGTCGGAGTTTCGCTGCTGCATACGATGGATCGAATGCGAGGGCGCGGCCGAAGGCTGCCGCAGCGGCGTCCGTGTCTTCCATCTGTTGCGCCAGCCATCCTGATTCGAGCGCGGACGGCGCGCGACTAGCCCCCATCGCCTCGGCTTCGATTGCTTTCACGAGCGGCGCCGCTCGTTTGTAGTCGCGCGACACCATGAACTGCAGGGCACGCAGCATGCGATCGTCGGCATCGCTCAATCGCGAGTCCTGCGCCGCGGCGACCGCGCGCAGCATCGAGTCCTTGGCGCGCTCGGTGTAGTCGAGTTCGTCGTACGCGCGTGCCAGGCTGGCATGTGCCAGTGCAAACGCCGGGTCGATGCTGACGGCCTGCTCGAGCGACTTGCGTGCCGTCTCGTAGGTCATCGAATAGAGTGCGTTGGTCCCGCGCTCGTACCACCGCAGCGCCTCTGACGAGGGCTGATATGGACGATGCGTCCAGGTCCACAAGGCCATGCCGGCGGCCAGGAGCAGAATGGCCGCGAACGCGCCGCGAATCCGACCGGATCGCGTCCAGTGATTCACGTCCCACCAGTGCGCGTCGGAGAGCCAGCTCGCGAGTTCACCGGCAGTGAACCGGCGATGCGGGTCGCGCTCGAGACAGCGCGTGATCGCCATGTCCCACCGCTCGTCGAGTGTCGGCACGACGGCGCGCGCGGACGGCGTCTGACCGCTGGCCCGCAGCATCGCCGACTTGATCACATCCGCGTCCTCGAATGGACGATGGCCGCAGGCCATTTCGAACAGCACGATGCCGAACGAATAGATGTCCGAGGCCGTCGTCACGCGATCGCCGGAGAGCTGTTCCGGGGACATGTAGGCCAGCGTTCCGGCCACGCGGATCGTGTCGTGTCCCGAGCGCGTCTCGTCAACGACAGTTGCCCCCCCCGCCTCAGCCCGCGCGACACCGAAGTCGGTGATGACGGCGCGCACGCCGTTTGCCGATGGAGCCAGGATGACGTTCGCGCTCTTGAAGTCGGCGTGCACGATGCCGGCGCTGTGCGCGGCCTGCAGGCCTTCCGCGAGTTGGATCGCGATCGGAAACGCCTCGTCCCGCGTCAGCCGGCCCGCATGGATGCGCTCGGACAACGTGTGACCGTGCAGCAATTCCATCGCGAAGAACAGCAACGGCGGCTGGCCCTCAGCCCGGTGGATCCCGACCTCGAAGATGCGGCAGACGTTGGGATGCGTGACCTTGCGCGCGATCGAGATCTCCTGATGAAAGCGCGGCAGGAGCGCTTCATCGCCCGCGAGATCACCGCGCAGGGTCTTCAGCGCGACGCGTTCATTGAGAAGGAGGTCGTCCGCCGCATACACCTCGCCCATGCCGCCGCGGCCAATGAGCCTGATGATGCGGTAGCGATCGGCGATGACGTCGCCGACCGACAGCGACTGACTGAAGCGGCCCGGTACAGGAATCGACAGCCGCGTGATCGTGCTGCGCTCGAGGACACGCCGTTCCACCTCGGCGCGCAGGCCGGGATCGTCGGGGCACTCGCGGTCGAGGAACGAGCGCAGCTCTTTCAGCGACAGGTCGAATGTCGAGTCGACCAGCGTTGAGATGCGCCGCAGCCGCTCTTCATCCATGGGATCGAGCGTCGGGCCGGAATTCTGGAGTACGGCCATTCAGCTGTACAACGTGCCAGACAGCTGAAAATAACGGCCCAGGGGGAGCCCGGACGCAGGCGGGCGATCGTACTAGGAATCAGGAGTCAGGAATCAGGAATCAGCGAGGAATCAGCGCTAAAACCCGGGTTTTACGGTGCCCATCTTGCGTGCGACGTCGAGCAGCGTGGGATAGAACTGGACGAAGGTCCGTTCGACCGCTGTGTTCTTGGTATGGCACTCGACGCAGCCCGCGTCGACCGGCAGCGGTTGAGCGTTCTCGACCATCGACCCGTTCGGCATGAAGTTGAAGAAGGCCCATCCGTCCGGAAAGCGCGAATCCTTCACTTCGGCTTCGAGTCCGACCAGCCGGCTCTGAAACCGCCCGGCCTTATTGATTGACCCTTCGCTGGTCGAGCCGCGGAACTCGAGCACGAAGATCGTGCGGTCCGGCCACTTTCCGCTTTTCATAAAGGCCCGGTATGACGAGGGATTCACGAAGACGTTCCCGAAGGAGTTCCTGCCGGGTGTGCCCGGCACCGGGTTGTACTCCATGCCAAGGCCTGCGCTGACGAAGATCCATTCGCGATAGTCCGGTGGTCGAACGAGGTTCACCTTGTCCACGTACTGCGGACCGTCACCAGGCGGCGGTGTTTGTCCACCTGTCGTCGTGCTGAGTGCGGCCACGTAGACCACGCCGAGGATCACGAACGCGATCTTCTTCATCTCATGCCCCTTTTTTCTGCAACGCCGGCCACCCGCTCTCGTGGCGGCGCGTCGATCGGAACCGATTGCGATAGTCGGTGGGCGAGACGCGCACCGTTCGCAGGAACGCTCGCCGCATCACTTCGGCACCGCCAAACCCGCAAGTCGCCGCCACGCGTTCGACGCCGTCGCTCGACTCCTCGAGTCGCCGGCGCGCGGCCTCGACACGTTGGACTTCGACGAACCTCGCCGGCGTCATCTGCATCTCCGCTGTGAACACACGAGCGAAGTGACGAGGGCTCATGGCGATGCGTTCCGCCAATGCCGGCACTGAGAGATCGCCGTTGAGATGATCGGCGATCCATTCCACGAGCTCGCGCAGAGGCTCGCGGTCCGCAGTTTGAATGGCGAGTTGGCTGCTGAACTGTGATTGACCGCCCGGCCGCTGCAGGAACATCACCAATTGGCGAGCGACACCGAGCGCGATGTGGCGGCCAAAGTCTTCCTCGACGAGCGCCAACGCCAGGTCCATCCCCGCGGTGACGCCGGCCGACGTGTAGATGCGGCCATCGCGTACGAAGATCGGATCGGACTCGACACGGACGCCTGGGTACGTCCTGGCCAGCGTCTCACACGACGCCCAATGGGTCGTCGCGCGTTTGCCGTTGAGGAGGCCGGCCGCGGCGAGGATGAACGTGCCCGTACACACCGAGCCGAGTCGTCTGACGCGCGGAGCCATCCGCGCCAGCCACGCGCGCAAGGCAGGATCCTGCGCCGCGGTTCGCGAGCCACGGCCACCGGCGACGAGGAGCGTATCCACGTTGTTGCGAACATCGCGGAAACCCCGCTTCGCGACGATCGCGATGCCCGAGGACGTCTCGATCGGGCCGGCGGTTGGTCCGACGATCTCGACCGAGTAGGCGAGATCGCGGCGCAGTCCGCGCTCGACGAGCAGCCGCGCCGCACGCCCGAACACTTCAAGCGGGCCGGTGACGTCGAGCACCTGCACGTCGGGAAACGCGACGAAGACGATGTGGCGGACTCGTCGCGCCGAAGTTGCGGGCGCGCGAAGGCGGAGAGCCATGCCTCAGCATCGCCCGCTGGCGTCACGGTGGCAAGGACAATGTGCCCACCAATCCTGCCACTTGCGTCTGGCCGCCGCCCTGCCGCTCCGTGATCTCCGCGCCTCCGTGTCTCCGTGTGAAGGCCGTCACTGTGAGATCACACGAAGACCTCATCACCCTGCGACGGTCAATGTCACGCGGCGATTTCGTGCGCGACCTTCTTCCGTCGCATTGGTCGCGACCGGGTTCTGACTCCCGAAACCTTGCGCGCTCAGGTTCGCCGCTGCGGCGCCGTTCTCCCGCAGCGCGTTCATCACGGACTCCGCTCGTCCCCGCGAGAGCGACATATTGGCGGCCTCGTCGCCGGTGTTATCCGTGAATCCGGCGATCTGCACGCGCGCGTTCGGGTAGGCGTTGAGAATTCGAGCGACATCGACGATCTGCTGGCGCGACCGCGGCGTCAGCGACGCTGACCCTGTCTCGAACTCGAGACGATCGAACT
>Ga0310810_10011183_pt1 | contig 10486 bp, 5 predicted proteins | sample NCmetagenome_FD_207641 | JGI IMG/M metagenome (GOLD analysis project Ga0310810, IMG submission 207641) | Soil microbial communities from experimental microcosm in Duke University, North Carolina, United States - NC | ecosystem: Engineered > Artificial ecosystem > Soil microcosm > Unclassified ... | reverse complement strand
TAGGCTCCCGCCAGGCAGACGACCCCGCCTACGATCGACAGCGTCGCCACGTGCTCACCCCGCACCAGGACGCCGAGCAGCAGCGACACCGGCGGAATGAGGAAGGCCGTCGCCGAGGCCTTGGTCGCCCCGACCCGGCCGGCCGCGATCACGGTGAGCACGTACGCGACCCCGGTGCCGAGTGCGCCCAGCGCGAGGAGTGAGAACAGCGGCCCCGCCGACCAGTGGGCCCGGAGCAGCTCCGGCAGGCCCAGCGGCGCCGTCAGCACCAGCGCCACGGCCTGCGCCCGCCAGATCACCGGCAGCGCCCCCTGCCGCTGCTGCACCGGACGGGCGATGTTGAGCGCGAACCCGTAGGACACCAGCGCCGCCAGGATGAGCAGGACGCCCACCACGGTACTCCGGCCCTGGCTCAGCGTCGGCAGCCCCATCAGCACCGCCCCGAGCAAGCCGACCGCCAGGCCCATCGCGATATCGCGCGACGGCCACCGGCGCGCCATCCCCGCCGCGACGATCGCGATGAAGAGCGGGACCGCCCCGTTCAGCATTCCGGTCAGCGCCGAGGAGACGTGCCGCTCGGCGTAGGGAAACATGCTGAGCGGGAACGCCATCCAGAGCACCCCGACCAGCGCGGTGCCGGTCCAATCGGAACGGCTGATCGATCGGCGCGAGCCCGAGAACAGCGACAGGGTCAGGAAGCCCACCAGGATCCGGGTGAAGGTCACCCCGTTCGGCCCCATCGCCTCCAGGCCTTCGGCGATGAAGAGGAAGGACGCGCCCCAGATGGTGCCGGGCACGATGAGCAGGACCCAATCCATATGCGCTCCGTCCTAGGTTCGGGCCGCGATTCGGGCGACCTCGCCGCCGCGCCACTCGGGCGTGCCGTCGGCCAGAGCCACCGCGACAGCCTCTCTCGCGAGCAGCCGGGTCGAGTCCAGCGTCGGAAGCAGGGAGACCTCGGGCGTGATCAGCAGCGGAATCTCGGTGCAGCTCAGCGCGACGGCGTCGCACCCGACCGCCCGCAGGCCCGCGATAATGCGGATGAAATCGGCGCGAGACCTGTCCTCCAGCCGGCCCTGGGTCAGCTCGCCGAAGATCACCCGATCCACCAGTGCCCGGTCCTCCGGTGTCGGCGTGCGCTGCTCGATGCCGTGACGGCCGAATGCCCCGGGGTAGACCGTGCCCTCCATGGTCCATTTGGTCCCCAGCAGCCCTACCTGGCGGTACCCGTTCGCTGCAGCCTGGCGGGCCACGATCTCGGCGATGTGCAGGCCCGGCAGCGGCAGTGGCTCGCCGGGCAGCTCGAGCGCCAGGTGAGCGGTGTTGTCGGGGCAGACGAAGAAGTCGCACCCTGCCTCGGCGAGACGCCCCGCCGTCCGCGCCAGGTACGCCCGGACCTCGGCCAGGTCGTCACGCTCGTAGGCGTCCAGCACCCCCTCCATCGGGAGAATGGAAAGCGTGATCTCGGGATGGCGGTGCGGCCCCAGCCGCCGGGCCGACTCGCGCACCATTTCCAGGAAGCAGAGCGCGGAGCCGTCGGCGCTGTGGGCCAGGATGCCGATGTGTCGCATGGCTCAGCTCACCGCCCGAAGCGCCGCGGGTCGATGGCATCCACCGCCGCGAGGATCGCGTCGGCCGAGCGGTCCACATCCGGAACGGTGGTGGTCCAGTTGGCGATCGAGATCCGCATCGCGGGCTGGCCCTGCCACCAGGTGCCGCCCGCCCAGCAGACGCCGCCCTGCTGGACCTGCCGGATGACCTCGCGGGTCATCGCATCGGCCGCCGCGTCATCGCCACCCGGCGGACGGAACTGCACCAGAACCTGGTTCAGCACGACCTGATTCAGGATCCGCACGCCCGGATGGCGCGCCAGGCGCCCCGCCATGCGCTCCGCCAGGGTGCAGCATCGCTCGACGATGTCGCCGACGCCGTCGCGCCCCAGCGCCCGGAGTGCCGCATAGAGTGGAAGGGCCCGGGCCCGGCGCGACTCGTCGGGGGTGAATCCCCGGGGCTCCCGCTCGCCGGGGGTCCGCTGGATGTAGTGCGCGGGAATCAGCAGCGCGTCCTGGTGGGCCTCGGGGTGTGCCGTCAGTGCGATGCCGAGGTCGTAGGGCACCAGCCACTTGTGGCCGTCGGTCGCGATGGAGTCCGCCTGGTCGGCGCCGGCGATCAGCCAGCGACGCCGGTCGCTGGTCGCCGCCCACAGGCCGAACGCCGCATCCAGGTGCAGCCAGGCGCCGCGCTCGCGGGTGAGCCGGGCGATCTCCTCGATCGGATCGGCGTCGCCGGTGTTGACGTTCCCGATCTGGGCGCAGACGAGACACGGGCCCTGTCCCTCGCCCAGGAGCCGCGCGAGGTGAGCCGGCCGCATCCGGCCTTGCGCATCGGTCTCAACGCGTCGAACCCGCTCGGTGCCAAGCCCGAGCATGCGGAGCGCGGTGAAGACGGTGCGATGGGACTCGTCGCTCACGATCACGTCGATCGGCGGGGCCCCGGTCAGGCCCTGCCGCTCCACGTCCCAGCCGACTCGGCGCAGCAGCTCGTGGCGCGCAACCAGCAGCGAGGTGAAGGTCGCCATCTGTGCGCCGGTGACGAAGCCGACGCTCCACTTTGGCGGCAGGCCGAACAGCTCCTTCACCCACTCCGCCACGACCTGCTCGACCACCGCGGCGAAGGGCGACATCACGAACATCTGGGCGTTCTGATCCCAGGCCGAGACCAGCCAGTCCGCGGCGATGGCGGCGGGCACGCTGCCGCCAGTGACGAAGCCGAAGTAGCGGGGGCCCTGCGAGGCGACGGTGCCGCTACGGGCGGCCTCCGCCAGGGTGTCGATCACTCGGGCGGGGTCCTGCCCTTCGGCCGCGAGCGGGCCACCGAGCAGAGCGCGGAGCTCGTCGGGGGTGAGGGTGGCGCCTACGGGCCGCTCGCCCACATGGGCGAGATACGCGCGCGCGTGCGCGGCGGCGCGGTCGGCGAGAGTCTCGATTGACACCGGAGCAAGCTAGGGACAAACTGGTAACCACAGAAGATCCAGTTAAGGAGCGAGAACCTTGACCAGTCGGCCCCTCGACCTCCTCGTGGCGGTGGATCGCACCCGCCCCCGGACCCTCGGTCGCCAGATCGAGGACCAGCTTCGCAAGGCCATCCGGGATCTCGCCTTACGCGCCGGCTCCCGGCTCCCGTCCACCCGCGACCTGGCCCGCGAGCTGGGTGTCTCCCGCCCCGTCGTAGTGGAGGCTTACGCCCAGCTCGCCGGCGAGGGCTACCTGGAGCTCCGCCCGGGCGCCCGCCCGCGGGTCACCGGTAGCGCCGGACGTTGGCAGGAACCCGCGAGCAGTCGGCCGGCACCGGCTGCCGAGCCGAGGTACGACTTCCGCCCGGGCGTGCCCGACCTCTCATCGTTTCCCCGCTCGATGTGGCTCCGCTCCCTCCGCGAAGCGCTGTCCACCATGCGCGACGCCGACCTCGGCTACACCGATCCACAGGGCACCGAGGTGCTTCGCCTCGCGCTCCGGGACTATCTGGGGCGAGTGCGAGGTGTAGTCAGCGACGCGGGCCGCGTCGTCATCACCAGCGGCTACTGCCAGGGCCGCTCGCTGGTGTGCCGCGCCCTGGTGTCGGGAGGCGCCAGGCGGGTCGCGGTGGAGGATCCTTGCCACGACGAAGTGCGGAATTCGGTGCTCGGTGCGGGCCTCACGTTGGTGCCGATGCCGGTGGACGCCGATGGGATGCGGGTCGAGGGACTGGAAGAGGCGAGGGCGGACGCGGTGATCATCACGCCGGCGCATCAGTACCCGACCGGCGCCGTGCTCTCCGGCCAGCGGCGGGGCGCGCTGCTCGAATGGCTCCGTCGAACCGGCGGGTTCGCCGTGGAGGACGACTACGACGCCGAGTTCCGGTACGACCGGGCGCCGATCGGAGCCCTGCAGGCGATGGATCCGGAGCACATCGTCTACGCCGGCACCGCCAGCAAGACCCTCGCGCCGGCACTGCGGCTGGGCTGGCTGGTGGTGCCGGCCCGGCTGCTGGAGGCCGTGCAGCAGCGCCAGCGGCAGATGGATTTCGGCGTCTCCCGGATCGATCAGCATGCGTTCGCCGATTTTCTCGGCCGCGGTGAGCTCGACCGGCACCTCCGCCGCATGCGGGCCCGTTATCGGGCGAAACGGGATGTGCTGGTGGAGGCGCTGACCGAGGCATTACCGGAAGCGCGGGTGCACGGTATCCGTGCGGGCCTGCACGTTGCCGTGCAGCTTCGGGAACACGATCGGGCAAGGACGATTCGGGACGTGGCACTGCGTCGAGGTGTCGCGCTCACCGCGATGAGCGACTACTACCTCGACCGAGCTGCGGATTCCTCGATGCTACTGCTCGGGTATGGACGGATTTCAGAGGCGGGTATCCGGGCCGGCGTACGGGAGCTGGCGGCGGCAGTGCAATCACTCAGGCGAGCCGACGGTCTGTGATCCGACTCGTCACCCTGCGTCCCTGCGACCCTGCGCCCTACTTCCCTCGCAACGTCTGCAGCCAGTTCTCCGCCACGATCAGCTCGCTCTGCTGGGTAGACTCCCCCTCTCGGGTCATGAGGAAATGCTCCCCGTCGGGAGCGAGCGAGTAGGAGGGGATGGGACCGGTGCGGGTGAACTGCGCCACGTTGAAGAGCGGGCGCTGCTTGCCCAACGAGAAGCCGGGCCCCGCCGGGATCTCGGCCGCGATCATCTCGTTCCGGCCGTTGATGTAGTAGAGGCGCCGCCCGTCCTTCGACCAGGCGGGCTCGGCACCTCCCGCCGTGGAGACCTGCCACTTGGCCGACGAGGTCTCGGGGAACGGACGGACGTAGACCTCGAACGTCCCGGATTCGTTCGACGAGTAGGCCAGCCAGCGGCCGTCGGCCGAAAGCGCCGGGTGCATCTCCTGAGCCGGCGTCGCCACGAGCGGGATCAGTGTCGTGTCGGGCAGGTGCATGCCTAGAATGTCCGGACTGCCGCCCGCCACCGGCGCGGTCCTGAGCAGCAGCCACTTCCCGTCCTGCGAGATCACCGCCTGCCCGAAGTCGTCCTTCTGCGACGACCGGAGCAGACGCGAAGCGCCGGTGCCGTCCGCCCGATGGGCGTAGGCCGCTCCCACCCCGGACCCGGCGCGATCGTTCACGTAAAACACCTCGCGACCGTCGGAGGACCAGGACGGACGTACACTCGAGGTGTCGCCGAAGGTGATCCGGGAGAACGGCCCGTCGGGTAGCTGCTTGACCCAGATGTCGCGCCGCCCTTCGCGCGACAGGCCGATCGCGATCTCCTTCCCGTTGGGCGACAGGGAGGCCGACTCGATCACTCCCTGCGGGTCCCAGTCCGCGTCCACCGGCGTCACCCCACCCTCCATGGTGACCCAGACCGCGCGCCGGGAGACCAGCGTTCCGCCCGTCGTATAGGCGAGGGTGCCGTTGGCAGCCAGCGCCATGTCTATGTTGAAGCCGCCATTGCGTACGCCGATGCCTTCGAGCAGCGCGATCGGCCCGCCGGTAATCGCCAGCTTCTTGGTATCGAATGGCATTGCGATGAGCTTGCCGTCGGCAGTGACGACCAGCAGGTGCCCGCTCGGCGCGTAGGTGCCAAAGACGCCGCGCACCAGCGTGTGGGCCTGATCGTGCGGCCGGGGTGGAAGCGGCGCGGCCATGATCTCGAAGTCGCTGACACCCTGGCCGACGTGACGCGTCCGGAAGATCACGCCGTCACCACCAGGGAGAACCTGCGGCCATTCAGTGGCGATTTCATTCTTGTCCGGCTTGATCGTATACACCGGCTCGATGTCGCCACCGGTCGCCCGCATGCGGGCGATCCCTGAATCCACCTCGAAGTAGATGAAGCCGTCGTTCCCCCAATCGCCGCCGGTCGTATTCAGCTTGTCGCTCAGCGTTACCGTGGGTGCCCCGGCGAGCGAGGCGATTCGGATGGCAGTCCCGGCCTTCACGAATCCGACCCGGTCGCCCTCGGGTGAGAAGAACGGCGTGCCCGCCCCTTCTGTGCCGGCGATCGGGCTCGCGTCGAGCTGATCGAAACGCCGGATCCAGAGCCGGTTGCCCCCTTCCGCGGGACCGCTGTATACCAGCGATCGCCCGTCGCGGGAGAGCGCGATCCGCGAGCCACCCGTCGCCAGCGGGGCAGAGATCGTCTGGTTGATGCGGAGCCCGAGGCTGAACTGGGTGAGCGGCGGCACCGGCCTGGGCCGGAGCCAGCCCCACAGCGCCGCACCCACGGCCAGCACCAGCGCCCCGGCCAGCGCGTACACCACCACGCCCCCCCGCCCCCGCGCCCCGGCGCCCGCGCCTCCAGCCGCCAGCATCGGCCCGGTCACCACCGTCGACCGATACGTCTTGTCCTTCAGCGCGTCCGCGAACTCCGCCGCGCTGGCGAACCGATCGGCCGGGAGCTTCTCCAGCGCGGTCAGCACCGCGGCCTCGACATGAGGCGGAATGGTGTGGCGCTGGGGAATCATCGGCCGCGGGCTTTCCGTCACCACCCGGGCGACGACCGCCTGCGCGGTGGAGCCGGTGAACGGCGGATCGCCGGTCAGCATCTCGTAAAGCACGGCCCCGATGGCGTAGACATCCGACCGCGCCGTGATCTCCCGCTCCCCCATCGCCTGCTCGGGGCTCATGTAATGCGGCGTGCCCAGGCTCATCCCGGTCTCGGTCATCCGCGCGCCGCTCGCCTTGCTGGCCGCGAGCGCGATCCCGAAATCGGCGACCAGCGCCTGGCCGTCGTGCAGCAGGATGTTCTCCGGCTTGATGTCGCGGTGCACCACGCCGTGGCGGTGGGCGTAGTCGAGCGCGGCGGCGACCTCGGTGGTGATCCGCACCGCGTCGGCCACCGGGAGCTGCTTCTCCCGGTTCATCCGGTCGCGCAGGGTCTCCCCCTCGACGAACGGCATGACGTAGAAGAGGTAGCCGTCGGCCTCACCCGAATCGAACAGCGGCAGAATGTGGGGGTGCTGCAGATTGGCGGTGAGCTTGATCTCGGCCAGGAACCGCTCGGCGCCGATGACGGCGGCGAGCTCGGGCCGCAGCACCTTGAGCGCCACCCGCCGGTCGTGGCGGACGTCCTCGGCGAGGTAGACCGTGGCCATCCCGCCGGCCCCGATCTCCCGGTCGAGGCGATAGCGGTCCGACAGGGCAGACTGGAGCCGGCCGAGGAGCTCGGGCATGAAGCCTAGTCTTGTTGTGAGGGATGGCTGGAAGATAGCCTAGCTGGAGGGTCTGGCTAGGGCACGTCCGGGAGGCCCGAGGCCCCCCGGACTGCCCGGACTATTGGGTTCTCAGCCCACCGGCCTCAGGATCATGGCCCACGGCAGCAGCCCGCGACGCCGCACGACCCCTGCACCTTCTCGTCGGCATCGGCCCAGATGAAGCGCGCTAGCGACATCGTGAACGTCGACTCGGGATGCTGCTCGATGGTGATCGTGCCCACCAGGGTGTCGATCACCTGACCCTGTGAGATCCTCAGAAATCTCGAGCTCGCGGTCGAGTCCGATTGACGCTGGACCCACCAGTAGGTCGTGTCCCCCGGAGCCAGGTTCAGCTTAGGGTAGGACTCGGTTTCACTATCTCCCAGGAAGAGCCTCGCAATAATCGCCCCCTCATTGAGCGCCGACGTGTCGCGTTTATCGGCGTCGATCACAGGCTCTATCTTCGCTAGCGGCCCGTACCGGCAGGTGTGATTCGGATCGCCGTGACAGGCCACCCCTCCGCCTCCCACGGTATCGCGGACCAGCAACCGCTGCTCGTCGCCCACCGCGGTCAGGGGATCGAACGTCAGGTTGTTGACGCACGAACGCAACTGCGCCTCATCGGACAGAGCCGCCTGGTTGGGGCAAAGCGCGGCTGCGCCGGCAAGCCGAGGGACAGGGCCTGGGCCTGGGTTGCTACAGTGGGTCACGAGCAGGCCGAGCGCGACCGCAACGACCAGGACGACCGCGAGGCGACTTCTGCCCTCTTTCTGCACGGCGTGCTTCACTGGCGTGGTCATAGACCCTCCTCTGGGGATGCCGTCCACACTTCAGCGAACGCCTACGATGTGGTTCATCCTTGCGATGGTCGGTTCAAGCTCAGGGTCGGCGTTCGACCAGAGGGTCAAAACGTCACCGGCCCAGCGGCGGGCCGTGGAGGAATCAGAGGCTCGGTCGGCGAGGTCGGCCCGGAGGGCCATGCCCCTCACCAGCGTTGCTACCTGCGGGAGCTGATCCAGCAGATCCGCGCGTTGGGTTGAGAGGGCCTGGAGGGAGAGGTCGAGCAGCTGACTCGCCTCCGCCGTATCGCCTAGGGCAAGGAGAAGTCGAGCCTCGTTGAATGTCCCGTCGAAGGCGACGTCGCCCGGCCGGAGGTTGCGCCGGAGGGCGCGGATTCGGTCGAACTCCTTCCGCACGCCCATAGTGTCGCCCTGGCCCAGCCGCCATTGCATCGCCAGCAGAGAGTTGCCGCCGGCGTGGGCGCGGTGCATGGGGCGGAGACCGCGCTCGGGAAAGGTGAGGACCGCCGGGACGTCGAGCATCGCCTCCCGTGCCGCGGTGCGCCGGGCCGGCACCACGTAGCTCGGCACCAGTCGCTCGACCCGCTGCTCCAGCGTGTCGATGCTGTCCACCGGCGCCCCGAAGGACGAATAGGCGAACAGCGCCAGCGCCGCCTCGGTGAGCTGGAGCGGCACGGTCACCTCTTCCCAGTCGGAGCTGAGGAAGGTGTAGTCCGGAGCAGCGCGCTGTTGGAGCCGGGCAGCCAGATGCACCTGGCCGGTGAGTGCGGCCAGCCCGCGGAGCTGCCGCGCGTCGTCGAGCGAGGGCACCGGATGCGCTCGGAGCAGCGAGTCGGCGAGCGCCCGCGCCTGCTTCATCCGCTCCGACTTGACCAGGAGCCGGGTCTCGATGCTCGCGAGACGCAGCGCCTGAGTGGTGTCGGTGGCGGTCGCCCGGGCCCGGTGGATCTCGCTGAGCGCGGAGAAATCGGCCGCTCGTCCCGCGGTCACCTCCCCCAGCGTCTCCAACACCAGCGCCAGGGTCTCGTGCGCGTCGGCCCGGTCGGGGAACGCTTTGACCCAAGTGGTGGCGATCTCTCGCATCAGCTCCCGATTCCGGGCAACGGCGGCGCCGACCGTCGGGGGAAACGCCCCCGAGTCGCCGCCAACCACCAGGGCCAACGGGCGCGGCACGAACGCGAGGGTATCGGCCGACATCGAGGGAAACGCGCCGAACCGGACCGTGTCCGTCCCCTCGAGCGAGTAACCCTGGCGAATCCGATTGGGCTCGGTGTAGAGCAGCTCGGGCAACCGACGAAACGCCTGCCCCCGGAAGGCCAGGTGGATTGAGGGAACGATCTCCAGCGCCCGCCGGTACGCGGCCACCGCGGCCTCGTAGCTCCCCCGGAAGTGCCAACCGTCTCCGCTCGCGTCCTTCACCACCACCGGATCCCGGGCCTGGCAGTCGCCCAGGCCGTACCAGGCGGCAAAGTCGAGCGAGTCTCGCGCGATCAGCTCGCGATACTTGGCGCAGGACTCGGGGTAGTCGCCGCCGGCCTGCGCCACCAGCGCCTCGCCCAGCGTGCGGTCGCGCGGCGTCAGGCTGTCCTCCGAGGCCAGCGCGCCCGCCGCGTAGGGCCTCCAGGACTGGGGCTGCTCGCCCGCCCAGGTCAGCACCAGCGCGAGCCAGAGCTGCGCGCTGCCGTAGCTGGGATCGATGCCGAGCGCCTGCTTGAGGCCGGCCTTCGCGGAGTCGAGCTCCCACCGCTGCAGCGCCGCGAAGCCGCGCTGGAACGCGCGCCACGCCGGCAGCGACAGCCGCCCTTCTCCCCGGGGCGCCGCGCCGGCAGCGCCGCCACCGACCAGGAGCGAGTCGGCCAGCTCCTGGAAGCGGGCCTGGGCATCGCTCAGGTCGGGCGCGATCCGGATCGACTGCTCCCGCACCAGCCGATCGCCGGCCGCGTCGTACAGGAGCCCGCGGACGTGGATCGTGTCCCGGAACTGCCAGACCTCGCCCATGACGACTCGGCCCGCCCGGCGGCGGCGCGCGATCGCGACCCCGTCCTCGACCCGTACCGCACCGCCCTGGCGCGAGCGTGCGTCGGCCACCCAGAGCGGATCCACCATCTCCACCCCGCGCCAGCGTCCGAGCGCGTCGTGCAGCAGCGACTCACACTGGTCGCCGTTGAGGAGCAGTGGCGCCGATCCCTCGCGATGGCGGAACGGGAGCACCAGGTAGAGAGAGGTGTCGAGCGCGGGTGTCTCGCGCCGGTTGAGCGCGGTCGCGGCGAACGCGCCGCCCAGCAGCAGCGCTCCGACGACCACCCATCCGGCCCGGGAGAACCGCCTGCGCCTGAACGGCGCGACGGGCTGGGTAGGCGCCTGGGCGTCCGGTGGGGTGGGCTGATGGGGCAACGCCGCCAGGAATTCATCGGCCGAGGCGTACCGGTCGGCGGGGAGCTTCTCGAGCGACTTCGCTACGACCCGAT
>Ga0310810_10011182_pt1 | contig 10487 bp, 8 predicted proteins | sample NCmetagenome_FD_207641 | JGI IMG/M metagenome (GOLD analysis project Ga0310810, IMG submission 207641) | Soil microbial communities from experimental microcosm in Duke University, North Carolina, United States - NC | ecosystem: Engineered > Artificial ecosystem > Soil microcosm > Unclassified ... | reverse complement strand
GAAAGATCAACAATCAACGATCGTCAATCAACAAGATTCAATAATCACGAATCGAAAATCAACAATGACTGATTCGAGATTCACAAGACGGCAATTCCTGGGCACTGCTGCAGGCGCCACGGTGGCGCTCGCGGCAGGAGGATCGGAAGCCGAAGCCCAGATCGCCCAAGGCACGCAAGCTATTCCACCTGCTGGCCCGGCGCTGCAGGACGTAGCGCTGACCAATGCGCGCATTCACACGATGGACGCGCGCAATACGGTGGCGGCGACGGTCACGATTCGCAACGGCCGCATCGCCGCCGTCGGCGGTAATCCACCCGCAGGCGTCAAGGTCGTCAATCTGCAGGGCCGGACGGTCGTGCCCGGCCTCATCGAAGGTCACGTCCACATCGTCAGCCTCGCCAACCGGCCCGGGTATCACACGATCCTCGAGAACACGACGTCGATTCGCGAGATCCAGGAGGCGCTCGCCGCACGACGGAAGAGCGTGCCCGAGGGGCAATGGATCACATCGATGGGCGGCTGGCATCCGAATCAGTGGGCAGAGCATCGGCATCCCACGCTCAAGGAGCTGGACGAAGCCGTGCCCGATCGGCCGGTGTTCCTCTACGAACGATTCACCGGGCCGGCGGTGACCAACAGTCTCGGCAAGAAGCTCTTCGACGCGATCGACGCCGCCGCTCCCGTGCATCCGGAGGTGAAGAAGGTCGCCGTTGCCGACAACGGGGCGATCGCGCCTGCCGCGTTTGCCGGCGGCGGTCCATCGGCAAGTGCGCTGTTCCATCTGCGCCGCATGCAGACGTTTGAGGACAAGAAGCGCAGCACTCTCGACGCGATGAACTACTCGGCCGCCCTGGGGCTGACAGCGCATCTCGACGAAGTGCTTTTCCCCACTCCCGGACCGCTGCACCCGAGTCAGATTCTCTCGAACCTGGATCAGTACCGGATGTACGACTCGTGGATCGCCCTGCACCGCGACGGGCGCGCGATCGTGCGTCTGCAGATGAACTTCCTTCAGAACCAGAGCGATCCCGCCCTGCCCGAGTTGAAGGAGCGCCTCCGCAATCAGTTCCAGTTCTTCGGCGACGACATGTTGATGACCGGAGCCATCGGTGAGTGGGCCGCGCCGCTCGCGAGCGGCGCCGTGTGGCGCGAGGCGCAGCGTCTGGTCGCCCAGGCGGGATGGCGCAACGAGAACGCCGTGCAGAACCTGGCTGCGCTCACGCAGGTGGTCGAAGCCTACGAAGCCGTGAACAAGGAATTCGACATCACGCAGTTGCGCTGGATGGTGCACCACGTTCCCGAGGTCACGCCGGATCTGCTCACCCGACTCAAGGCCCTCGGATGCGGTGTGCAGATGGGCGCGTTTCGCTGGGTCACCTCGAGCGATCCCAAGGTCATCGCCGGTCCGCCGTTCCGCACGATCCTCAACCACGGAATCCAGGTCGGCATCCATGGCGACGGCGTGCACATCGCGCCGCTCAACCCGTGGCAGCACATCTACTACGCGACGACCGGCATCAACTCGTTTGGCGCGCGCGTCAACGGCGATGAGCAGATCACGCGCGAGGAGGCGCTGCGGCTGTTCACACGAGGCAACAGCTGGTTCCTGCGCATGGAGGACAAGATCGGCTCCATCGAGCCGGGGAAACTGGCCGACATCGTCGTGCTCGACCGCGACTACTTCACCGTACCCGAGGCACAGATCAAGCAAGTCCGCTCGCTGATGACGATGGTCGGTGGACGAGTTGTCCACGGCACGCTGGGATGACGCCTATGAGCGTCAGCCGCAGATCCTTCCTACTGGCAACCGGTGCCGCAGCGTTTGCCACGCCGCTGCACGCTCTCCGCTCACGAATCGATGCCGGCTTTGCCCCGGCAGCGGAGCTTGGCTACGGTCCCCTGCGTCCTGCAATAGATGCAACCACGGGGCTGCCTCTGCTCGAGTTGCCGGACGGGTTCCGCTACATGTCCTTCGGCTGGACCGGCGATGCCATGGACGATGGCCGCCGCGTGCCGCCGCTGCACGATGGGATGGCGGCCTTCGCCGGCGAGAACGGACAGGTCGTGCTCGTGCGCAATCACGAGATTGGACCTGGAGGGCCGCTGCGCGGACCCGCCTACGACAAGCAGGCGGGTGGCGGCACGACCACTACCATTTTCGATCCCGAGATGGAGCGCGTCGTCAGCACGCGCGCGAGCCTCGCCGGCACGATCCGCAATTGCGCCGGCGGACCGACGCCCTGGGGATCGTGGCTCTCCTGCGAGGAAACGGTTCTCGGCCCGAGGGAGCGCGACAATCCGCTGCCGCGCCAGCATGGGTACGTCTTCGAGGTCCCGCACGACGGCGTGTCCGATGCGAAGCCGATCAAGGCGATGGGCTGCTTCGTCCATGAAGCCATCGCCGTCGATCCGCAGACCGGCATCGTGTACGAAACGCAGGATCGCACGCAGGCCGGGTTGTATCGCTATGTGCCGAAAACACCCGGACGTCTCGCGGACGGCGGGCGCTTGCAGATGCTGGCGATCGATGCACGCGGTGGATTCGACACGAGCCGCGGGCAACGCCCTGGCGCAACCTACGACATCCATTGGGTGGATATCGCCGAGCCCGATCGTCCGCATATCACGGGCACATCCGGTTACGGCCTCGGCGTGCTTCAACAAGGCCTCGATCGTGGTGGCGCCATCTTTTCGCGTCTGGAAGGGGCGACATTCGGCGAGGGCCGCTTGTATGTGACGGCGACGGATGGCGGCGACGCGCGGATGGGTCAGGTCTGGGAAGTCGATCCGGAGCGCAGTCGGCTCCGGCTGGTGTTCGAGTCACCCGGCGCGCCCGTGCTCAACATGCCGGACAACCTGACGCTCAGCCCACGTGGCGGTCTCGCCATCTGCGAGGACGGCACAGCCACACCGTGCGTGCACGGGCTGACGCGCGACGGCCGCATCTTCCGCTTCGCGCGCAACAACATCAAACTCGACACACCGCGCAATGGACTGACGGGCGATTTCAGTCAGCGCGAGTTCGCCGGCGCGACCTACAGCCCTGACGGGCGCTGGCTGTTCTTCAATGCGCAGACGCCGGGCGTCACCTTCGCGGTCACCGGGCCGTGGGCCGACGGCGGCCTCTAGCCAGAGCATTTTTGATTTCGGGATTGTTGATTGTTGAATCGTTGATGATTTGCGATTGTCGATTGATGATTGGTTGCCCGAATGACCGCCTAATCAACAATCACAAATCAACGATCAACAACGAATCAACAATCAAAGATCGCCAAATCCACAATTGAGATTCGGGTCTTACGTCGCGGAGCACTGCGTCGGATTCCACCCCGTCGCGTCAGGCAGCTTCTTGAAATCCGTCGTCGTGATGTAGGGGCGGGCGAAGTAGGTGGGATCATCGAGGCGCGTCGTCACCGTGAACCACGTCTCGCCGTTCGGGAGCACATTCACGTCGTAGTACTCGGTCACCACGGCGTCTTTGCTGTACGGAACGCCGTTCTTGCGGACGTATCCCGGACGCAGATTGTTAGTGACCACTTTCAGACTGCCCGAACGCGACTCCCCTCCGCCGCCGCCTCTCCGCGCCGGTGGCCCGTACGTCCATTCGGCCATCGACTGACCTTGCCACGACGGCTCTCCTGACGGCGCCGGTGCAGCACCGAATCGGATCACGCGCGTCTGCGTGCCGGCGTCAGCCTCGATCTTCAGCGTGCTGGCATCCTGCCATGTGATGTGCAGCCGGCCCGGCAGCCGCATCAATCCGCCGGCGCCATAGGCTTTGCACTGCTCGCCCGCAGCCGTATCTTTCGCTGGGTCCCAGAGGCCGCCGACGCGGCGGCCTTCGGCATTGAGCGGCAACGCGTCGAACGCACCCTTCTTCGGCGTCACCATCCGGAGCTTCCAGTCCTCGGTGATGACCGACACCCAGTAGCCGGTGAGATCGATTGCTGCCGCTTCTCTTGGCGCGGGAGGAGGACCACCGCGTCCTCCGCGTTGCGCCTGGAGATCGGCCGGGCCAGCGATCAGCCACGCGATGGCGAGCGCGGCCAGAGACGACAGGATGCGTTGGGTCACGTCGGTCTTAGTCCACAACCTCGCCAGTTCGCCCGCCCCACGTGAACCCGTCACTCGGCCGCTTCAGGCTGACCATCAACGCGCGGTACTCTCCCGTGACGCGCGACGGGCGGCCGACGATGACGACCTCGTCGCCCACCTTGAGCGCATCTCGCTTCACCCCGGCGTTCTCGAGTTGCGCCGTCCCGGCCCACTCGACCGACCATCGCTGCATCACCCCGTTCTCGTCTGGAGCCTGGACCTGCACGAAGGAGTGCGGATTGCGATAGACAAACTGCATCAGCTTTCCTTCCAGCTTGACCTCGCGGCTGGTGTCGTAGGTGGCGGCGTACGAGTGGTGCGCAGACAGAGCCGCGCCGGCCAGCAGCACCGCGGCGACAGAGAGAAACACACTACGCATCACTTCTTCTCCTTGAGGCTTTTGTACACCGCCTCGACGAACATGTCGGTCGTCCACGGACCGGTGGTCGCGCCGAAGCGGCCGTCGAAGTCCATGGTCGGCTTCGCCGCCTTCACCTGTTCGACCGTCTTGCCTTGACGGATCAAGTCCTGCACGCGATCCCGGATCATCGTCAACATATTGCGGTATGACGCGACGTCGGCAGTATCCGACAGACGGCCGCGGCCCGGGATCACCCAGGTGCCGCCCTGCCCGCGATATTCGGCCACTGCGAGATCGAGGATGTGATTGAGCGCGGCGATGACTCCCTGGATGCTGCCGCCCTTCTGAATGTCGATCACCGGATAGCTGACCGTCGAGAACACGTTCCCCGCGCTGATGACCTCTGAGTGGCGGAAGTACACGAAGCTGTCGCCATCGGTATTCGCGTCCGGCGCGTGATAGACGATTACCGCCTCACCGTTGAAGAACTCGGGCAGCTTGTGGAACTCGTCGTAGTAGGTGTCGGTCGGCAACGCGGCCGCCGGGGCGGCCGGTTCCTTCGCCGCCGCGGTGCTCATGCGATTAAGCACGTTCTCGTGCGCAATGATCGACGCCTTCTGCCCAACGCTTTCGACCGCGCTGCCAAAGCCGCCGCCGCGCGGGAAGAATCCGGACGTCGCCGCTTTCTCATTGCCGCCGATGTTGTCGGGGTCGGCGCTGGTGTTGATGATGTAGCGCAGCGGCCGCGGCGGCGCGGGAGAGCTGATGACGTTGTTGATGTACGGGCTCGCCCATCCCCACGACCCGGGACACACCGCACCCGCGCACTTGTTGGTCGCCGGCGCCGACAGCACCGAGTTCGCCAGTTGATTCACCGCGGCCAGCAGCTTGTCGGTCATCTTCGCCGAGCCGGTGTTGACCATCAGCACGCCCTCGGCGCCCACCGACGCCGTGACGTTGTTGCCATCGGCGACGAGCATGAAGACGTTGCCCTGCACCGGCAGCAGATGCACCTCGCCGTCGCGCGGACTCTGCGCCGCGATCCGCTCGCGCACCGACCCCACTGACTTCGATTGCGGCACGACGAGGTTTGCGACGCTTACGCTGCCGTTCAGCGTCGAGCGGTACTCGGGAAAGACGGTCTTCACGCCTCCGCGCGCGGCCTCCTCAGGTACCCAGTTATCGGTCTTGAGCCAATCCTTGAGCGCAGTGTTCTGACCTGGCAGGAAGTGCGGCACATGGTGACGGTCCGTCCCGCCGTTCTCGGCGAAGGACGAAGCGTTGCACGTCTCCATCGCCACGACGGAGCTCAGATCGATCATGTACGTCGTCGACTCGACGTACGGCTGGTCCTGGTAGATCGGATCGTCGACGACCGTGACGATCGTCAGGATGTCGTCGTGGCGCGTGATGTACTCGGTCATGACGTACATGTCGCTCGTCTGCGGACCACCCCGTTTGAGGTATCCGTCCTTGAGGTGCGTGGTCGTGATCTTCAGGGTGTTGCCGATCCACTCGCCGGTTGAGAACCCGGTCCAGGTGTGCGGCGCCCATGCCGGCGGATGGGGACGGTTGTCCATGAACACCGGCCGATCGAGCGACCGCATGAACTGGAAATGATAGGTCGCGACGCTGCGCGTGAGCGGGTCCTGCTCTTTCAGGATGCGCGCGCCGCCGAGGCCGCGCCACTGGTGCGGCGTCGAATGCGGGCGGCATTGGTACTCCGGGGTGCCCCAGATCGACTCCGCCGACGTATCGGCCCGCATCCGCCCGGCGTCGTTGAACGGGATGCCGAGATAGTCGCCGAGGGGAGGCTGCGCGGTGGTGTCCTCTTCGTGATTCTCGAGGCGCCACTCGCCCGAGATGTCCGGCGGTGTTTGCGGCCGCGCGGGCTGAGCGCCGGCACCGGCTGGCCATACGACCACCGACAGCGTCAGCCAGAAGATCGCGGCGCCTATCGAACCGAGTCTTTGCATATGCCTGACATCCACGGCCGTTGCGAAGGGGCAATCTCCAATTCCCAAACGCCCAACTCCCGAGGCTGCTCCCGGCTGGGAGTTGGGAGTTGGAAGTTGAGTGTTGCCCGAAGAGAAGATACCGCCCGCAGGCGCGCTTGTCGACTGGAATGCCAATTGACCCCAGAGCTCACTCAGGCGAGTTCTGGGTCTCCCGCGAATCAGGGGTGGCCACCAGGCGGGCACCGGTCTCGAACCGGCGGTAGTTGCGGTAGCTCGCGTGGCCGCGCAGCACCTCGATCTCGAGGCCATAGGTCTCGTCGAGCTCGCTTGGCAGCAGAAGCTGGAGCTTGCGATCGTGCTGGAAGTCCACGCGGATCAGCACTTCCTTGAGATACGCCGTGCTTGCGCCGTGAAACCCGAGCTCGGTGCGGAGCACAGCCCCACTCTCGGGGTTCACCCAGAGTCGTCCGTTCGCCCGGACATCGCCACCGAAGCCGTCGCTGATCAAGGATGGAAGCTCCTGCTCGGTAAACTCGATGACCACCGCATCTTCGCCGGCCACGCGCGTGCGTTCCATCATGCGGAAGCTAAACCGGCTGCGGAACTGCGGGTGCATCAGCTCGACCGCCTGCAGCGGCACGTTGATCGTGCGATAGACCGTGCCGATGTTGTACTTCGCGTTCTCGCGAGTGATGGCAGCCGCTTCTGCATAGGCATCGTCCGTGCGCTCGTTGAGCAGCCCGGACATCGAGCGACCCGCGCGCTCCACTCTGCGGCCGTCTACGCTCGAGACGTCGCGAAAGCCGACCCAGGCCTCGCCGTTGGGAAGGCGAACCAGGAAGAAGGTGGACTTCATCTTCCGGCGGGCAACCGTGTCGCCGCCGTAACCCTGACGCCGCTTGATCGATTGTTCGAAGTCCTCCTCCGCTGCGAGCTCGAACGCCTTCGTCTCGTAATCGAGCAGGTATGCGCTGAGTCGATCGAGAACCACGTCGAGCGTGGGCGCCTGCGCGTGGCAGACGTGCGCGGTGGCGAGCACCGCCAGGAAGATACCCGCCAGCCGGACTGGCCTCTCTCCGCAGAACGGGTCTTGCCCTCGAGACCCGCCTTTCCTGCCGGGTCCAAAGGGCAGGACCCGGCCCACGAGTCTTCGGTGTCGGGACATTCTTCTTGGCGACGCGATGATAGATCGGATGGTGCATGGCGGGGCGGATACAAGTGCCCTGCGTCTGCGGTGAAACCGAAATGCTATCCTCGCGGTGAAGGGAGCACATCGTGACACCGGCCCGGATCCTCACGCCGCCCGCGGCACTCTTCATCGCGCTGCTCATACTGACCTCGACGCTCGCGGCGCAGACGGCCGAGACCGCACGCAACTGGCCGCAATGGCGAGGCCCGGCCGCGACCGGCGTCTCCCCCACCGCCAACCCGCCGCTCGAGTGGAGCGAAACGCGCAACGTGCGCTGGAAGGTCGAGGTTCCCGGCCGCGGCTTCGCATCGCCAGTCGTATGGGGCGATCGGATCTTCGTGCTCACCGCTGTGCCGACAGGCATCACCGGCGACGCCCAGCACGCGCCGCGCGGATCGGTCACGCCACGCGGGATGCACCGGTTCATGGTGATGGCGATCGACCGCAAGAGCGGCAAGACGATCTGGGAACGCATCGCGCGCGAACAGGAGCCGCACGAGCGGTCGCACGTGGACAATGGCACATGGGCGTCGGGCTCGCCGATCACCGACGGCGAGCGCGTGTTCGCGTACTTCGAGTCGTTCGGTCTCTATGCCTACGACTTCGATGGCCAGCTCCTCTGGGAGAAAGACCTCGGCGACAAGCGAATGCGCAACCAGTTCGGTGAGGGCTCCACGCCCGCTCTCCACGGCAACACACTGGTCGTCGTGTGGGATCACATCGGCGGGGAGTCGTTCATCATCGCGCTCGACAAACGCGACGGCAAGGAGCTCTGGCGTGTGCCGCGCAAGGAGATCGATACCTGGGCCACGCCTCTGGTGATCGACGTGAACAATCGCGCGCAGGTGATCGTCCCAGCTACGGAGCGCATCCGCAGCTACGATCTCGAAACCGGAAACGTGGTCTGGGAGAGCGACGGACTCACGATGAATGCGATCCCCTCGCCCGTGTACGGAGACGGACTGGTGTTCCTGATGAGCGGGTTCGCCGGCAACGATCTGAAGGCCGTTCGCGTGGCCGAGGCGAAGGGCAACATCGACGGCACCAGCGCCATCGTCTGGACGGCAAACCGGGACACGCCCTATGTCCCTTCGCCCGTTCTGGTCGATGGCATTCTCTATTACCTCAAAACGAACTCGGGGATCCTGACCGCTGTTGACGCGAAGACGGGCACACCGCACTATCAGAACCAGCGGCTCGATGAGGTGCCCAACGTCTTTGCATCTCCCGTCTCGGCGCGCGGACGCATCTACTTCCCGGGACGCGAAGGCACGACACTGGTCGTCAAATCGGGCCCGACCTTCGAAGTCCTCGCCAAGAACACGCTCGATGATGGATTCGATGCGTCACCGGCGCTTGTAGGCAACGAGATTTATCTGCGGGGACACAGATACCTTTATGCCATCGCGCAACCCTGAAAGGTCCTCTATGGGGAAACAGCTACTCGCACTGACGTTGGCCCTTGCTCTCGCCGGAGCCATCGGCACCAGTTCACGCGCCCAGACGACGGCTGGGGCCGACGCCCCGACCTTTACGCACGACATCGCGCCGATCCTGTACGCCAACTGCGTCGAATGCCATCGCGCGGGTGAGATCGCACCGATGTCGCTCATCACCTACGCCGAAGTGCGTCCGTGGGCGAAGGCGATCCAGAAACAGGTCGCCAATGGCGTGATGCCGCCGTGGCACGCCGACGCGCCGCACGGCACGTTCCGCAACGAGCGCGGCCTCACGGCGGCACAGAAAGACCTGCTCGATCGCTGGGCCGCGGCTGGCGCGCCCGAGGGGAACCCGCCCGACCTGCCACCGGCGCCGTCGTTTGCCGCGGGGTGGCGCATCGGGGAGCCTGATGCCATCTTCGAGATGCAGGAGGACTACGCCGTGCCCGCGCGCGGCACGATCCAGTACGAGCACTTCTACATTCCGACCAACTTCACCGAGGAGAGATGGCTGCAGGCGATCGAGGCCCGGCCTGGCAATCGCTCGCTCGTCCATCACATCCTGGTCTATTACGAGGCGCCGCCCGATCGGCCACGCGGCCAGCCCGTGCTGCAGCCGAACCGGCAGGACAGCCGCACACCGGACAACACCACTGAAGGCGATCGTCCGCAGCGGCGGCCGCTCGGTCCGAGCCAGTTACTGGCGACGTATGCGCCGGGAACGAATCCTCAGGTCTTCCCTGCCGGCACGGCGCTTCGCCTTCCACCGGGAGGCACACTACACCTCCAGTTGCACTACACGGCCAACGGCACGGCGGGCACGGATCGATCGAAGGTCGGGATGATCTTCGCGAAGGAGCCGCCGGCTGAAGAGATACGCGTCTCGCAGTTCCTCAACGGGCAGTTCACGATTCCTGCCGGCGCCGCCGATCACCAGGTGAGCACCGACGTGACGTTCGCACAGGACGCGACGCTCGTGGGACTCTTCCCGCACACGCACGTGCGCGGGAAGCGATGGAGCTACTCGCTGGAGCTCCCCGACGGCACGACGAAGTCGATCCTCTCGGTGCCGAAGTACGACTTCAACTGGCAGACCTACTACATGTACGCGCAGCCGATTCAGGTTCCAAAAGGCGCCCGCATCCGCTCCACCGCCTGGTACGACAACTCCGCCGCGAATCGCTCGAACCCCGATCCCAAGGTCGATGTGAAGTGGGGCGATCAGACGTGGGAAGAGATGCAGTACACGGGGATCATGTACTCCGTTCGCAGAGAGTGAGAAGGTCTTCTTATCGCGTCGACATGAAAGAGATGTCAAATAGGAAGTGCGAAAGAGTGAATGACAAAGTCGTAAGAAACTCGAATTAGGAATCTGATAGGCAGACATTTGTCAGAAGGGACGGTGATCCTTTGATCGGCGGCTCGATCTATCTCTCCATTCG
>Ga0310810_10011180_pt1 | contig 10487 bp, 4 predicted proteins | sample NCmetagenome_FD_207641 | JGI IMG/M metagenome (GOLD analysis project Ga0310810, IMG submission 207641) | Soil microbial communities from experimental microcosm in Duke University, North Carolina, United States - NC | ecosystem: Engineered > Artificial ecosystem > Soil microcosm > Unclassified ... | reverse complement strand
AAGGCGACACCCTCGCACGCATCGCCATCGCCCTCCGGCCGTACCTGGCCGGGCGGGTGGTGACGAATGCGCGCGCCCGCCTCCCGGGCCCGCAGGTCTCGCTCATCGTCGGCCAGAAGATCGACGCAGTCGAGGCGGCGGGCAAGAACCTGCTCATCAAGTTCGACGGCGGCCTCGAGCTCCGGACGCACCTCGGCCTGCACGGCTCATGGCACCGGTACCGACCCGGCGAGACCTGGCGCCGGCCACCGTCGCGCGCCGCGCTCGTGATCGAGGTGCCGGGGGCCGTCGCGGTCTGCTTCGATGCGCCGGTGGTCGAGCTTTTCGAGCGGCGCGCCGAGGTCGTCCATCCCACGATCTCGATGCTGGGTCCGGACCTCCTCGCGCCCAGCTACGACCAGGCCGAGGCGATCCGCCGGCTCCGTGACAAGTCTCGCGCCGAGATGCCGATCGGCGAGGCGATCCTCGACCAGCGCGCGGTCGCCGGCGTCGGCAACGTGTTCAAGAGCGAGGTCCTGTACATCGAGAAGGTCGACCCGTTCGCACCGGTCGCCACCCTCGACGAAGCGACCCTGAACCGGATCCTGGACACGGCCCAGAAGCTCCTGCAGCTGAATGCCCGGTCGGACGCGCCCGCGGGCCGGGTCACGACCGTCGACCCGAAGACGGGCAAGAAGCTCGCACCCTCACGCCTGTGGGTGTACGACCGCGCGGGGCGGCCATGCCACCGCTGCGGCGCGCTGATCGAGGAGAAGGCCCAGGGCAGCGAGCTCCCGCGTACGACCTACTTCTGCCCGAGCTGCCAGGCCCCGGTGTCCGCGGCCGCGACCGCGGGCAGCGCGAAACGCTCGCGGAGCCGCGCCGCTTCCTGATCGGGCTCGTCCGTATCATCGCGCCGAGATGTGCGAGCAGTACGTGGCCTGCGCCGAGGAGCCATTCCGGATCGAGACGCTGTGGCCGTTCACCCAGCGACTCGAGCGGAATGGCATCGCGAGCTACGGCTGGGGCGCGACCTGGCTCGGGGCGGACGGGAAGCTCCATTCCCACCGCGACGTCGGCACCTTTGCCGAGGACGCGGCCGGACGCGACAAGGTGGGCGCGCAGACGACCCGCGCCCTCCTCGTCCACCTGCGCCGGCCGTCGAAGCTGTCGACGATCGGGCCGGCGGACACGCAGCCGTTCGACGACCCGGCCGGCCGCTACTCGTTCAGCCACAACGGCGAGCTCGAGCACGAGCTCCGGTACCGCAAGCACTACCAGGCCGCGGGCCGCCTCCGCGGCAGGGCCGATACCGAGGTCGGCGCGCGCTGGCTCGAGGACGAGTGGGACGGCGGGCGAGACGTTCCCGCGCTGCTCGCACGTCTGCACCGAACCTTCGAGGGCGACGAGAACCTGGCAATCCTCACCCGCGACGGCACGGGCTACCACTACGCGGGCAACAGCCTCAACCCGGTCTTCACCTTTGACCTCGGCCCGATCCGGGTCGCCTCGACCGGGATCCACTCCCTCGACCGATCGGTCTTCCGATTCGTCGTCCCGGAGGCCACCAACCGAAAGCTCGTACCCCGCTCGAAGACCGCGGTGGTCTGAGAGCCGCTGCAACACTCGGGCACGCCGCGCGTCAGCGATTGACACGTCCACGGCCGCAGCGCACGGTTCACCCCGAGTCGGGGAGAGAGGGCGGGCATTTGGCAGTCGAGGTCGTCGCGAGCGCCGCGGGCATCGGCGCGACGCTCGATGAGGACGCGGCCGAGCGACCGACTGTCCCGCTGCCCTTCTCGCAGCTCCTGCAGATCTCGGTCTACTGGCTGGGCATCAACGCGATCATGGGCGGCATCGGGATTGCCGTCCAGGAGCGGATCCCGGATCTCGTCCCCATCGGCCAGAAGGGCATCTACATCGCCATCCAGGGCTTTGCGATCCTGTGGGTGAACATCCTGGTCCAGCCGACGATCGGGATGATCAGCGACTACACCGTGAGCCGGTGGGGGCGCCGAAAGCCCTACATCGCCATCGGGGCGACGCTCGATGTCGTGTTCATCATCGGGGTCGCCACGTCCAACACGTACGTCTCCCTCGTGGCCTTCCTGTTCCTGCTGCAGTTCAGCTCGAACTTCGCCCAGGGTCCCTTCCAGGGCTACGTCCCCGACCTCGTTCCCGAGAAGCAGGTCGGGCTCGCGAGCGCCATGGTCGGTGCCATGCAGACGATCGGCTTCATCGTCGGCGGGATCGTCGTGTCGCTCGCGTACATCCTCGCGGTCCCGCCTGCGAAGCCGGACTTCACGATCCCGCTCATCGCCCTCGGCGTCATCGAGTTCCTCACCGCGATGGGGACCGTGATCTGGGTGCGCGAGGGTGGCGCCCCGCGGGGGCGGGCGGGTCGCTCGTGGCTCGCCATCGCCCGATCTGCCTGGGCCACCGACATCCTGCGCGAGCGGAGCTTCGTCTACCTGGTGCTGTCGCGGCTGCTGTTCTTCGCCGGGATCAACGTGCTCACGGGTTGGTTCGTCATCTACATGAACCAGACCATCCGGCCGGCCCCGGAGGACAGGTTCGCCATCCTGAGCGTGATCCAGATCGTCGTCGCGGTGGTGACCGCGCTCTCGACCTTCCCATCGGCGCGGTTGTCGGATCGCATCGGCCGCAAGCCGGTCATCTACGTCGCGTGCCTCGTCGGGGGGCTCGGTCTCTTCGTCGTCGCGGTCGCCCCGTCCTTCCTCATCGTCCTCGTCGGTGCGGTCCTCATGGGCGTCGGCGCAGGCACCTTCCTGGCGGTCGACTGGGCCCTCATGACGGACATCATCCCGAAGGCCGCATCGGGGCGGTACATGGGCATCAGCAACATCGCGGTCGCGGCGGCAGGCACCCTGGCAGGCTTGCTCGTGGGACCACTCGTCGACGTTGTCGGTGGCAAGGACGCGCTGCCCATCGGACCGCGAGTCGCCTTTGCGGCCGGCGTCGCATTCTTCGTCCTGTCCGCCGTCTTCCTGCGCCGCGTTGACCCGCGGCCGCGCGCGCAACGCCTCGCCGCGGAGGCTGCCATCGCCGGCTGACGGTGCCCCCCGGACCTTCGGGAGCCCCACGCCGGGACGGTCGTTCGGTAAACTCCCGCCCAACGTGCCTTCAAGAGCCTCGAGCCGCCAGGGGTCTGACGGCTCGGTCATGATCATCGGCGGGGCCGAGGACAAGGTCCGCGACCGCGTGATCCTGGGCCGCTTCACCGAGCTCGCCGGGGCATCGGACGGGATCGTCGTCGTCATCTCGACCGCATCGTCGATGGGCTATGAAGCCGGCGAGCGCTACCGCGAGATCTTCACCGGGCTCGGCATCGGGACCGTCCGGCCGTTGCATGCGATGACCAGGACCCAGGCCAACGACGAGGCCTATGTCCGCCAGGTTCGCGACGCGACCGGCGTCTTCCTGACCGGTGGCAACCAGCTGCGGCTGTCGTCGACCATCGGTGGGACGCTGCTCGCCGACGCCGTCCTCGAGCGGTTCCGTCACGGAGCGGTGGTTGCCGGGACGTCCGCGGGTGCGTCGGCGATGTCCAGCCACATGATCGCGTTCGGCGCCTCCGGCGGGACGCCGAAGCACCGGATGGCCGCCCTCGCCGCCGGCCTCGGCGTGCTGCCCTCCGTCATCGTCGACCAGCACTTCCAGCAGCGCAACCGCTACGGCCGGCTTTTGTCGGTCATCGCCCAGAACCCGAGCCTGCTGGGGCTCGGCGTCGACGAGGACACGGCGGGCGTTGTCGGTCCGGACGGGATCATGGAGGTGATCGGCCGGGGGAGCGTCACGATCGTCGACGGCGGATCTGCCGAGACCGATGCGTGGAACGTCCACGGCCATCGCCCGGTCATGATCAGCGGGGTCATCCTGCACGTCCTGCCGTCGGGCTACAAGTTCGACCTGCGCCGGCGCCAGCGCATCGCGACCCCCGAGCTGAAAGCCCTCCAGGGCGGCAGCGCCGCACAGGCCGCTTCGAACTAGATCTCAGCGGTTTCCGACCGCTGCGCGGGACCCGCGGCACGCCCGAATCGGGCCGTGCAACCGAATTGCAACAACCCCCTCCTACGGTCGCCCTGGGGATGGGCTGCGGATTCGCGGCCGTGATGGAAAGCCAATGAGCGACCGAGAGGGACGGAGCGATGAGCGCAGCGTATCGAGGCAGGGTCACGCCCACGACGACCTACCGTGCACGGGGCGGCCGGAGCGTTCGTGAGTGGTTCGGCTTCACGGTCGCGGCACTCGCGCTGGCGCTGACGTCAACGCACGTCGCGTTCGGCGCCGACGGATCGGACGTCGCCGCGAAGCTCGGAGACTCCGCTGACCTCGTCGCGCACCTGACCGATTCGATCTCGACCGATGGGGCCTACGGCGATCAGGAAAACGCATCGTCCGTGCCGTTTCTCGGGGGCGCGCCCGGCAGCTTGATCAGCGGCCTGTTCAGCAAGCTGTCTGGGCTCGGTGGCTTCGACAATTTCGCCCCGGCTGACACCGACAAGGTCCAGGTCGTCGTCGACAAGGTGAGCCAGGTCGCGGGCGGCCTCGGCGGCACGCTGACAGCGACGTACCAGTGCGGGAGCGGGGCGTGCGACCCGGGCACCAACACCGTCGACCAGCTGACATCCGTTGACCTCTCGCTCGGGATCGGCGCCTCCGATTCCAGGAAGATCCCGTTCAGCTCGCTCAACCTTCCGTCCGTTGGCTTCGGCCCCGTCGGGCAGGAGCTCGACGTCCAGCTGAGCTGGTCCGTCAGCATCAACCTGACTGCCGACGCGAACGGCCTGCGGATGACCCCGACGCCGAACACCCACATGCTCGATCTCGGCGTGACGATCACTGCTCCGACCGCTCCGTTCAAGGTCGACCTGGGTGCGCTGGAGGTCATGGCGACGACGCTCGTCGCGCCATCGCTGCATGGCCATCTCTACGTCGACATCGACAGCGGCGGCAATCCGGAATTCGGATTCAGCCCGAACACCGGCTTCGAAGCCAAGTGGGGCCTGGCGGCGACCACCAGCAGCCCGCTGCCCGGGGTCACCGGCAACCTCAGTGTCAATTGGAACCTCGGAACGAGTGGACTCGACGCCAAGGGCCTCGAGATCTCCGTCGATGACGTGAAGATCAAGACCAGCGAATTCGTCGGCCAAGGCATCCAGGACGCGGCCGCCGGAATTCGCGACGTGGTCCATCCGATTCGGAAGGCGACGTCGCCGATGCTCGAGCCCATTCCGGGGCTTTCCGATCTGTCTTCGCTGGTCGGAGGTGGCGACGTCACGATGCTCCGCCTCATGAACCTCGCGAAATCGGTTGATCCGGGCAGCCCGACTTCCTTCCCCTACGGCGACCTCGAGACCGCGATCAAGCGGATCCAGATGCTCGACGACGTCGTCGCCGATCTCGCCGGCGGAAACGACGTGGACCTTGGCTCGTTCAAGCTGACCGGCGACGACGCCCTGACCCCGAACGGGCAGGCGCTGGCGAAGGATGCCGTCGACGAGCTGGAGAACATCGTCGACGACTGCTCCGTCTGCAAGGAGCAGCTCGGGAACCTGTTGAAGGCCGTAAACGGCTCGGAGACGCCCGGTGAGGGCGGGTTCCGGTTCGATATTCCGGTCATGAACAATCCCGCATCGCTTGCCGGCATGCTGCTCGGCCGCAACGTCGACCTCATCACCTTCGACTCTGGCTTCCTGGGCTACAAGGGCGATCTCGATACGACCGTGGCCCGGTTCCTCATCTTTGCCGTGAAGGTCCAGGGCCCCATCGAGGCCGGAATCCACCTGCGGGGCGGCGTGGACACGGCCGGCATCAGCGATGCACTGAGGAGCGGAAAGGCCGACCAGCTGCTGCACGGCGTGTTCCTGCAGGACCCGGGCACGGACCCGGTGGTTCGGCTATCGAGCAAGGTGCACCTCGCCCTGTCCACCGATGTCGAGCTGGTGGGCGTGTCCCTGACGGGTGGCCCCGACGCCGACATCAACCTCCGCGTCCCGGCCGCCACGCCGGAGGGCAAGCTCCGACCCGCCGCCCTCCAGGACAATCTCACGACGGTCGGCTGCGAGCTCCTGAAGGCGGGGCACGCGAGCTTCGCGGTGAGCGTGACAGCCAAGTTCGATTACTTCCTTGGCTCCCATGACGAGACGCTGGCGGACCACACCTTCCTGACCGACAAGGACATCTGCGACACGGACGCGGACGCGACCCCGATCGCGGAGCCAGACGGGCGCAACGTGTTCATCAATCCCGCGGCCATCCGGAACCTCCCTGCAGGCGAGCCGGATCTCATCCAGGTCTACATGGTCCATGACGCGTCCGGAAGTCCGACGGCCATCGTGGTCACCGGCAACAACGGCGTGCACAGGGAGTTCGCCGCAGCCGACTTCGACTCGGTGAGCTACGACTCCAGCGACGACGCTCGCCCCGTGATCTTCCGCGCCGTCAAGAACGGCGGCAAGCCGTTCGAGAAGCGTGTCTCCGTGACGACCGGCGACGGCGCCGACGACGTCGTGGTCGACAGCTCGGCATTCGGTACGGTCACCGTCAACGACGGCGCCGACAAGGTTGTCGTCACTGCCGGCGATGACCCCTCCGATCCCGGCAAGGCCGTCAGCGGCGGCAAGGGCGATGACCTGATCATCGGCGGCGACAGTGGCGACATTCTCCAGGGCGACGAGGGCGACGACCGCATCGAGGGCGGTGGCGGAAAGGACCGCCTCGGGGGTGGCCCGGGCAACGACGTGCTCGAGGACAACTCGCTGGACGGCAACTGCCTCGTCGGCGGTGCCGATACCGACCTGCTCATCAGCGGATTCGGCGCGGACACCCTGTTCGGGGACGAGACGTTCTTCTGCGCCGGCGGCGGCGTCGATCCCGAGGCCACCGGGGATGCCGGCGACGGCGGCGACACGATCATCACCGGCGGCGGTTCCGACGTGGTCTTCGGTGGTGGCGGCAACGACACCATCCGGCTGCACGGCTCCGGCGTCTTCGATGGCACGAACGCGGCATGGCTCGCCGGTGTGACGGTCCAGGGGAACGACGGCAACGACACCATCACAACCGGCAACGGCCAGGACTGGATCCATGGCGGGCGAGGCGACGACACGATCGTTGCCGACTCGGCTCCCCGGGAAGCAACCGTGCACTTCGGGGACGCGGACACGATCTACGGCGGTACCGGTGGCGACACCATCACGGCTGGCGGCGGTGGCGACATCGTCTACGGCGACACCGGCAGGGACTCCTGCTCGACATCGATCGTCGGGCAGCCCGGCGAGACCGACACGACCGGTGGCGATGACACCGTGTACGGCGGCCCCGGTGACGACGTCATCGCGCTCGAAGCGGGGGACGACCATGCCTACGGGGAAGACTCCGACGACGTGATCTGCGGCCACGCCGGCACGGACACGATCTACGGCGACGACAAGCCCACCGACAACGAGATTTTCCAGCCGGGCGCCGGCAGCGGTGACGACACGATCTTTGGTGGCACCGGCGCGGACGAGCTCCATGGTGGTTTCGAGGACGACCTCCTGTACGGCAACGCCGGCGGCGACACGCTCTCCGGCGACGAGGGGAACGACCGGCTGGTCGGTGGCAGCTCGGCGCCAGGCGTTCCCGACGACGGCGACACGATCAACGGCGGCGATGGCGCGGACGTCATCGTCGGCGACAACGGCACCATTTCGAGTGCCTCGCCGCGCGTCGTGCACGTCTTCGACCTGTTCGCCTCCGACGCCACGCGCGGCGGTGGCGACACCATCTACGGCGACGCGGACGACGACCGCGCCTTCGGCGGCATCGGAAACGACACCATCCACGGGGTCGGCGGTGACGACATGCTCCAGGGCAACAGCGGCGACGACGCGATCTATGGCGACGCCAACGACGACGACATCATCGGTGGCACCTCCGACGAGGCGCTGCCCGGTGCCACGGCGGGTCAGGCGGCCGCCGACGCGCCCGATGGCGCCGAGACGATCCTGTCCGGCGGCTCCGGCCGGGACGTGGTCATCGGCGACAACGGCAACATCACCCGCCCCGGCGGCACCGACCCGATCCTCGGCGGTCCCGCTCGGAGCGTCACCCTCTTCGACCGCGATCGAACCGGCGCGGCCCTGGCCGCCGTCAGCGGCGGCGACTACATCGAGGGCAACGCCGATTCCGACCGGCTCTACGGCGAGGGCGGCGACGATTACGTCAAGGGCAACGGGGCGGACGACTACGCCGAGGGTAACCAGGGCGGCGATCGCCTCGAGGGCAACGCCGGCGACGACGACCTCATCGGCGGCAGCTCGTTCACGGTCACCGCGGGCGTGGGTGATCCCGACGGCGCCGACCAGATCGCCGGCGGCGCCGGCGCCGACGCGATCCTCGGCGACAACGCGATGATCACCCGGGGCACGACCGGGAGCGGGAGTGGCTTCGACTGGGACAGCGTCGCGAACAACTGGCTGGGCCAGGACGAGCGGCGCTCCATCACCCTCCTCGACAAGGCGACGCTGACGGCCGGAAAGTACGGCGACGACACGCTGTCCGGCGGTGCCGGTCCGGACGTGCTGTTCGGCCAGGACGGCGCCGACCCTGTCTACGGCGGCGCCCACGACGACTACATGGAGGGCAACGGCGGCGCCGACGTCCTCTATGGCGACCAGGACGCGCCGGCGACCGGCGACGCGCACGAGAGCGGCCAGCCGGAGCTCGACGGCGCGCCCGGCCCGGACGGCCAGGACGACCAGGTCGGCGGCAGCTCGTGGATCCGCAGCACCGCCCGCGGCGCCGTGACCGGCCAGCGTGACGGCGACGACGAGATCCACGGCAACGGCGAGGCCGACGTCCAGCTCGGCGACAACGGCCGGATCCTCCGGGTCATCGTCGGCGGGCAGTACAAGACGTATCAGGCCGAGACGGGCAAGGCGACGATCGTCCGCCAGGCGAGCCCGACCGGAACAACGGTGACGGCGCTTCCCGCCCGCTACGACGTCGGTGCGGCTGCATCGGCCGGCGTGTGGGGCAACGACACCCTCTACGGCGGTGCCGGCGACGATCTCCAGCTCGCCGGCGACGGCAACGACACGCTCTACGGCGGCGCCGGTGACGACGACATGTACGGCGAGCTCGGCGACGACCGGATGTTCGGCGAGACCGGCGAGGACGCGATGGTCGGCGACCGTGGCGTCATCACCGATCGTCTCGTGGCAACGCCGGGTGCGACGATCAGCGTCACGAGCCCACCCAACACGAGCTTCACGCCGTTCGCGGCGCACCCCCTCGACCGACGGGTGGACCTCAACGACGATGGCGACGGAGCGCCGCTCCAGTCGCCGGGGATGACCACCGGTGGCAATGACTTCATGCGTGGCGGCGCCGATCACGACGCCATGCACGGCGCCTTCGGCGACGACCTCATGAACGGCGACAGCGGCGGCGACTACCTGTTCGGCGACGACGGCGCTGACGTCATGTGGGGCGGCAAGGGCAAGGAGTGCGCCGATCCTGCGGACGACGCCTGCAACAGCGATCGAGGCGAGAACGACACGTACGTGGACTACCTCTTCGGTGGCAACGGCCTCAAGTCCGATCCCGTCACCGGCGGGGCGGACATCCTCGACTTCAGGCCGCGACCGGGTACCGATCCGGCCGCCTGGTTCGAGGCGACCAGCACGCGAGCGACGGACCCCGTCGCGGACCACCAGCACCACCAGGGCGTCGACTGGATCTACGGCGGCTGGGATCGCGACGTCATGCAGGCCGACATCGCCGACAACGGTCCCAACCCGGGCGACCGGCTGATGGACTGGGTCGGGGCATACAACCTGTACGACCACTGCCCGGCGGCGTACGGCGGCTACAACGACGTCAGGCTCTTCAGTCCGAGCCTCCAGACCTTCCTCCAGCAGCTGGCCTATTCGCTGGGTGCCGGCAAGTCCCTCGCCGACGTCCAGGCAAAGGGAACGTCGGGGTACAACGAGCTGGCCCTCGTCTTCAACGGTGACGTGAAGGCGAACTCCGGCTCCGCGTACCCCGGGACCCCCGGCCACTTCGACACCTTCTCCTGCGCGCCATAAGCGCTCCTCCAGATTTCGCGACGGACCTCGGTGGTCTTTTCGAAGCCACCGAGGTCTTTCCTTGTCGATCGCGTGCCCCGCACCGACATTCGGTGGACAACCGCCTTGCGCTTCCGGCCGGGCAGGGCCACGCTTGGCAGTCCACGCAGAACAGGCAAAGGGGACGACCATGGGCGACCGGCAGGCGATGATCCAGGCAGTCGAGGCTGCGCTGAAGTCGGGTGACTTCGGGGCGATGACGAAGCTGATCCAGGACTACGCGACGGACGACTTTGTCGAGGAATGGCCGCAGTCCGGCGAGCGGCTCACCAAGGCGGCAACGCTCAAGATGGCCGAGCACTATCCGGAGATGTCCGGGACGAGCCCGAAGATGACCTACAAGCGGATGCTCGGCGGCGGCGACGTGTTCGT
>Ga0310810_10011179_pt1 | contig 10488 bp, 9 predicted proteins | sample NCmetagenome_FD_207641 | JGI IMG/M metagenome (GOLD analysis project Ga0310810, IMG submission 207641) | Soil microbial communities from experimental microcosm in Duke University, North Carolina, United States - NC | ecosystem: Engineered > Artificial ecosystem > Soil microcosm > Unclassified ... | reverse complement strand
TTAAGCGCTTTCCAAAGCCGCACGTAGTACTTGGACAGCACGTCATGATGGGGCCATCGGGTACTGTTGCCGGACGTGCGGGCCCCATCACTTCGGCTGCTGACAGCCTGCAGATAACACTGTTCGGGCGCGGCGCGCATGGATCCATGCCGCAAGCCAGCATCGACCCGGTCATCATGGCGGCAGCAACCGTGATGCGGCTTCAAACTATTGTCTCGCGAGAGGTGGCAGCAGCCGAAGCTGCCGTTGTCACGGTGGGTGCGCTTCAGGCAGGTACAAAGGAAAATGTCATTCCCGACGAGGCCATCATTAAACTCAACGTCCGGGCCTTCGATGCCGGAGTGCGCACGCGCGTGTTGGCCGCCATCGAGCGGATTGTCAACGCTGAGGCTGAAGCATCAGGCGCCCCTCGCAAACCGGAGATCACAATGTTGGATCATTATCCACTCAACGTGAATGATCGGGATGCAAGCAAAATTGTGATGGGCGCTTTTCGAAAGCATTTCGGAGCAGAGCGGGTACGCGAAACGGGACCTGCGCCGGCGAGCGAGGATTTCGGATCGTTTGGATCCGAGTGGCATTCACCATCGGTCTTCTGGTTCGTTGGCGGCACGGACCCGGATCTCTACGCGAAAGCCAAGGCAGCTAATCGACTGAATGAGCTTCCCGTCAACCATAGTCCCAAGTTCGCGCCGGTCATCCATCCTAATTTGCAGGTCGGCGTTGAGACGCTAGTGGTTGCAACGCGAGCGTGGCTGTCGGCTTAGGTACGGAAAAGATAGATGGCTTTGCATCGCAGAGTAAAGCGCCGCGACATCACATAGGAAAGCCTCGTCATGGAGTTGGAGTCGACTTCGTATGTGCTCGATCTAGCGGGCACTTTTGTCTTCGCGCTGAGCGGGGCGGTGGCAGGCGTCAAACGCAAGCTGGATTTGTTCGGTGTTTTGGTTCTGTCTTTTGTGGCTGCAAATACTGGAGGAATTATCCGAGACATTTTGATTGGGGCCGTTCCGCCGGGGGCTATCAACGATTGGCGCTATGTTAGCGTCTCCTTGGCCGCGGGAATCACAACTTTCTATTTTTCATCGGCTATTATTCAACGGTGGAATCCGGTGCTACTTTTTGATGCTGCGGGACTGGCTCTCTTCGCAGTCTCCGGAGCACACAAGGCTCTTGCATATGGACTGAACCCGATTATGGCTACTTTGCTTGGCATGTTGACGGGAATCGGCGGCGGCATGGCGCGCGATATTCTGTTGGCCGAGATCCCCACTGTGTTGCGTGCCGATCTGTATGCAGTAGCGGCCTTGGTCGGTGCCGCGGTCGTGGTGATTGCAAACTTGTTGCAGCTTCCGCCCGGTGTAGCAGCGCTTGTGGGAGCGGGACTCTGCTTCGGGCTTCGAGTTCTTGCGCTCAAGAACGGCTGGCAGCTTCCGGTCGCGAAGGCGGACAAGCGACAATCCAGCGGCACTGATGACGTAGGCGAACCGTAACCGCAAAAGCCAAAGTTACCGCACTCACAGTTGAAGCCCCTTCTACGCTATGACGTTCTGCCCTCTCCGCTGATCGACAATATGTTTGGAGTATTTGTGCCGTATGCGAGTACACAAGAGCGCATGCTACTTATATTTAAGAAGAGGTCACGGGTGCGGCCAAAGATAGCGGCGTGCCGTGCGAGCTTGTGCAGGTCGAACAGAATGGACCTCAACGAAGGGATCATCGCGGTGGCAGAGCAAAAGGATGCGATCTCATCGTTATGGCACCGCATGGGCGAAGCGGCCTATCGGCGGTGCTGCTTGGCAGCGTTACGGTCAAAGTGCTAACTCATACCAAGGTACCAGTATTTGTTTGCCATTGACTTAGAAGCTTGCTGGCTGGGCCGACCAATCATGGGTTGGCGATTATAGCGTTGGTCAGTAAAGTTCGACACTACGACGTGAGTTAGTGGAGATGACATGTTTTCGGATCCACTCCTGCTGTCCCGGTTCCAGTTCGCCTGGGTGATAGCATGGCATATCCTTATGCCCGCGTTCACTGTTGGTTTAGCGTCTTATATCGCAGTGCTGGAGGGCATGTACTTTGCGACCGGACGCTCCGTGTATTTCCGATCGTCGATGTTTTGGATCAGAATATTCTCCGTCTCGTTCGGAATGGGCGTAGTCTCCGGTATTGTCATGCCCTTCCAGTTTGGGACGAACTGGAGCAGCTTTTCGGACATCACGGCGAATGTGCTCTCTCCGCTCTTTGCCTACGAAGCCATAACCGCGTTTTTTCTGGAAGCAGCGTTCCTCGGGGTTTTGCTGTTCGCTCGTGCCGCAGTGGGCGCATTTCTTCGCAGCTCTGATGGTCGCGTCTGGAACTCTCCTCTCGTCGTTTTGGATCATTTCAGCTAACAGCTGGATGCAAACGCCGGCCGGTTATGAGTTGATCGATGGACGTTTCTTTCCCAAGAATTGGTTTGAGATTATCTTCAACCCTTCGTTTCCATATCGGCTTTTTCATACGATCATTGCCTTCTATGTCACAACTGCCTTCGTTGTCGCGGCTGCGGCGGCTTATCTGATCCGAGGCGGTCGATTCGTCGAGGAGGGACGCCTCATGTTTTCGATGACGCTGTGGCTCCTGAGCGTCCTCGTGCCATTGCAGATCCTTATTGGTGATTTGCATGGCCTGAACACGCTGGAACATCAGCCGGCAAAAATAGCCGCCATCGAAGCCCATTGGGAAACACGGAGCCATGCTCCGCTTAATCTTTTCGCCATTCCGGACGAGATCAATGAGACAAACCATTATGCAGTGCAGGTTCCCGCCCTAGGCAGCCTGATTCTTGCTCACGACGCCAACGCGGTTATCAAGGGCCTGAAGGACTGGCCGCCGGAGGTTCGCCCGCCGGTCGCAATTCCGTTTTTCGCTTTCCGCATCATGGTGGGTATCGGCGTCGTCATGTTGGGTGTCGTCGTGGCAAGTTGGTGGTTGCGGTTTAGAGGACGACTATTCGAAACACGCTGGTTTTTGCGAGTATGCCAGATCGTAGCGCCACTCGGTTTTGTCGCCGTGGTGGCCGGTTGGACAACGACTGAGGTCGGGCGACAGCCCTGGACCGTTTACGGCCTTCTCCGCACAGCGGACTCAGTCTCTCCATCGCTGACGGGCACCGATGTCATGATCTCCCTGGCCGGCTACATTGCGGTGTATCTCGTCATGTTTCCGGCAGGCCTTCTTGTCATGAGCCGACTTGTCCGCAGGGGCCCTGTCGATTCTATTTTAGAAGAGAGCCCCATCGAAAGCGGCAGGCCGAACCATCCTGTTCGTACGCTTCCCGAAAGATCCGCTCCATGAATTCAGTCGTGCTCGATACGGTGCCGATTTGGACGGCAATTCTTGGCTTCGGCGTATTCTTCTATGTGCTTCTCGACGGATTTGATCTCGGTGTCGGCATGCTCTTCGGACTCGCACCGGATACGCCATCACGCAATCTGGTCATGAACTCCATCGCGCCGATTTGGGATGGCAACGAGACCTGGCTCGTTCTCGGAGGTCTCGCGCTTCTTGCCGCTTTTCCATTGGCCTTCGCCATTATTATTCCTGCAGTTTATTTCCCCGTCCTGGTCATGTTGCTCGCGCTGGTCTTTCGCGGCGTGGCATTCGAATTCCGGTATCGGGATTCGGAACACAAGACATTCTGGGATCATGGATTTGTTTACGGCTCAGCTATTGCAACTTTCGCTCAGGGGATGGTCCTCGGGGCTTTTATTCAAGGCTTCGAGGTTCATGGCCGAGCTTTCGCCGGGCACTCGTTCGACTTTTTCACACCGTTTTCTCTGCTGACCGGGGTAGCGCTGATATTCGGCTACGGACTGCTCGGTTCCGGCTGGCTCATTTTGAAAACAGAAGGAGAGTTGCAGGCTTGGGCGCGGCGACACGGCCGCTGGTGTTTTGTTGGCGTCATAGCAGCAATTGCGATAGTCAGTCTGTGGACGCCTTTCGTCCACGATGACATCGCGCAGCGATGGTTCTCCTGGCCCAATCTATTGTTGTTGTCGCCCGTCCCGATCATCACCGCCTTGCTGGCGTGGGTGGAATGGCGCTCACTCAATAACGAGTCCGAAATAGCGCCTTTTGCAGGTGCTATCGGATTGTTCGTGCTGGCCTATCTGGGCATCGCGATCAGTTTGTGGCCCAACATTGTCCCGCATCGCCTCAGCCTTTGGGAGGCGTCCTCCTCGGAAAGCACCCAAGCTTTTCTTCTGGTTGGTACGCTGTTTCTGTTACCGATTATTCTCATGTACACTGCGTGGTCGTATTGGGTGTTCCGCGGAAAAGTACGAGCCGATATCGGATACCATTAACTTAGGAGGCTTTTTCTGAATAGAGTCTCATTCAAACTCGCAAGGCCGAGGTGATCATGCAGGATCAAGCTCAACAATGAGCTATGGACTCGAATGTCGTGGTTGCTCAAAAAAAGCGGGAGCACCCTTGGCCAGCGCCAGACCGCTTTCATCTGTTGAAATTGAGTGCAAATATCGCAACATCGGGATTGCGCCTTTCAAGGATTGGCCGACCTCGCCTGCACGCTTTGTTGCAGCAAACCAAGCAATCCTCTGAGCATGTCGGTCGGCGCCGGAGGACATCCTTTAATGTGCAGATCGACGGGAATGACATCCTGGACACCGCCTGTCACAGCATAGCTGTTGGCAAAAATTCCCCCATCCACCGCGCAGGTGCCGATAGCTACCACCCACTTTGGATCGGGTGTAGCGTCGTAAGTGCGCAGCAGCGCGTCGCGCATGTTCTTGGTAACCGGGCCCGTCACTGTGAGCACGTCGGCATGCCGCGGCGAGGCAACGAAACGCAGGCCAAAGCGTTCGAGATCATAGAACGCATTGTTGAGCGCATGAATTTCCAGCTCGCAGCCGTTGCAGGAGCCGGCGTCGACGTGACGGATGGACAACGAACGCCCCAGCCGGGCTCTTGCGGCGCGATCGACGCTTTGCGCGAGCTCGGCAAGACCGGCCTCGTCCGGCACAGGCGCGGCCTCGGTCAATGGTCCGCGCATGAAGCTTTCAAGAAGGATCTTCCGCATCAGAGATCATGTCCCGAATATGAGCAATTGAACGACTTGTTGCAGAGCGGGAAATCGGCCACGATGTTCCGGTCGATCGCGGCTTCCAGAAGCGGCCATTGGAACCAGGAGGCGTCGCGCAGGTGGCAGCGCGCGACACGGCCGCATTCATCGAGACGCAGCCAGACGAACACATCGCCGCGGAAGGCTTCCACAAAGCCAGTGCCCTCGTGCATTTTACCGTTAGGACGGATCGCGGCCTGAATGCCCCCGCTCGGCAGGCGGCTGAGGATCGCGTCAACCAAAGCCAAGCTCTGCTCCACTTCGCGAATCCGAATCCATACCCGCGCATTCACGTCGCCTGCGTCGAGAACCGGTACCTGGAACGCGAGATCGCCGTAGGGCGCGTAGCCGGGCGTACGACGCGCGTCGAAATCGCGGCCGGAGGCGCGCCCGATATAACCGCCGGCGGCAAACTGTTGCGCGTATTCTGTTTTCACGATTCCGGTGGAGACTGTGCGGTCCTGCAGCGAGGCGGTGCTGTCATACAACTCGACCAGGCGCGGAAATACGCGGCCGGATTCCGCGAGCAATGTTCGCAGATGCGCCGGGCCCTCGGCGCGCATGTCGGACGCAATGCCGCCAGGAACGATGGCGTCCATCATCAGCCGGTGACCAAAGCACGCTTCGCAAGTGCGCAGCGTTCGTTCGCGCAGAATCGCGCATTGCGCATGCATGATTGTGAATGAGGCATCGTTGCAGATGGCTCCGATGTCGCCGAAATGATTGGCGAGCCGTTCAAGTTCGGCCATCAGGGCCCGCAGATAGACGGCGCGCGGCGGCGGCTCGATTTGCAGGGCGGCCTCTGCGGCTTGCGCGAAAGCAAAGGAGTACGCAACTGTGCTATCGCCGGATGTACGGGCGGCCAGTTTCGCGGCGTCGCCGAGCGCCGCGCCCTTCATCAACGACTCGATGCCTTTATGCACGTAGCCCAATCGCTCCTCGAGGCGCACGACATACTCGCCATTGGCGGTGAAGCGGAAATGCCCAGGTTCGATAATGCCGGCATGAACCGGGCCGACCGCGATCTGGTGCAGTCCTTCGCCTTCGGCGGGCAGGAATGTGTAAGGCCCACCGGAGTGCGTGAGCCACGGCCGGGTGTCGGGCGTTCCGACTGCGTCCAAACCTTGCAGATCGCGGATCGCGCGTTCGAGTCGGATGGCCGGCGGATGTTTCGCGCCGACACTAGGATAGGTCCCATTTACACAGGCATAGCTGAGCAGCGTTATGGCCGACGTCTGTTCGTCGAGCACCGCCATATGCGCGTTCGGCGCGTCGCCCCAGAGGGCGAGCAGCTTCAGGTCGCCGCCCGCCAGTTGGTCGATGGCCCGGCCCCAGCCTTCCCCAGTCACGATCGTGCGCGGCAAGTTCATTGCTAACCCAACAACCTCGCGACGTTTTGGAAGCCGCTCACCAGGGGTGGCGGCAGATAGATCCCAGCGACGAACACCAGGGCCAGATGGGTGAACATCGGCACGTAGGACGCTTGCGCCGGCGCGGTCGCTCCAACCGGTTCGCCGAATGCAATCGTATTGATCCGAAGGAACAGGGCACCGAGCGCAACCAGGATCCCGAAGACCAGGACCATCACGAGCCACGGCTGGCGATAGAACGTCGAACTGACCACCAGAAACTCGCTCATGAAAATGCCGAGCGGCGGAAGTCCGGCAATGGCAACGACTCCGAGCACAAGGCTCCAGCCTAGTACCGGATTGGTTACGGTCAGCCCACCCATGTCGGCGATCTTCTGCGTGCCCTTGACCTGCGCGATGTGCCCGACGGCGAAGAAGATTGCCGACTTGGTCAGAGAATGCATCGTCATGTGCAGCAGTCCCGCGAAATTGGCGAGCGGTCCACCCATGCCGAAGGCGAATACGATGATGCCCATGTGCTCGATCGAGGAATAGGCGAACATGCGTTTGATATCTCGACGCCGATAGAGCATGAAGGCGGCGAACACACAGGAGATCAGCCCCATGGTGACCATCAGCGGTCCGGGTGCGAGTGCGACCGGATTGAGCGCGAGGATCATCTTGAAGCGCAGCAGCGCATAAAGCGCGACGTTCAGGAGTAGTCCGGAAAGCACCGCCGAAATCGGCGTCGGACCTTCGGCATGCGCATCTGGCAGCCACGCGTGCAGCGGCGCGAGACCCACTTTGGTACCGTAACCGAGCAGCAGGAACACGAAAGCGACGTTGAGCAGCGCGGGATCGAACTTGGCCGCGTGCGTCACCAGCACCGTCCACACCATGGCGTCGAGACCTTCGCCGACCACGGGCCGCGCCGCCATATAGACCAGGATGGTGCCGAACAGCGCCAGCGCAATGCCGACGCTGCCGAGGATGAAATATTTCCAGGCCGCTTCCAGCGCCTCATGAGTACGGTAAATACCGACCATCAATACCGTCGTCAGGGTCGCAATCTCGATCGCGACCCACATCAAGCCGACATTGTTGGCGACCAGCGCGAGATTCATGGCGAACATCAGCACCTGGTACATGGCGTGATAAAAGCGCAGGTAATTCGGCTTCAGCCGACCGATCTCAATTTCGTGGCCGATATAGCTGGCGCTGAACGCGCTGGTGGTGAAGGCCACAAACGTGGTCAGCACGATGAAGACCTTGTTGAGGTCGTCGACCAGCAGATAAGGGCCGGGCGCGGGCTCGATCACGAACAGCGAAACGGCCGTGGCAAATGTAAGGAACGCGGCCACGACATTAAGACGAGAGGTCAGCCGGTAGCCCGGCAAGACCGCGAGGAGGCCGGCCGACAAAGCCGGCACCAGGAGAACGCCGCTGAGGGCGTCGAGCGTCATCGTCGTTCCCCGCGAAAGCGATCGAGGGCCTGCATGTCCACGGTGTCGAAGCGCTCGCGAATGCGGAACAGGAAGATGCCGATCACGATAAAGGCGATCAGCACCGAGAAGGCGATGCTAATCTCGACCACCAGCGGCATGCCCTTGGCGCCGGTCGCCGCCAGCACCAAGCCATTTTCAAGCGACATAAAGCCGATCACCTGGCTGACGGCGTTGCGCCGCGTCACCATCATCAGCAGTCCGAGCAGAACGACCGACAGCGCGAAAGCGAGATCCTCCCGCGTCAGCGGGTCGGCATCCGCGGTCACCCGCAGCATGACCACCATCGACAGCGCAACCAGACCAATGCCGAGCAGCATCGCTGGGCCAACTCCAACCACCGTTTCAATCTCACGGTGGATGCCGAGGTGCACGACGATCCGGCGCAGCGCCACCGGAATGATTATGGCCTTGAACACCAGTGCAATTGCCGCAGTGATATAAAGATGCGGCGCGTCCTGCGCCATGGCCTGCCACGCCACGGAGAACGCAAGCACCAGGGCGTGCACGGCGAAAATGTTGATAAGCGCCGACAGGCGGTCTTGATAGAGCTGCAGGAAACTCACCAGCACCAGCGAGCCGACGAGCATATGCGCGACGTCGAAGGTCAGCCCGTGCATCAGAAGCTCCGGGACACAAAGCGCAGCAGGGTCGCCAGCAGCGCCAGCATGAGCGCGGCGCCAAGAAATCCCGGCACGCGGAACACGCGCATCTTGGCGATGACCGTTTCGAACGCGGCCAGCATAAAGCCCCCCGCCACGAGCTTTGCTCCGTAAGCGGCCACACCGAGGAACAGGAGCCTTGGCTCGGCCGAAGGCGGACTGATGCCCCAGGGAGCGAACAGGCACGCAATCAGCGAAACATAGAGCAAGAGCTTCAAGGCGGCGGATAATTCGATCAGCGCGAGATGTCGCCCGGAATACTCCAACACCATGGCCTCGTGCACCATGGTGAGCTCCAAATGCGTCGCCGGATTGTCGACCGGGATGCGCGCGTTCTCCGCGATCGCCACGATGATCAGCGCGATCAGGCCAAGGCCGAGAGAAACCCGCAAGCCCACCTCGGGCGAATTCATGAACGCCGACATATTGGAGAGCTGGGTGGAACCCGCAATCAAGGCAAGCGTGAAGACGATCATCAACATCGCGGGCTCGGCCAGAGATGCGATCATCATCTCGCGGCTTGATCCGATTCCACCAAAACTGGTGCCGACATCGAGGCTGGCAAGCGCCAGAGAAAAGCGGGCACTGCCCAGCACGGCGATGATTGCGATCAGATCCGCCGACCAGGAAAACACCAGACCGCTGCGGAACGTCGGTATCAGCGAGGCCGCGATCCACGTCGCAGCGAACACCAGGTAGGGAATGACGCGGAACAGCCAAGACGCGTTGTCCGCCAGTATCGCGTCCTTGCGCATGAGGCGGATCAGATCGCGATAGGGCTGCAACAATGGCGCGCCCCGCCGCCGAAGTAGCCGCGCTTTCACCTTCCGCACAAAGCCCGTCAGCAGCGGCGCCAGTAGCAGCACCAGCAGCATCTGGCAGCCTTGAAAGGCCAGTTCGCGGATCACGGCCATATCGCCAGCACCAAAAGCAGGAGCACCAACGCCGCGAACACCAGCGACAGATAGCTGCGGATGGTGAGGAACTGAAGATAATTGAGCCGCTCGGAGGCAAATCGCATACCGGTCGCGATCGGCGCGTAAAATGTATCCCAGACCAGATCGCGCAACTCGACAGTCAGACGCGCCGGAGCGGTTGAGCCAGGCGGCGGCATCTCGCCGATCTCGCGGGCCCGAAACACGACAGTGCCGAACACCCGCCGGATCGGCTGCGCGAAACCGTCGGCGGTATATTGCGTGGACACGCCGGGATCGGGGTACCCGCAGCCCCAGGCCGGGCCGCGGCGCAATTTATCGGAAGCCAAACGATGGATCGCGAAGGCCGCAAGCGTGCCGGAAACGATCATGAACGCTAACACCAGCAGGCCGTTATACGAGCTGCGGCTTTCGGCGATCGGCACGATCGACAGCCAATCGACGCTGGTCTGCACCGGCATGCGGCCCCCGACGAGCAATTGCACCGCTGGCGCCAACGCATCCATAAAGAAGCCCGGCAGGATGCCGCTGATCAGACAGAGTGCGGCGAGAAAATACATCGCGGCCAGCGAGTTTGCGTCGACCTCAAAAGCGCCACTCGCGGCTGACGTGCGTGGACGGCCGAGAAAGGTGAAGCCGAAGGCGCGCACAAAACACGCGGCCGCCAGCGCCGCGGACAGCGCCAGCAACGCGCCCACCGCCGGCACCAGCAACTTCAACCCCCAGGACGGCAATTGCGGGCTTTGCAGAATGGCCTGGAAGGTAAGCCATTCCGAAACAAATCCGTTGAGCGGAGGCAGCGCCGAGATTGCGACGCAGCCGATTAGGAACAGGAACGCAGTCTGCGGCATGCGGTGGATCAGCCCGCCGAGATGCTCGATGTCACGCTGGCCGGTTGCATTGAGCTCGCTGCCG
>Ga0310810_10011178_pt1 | contig 10489 bp, 10 predicted proteins | sample NCmetagenome_FD_207641 | JGI IMG/M metagenome (GOLD analysis project Ga0310810, IMG submission 207641) | Soil microbial communities from experimental microcosm in Duke University, North Carolina, United States - NC | ecosystem: Engineered > Artificial ecosystem > Soil microcosm > Unclassified ... | reverse complement strand
AGTCCGTGACCTGCAACCAGCAGTTGTGGCTCAACGGGTAATGGGATTACGGCTTTCTGGCATCGACGATGAGCGAGGTGTAGCAGAGCGTTCCCCTCTTGAAACGTTCCTGTTGGTCGTATCGGGCCGATCGCCGGATGAGACCGTCTTCCTCGTTCCAGGGATAACAATGAAACTCCTCATTTGCATCAAAATATTCCAATGGTGTCACGCGAAAACCCACCCGAAATAATCGCTGCATGAGATCATCAACCGTGAACAACAGCTGATGGCCGTCTTTGGGGGGCCTCACTTCTTCGACATACTCGGTGTCCTTTCGATTGCCATCGGGGACGGCAATTCTGAGCAGACCACCCGACTTGAGATATCGAAAACAGGCCATGAAGGCTCTGCCGCATTCCGCATCAGACAAGTGTTCGAACAGGTGCTCTGCCATCAACCGATCAATGGAGCCTGGCGCGAACAACCGCTTCCAAGCACGGCTGGATGTCACGTCGAGCACCTCAGAATCGGTGGCAACCCAGCCAGGCATCGCTACGGGACCGGCCCCCAAGATGACGTTGAGGGGCCGCGTTCCTTTGATCTGCCATCGCATCGGTATCCGCCTATAACTCATGCCTGCCGTCACGATGAATCCACGAACCAGGGACTTGGCGGCTGCCCATGTGTCTCTAGAAGAAGCTGGCCTGCGCATACGCCATTCCCATAGCCCGCAGTTCGACGAAGGCGACTTCGTAGAGGTAGTTTTCGATATACGGATAGAGCGAGCGATCCCTCATCAACATGCCCCAAACGAGGCCGATGACCATTCTGAGGAGCGCTCGACAGCCCCGGAAGACGACGCGGCCGACTGGTGATCGTTCCTGCCCCGTATGGTTCAGCACCCGTTGCCAGTCGCGTCCAATGGTAAACATGTGGTGAGCGCACCAGGACAATCTCATCTTTTCCGCGCGCACCAGATGAGACACCCCGAGTCTTGGATCGTAGTGGATGATCTCGCCGGGACACTCGCGGCGGTATCGTCGTTGTATCGCGATTTCTTCCCCGTATCCTAACTGTTGCCCCGCCATCCCGACTTCTGGGCTGAACCCTCCGAGCCGCTCGAGCAGCGCGCGGCGGATGAACATATTTGTCCCAGTCAGATATTCGTCGGCGCCCAATCCTCGTGCGGTCGAACCGCAGTCGTAACTGCCATATCTATCGCGATACCATCGGGGCTTTGGCGAGTTGTAACACGGCTGATAGGGCCCGCCGAAGAGTGCAGGCTCCATTCGCTCGATGATCTCTTGTGCCACGGCCAGCCAGTCTTTAGGAACCGTGCAGTCGTCATCGATATAGGCGACATACCGGCCTCGTGCCGCGCGAAAGCCGGTGTTGCGGGAGTGAGAGAGCCCTTGTTTTTCCTCAAAGCAATACAGAACGTATGCGTGTCGCCGGCTGACTTCGGCCACGTGTTGCTTGGTTCCATCGATGGAGTTGTTATCGACCACGATGATTTCGTAGCAGGAAGGGTTCATCGTCTGCTCGCAGAGGCTTCGTAGGGCGGCCGCCATCAACTCACAGCGGTTATAGGTGCAGAGCACAACGCTAATCAGTGGCGCTTCAGCGTGCGGCATCGTCAACGCTCCTGAACGAAGCCTGCGGATCTTTTCGGATAAGACATTTCACGGCAAACTTGAGATGCTGTCTCCGATTGAACCCGGACCTGGCCAGTCGAGGTGCTCGCCAAAATTCGGCCAGCGTGCTGATCCCTCCGCCTGTCGCCACGGCACAGACACTGGCCCAACGCTCACCCAAGACAGCCAGGAACTCTCGGTGCGGGTACCGTTGAGCGACCGAGTTTGCCCTCATCAACTTGGTCAGCCACACACGCGTCGCACGCAACACATCCGGAGCCGGATCGAACCGCCATCGGCTCAGCCTATGATGGAGATTCGCTTCCTGTTCTGTCGGTTGAATACCGAGGTCATGTAATTGCGCCACTCGAATGGCCCGTGCCGACCTGTCCTGCTTTTCTTCATAGCGACGTCCCGCCTGCTCCGGGTGCACCCTATAACGCACTAATGCCACGGGAATATTCGCAAAACGAGTATGCGGCGCGGCTCGCACCCAAAGATCGTAGTCCTCCGCATGAAGAGCCGTGGCATCATAGGTGAGTGCATGGCGTTCGAGAACCTCCCGTCGGAGCATGACAGCAGGATGCGCCAAGGGAGATTCAAACAGCAGACGACTGCGGATTGCGCTGTCCTCGCAGGGATAGCGGATGACTTCCCTTCGCCCACCATCGAATGTTTCAACCCATGTTCCACAGACGCCCACATCCTGATGCCTGTCCAGGAAGCCCAGTTGAACCTCAAACCGCTCCGATGCACAGATATCGTCGGCGTCCATGCGGGCGATATAGCAACCGAGGGCGAGATCCATTCCCTGGTTCAACGCAGCTACCAAGCCGGCGTGCGCTTGCCGACACAGTCGGATCCGTCGGTCTTCGCGCCGGAGTCGATCTACGATGTCCGGGGTGGCATCTGTTGATCCATCGTCCACAATGATCAGTTCGAAGTCCCGACATGTTTGATTCAATACACTGCGAATCGCATCGGCCAGATAGTCCTCGCCGTTCCACACCGGCAATACGCAGCTGACACGTGGATGTTCGCTCATGCTTTTGAAGAGATCTGGGATCGGTCGAACAATCGATTCAGGACATCGGAGGGCCGAGATGTTGAAGCCCGGGGATTACTGCACCTCTTCCGTATGTCCCGTTGGGGCTGGAGGTCGAGTGCTCGCGGACACCTCGCATGGAGCCAACCCCATGCGCTCGAAGATGTGTCTGAATCGATGCACATAGGTATGTTCCCGCATGGTCCGTTGATACCCCGCCTTTGCAACGGCAGCCCTTTCATCCTCATGTTTCAGATAGTAACGGACTTTATTGATTAAGTCGTCCATTCCCCGAAAACAGACCAGCTCTTCTCCTTCTACGAAGTACTCAGGAAGAGTATCGGCCTCGCCGGTCAGCAAAAACCCTCCGCAGCCAGGCACCTCGAAATTGCGCCCTTTGATTTGCTCGACACGCCCGTTCCCGGCATTGCCATCGCCGGAGACAGTCTCATCACCGGAGGACGCTTGCCCCTCCAGAGGCAGCTTCAGCATCCTCATCAATGGGAAGCGCCTGAGGACGCGCCGAAGGGAGTTGTCGGTTGTGGACGGCCGAGGCACACCACCGCTCGAACTTGAACCATACGCTGTCGTCAAATTGAGATTGATCCGGCTCTGATTAAAGATCCGAATCATGTCTTCTTGCGATACCCTGCCCGATTCCCAGCCTGTCCCCCATGCGCTCGCATTGATGCCGCTCTGTCGTAGCCGCTGAATGATATTTCGTCGATCGTTGTACGGTTGGCCGATGAACGTCACATCGTACGTCAGGGGGATGTCCATTCGTCGGTAGAGAAAGGGATTGCAGGCCCATTGGCTCTTAATGACATTGCGATATCCCATGGCAGCATATTTAGAAAGCGCGCTCTGCGCAGTCGTCACCACCCATTTGAAGCATGGGGCCCACATTCGAGAGTAATTGTCGAAGCGCCAATGATCGTCACAAAACCAGTTGACGGTGGGAATCCCAACATCTTCTGTCAATGTCCTGATGACTCTCTGATCGAGTTCGTCAGCGAACAGCACCGTAAATATCACATCCGGCTTCTCCGCCCTGGCCACTTCGATCAGCCGCTCATTCATCCAGTTTCGGCCATGCTGTTGCAGGAGGGTCATGAAATCAAAATAGACGATGTCATGACCCATGTGGAGAAGAGAATGATAAAAATTGTAGTGCTCGAAGCTCAGCCCCTGCTGGGGACGACCATAGTCGTACTTCATGGCCACGTACAAAATGCGCATATCGCGGTTGAACCTCGTGCACGTCTCCGTCAGGCGCGTGGCTTACGTAGCCCGGCACACCTGCTGAAATACCTGCTCATATTCCTGCGCAATTTTTTCCCACGTAAAACGAGCGGCCCAATTACGCTTTCCTTCACTTCCCATGTGATGAAGTCGTCCTCGATCCTGAACTAATTGAACCCAACGTTCGGCAAACCGCACGGAATCAATTCGCGTGTACGCTTTGTCATCGATGATCGAAGGGCCAATGACGCCAGCGCCGGTCCACTGAGCCACTTCATCAGCATTGCCCACCTGAGCAGACAAGAACGGCGTCCCAGCCGCAGCAGATTCGAACAGCACGAGAGGGGAGTACTCGATCTGAGAGGCAAAGACGAACAGGTCTGCATGCATGTAGGCCTGAACAAGTTCCGGTCTGGGGAGATCCACAACCAGCACCCGCTTCTTGGACCCTTGACGATGAATCGCTTCAACGATAGAGAAAAACTCGCGGTTAAAATGCATGGCCGCGTCGACTCGTTCAAACGCCCGTGCGATCATTCGCCGGATGTGTGTCAACATTTCGCCGATTCGTTCTCTCAATGACGGTACTCCGGCCGGTTGCAGAGAGGACTGAGACGGCACATCGTGAGCTTCGGGACGATAGGCATTGGCGTTGATGAGGAGCAGTGATGGTCTGCCCTGAAAATCCGCAGAGAGATAGGCCCTCGCCAAGTCGCCGTGTCCTTTTGCCGCCGTGAAGGCTCCCACAGTCAGGAACAGCAAGTCGTCGGGAGCGATGCCGAACCGTTGACGAAAAGTCGTGTCCTTGCAGACGGAAAATTCTCGTTGGCTGGCCCCGTTGGGGATGACCGACATGTTGGCCATCCCGTGCTGCTTCGCGAAACGGATGTCACGATAGTCAGACGCATGAAAGATCAAGTGATCAAATTGGCGCAGCACCTCGGGCATCGCACGGTAATATTTGTCATATGACGGTTCATACAAGCAGGAAAACCCACACGGTATGAGAATCTTCCGGCTTCGAATGTCTTTGAGCACAGGAATCAAGGCATCAAGCGTCCACTGCTGAGCCATGTTCAACATCACGAGATCAAAGGCTTCAGAGAGGACCCATTGTTGATACTCAGCCACATTGCCTCGCATGCCGACCGCACTGTTCCCGGAGATCGGGAAGTCTTTGATCGTGACGCCGTTCAACATCCGATACGAACGATCGGCCAACCGGCTTGTCGCCACGGTGACTTGGTGTCCGCGCAGCACGAGTCGTTCGGCGATGTGCCTCATGACCTCTTGGATCCCGCCAACACTCGGCGCGTAAAATTCGCAGCAGAATAGAATCCGCATACGTCAATGACTTTTTTGAACGGAGCTTCTACGGACTGAGATGGCGTGTTTGACCATCTCGGACAGCTGTACCACTTTTCGTCGAAGGCGCCCGCCTTTGTAGTAGCGGCGATAGAGATCGTAATGGTAATGGAGCGTCTGACACTGCGCATGCGCCTTTTCTTGCAATCCTGCGGCTGGATCATGCTCCGTTTGGCTCAACCTCCCGGCAGCTTCGAACAGCAATTCCGTCAAATCATGAAGGGTCGCCTGCCCTCCCACTCGGTGGTAGGCCCCATGTGCGAGGGCTGCCAGATCGTTGACCGTTGAATCACTTCGATCCCTGTTCGTCGTCCATGCCAGGTTCGCGATACTGATATCGATGACATTCTCGAGGATGGCGCTTCGTTCCTTTTTCAACTTGCTCTTCGGAGCATCACGATAGATCTGAAGCGTGTCCGGAATGTTGGCAATTTCGTATTCACGTCCGACGCGAGACCACAATTCGTAGTCCTCGGCCCTCATATCGCTGTCCTCACTATATGTCCCCACACGGTCAAGGACTTGCCTTCTGATCATCATCGAGCTGTGGACAAAGGGATTGTCGAACAGCAGGTCGAACTTAAGCACATGGCTTTCAACTGATGGGGCATAGACCTTGGCGACGGTTGAATCGTCCGACCGCACCTCTGCCCACGTCCCCACCATTCCCACCACAGGATGTCGTCCTAAATAATCGATCTGTCGCTCGAAACGCCGAGGCAAGGCGATGTCGTCCGCATCTTGGCGAGCGACATAGTCCCCTCGAGCGATGCCAATTGCCCTATTGAGCGACATTGAGAGACCTCGATTCGGTTGATCGATCACCCGTATTCTTGGGTCTTGGATGGCCTTGACGATGCGATCGGAACCGTCCGTCGAACCGTCGTTGATGACAATCAGCTCCCAATGGCGATACGTCTGCCCGAGGATGCTTTCAATGGCCTCTCCAACATAAGGCGCCGCGTTGTACACAGGGAGAAGCACGCTAATAAGAGGCGCATTCAGCATATCGGCTTATCGAGAAGGTTGGACTTCATTTCAGCTTTACAGCTTCCATGAGGTATCCCAGCGTAAATTCCTCCACGTGGATTTGAGCATCGAACCGTGCAAGGTATCTTGGAATCCAGTCGTTCAGCAGAAATCGTGCAAAGGTCGACAATTCTGCAGGAGCCTTTTCAACCAGCACCCTGCCTGCCCGGTAGGTCTCCTGTGCCACATTTCGCATGAGCCCGCCGATGGGTTTCAACTCACGGATCTCCAGATCGTTTTCGGCCAGGAATTGTCTGTAAAAGTGCGGCGTATAGCCACCATAGAAATGATGTGGCTGTTGATGTAACCCGCTGCCAAGCGGGGCAGTGAGGAAGAATCTGCCGTTCTTCGCGAGCACCCGAGACAGCTCTTTAATCGCGGCAATCGGGCGCGGGACATGCTCGAGTACTTCCGTGCACAACACGGCGTCGAAGAACCCGTCTTCAACCGGAAGACTCGTGATGTCGCAGACATAGTCCAACTCGCCATAGGTCCACCGCTCAACCAATGTTCCTGTCGTGGTTCCCTTGTATTGAGCGAAGTCTTGCGTCTTGTATTCGCAGTGGGTGAAACATTTCCGGTATCTACACTCGCCCGCGCCAGCATCCAACACTCGAGAACCCGGCCGCAGAGAGGCCGCCACCTCGGCCACCCACGCGTCTCGGACATGTGCGCTGAAATTGGCAATATCGTCCATCACGGCCGCACGGTCTTCCGTCGTGCGAGCGCCCATCTCTTTCATCATGGCCAGAATTTCCAGCGCAAGCCTTGGATCAAGCCATGGGAACCGGCGAACGAGCTTCCCAATCATCATTGTTCTCGACAACGACCCCTATTCACAGTTCTTAGCGCACCCTTCTTGCAACGACGGCGTAATCCGAGCACAGGACTTGGCGAAACAGGCTTTCGACAAGCATCAAGAGATACTGCTTCTCTGACTCTAATCCTGCGATGGGGAAGTACGGATTTCTTACTCTCGCCACGTCCATGTAGCCATGGCGCAGCATTGAACTCATGACCTTATACCCGTAGTACGCTAGAGGCGCTGCTTCAGCGATCATGAACCCATGGGCCCTGAACAATGTTTCCAGGCCTCGACGGCTGTACAGGACACGATGGCAGGGTTTCCAGAAATTAATGTCCCGACCTAGGTCTTCCTTCTCAACGGCATCGGCAATGATCACAGGAAACCGAAGGAGAAGAAGCCCGCTCACATGAAGCTGAGAAGCGGCATTCGCCAGAAATCCACCTGGGTCGTCGAGGTGTTCGAACAATGCGTTGGCATACAGAACGTCAACGTGAGCGGTGAGCTTGGTGCCCCACTCCACCCGATCCCTGAATTGGGGATGCCTCTCTTTGAAATTGGTGACGGCTTCTCGACTGATGTCCACCCCATAGAGGTTGGCACCGGCTTGTAAATGCCGGACCAACTCGTGGCCCGACCCAAATCCTATCTCAACGCCCATGCGCGCCGAGCGAATGTAGTGGGACATTCGAGCCAGCACGGCATGAAACCTCATCTCCTCTTGCCTATGAAAAGCACGGTGAATGCGCTCAAAGAGGTCATACAGCCTGTATCGTTTTTCGATGGGAAACCGGGTCGCATCGGAGTACACTTCGTCGAAATATCGTGCGTTCTCCCTCTCTGCCGTTTCCACTGAAACATAATTAACACTGCCGCACGTACCACAGATCGAGTACTCGTCCAGTTTCACGCAGTGCAGCGCACCCTCGCAGGCACGGCACATCATTGATCTCAACTCAACAGCCGCGCCCGGACGGTCTTTGCTTGCAGCAGCTGGGATCACCATGTCGACAGGCTATGCTCCTTCTTAACGTTGCTTGTGAGACTCACAGATGTCGGGAAACATCCTGTGCCGAAACGAAATCCGCCGTTTAATCAGGTCAAGATACCCTCTAAACGAATGGACTACCTTCTGAGCGACCGGGAAACATCGGACGGTTCGATGTGGATCGTCATAAGACATCTTCAGCCATGTGCCGATGTCAGGTTTACCGGAATCGTAGAAGATGCCCTCCCATTTTGTGAGATAGGCATTCCAGTCGGACCGCTCTCCCACAAAATTACTCGCTCGGATCGTTTCGTTGGCATGCGAATAGTGCTCGACAAACGACGTCTGGCAATCCACCACTTCGTATCCTTGCTGCCACAATTTCAGGCACACGTCACCATCCGCATAGTAGAATTTGAACCTGTCGTCATCGAGCCACCCCACGTGCTCGATCGCCGATCGGACATACAAGCCGTGGTTCACGAACATCTTCCTGCCCAGCGTCAGGCCAACCCAGTACTCTTGCTGTTCGGGCCAATTTCTCCAATAGAACGCAACGGCTCCGATATGGCGCCCGGCCTTCGACAGCGACTCGCAATGCTTGAGACCGTTCATGACTGCCCCTGGGACAAGCAACGAATCGTCACTCATCATGACGATGTACTGTCCTTCGGCGGTCTTGAATCCCAGGTTCATGAAGTAACCCCAGGATCTGCGTTTGACTGACTGTCCTTGAGCTGAAGTACGATTGTGTTGAATGATGGTAATGATATCCGATTGGCGACTGAGCCATTCCAGTGCCCCATCCGTCGACCCTCCATCAACGACGATGATTTCGTATGGAACGGTGATGCCGTTCCGTCGAATGCTTGCAATCGCCTCAATCAAAAAACTCTTCCGGTTATACGACCCCAACACGATACTGACGACGGCCCTCACATGCCCCCCACCGCTCACCCTGGAAACGGATGCGCCGACATCCATCACGATTTCCCCGCTCGTCATGATCTTTATGGAGCCGCAGCTACTCTTCTGCCGCCCATCCCTCAGCTTTGCCATCAATCGCCAATGTCTCTTGTTGCTTTTGTGCGCATATATAGAAGCTGTGCATGGCATCCGGACCGCTGTTAAATTGGTTGATTGCGCATCCCACCTGTTCCAGCGCCTGTCGCACGATCGTAGGAGTTGGAATCCATTTATGCCCATCACCAACGAATGGCGACCCTGGATGCCAGATGGCGCAGTCAGGATGCGGCAGATACAGAAAGAGGATGCCTCCGACTTTCAACCTGCCAGTCCATTCGTCGAGACTCGCTCGCCATTCTTCAAGATGCTCAAGACAATGTGAACTAAAGATGTAGTCGAGCGACTCTTTTTCAAAATCTGCGACACATCTGCCGGCACCGGCCCCCCGCCACACGTCAACAGCAGTGGCGCCGGGTAAAGGCCACAAGCCAGCACCGACATCGATCCCTCTTCCCCGACAATACTTGAGCGCTTCAGGGAAAATGGCATGTGCTGCTCCGCCCACCGTGAGGTAGTCGGGGTAAAACGTGTCACGGTAGACCCATCCACCGGGCATACGCTTCAAATCGGGATGTTGCGAGAGCACACGATACATATGGAACAGGTCTGGAACATTGGGAAGCGATTCCAGCGGTTGACGTTCAGAATGTTTCTGCGGACCTGCAATATCCCTTATCCTGAGGTACAGGGACTTGGTAGAGCGAATTGGATGCACGAGGTGGCGTATCTTGAGCATGTTCTTCAGTCCAAACGGGTCTCCCGGCGGCACTGTTACGCTGACACTTGCCTCACACTTGCATCGCAGGAGACGGTTGTTTCAGCAAACAGGTTGCCACGGCCTTCTGCACCGCCCTCATGTCGACATTGCGGATGCAGTGCGCCTCGTTGGCCGTGCAGGATTCACGACACTCTCCAACCCCTGTTGCCGGCTGGACAATCGCGGAGGCGACCCCCCAGGGACCAAACCGGCGTGGCGCGTTTGAGAGATGAGGGTTCCCATCGGCAGGATGGCAAGAGATCTCCACCACCGGTACTCCTGCAGCCGCTGCCACGTGCATAGGACCGGAGTCGTTTCCAATAAATAGTGCACACGCTTTGAGCAGCACGCCCAGTTCTCGTAACGACGTCGTTCCAACGGCGTTGATGACTCCTCCGTTCAGTGATTGCTGCAGGGTCCTCCCCATGGAAACTTCCTCTGGTCCTCCTACGATGACCATGCGGGCGCCGCACTGTTGCTGGAGCCACTTGCCCAGCTGGATGAAATTAGTGAGGGGCCATCGGCGCGTCTGCGATGCCGCTCCGATGCCAAGCGCGATCAGTACATCTTGTTGACCTACTCCATGCGTCTGCAGCATGTGCCTGACACGTTCCTC
>Ga0310810_10011177_pt1 | contig 10490 bp, 6 predicted proteins | sample NCmetagenome_FD_207641 | JGI IMG/M metagenome (GOLD analysis project Ga0310810, IMG submission 207641) | Soil microbial communities from experimental microcosm in Duke University, North Carolina, United States - NC | ecosystem: Engineered > Artificial ecosystem > Soil microcosm > Unclassified ... | reverse complement strand
TTGGTGAATCAAAACGGGCAACCCTTCGGCTCCGCGCAGTTGGCCGGCAAAATCTGGATAGCCGATTTCATTTACACCACGTGCCCGGGACCTTGTCCAATGATCAGTAGCCGGATGAGCGAACTGCAGAAGCCGCTGGAAAAGACCGACGTGCATCTGGTTTCATTTAGTGTCGATCCGGAGAAAGATACGCCGCAGGTTTTGCGCGGTTACGCAGACAAATTGCAAGCAGATCCCGCGCATTGGGATTTCCTCACTGGACCAAAGAGCACGATTTACAAACTCTCGCACGATGGTTTCAAACTTGCCGTTTCGGATGGCAGCGATGAACAGCGAATTCCCGTGCACAGCACGCGGATGGTGCTCGTGGATCGGCGCGGTGAGATCCGCGGTTATTACGATGCCACTGAAGCGGACGCCGTAACGAAATTACTCGCAGATACAAATCATTTACTGCGCGAGCAGCCAAAATAACTGCAGCCGCTGGCGCTGACCGCGCTTGTAGCGGCAGGCGTGTCGCCTGCGGGTATTGGACTTTGCAGCCGGCACGGCTGCCGCTACAAAAAGACCCTAATCTTATCCCGCCGGCTCTGGCCCGGCGCTTGGGCCTTCGTCGCAGACCATTCGCAGATAATCTCGATATTCGCCTTTCGGTAATCGATCGATGGTAGCGGCAAGTTGAGACTCGGTAATAAAACCGACCCGAAGCGCCACTTCCTCCAGACACGCGATTTTCAATCCCTGCCGGTGTTCAATTGTCGCGATGTAGTTACTCGCTTCGAGCAATGTCGTTGTGGTCCCCGTATCGAGCCATGCCATGCCGCGGCTCAGCAGCTTCACGTGGAGCTGGTTCTTCTTGAGATAAAGCAGATTTAAATCGGTGATCTCTAATTCGCCCCGGGCAGATGGACGCAGTGTCCGGCATAGCTCGACGACGCGCTCGTCATAGACATAAAGCCCTGGCACTGCAAAGTGACTCTTCGGGTGCTTTGGCTTTTCCTCGAGGCTGATTGCTTTTCCATCAGCGTCGAATTCGACTACGCCGTACCGTTCCGGGTCACGGACTTGATACCCGAAAATGCAGGCGCCGCGATCGATGGCCAAAGCATCCCGGTAAAAGTCGAGTTTTCCGTAGAAAATGTTGTCCCCCAGAATGAGTGACGCGCCGCAGTCTTCGATAAATTTTGCCGCGATCAGGAAAGCTTGTGCGATTCCCTCGGGTTTCGGTTGCTCGGCGTATTCAATCCGAATTCCAAGATGCGCGCCGTCGTTCAAGTAATCGCGCAGCATCGGCAAATCCTTCGGCGTGGAAATGATCAGTATCTCGCGCAGGCCACCAAGCATCAGCGTAGCCAGCGGATAGCAGATCATCGGCTTGTCGTAGATCGGGAGAAGTTGCTTGCAGACGATCTTCGTCAGCGGGAAAAGACGGGTTCCGGCGCCGCCAGCAAGAAGGATGGCTTTCTTCATTTTCGATTTTCGACTTTCGATTTTCGATCGCTGCGGCTCCAGCGCAAAAGTAACTCCGCCCATTCCTGCCAGAAACGCGTGCCAGCAGTCAAATCGATCCCGCTTTTTTGACTGACTCGTCCAAGAGCCTGCTGCGGAGCCGAACGAAACGTCGTCTTATCAACAAGAAACGAGTCGCCGTGGACTAAATGCCGATCTCTCAAACGACCGCCTACACACTCTGACAAGGCGTTCCGGATCCACTCACGCGGTAATGCCGGTCGCGCCTCAATCGTAGCGCTCACGGTAACATTGAGAAGTTTCTTTAAGATGAGCGCGCAGACGAGGGCACCGGAACTCGTTGCGTGGACGTGCGACACGTTTTTCTGCAGCTTGGCCAACGCGAGAGCAAAACGCGCCTGCCGCAAAAAGATGGCGCTTGGCGCCCTGGCGCCCTGCTGCGCGCGATCCTCTTCCAGTTTCTGCACCAGTGCGTGGTTTGCCCGCCATTCGGCCTCGATGACCATCTGGTCTGGCAGAAATTCGAGTGACGGCGCCATTTTCTCCATCGTGCGCGTGTACCGCGCACGAGAATTCAATTCGCACACGATTGGGACGATCGGCACATGACGTCGCTTCATCTCTTCAAGCTCGCGTTCGAGGAGCGGCAAATCTCTATCCGGCCACCGGTCGATGATGTACGCGATCTGATGCTCTCCTGTAGCCGCTTCGCTGTGCGAAGCGCGGCGCTCGGTGGATTTGGTCGAGGCACCCGGTGTTTTCTGCAAAAGCTCGATAAGTGGCGCCACAGTGTGCTCGATTCGGAAATGTTGTTCAATTCGCGCGCGCCCGGCGCGACCATAGTGCAATCGCAATTTGGCGTCTTCGATGAGTTGTCCCAGCGCTTCGGCCAACGCCATTGTTTCCTCGGGCGGAACGAGCAAACCAGTTTCGCCATGGACAACGGATTCCGGAATTCCAGCCAACCGGGTGGACACGACCGGACGCGCAGCCGCCATCGCCTCAATGATCACGGTTGGAAAAACATCGCTGGCCCCTTGAGCGTCTGTGACTGAAGCGAGCGCGAAAATATCAGCGGACTTGAGTTTCTCCAAAACCGCTCCTTGGGACAGTGAGCCGAGCAGGTGAACCCGGTCTGACAGATTTAGTTTTCTAATTCTTGTTTCGAGATCGCCGCCTAGTGGGCCATCGCCAATGATTTCACAGCTGAAATCGAGACCCCGGCGTGCAAGCTCCGCAAAAGCGTCGATGAGGTACTCAAATCCTTTGAACGTAACCAGCCTGCCGATGCTGACGATGCGCGGCGCTTGGTTGATCGATGCTTCGTAGTTCGGCGCTGGAAAACGCGTTAGATCCATCCCGTTGTAAACACGATGAATCTTCGCAGCAGAATCCGGACAGCGTTGGCGGAGCAGGTCGCGGCTGTAATCCGTTTCGGCCGCAACGAACTCCGCGGCGGCGCAGATTTCCCGCAGTAGGTCGTCATCGCCAAGGTCTTTCATGAAATCCTGTCCATGTGCCGTCACGCTGAATGGAATCCCTGAAATCTCTTTCAAGAACATCGCAGTGTGCGCTGCTCGATTCGCGAAGTGCACATGAACATGATCGACCCCGCGGCGCTTGAAATGGTCGGCAAAGTAAAGGGCATTGCGCGCGCGTTGTTCTGCCTTCAAGCCGGGGCCATATTTTTGGTTGTGCTGGTCAATCAGGTTGCGCGGCCATTTGCCGTCCGTTTTCGCATTGTTTTCTGAAATCTTTAAGATTTCTTGCGGCGGCGCATAATGAATGGGCGCGCGCAAACAGGCGATATGCTCGTGCCGCAGACTCGTGAGCGGGGGGTACACGGAGCCGATCTCGAGCTCGAAACCGAGCCGTTCCAGCGCCAGCATCTCCGCGTCGCAAAACGTCTGCGAAAGCACGGGATACCGGGAGTACAAATAGCCGAGACGCATTAAAATCGGATGATTACGCGCTTCGCGCGAAAATAGCAATGGCTGTGGTGGCAGGCGTGTCGCCTGCGATGGTTTCGAAAATGTGCAGCCGACACGGCTGCCTCTACAATTCAGGAAAAGCGAACGTCCTTACCCGGATCCATCTCGAAGTCCAGATCGAGGGAATCCTCCGTGTTCGGCTTGATCACTTCTTCCATGAATTTCACGAAAATGGGGTCTTCGCGGAAGATTGCGTACTTGTCCATCGACTCAAAATCGATGGCAATGAAGAATGGCCACGGCAATTCGGGATCGATCCGTTTCCCACATTTAATGTTCAGGACCTCGGGGATCTTCAGAAGGTGCATGCGCGTGTTCATCATCATCGCCTCCACGCGGGCAGGGGTGACCTCGGGTTTGAGTTTATAGAGAACGATATGATGAACCATGAGGGTAAAGCTAATAGGCGTTTCCGATAACGCGCGCAAGTCCGAATCCGTTGCAAGGGGAAACAAGACAGGGATCGCTTGATTGCCACCTCTTTGGCGCATTAGGCGACGCGGTCCATCGGCGCTGCGGCCGTCACTTAAATGCGGACTCGCCGCACGCGTCGAGTGTGAATAGTTTGAAGAGGCAAATCACATTGAAAGAACCAACCACAGAGATGTCAGCAAATCTGGAATACCCAGCTTGTCCGTTATGCGAGAGCGAGCGGCGTCAGTTTCCTTTTCGTTTGCACGAACCCTATCGTGTCGCGCGCTGCATGGAATGCGGGCTCCATTATCTTTACCCGCGGCTTGTCGAGAGCGCTATGCAGCAAGCTTACCGTGAATCATCATACTATGAAGGCGGCGCATGCGGATACGCGGACACCAGCTACACTGCCCAGGAATTCGCGCTGCGAGCAACGTTCAAACGCCTGCTGGATAATCTCGCCAAACAAGGATTGACCGGTGGCGATCTTTTGGAGATCGGCTGCGGCTATGGTTACCTGCTTGATGAGGCCCGCTCGTTCTTTGAACGACGCGTTGGGACGGATTTCTCACCAGAGAGTGCGGAGATCGCGCGCGCCACGGGTGCCGAAGTATTTGTTGGAGGCATTGAGCAAGTTCCATTTGAAGCAAAGTTTGATTGTGTAATTGGGACGCAACTGATCGAGCATGTTTACGAGCCATTATCATTCGTTAAAAGATTAGCCGCCCACACAAAACCGGGGGGCCACATTATTCTCGCTACTCCCGATATTGGAGGTGTATTGAGAAAAGCTATGGGCCAACGTTGGCCTTCTTTTAAGGTTCCCGAGCATGTGGTCTACTTCGATTACCGCAGGTTAAGTTCATTGATGCGTCGAGCCGGTCTAAACGATGTTCATAGCCTTCCTTATCCGCACGCTTTTCCCTTGGGTTTGATCGCGGCCAAATTCGGTTTCAAGCTTCCGCCGTGGGTGGGACGCTTCAAGGTATGGGTGCCGGCGACCAGTGTTGCTGCTTATGGAAGAGTCACAAACGCCTAACACCGAAACAAAGCAGTCATTCCTTTCGGTCGTCATGCCTGTCTTTCGCGAAGGCGTGCAGCTATCTGCCTTCCTGGCATCGGTGCGCGACTCTCTTAGTCAGTGCAACCTGCCATACGAACTGGTGCTTGTTGACGACGGTTCGCCCGACGACACTTGGCGTGTGATAGTAGGGGAAGCGAAAACGTCTCAGGCCATCCGTGCTCTGCGACTTAGCCGAAACTTCGGCAAAGAATCAGCGTTATGCGCAGGGCTGGAGCATGCCCGTGGCGACGCGGCGATCGTAATGGACGCCGATGGGCAACATCCACCGTCGCTTATTCCGGACATGGTGCGCATGTGGCAGACCTCTGGGGCTGATATCGTGGAAGCAGTCAAACGCAAGCGAGGCCGTGAATCATTATCCAGTAGGTTCGGTGCGCTGCTTTTCTATTTCATCCTGAATAAACTGTCTGGATTCCATTTCAAAGGCGCCTCGGATTTTAAGCTGATGAATCGCAAAGCGGTCGATGCCTGGCTCAGAATGCATGAGCGTAACGTCTTCTTTCGAGGAATGACAGTCTGGATGGGGTTCACCACCGTGCAGATTCCTTTCGAAGTCGTTCCGCGCTCCGCAGGCCAATCAACATGGTCTGTATTGAAACGTCTAAAACTGGCTCTTATTGGAATAACTGCCTTCTCGTCGTTCCCATTGCATCTAGTCACACTTGCGGGTGCGATTTTTCTCGTGTTGTCAGTTCTTTTGGGGTTAGAGACCTTATATCTGAAACTAGCAGGACAGGCAGTTAGCGGTTTTGCTACTGTCATTCTGTTGGAACTGATCATCGGAAGCTTCCTGATGATCAGCCTTGGGATTATCGGCGAATACCTGGCCCGGATCTATGAAGAGGTTAAAGGCCGACCTCGATACCTGCTAAGCGAATCGATTGAGCCTGCTCGTGAACAGCCGCTTCCGTCCGTTAAAAAGGAGTAGCAGGCAACGCCCTCACGCGGTCCTGGAACTGACGAATGTTCTTGTTACCAATATTCAAAACGTAAAACGTCCTTAGCTTTCCGCCGAAGGAAAACGAAATAGAGTCCTCCGTTCCGAGATCGCGGAGCGATTGGAACATTCTGATTATTCTTGCTGTCTTCGGATCTCTTTCCCAGATCAGCTTCAGATCCTTATTGGTGGGCGCATAAGTAAGGATGGCGTTTTTATTAGCGTTCCATACATCCTGCTCGCTCATCACCCCGAAAAATGGCAAGCCGGAACAAAAAGAGAGGATTTTGCCGTCATCATAATCATGCAAGAAGAGATGAATGATTGAAAACGCGTCATTCTGGCAGATCAATGTTTCATACGGAGCATCGGGGATGCCTTTAATGCGGTTGAACTCATCACGTTCCAGCCGCGGGGGTTCGGGGTGTTGTTCGCCCGCTACGACATGTTTTAAGAACCGTGACACAGCGACTTGATGTTGCGCATAGTAGTGGATCGCAAACGGGCTCTTGATCTTGCTATATATATATCGAATCGAAGGACCTAAGCCTTTCAACAGTATTAAGCCTGCCAGAACGCCGAGCACAATTTGCACGCCTGGCCACGGCCGAAGCTTCAGCAACGCGGCAAACGTGAAGCTCATTAGGATGATCCAGAATGGGATTGCAAGCAACAGCCGCTGCTCAACGGCAGGTCCCCCCGTAATAAATACTCCTACGATTGGAAGCGTTGCCAGCAGCACGACCTCAAAACGCTTCTGCCAAAGAGCTAGCACAAAGCCGGGCAGTAAAAGCCAGTAGTACGGCAACGGAATAGGCAAAAAATCCGGAAACAAAAGCCGAGGCCAAAAATGGGCAGCAAAAAAACAGTTCCAGAGCCCAGTCACATAATATCGCATATCATTAGGGGCCGGGGTTCCCCGCACCGCGTCCCAGAAACGGTGAATGTACGTGCCTTCATAATATGTATAGTGTTCGCGATTGAAGATGATGTAACAGAGAATTGGCGTGGCAGCCGCCAAACAGCTATAAACGATAACAGCCAGCGAGCTCCACGCGACGGTTCGCTTTAAGCTCCTCCAATAAAACACAGCGTACAGCGGCGCAGTAATCACAAGCGCCAGCAGATATTGCTTGCCGGGTATGGAGCTTGCTAAACAAAGCCCTGCCGCAATCCCGCCTAGAGACAAGGCAAAACAGGAAGCCTTTCTAAACCCCAGATGCAGGAAATAGACAGAAGCGACGCAGAACAGAATCGTCATCGGGTAACGGTATCCGACGAAAGTGTAAATGAATGCAAAGGGGAGGAAGTTAAAGCTCAGCGCCGCGACTGAGGTGACAATGTAAGACCCAAAGAACAGGTCAACTAGCAAGAGCGTGAACACAAAGGCCGTCAGCCAAATAACAAAGAGCGCCGCTTCGTACGACAGGATATTAAAGCCGAATAACTTAAGAAAACCCCACACATAGTAATGAAACAGGGTCTCTCGCGAAATAATGCCATGAAACCAGGCCGCCTGATATGGATGACCGATAACGTAACTTTTTAGATACCCGAGGTCATTGCCGGACTCGTCGAAAAGTCCGTTTCCGTTCCAAGGTGCCGTACTGAAATTCCAGAGGTGCGAAACTACAAAAACGAGAATCCAAAAGAGAAAAAACACAGTCTTGATGTGTATCAAAGACTTTAGAGCAGCGGTTAGCTCTCGCAGGTGAGGCAAGAGGGCGAGAAGCAAGAACAGCATGCTAAGCAGCCACCCAATCGGCTGCCACAGATTTCCCCACGCCCAGTTCAGATAATGAGCCGCCGCGCCAAAAGCGCACGCCGCGAGGCTAACCAACGACAATCCGAGAAACAGAATTCGTAGCGTAGGCAGACCGCGTCTCTGAACTAGTTCCATAGGAATTGCGTAGGCCTTCTATGGAATCCGTGCAAGCGGAGCGATTATGCCCAGTGGATACAGCGCGTCACTACCTGGTTCCGAGATCGATCTGGGTCACGCGATTGCCAGCCATACATAGGACGTAAAGCTTCCGGTTCACCAAAGCCAACGCTGATGGGCCGTCGAGTTTCGTCGGCGGGTTTGGTCTCACGCTTCCAATTCTATTTCCATTCAAACCAAAAACGAGCACGGCGTCCATGTTAGCGCTTGAAGCATAGAGTCGACCTGCCTTCGAATCTATGGTCAAATCCTCGAAACCGTATAGCCGTTGCCACTCGGGCACTGACCATTTACTTAGGAATTTTCCGTTTGAATCAAATACCTGTATTCGCTTGTTTCGTGGATCGGCTACATAAACCTTATTGGTCGTAAGATCAACCGCCACGGAAGTATGGTCATCAAACTGCCCGTCGCCATTTCCCTTGGTGCCCCAAGTCGCGAGAACTGTTCCATCCGGACTGAACTTAACGATCCGGGTGCGCCCCTGGTCGACAACATAAATCGAGTCATCAGGGCCAATGGCTATCCGTCGTGGACCGTAGAACCCAGGATCTGGGCCTTTCCACTCGTCAATGAGAGTTCCATCGGGCGCCAGCTTCTGCACGCGGTGATTGGAAGCGTCGGCGACGTAGATGTTGCCAAACCGGTCGATGGCGATTCCATTCGGTTCTCCTAACTGTCCATAGCCGGTCCCTTTGATTCCCAGGCTTCCAATATAGACACCGCTCGGAGAGAATTTTTCGATCCGTCCGTTGTTCGTGTCGGCGACGAAAATGTTCCCCTTGCTGTCAGCAGCAATTCCGTGCGGCGAGTCAAATTCTCCTTTCCCTGTTCCCCTGCCGCCTTCAAACATACTACTACCAACTTCCGCCAGGGAACTAAATGCAGAAGGCGCTGTCTCGGGGACCTTGTAAATTGTCAGCGAGTTATACTTGTGCTCCTTGTCTTCAAAAACCTTCGGAAAATACTTGGCAAAGACTTCCTCGTTGGGGCTTTTAACAAACTCCCCACGCCGAACCGCGTTATCAAACGCCACATATGCGATGTCATTCTCCTTCAAAAGGCGAAACACTTTCCTCGGGTCTTTGGTCTGGAACAGGTCTAAATAGGCCTTATCGCGCTTACTCGAATCGTAGCCGGCTCCCCACGAATAATAAGGCCAGCCGTAAAACACGCGACGCCCGGCCATCAGTATCGGATGAGTGACAAAGCGGTCCGTTAGAAAGATATCGCGTGGCGTGGTGTTCTTGGTCAGCCACTCAATGAGCGGATCGTTCCTAAAAGTAACTTCACTCCATCCAGTGTTATGAATAGGGAAGAATTCAATAAGGCCGCCAGGGATGATTGCCATGGTAAGAGCAACGGCGGTGACCTTCCCAGGCACGGTAGTTCTAATCAGCGACAAATGCCATAGGCGCCACAGCGCGAAAGCAACAAACAGATTAGCGACGATTACCCAGATATGCAAAAACTTCTGATTCGCCAGAACCTCTATCGTGAACTGGAAACAAAAGGCCACCGCAATGAGGGTGGAGACTGCCACAAATACTCGCCTTTGCAGCCCAGTGGCGAAGAGCAACGCCAGCGCAATTAAAAACCACTTGAAACCAAAGGTGAAGCCAAGGTACTTCACAACGTTCAAGGCTGTAGCGTGGTCAAGCGTATAACCCCAGTGTAGCAGCTTTGGCATCTGCGCCCTGCCACCGCCCGTGCTCAAATATAACATTTGTGGCAGTGCAATCATCCCCGCGGGGACAGCGAGCGGGAGCATTTGTAGCCGCAGAGGACACAAGAGAAATAAGACTGCCAATATGGCGAACGCTGCAATAAACACGGCACTGTTCCACATCGGCAGGAGACCAAGCAGGGCTCCTGAGAAGATAAAGCCCGGCATCGTACTGCGAAGAGTTTGCGGGAAAAGGGCAGGTGGCTGCTTGACCTCTAGGACTGGAGTAACAGGCGCCGCGCTTGTCGATACTGCAAGATTCTCAAGGGAAGTCGCATTGTCTGAGGATGTCTCCGGCGTACCTTCGGGCGGGGGACTTGCCTCCGGAGTCAGCGCCTTACCTGATGGCGCGGCAGCAGCTCGTTTGGTATAGAAGGCGCGATACTGGATCACCAGAAAAGTTAAAACCAGCAACAATATGCCAATGGCACTCGCAAAGTGCCTCTGGTTAAGGAAGGTCACTTGCGACCAGGTCCCCCAGGCTTCGCCGCGATACGGAAAGATGGTAGGAAGGAACTCCCGCAAGTGTGCGATGGATTGGATTGCTCCGCGCACTGAAGTTTGTTTGTGAAGAAACGGGATGTAGGAGAGCGATCCGAAAAAGAAGAAGAGCGCAGAGCCCGCGCGCCCAACTGCGCGGGAATCAAACAACACCTCGCCAAGCGCCATCACAAGCATTAGCATTGCTACAAGCGTGATGATGCTTAGCAGATTGAGGCTCCATGCTGGATCAAGGCCGACGAACTCCAAGTTTCCGGCCTGGAAGTAGAATAGGAAGTGGTAACGAATTCGGTCGCCTGAGAAGTGCGGATATTCTGTAGGAAAGTTATGACCCACGCCAAAGCTCTGCATGATGGCGGTGTTTGGCCCGAAGTCGCTGTACTCGGGGTTGGAAATGTGCAGCTTGCCACCCTTGGCGCTAAAGG
>Ga0310810_10011176_pt1 | contig 10490 bp, 11 predicted proteins | sample NCmetagenome_FD_207641 | JGI IMG/M metagenome (GOLD analysis project Ga0310810, IMG submission 207641) | Soil microbial communities from experimental microcosm in Duke University, North Carolina, United States - NC | ecosystem: Engineered > Artificial ecosystem > Soil microcosm > Unclassified ... | reverse complement strand
GATTTCACCAAAGCGGCAGCGATAGTTGCGCTCTGCCAAAAACAGCCCCTGCCCCCGCAGGTACGCTTCGGCATACTGCTCCCCCTCCCTGCCCTTAAACTTGCTCCCGGCATCCGGCATTTACATTGATCGAATTCATAGAAGGTTCAAGAAAACAAGGCTCAGAAATGCAATGAAACCAATAGGTGGTATATTCTACAATGTACCGCAGACCTTTCATAATGCATCTGATCTCTGCAGGATCCCGGCCGGTAAGAACGCTTATTTCAGCTGGCACCCGATCATGCTCCAAGTCATCGATGCAAGCAGGAACGCAAATATCACCGGGCACCCTATACGTCGTTAGCACTCCTATAGGGAATATGCGCGACATCAGTTTGCGAAGCCTGGACGTTCTTGCGGCCGTGGACCTCATCGCTGCCGAGGATACACGCGTGACTGCTCGCCTGCTCGGGCATCATTCAATAAAGAAAAAGATGATATCCATACATGCGCATAACGAAGCTGCTGCAGTAATGCGCATCGAGCGCGCGCTTATGGAGGGATATTCGGTAGCACTTGTTACCGACGCAGGCACACCAGCGATCTCGGATCCTGGAGCGCTCATGGTAAAACACATCCGCAACCTGGGCTATGAGGTGATTCCCATTCCAGGCCCTAACGCCGCAGTCTGTGCACTTTCCGCGGCAGGAATTACCGAACCGCATTTCCTGTTTTACGGCTTTCTTCCCGCCAGCCCGCCAGCGAGACGGCGGGAACTGCAACAATTAAAATCGCTCCCTTATACACTGATATTTTACGAAGCACCTCATCGCATCCTGGAATGCGTCACGGACCTGGCCGAGGTAGTGGGAGGCCATCGAGAACTCATCATCGCGAGGGAATTAACCAAGTTATTCGAGACAATACGTGTCTGCCAGCTCGCAGATGCAGTGCAATGGCTTCAGGCAGATTCCAACCGCCAGAGAGGAGAGTTCGTATTATTATTGACGCGTCCCCCGAAATCGGCTGAGGATGAATTGAGCGACCGGGCCCAGCATACGCTGAAGCTCTTACTGGAGGCGCTACCCCTGAAACAAGCGGTGAAGCTGGCTTCGGACATCACGGGTGAGAGCAAAAACATGCTTTACGCCTCAGCTCTATCTCTCAGAGACGACCTGGCGGAGCCCGAGAATAAAGACTGATAGGAGGTTTCCGCTCCTGTACAAACTGTGGAGTTCCGCCAGGCGGGACTGGCTGGAGCGAGAGGGTAGCATAAGGTTGGGGTAGCGACTATAATGGCTCCTTCGCACGCGCGGCCGCAGAAAACCTTCAGGAGTTACTGAGCCCCATGCGAACGTGGGAAGCCCCCACCGACAATTATTCATTGGAGAGATCGACTATGAAAACAAAAGCTACCTTTTACCATGCCGGCTGTCCTGTATGTGTGGAGGCCGAACGGCAGATTGCCGATGCTCTGGATACCAATCGCTACGACGTTGAGCTGGTCCACCTTGGCGAGAATGCCGACAAGATAGCCGCGGCGGAAGCAGCAGGCGTAAAGTCTGTTCCAGCACTCGTAATCGACGGTGCGCCTTTTCATATCAACTTTGGCGCCCCGATTTCTGCACTGAAATCGTAATTTAGAAAAATGGCGGGTGGCAGGCCCGCCGTTTGCTCACATTCTTTTACCAATATTCCTTCTGATTCCTTTCCGCCTCGTCTTTTTCCCCCGGATTTTCCCCAACCTTGAATTAGACAATATCGAGCTGTTCTATCGCTTAGCTTCAGTTCAGCATTCTTAAGTTTCCCGCTTCGCTTCAGGTTCATCATCACCAAGCCGATCGTGGCCACGCTCCCACTGTTTGTCCGCATGCATTATCACACCCCCTGTGAACGACGGGACGTGGTGTAGTTTATTTACTATACTGAATGCAATCCCTCACGGGGCCGACAACTCACTCCAGGAGAGAATTGTGGAACTCATTCTATGGCGGCATGCGGAAGCCGAGGACGGCGCACCCGACAGCGAACGTAAACTTACCAATAAAGGACAGAAGCAAGCGGAGACCATGGCCGAATGGCTTAAACCAAGATTGCCAAAAAACACATTGATCCTTGTCAGTCCAACCCGGCGCACCCAGCAAACGGCCGCCGCGCTTGACAATAACTTTGAAACAACTGAAGAAATAGGACCCGGTGCATCCGCAAAGGCGATACTGGCAGCCGCGGAATGGCCTGACAGGAAAGGCGCAGTAATCGTGGTGGGCCATCAGCCCACGCTCGGAGAAGCTGCCGCGCTGATCCTATCAGGGAAAACTCCTTCATGGAATATCCGGAAAGGCGCGGTGTGGTGGTTCACTCACAAGAACAAGGACGGGGACGAAGAGATATATTTACACGCCGCAGTCTCGCCAGACATGGCATGAAACCCACCCACAGTCTCGAAAACTGGTATGTGGTCGGTTAAGCCGTTCTTACACCACTTTACGTTCCCCCAACTGCATCCCAGCTCTCGGTTCGGGCTGCTGAGCCGCTACTAATTCCGGCTGCAAATAACGGCTGCAATTAAACGTTGCAATTCGGCTACAATCACAGGTGGCAGCTAAGCTCCGGGCCTATCTAAAGGGCCGTACCCAAGCGCCACCCGAGCACATCAACCGATGATTACCTTGTTCGTTATTTGTAAATTACGATACAGGAAACGAAATTGCGCTTAGCGTACCCGCCCCGAATCGAGATTGCTTGCCTGCGGTTCCTTCTCGATGCGCTCCGAAGAGGGCTTCGTATAGGGGGTTTCATCGTAGGGTGTGTCCGGGGTATCCGCCGGTTCCTTATAGGGTTTCGCCCCATAATACGAATGCACGTTCTGCCACATAGGATCAGCCGCCTCAGGCCAGTGATTCTTATCGAATCCAGGAGCGGATTCGAGGCGTTCCTTATCCACGTCGAGTATAAACCGCTTGTACACGTCATCCGGCGCCAGAGATGTCCATGGTACCGCGAAAAGTTTGTCGGCGATACCTAGAAATCCCCCGAAAGACAACACTATGTAAGCAATGCTCCCGGCTTTCACGTCCAACATGATATCCTTGATATCGCCGAGCTCAATTCCCTCGGGGTTGTAAACTTTTTCTCCGATGAGCGTATCGGCACGCATTAACCGGGGCAGGGACGCCTTATCGCCGGAAGCTTCAGACTTCTCACGGATATTCTGATCTTGGTCGTTCATATTTATCTCCTGATGAATTTCACGAGTTATCTGGACATCAATCAATCCACTTTTGGTTACTACGATAAATCAAGAATAAGTGACACGAGCATCCTCATCGGTACGGTAAACCACAAAGGAACGCGCCGCTTGACTACAGGATAGAAAATATTCTCCTGAATCAAGAGTTAAACGATTTATTCGTATGGATAAACCAGACTTCGAACTGGACCACCCAGCCGGCCAGCCTCTGACTTTAGTTAGCCTCGCCGCGCTGGGCGTTGTCTATGGAGACATCGGCACGAGCCCGCTGTATGTCATGAAGACTGTTTTTGATCCCGTGCATGGGCTTGCAGCCAGCGAGGGAAATGTGATGGGCATTATTTCGCTTATTTTCTGGGCGCTCATGACCGTAGTGACGCTGAAATACATCACGCTGATCCTCCGGGCTGACAATCATGGCGAGGGCGGCATCATGGCACTGCTGGCGCTTGCCAGTTCGTCGGTAATAAGCCGACCGCAAATGCGTAATATCCTGTTTTTGATCGGTGCGTTCGGTGCCGCGCTATTTTATGGAGATGGAGTCATTACCCCGGCAATCTCGGTGCTGAGCGCGGTGGAGGGGCTGGAAGTGGCGACACCGCTCCTTAAGCCCTATGTGCTGCCCATTACGTTGGTTGTCCTGATTGCGCTCTTCCTGCTGCAGCAGCATGGAACAGGGGGAATAGGCGCGATATTCGGACCCGTCATGTTGGTATGGTTCAGCACTCTGGGGTTTATCGGCATCATGAACATTACTGCGGCGCCCCAGATACTGGCGGCCCTCAATCCGCTGCACGCCTTTGCCTTTTGTATTAACAATGGCTGGCTGGCATTTATTGCCTTTGGCGCCGTAGTACTGGCGGTTACGGGTGGAGAAGCGCTTTATGCGGACATGGGGCACTTTGGCGCAAAACCGATCCGCCTGGCGTGGTATGGCTGTGTGCTGCCCGCGCTCACGTTGAATTACCTCGGGCAGGGAGCTTTACTTCTCTCCGATGCGTCAGCAATCTCCAATCCGTTTTACCTCTTGTTTCCTGCCTGGGCGCTATATCCCGCTGTAGGGTTGGCGACACTTGCTACCGTCATTGCTTCGCAATCAGTCATATCTGGCGTTTTTTCGATGACCAAGCAGGCAATCCAACTGGGATTTTTGCCGCGCATGCAGATCAGATATACATCCGACCGGAAGATCGGCCAGATCTATATGCCCTTTGTCAACTGGACCCTGCTTGCGGCAGTGGTCATGGCAGTGCTGGGCTTTGGCTCATCCTCGAACCTGGCGTCTGCATACGGGTTTGCCGTAACCGCAACGATGATGATTGAAACCTTTCTGACTTTCTTCGTGCTTCGCTTTGCGTGGAAATATCCGTTACTCCTGAGCATATTCGCAACCGGCTTCTTTTTGGCGATCGATACGGCCTTTTTTGCTGCCACCACGCTGAAACTTGCCCAGGGCGGTTGGTTCCCGCTTGTAATCGGTACAGTCATTTTCTTCGTCATGATTACATGGAACCGGGGACGTCTACTTATGCTCGAGCATTTGCGCTCGGCGGCGATACCACTTCATCCATTTCTTGAGTCGCTCTTCAAGAATCCCCCTGCACGGGTGGCGGGCACATCCGTCTTTTTAACCGCGGATCCCGCTGGTGTGCCGCACGCGTTATTGCACAACCTGGCTCATAACCAGGTTTTGCATGAGCGCGTAGTGTTTTTGACGGTGGATTACCGGGAAATTCCAAGGATTCCGGCAGACCAGCGGCTATCGGTAACGCCACTGGTGGAAAACTGCTACCAGGTCACTGTCCGGTACGGCTTCAAGGACCAACCAAACCTTCCATACGCGCTTGAGCTATGCAAGCCATATGGGCTCGTGTTCGAGCCGCTCAATACATCCTATTTCCTGAGCCGCGAAATTGTGGTGCCGAGTCCGGGCACCGGCATGTCTCAATGGCGGGAGCGGCTATTTGCCACCATGGCCCGGAATGCCAGCAATGCCGCGGAATATTTCAAATTGCCCGCCAATCGTGTTCTTGAGCTGGGGGCACGGGTCGAGATCTGAACGGTTCATTACGGTGATCGTCGCTTGACCTGCTGATTTCTCCGGAATATATGCCGGGAAGAGGTATTTGGGAAGAGGTATTTATTGGCGCCCCAGCGTAGACGAAACTGATAACTATGTCTCCACTGGAGCGCTATGACATCTTAGCCGTCGATGCGCGAAGAGCTGAAGGCTCATGTCTCGCCGCGCACCGCCGCCTCGATCTTGGCGACGTCGATCTTCCGCATCCCCATCATCGCCTCGAACGCGCGCTTCGCCACATCGCCGCCCCTGGCCATCGCCTCGGTCAGGATGCGCGGCGTGATCTGCCACGACAGGCCCCATTTGTCCTTGCACCAGCCGCACGCGCTCTCTGCGCCGCCGTTGCCGACGATCGCGTTCCAATAACGGTCGGTCTCAGCCTGGTCGTCAGTGGCGATCTGAAAGGAGAACGCCTCGCTGTGCTTGAACCTGTCCCCGCCGTTGAGGCCAAGGCACGGCACGCCGCACACCGTGAACTCGACCGTCAGAATGCCGCCCGCCTTGCCGCCTGGAAAGTCGGACGGCGCCCGGTACACCGCGCCGACTGCGCTGTCGGGAAAGGTCCGGGCGTAAAAGCGCGCGGCCTCTTCCGCCTCGTGGTCGTACCACAGGCAGATCGTGTTCTTCTTCATCTTTACTCTCCTCTATTTGCCGCGGACCAGGGAAAGTCCGCGCGCTGCGGATCGGTGCGCTGGACAGTCCAGTCGCTCGGCATAGTTCGACGCGCCGCACGATCTCGCACTGCCTACGATATCGCGGCACCCGCAGGTGCTCGAACGCACCGATCTGGTATGCAAGTCACGCTCCGCGCAGTGGCGTACCTGTTCACTTGGAGGCGGGACCGCTCGAGGCCGCAGACGACTGGCTCAGGCCTACCCCGACCGAGACTCGCATCCTGGGATCGAAAACCGAACCGTTGCGGACACTTGTCGCGGTTGCTGCCGGCTGCTGGCGTTCGCAGTTTTATACCGAAGTGGCGCGCCCAACACGATTCGAACGTGTGACCCCCGCCTTCGGAGGGCGGTACTCTATCCATCTGAGCTATGGGCGCGATATAAAGCCAATAGAAGCCGAGCAGAGGCTACTGAGGCCACCACGGCCAACTGGCTTCGGCTATAGGATAGCTTTTTTTGAATCTTCCGTCCAACGCAAACGAAAGCGTATTTTTGCTTCAACAGTTATGAATCTATACAATAACCATTTTTTTTGGGGGGGTTATTGTGAGCGGCACTGAGGAGGATGATGAGCATTCTTCGGCCATAAAAACGCCGAAACAGTTGATTACGGTCATTGTGGCCGCTTTTGTGTTTCCCGTCCTGATTATCATGCTTCTGGGACATCTCGCCACAGGTAATGTTCCAGTGGATCGAAGTAACCCCGCATTTTCGGACCAGGCTATCGCCAAACGCCTGAAGCCGGTAGGCGCATTGGCATTCGCAAGCGATTCTCCCCAACCCGAGGTGAGCTCCACGGGAAGCCCTGGCGGGGCGGCGAGTACGCCGATTGCTCCAGTTGCAACTTCCGGCGAGGGCGATAAAATAAAGACAATCTATACGTCCAGTTGTGCGGCTTGTCACGGCACCGGCGCGGCCGGCGCACCGAAGCTCGGCGATAAGGCAGCATGGGCGCCGCGTATCAAGGCCGGGGCAGAGTCGCTTTACAACAGTGCCATCAAAGGCAAGAATGCCATGCCTGCCAAGGGCGGAAATGCGAGCCTCTCGGATAGTGATGTTAAAGCCGTCGTGGACTATATGGTAAGCCAGGCAAAATGATCTGATGAGGCGCCGATATCAATGCTCCGCGAGGCGTCTGGTGTTGCTGTGCTTTTGCAGAATCGATGATTTCTGAAAAATATGGCCGTTTTTGCAATCGGCGACGTGCAGGGCTGCTATAGCGAGTTCAGGCAGCTTCTCGATCTGATCGGTTTTGACTCTGGCAAGGACAGGCTGTGGCTCGTCGGCGACATAGTCAACCGCGGCCCTGATTCGCTATCAACCTTGCGTTTTATCAAAGATTTGGGGGATGCTGCCCTGATGGTGCTAGGGAATCACGATCTGCATCTTCTAATGGTTGCGGAAGGGTGTGCCAGGCTGCATCGAAGCGATACACTAGATGAAATTCTCGCCGCGCCTGATAGAAGCGAACTGCTCGATTGGTTGCGGCATCAGAAGCTGCTGTACGTGGATGGCAATTACGTCCTGGTGCATGCGGGCTTGCTGCCCTCCTGGTCGGTAGCAGAGGCTTCGGCACTGGCGGAAATCGTCGAAAGCGCGCTGCGCAGCCGGCACTTCAGCAAGCTTTGTCTGCACATGTATGGCAATCAGCCCGACCACTGGGACGCGGGACTGGAAGGTTACGAGCGTTTGCGTGTGGTAATCAACGCAATGACACGCATGCGCGTATGCACTCCTGATGGAAAAATGGATTTCACCCACAAAGGCCTGCTCAAGGATATCCCGTCCGGCTATCTCCCCTGGTTCGAGGTACCGAACCGCGCCAGCCAGGAAGCCACTATCATTTGCGGACATTGGTCTGCATTGGGCCTGCGAATTAAAACCAACCTGATGGCCCTGGATACAGGTTGCCTATGGGGGGGAGCGCTCACTGCTGTTCGTCTGGAGGATCGGAAGATTTTTCAGGTGCCTTGTGCGGCGTCGGCAGAGACAAAGCATCGGCAATAGCATGCTCGGCGCCGCGTGCCAGCTCCCGCCGATTCTTTCCGCCACTGCTGATAGGATCGGAAAAGATCAGTTCCACATCGATCCACGGCTCTTCCAGAATCCGCCGTAAGGACTCCACCATCGTGATGTTAACGTATGGTGCCGCCTGGCTGATCTGACCTGTTGCATCCCTGTAACGGATTGCGACAGGATAGAGGGTAGCTGCAACCGATACTGCCGGTTGCAATAGCGATGCATGAAAATGCCGCAGCACGGTGCCGTCGCTGGTAGTCCCTTCAGGAAATATCGCAACCCGGTCGCCGATCATCAGGGCGTCGGCAATATGCTCATTAATTCGAGCCGTATCACTGCGCCTCGAGCGCTCGATAAACAATGTCCCGGCATTCCGGCTTAACCAGCCTAACATCGGCCAGCTTCGAATTTCAGACTTGGCTACGAAACGCGCGGGGCAAACCGAAATGATGGAATATACATCCAGCCATGAGACGTGATTGGCTGCCAGCATCGCCCGAGATGTCTCGGAGGTGGGCACGACGCCACGGTAGTGCAACCTGATGCATAAAACTGATAGAAGGCCTGCTGACCAGTTCTGTGCCATCCGCCTTTGCGCAGGCTGATCGAGATGCGGATAAATCGCGGATTGAATCAGGCCTGAAATGACATGCAGCAGCAGACGAGCGGATCGAAAAACTCGTGTAAATTGGCTGGTGGTGGCGTGTTTCATGCCACTATTATTACACCCAAAGGACAATAGGTTTAAACAGAAAAGCTAGGCGAAGACATTCTTGGGCAATCTATAAGATACGGCTGCCGAAATTATCGAAATAACGCTGATCGATTTCGTCCTGAGTGAAAACGTGATTCTGGCCGCCACGGTGCGAAATTTTAAGGGCTCCCATCAAGGCTCCAAGCCGGCCCGTGGTTTGCCAATCCATTCCGTTCGCGATCCCAAAAAGCAACCCGGCGCGGTATGCGTCGCCGCAACCCGTCGGATCAGTCAGTGTATCCGCTTTGACACAGGGAATATCGATCTGCTCGCCTGAGGCGTAGATGACTGACCCTTCCGCACCCTTCGTGACGATCAATGCCTTTACACGTTTGGCAAGTTCTTCCAGGGGGAGGCCGGTGCGTTCGCACAGCAATTGCCCCTCATAGTCGTTGACCGCCACGTAGCCTGCCTTATCGATAAAATCCAGCAATTCCTCGCCATTGAACATCGGTAAGCCCTGGCCCGGGTCGAATATAAATGGAATATCGGCTTCATGGAACTCGCGCGCATGCTGGATCATGCCGTCGCGCCCATCCGGCGCAATGATGCCCAGGCTCACGTTTTCCGCCTCGCCTACATGATTTTCGTGAGAATGATTCATGGCGCCTGGATGAAAGGCAGTGATCTGATTATCCGTAAGATCGGTTGTGATAAAAGCCTGTGCGGTAAAGGTGTCACCCACCTGGCGTACATGGGCCTGTCTAAGGCCAAGCTTGTCCAGCCGACTGGCGTAGGGCTGATAGTCGTCGCCCACTGTGGCCATGATCAGCGGTTGCCCCCCGATCATTTGCAAATTATAAGCAATATTGCCGGCGCAGCCGCCAAACTCCTTGCGCATGTCCGGTACCAGGAATGCGACGTTCAGAATATGAATCTTTTCCGGCAGGATGTGATTCTTGAAATGATCTTTGAACACCATGATGGTGTCGTACGCGATCGAGCCGCAGATGAGTGTATGCATTTCGAGGGATATCCGCTAAGTCAGGCTGGCTGATGTTTCCAGACAAGATCCAGTTCACGCGCGGCTTTTACATCGTCTAGCCTGCGTACCGGCGTTGCATGAGGCGCGCTTTTCACCATTTCCGGGTGTGCATGGGCCTCCTCCAGAATTTCCTTCATGGCCGTGACAAATGCATCGAGCGTTTCCTTGGACTCGGTTTCGGCGGGCTCGATCAGCAGACATTCGGGCACAAGAAGGGGAAAATAAGTGGTAGGCGCATGGTACCCCTTGTCAAGCAGCCGTTTGGCGACGTTCATGGCAGTGACGCCGGTCTTTTCCTTCAGGTCTTTCAGGGTAACAATAAACTCATGACTGGCGCGGCGAGTGGGATATGCAATTTCAAAACCCGCCTTGCCGAGCTCCGTCATCAAATAGTTGGCGTTAAGCGCAGCAAACTCCGCCACGCGATGCATCCCTTCCGCACCAAGCAGGCGAACGTAGATATACGCTCTCAGCAATACTCCCGCATTACCCATGTGCGCCGAAAGTCTGCCGATGGATTGAGGGATGTCTTTTTCCGTCAGCCAGCGATAAGTTCCGTTTTCAAAAGCGACAACCGGTACGGGCATGAATGGCAGCAGTCGCGGGGCGACGCCTACTGGCGCTGAGCCCGGGCCTCCGCCGCCATGTGGGGTGGAAAATGTTTTATGAAGATTGATGTGAATAACATCGAATCCCATATCGCCGGGCTTCACTTTGCCCAGTATCGCGTTCAGGTTGGCTCCATC